>WNGK01005758.1_pt1 | contig 13093 bp, 9 predicted proteins | sample 5400601 | NCBI WGS metagenome assembly WNGK01 (sample SAMN13153376, study PRJNA577476) | soil metagenome | isolation source: 60 cm soil or saprolite under Garry oak tree replicate 1 | place: USA:California | collected 2016-06-15 | reverse complement strand
GTTCGATTCGTAAGCAGGATGCACAACTTGAGTCGGCGAAGCGCGAGGGGAAGCCGGACTTTGAGCTCGGCTACATGTACCAGAACACCGACCGCAAGTACCGCGACTACTACATGCTCACTTTCGACGTGCGGTTTCCGCGCAAGAAGCGGATCAATGCAGAGATCGCAGAGACCGCAGAGAGACGTGCGGAATCGCAGCAGACGCTCGATGCTCATTTGCAACAGCAACTTGCGGAAGTCCAGCAGGGGTATATCAAAGCAACGAGCGATGAAGAACTTTTGAAGGAATATCGCGAGGGGCTCATCCCGCAGTCAGACGCAGCCTACCGCGCCACACTGAACGCATACGGATCGAATCGTGAGCAGTTTATTCATGTTCTTACGTATTTCACTGACGTTCTCAACTTGAAGCTCGAATACGCACAGACCCTTGAAGATCACGAAGCTGCTTTAGCCCATCTCGAATCCCTGACAGGAGCGACACTGCGATGAACAAATATGTCTTGAGAACCTCTCTCGTCTGGATTGCGGTCCTCGCGGTTCTCGCTGGGATTTGGGTATACCGCTCCCAACGGACGAAGCCGTCGATGAGTGCGAACACGACGATGTCCGGGGATGTTCAGCCTGCAGCTTCTGGACCATCTCCGGGGATGACAACGCCAGAGACCTCCATGCCGGAACAGAAGGTGGAAACTGCGCTCGTTCCCGTTCAACTTACGCCTGAACGGATGCAGAGCATCGGCGTACGGACGGGCACCGTCGAGTACAAGCAACTGAGTGACGACATACGCGCAACCGGCACGGTGGATCTCAACGAGCGTCTCGTCTCTTACGTGCAGGTGCGTTTTCCCGGCTACATCCGGAAGGTCTTTGCGAATGCCACCTATCAATACATCCGAAAGGGAGAACCGCTCTTCACGATATACAGCCCAGACCTTGTAGCTACCCAGCAGGACTATCTGCTGGCACGGCAGAGTCAAAAGACACTGAGCACAAGCACTATCGACGGAGTTGCCACTGGAGCCGATTCTTTATCGGCTGCAGCAGAACGGCGGTTGGAGCAATGGGAGGTGCCTCCAAGTGAGATTCGAAAGCTGAAGGAAACCGGCAAACCTATCAGCGACCTCACTATCAACTCGCCGGTTGCGGGATATATCACTGAGCGAAATGCGCTGCCTAATATGTATGTGGAGCCATCGACCAAGCTCTATACCGTCGCCGATCTGTCGCGCGTGTGGGTGTATGCGCAGATTTTCCAGAACGACGTTAGCCGGGTAAAGCCCGGCGATACGGCGCAGATTTCCGCCGATTCCTATCCAGGGAGCACATTCTCCGGACAAATTGAAGAGATATTGCCGCAAGTAGATATGGCAACGCGCACCGTTCGTGTGCGGCTGGCGGTTGCGAACCCAGGACTCAAGTTGAAGCCGGGCATGTTCGTCAATGTCGCTCTGAAGACGAGCCTGGGACGCCAGCTCGTGGTGCCTGCGTCGGCAGTCTTCCAATCCGGGACCAGGCAGCTCGTATTCCTTAACCACGGGAATGGCAGTTTGGAGCCGAAGGAAATCACTGTCGGTCCTCGCGTAGGCGATGACTTTGTCGTTATCAAGGGTCTGGAGGCGCATCAATCCATCGTCACTTCGGCTAGTTTCCTGATCGATTCAGAGAGCCAATTGCAGTCTGCCGCAGGTTCCTTTGTTCCACCGCCGCCAGGCGCCGGCGCCAATGCTCCTCCGGGCAATGCACCCGCTGCCGCACAGGCGAATATTGAATTCACCACCGATCCCAATCCGCCGCAGAAGGGCAGCAATGTTTTTCGGGTGAAACTGACAGGTACAGACGGGACTCCCACCACCAATGCGCAGGTCACGGTCACGTTCTATATGGCCGCCATGCCGGCGATGGGCATGGCCGCCATGAACACAACTGCGAAACTCACCGAGAAAGGGAATGGCCTCTATGAAGGAAACGGATCGCTCGGTTCCGGCGGCACCTGGCAGGTGACCATCTCCGTCCAGAAAAACGGCCAAGTCATTGCCACGAAGCAATTGAGCGTGAACGCAACGGGAGGCATGTAATGCTCTCTCGAATTATTGAAGCCTGCGCGCGCAACCGCTTCCTTGTTTTTACGACGGTCTTGCTGCTGACCCTTGCGGGCATCTGGTCGTTGCAGCATGTGCCGCTGGACGCATTGCCAGATATCTCCGATGTACAAGTGATCGTCCACACCGCCTGGGAAGGAGAGCCGCCCGATGTCATCGAAGATCAGGTGACCTACCCGATCGTGACCAGTCTTCTCGCTGCGCCTCATGTGAAGGCCGTACGCGCGCAGACCATGTTCGGCGATTCCTACGTCTATGTAGTTTTTCAGGATGGTACAGACCTCTACTGGGCGCGCTCGCGTGTCATCGAATACCTGCAGCAGATCAGCGGGCGTCTACCGCAGAACGTTCACCCTTCCATCGGCCCCGATGCAACGGGCGCAGGCTGGGTGTATGAATACGCCATCGTCGATAAGGGCGGAAAGAGTAGTCTCGCCGATCTGCGCAGCCTGCAGGATTGGCATCTGCGCTACGCGCTGGAGACCGTGCCGGGAGTGGCCGAGGTCGCAAGCATCGGCGGCTTCATCCGGCAGTATCAAGTGCAGCTCGATCCCAACAAATTGCTTGCCTATGGCATTCCGCTTTCTACAGTGCTCGACAAAGTAAAGATGAGCACGAATGAAGTTGGGGGACGAGTACTCGACCTGAGCGGGGCAGAGTATATGATCCGCGGTCTCGGTTATCTGCGTTCTCTTGATGATCTCGCAACGGTTGCGGTCGGCAGCAAGAATGGAACACCGATACTGCTGCGCGATCTAGGGACAGTGAGCTTCGGTCCGGATATCCGCGAAGGAGTCGCGGAGTGGAATGGAGAGGGCGAAACCGTCGGTGGAATTATCGTAATGCGTCAGGGCATGAATGCGCTTAACGTCATCAATGGAGTTAAGCAGAAGCTCCACGAGATTGCGCCATCTCTTCCGCCCGGCGTCCAGATCATGCCTGGATACGACCGCTCCGACCTGATCGATGCATCCATCAAGACCTTGCAGCGGGATCTTCTGGAAGAAGCGGTCATCGTCAGCCTGGTGATTATCGTCTTTCTGTTTCATTTCCGATCCGCGCTCATCGCCATCCTGGCCTTGCCCATTGCGGTTCTGGTGTCGTTCATTCCGATGTACTGGCTGGGCGTGACCTCGAACATCATGTCGCTGGGCGGCATTGCGCTGGCTATTGGAGTGCTCGTCGATGCCTCGATTGTGATGGTCGAAAATGGCTACCGCCATCTGTCCGACCGGCAGGAGCAAGACTCCAAGCCGGTATTAGAGCCTGAGCGGCGGACGATTCTTATCAATGCAGCCAAGCAGGTAGGTCCGGCCCTCTTCTTTTCGCTGTTGATCATCGTCGTATCGTTCCTGCCGGTCTTCCTGCTCGAAGCACAGGAAGGACGGATGTTCCGTCCGCTGGCCTGGACCAAGACCCTCGCAGTCGGGTCATCCTCCATCCTCGCGATCACACTTGTGCCAGTCTTGATGGTGATGCTGATCCGCGGACGGTTGCGGCCGGAGCGCGCGAATCCTATCTCACGCATCACACAGGCGATCTACCTGCCCGTTCTGAAATTCTGTATGCGGTATCGCTGGCTCACTATTATTGTGAATCTGATCTTTCTCATTGTGACGTTTCCGCTCGCATCACGCCTGGGCAGCCAGTTCATGCCACCTCTCTTTGAAGGTTCTACCTTATATATGCCGACGGCTCTTCCCGGCATCTCCATTGAACAGGCGAAAGTGCTGCTGCAGCAGCAGGACCGCATCCTTCGCGGCTTCCCGGAAGTCGCAAGCGTCTTCGGTGCCGTTGGCAGATCCGATAGCGCAACCGACAACGCACCGCTCGATATGTACGACACCACAGTCATTCTTAAGCCACGCGAACAATGGCCTGCCGGGATGACCTACGAAAAGCTCATTCAACAGATGGACGAAAAGCTCCAGTTTCCCGGGCTCTCGAATACATGGACGATGCCGGTCGAAAACCGCCTGGACATGGAACTGACCGGCATCAAGACGCCGCTGGGCATGAAGGTGCAGGGACCAAATGTCGAAGGCATTCAACAACTGGCGTCGCAAATTCAGAATGTACTGTCTGGACTGCCGGAGATGAGGTCAATCTTCGCCGAAAAGGTTGCGCAGGGCTTCTACGTCAACGTGGATGTCAACCGCGCAGAGGCCGCTCGCTATGGCCTTTCGATAGCAGATGTTCAAACCGCCGTAGAGTCCGGCATCGGCGGTCAGAATGTTGCGGAGAACATCGAGGGACGTGAGCGGTATCCCATCAACGTCCGTTATCAGAGAGACTTTCGAGACAATGTTGACCGGATGCGCAGTGTGCTGATTGGCACGCCCTCGGGCGCGCAAATCCCTCTCGGACAAGTAGCGCGCATTTCCTACTCACATGGCCCCGCGATGATACGCGATGAGGATGGCGCGCTAACGGGATATATCTACATCGATCTCTCGAATACCGATTATGGCGGCTTTGTCGGGAAAGCGAACAAGCTGCTGCACGAGAAGCTCACGCTGCCGGCTAATTACACGTTTCAATGGTCTGGAGAATATGAACTCGAACTACGGGCAAAGCAGCGGTTGCAGCTGATCCTTCCCGTTGTTTTCTTCGTGATTTTCCTTCTCCTGTACCTCGTGTTCCACTCGGTCGCTGAAGCGCTTGTGCTGATCTTCCCGACGATCTATGCCATGAGCGGAGGATTGCTCCTCCAGTGGTTGCTCCACTACAACTTCAGCGTCGCGGTGGCAGTGGGATATATCGCGTTGTTCGGGATTGCCGTGGAGACTGGCGTAGTCATGGTCGTTTACCTCCACGAAGCACTCGAACACAAGCTGCAATGCGGCAGACCATTGACAAATGCCGATGTGGAAGCCGCAGCCATCGAAGGAGCCGTTCAGCGCTTGCGGCCAAAACTCATGACCGTATGCGCGGTTCTCGCCAGCCTGGTTCCGATTCTTTGGGAGTCAGGCATCGGCTCCGATGTGATGAAGCCGATTGCTGCACCCATCGTCGGCGGCATGATCACATCTACCATTCACGTTCTTATCCTGGTTCCCGTCTTCTTCGTGATGATGAAGGAGCGTGCCTTGCATAATGGTCGCCTTCACCCGCAAAATCAAATTGACAACCAAACTCAACCCATTCAACCTACGATTCAAGGAGAACTCTAATGCGCCTACAGATTTCGGCTTTATTCCTTTCTATCGTTCTCTCCACCCTAGCGCATCCGGTCAATCGAGTCAGACTCTAACTGGAACCGTCAGCGACGCGATGTGCGGAGCACATCACATGATGCAGGGTAAGACCGCCGCACAGTGTACCCGCGAATGCGTCAAACAAGGATCTGACTTTGCTCTTGTCAGCGGTGGCAAGGTATACACGCTGAAAGGGAACAAGAGCCAGTTCGACAAGTTTGCCGGAGAGAATGTAGTTGTGAAGGGTAAGGTAACTGGAACAACAATTTCGGTGGATTCTATTCGTACGCATAAGCCCTAAGTCTCTGGGGTAGTGCTGTTTCACCAGGCGGCCGCAGGGACTCCTGTGGGCTCAACGGATCACAAGTGCCTCGACGTGCCTTTTGCGGCGCCAAAATGACGGTGCTACCATCAGGATTGATGCTGAAGTGCCTTTAGTTGGTCGGCACCAGTGCCGTCGTTGCCTTTGCGAATGAGAGTAATGGAACATGGTTAAGAAGCTCCTCTTCGTAACCGTATTGTCGCTTCTCGTCAGTGTTCAGGCGATGACGGTGAGTTGCGATTTACGCTGCTCGTTTATGAGAGCTTCGACAAATTGCCACGCTATGCAGAGCAATGAGCAGATGCCCCATTGCCACGGCATGTCGATGGAGCAAGACAAACAGGCCAGCGTGACTGCAATTGATTCCTGCAGCCATGTCGGCTGTGGGAAAGACTTGACGGCGATCAACAAGGTCAGTGATCAGAACGATGGAAACTCAAACAAACTTCTGGTATCGGCTGTTGCTTTGTTAGTCGATCCTTTCGGAAGTAGTGGATCAAACAGTGCTGCCGCCTTCGCAGCACTCAGCCGAAGCAGCGGCTGTAAACCGCTCGCTCAACGTCCCGGCTCTTCCCTCCGCATCTAGCTCAAGTCCTTTCCTCCTTGAATCATCCCCAGGCGTTATGCGTGTATTCGCATACAGCGCCGCCACCTCCTAATACCCGTTTTCTAAAACGAGGAATGCTATGAGTAATCGCCGCACCTTCATTCAGAAGGCATTCGGTCTTGGCGCGGGGCTGTTTGGCGCACCCAGAATGTTTGCCGATTCCCAAAGCGGGGCTTCTTCCCGCAGAGGTTCCACGCATGCGGGGCCAGCTTTCAACATGCCCGTTGTGACTGCCGACATCGGGGATCTGCCCTACGATGGATGGCAACACAAAGGTCTTCCACCTGATCGCCGAGGTGGTGAAACAGCAGATCAATCCACTCAAGACGATTGACGCCTGGGGGTTCAATGGGAGCGCTCCGGGGCCGACGATTCAGGTCAATCAGGGTGATCGCGCGCGTGTCATCTTCGACAATCATCTGCCTGAGCCGACGTCGATGCACTGGCACGGATTTGAGGACACTATTCAAAACGACGGGATGCCCGGCATCAGCCAGGACACGGTGAAGCCGGGCGGGCGCTTTGTCTATGAGTTCAATATCCATCAGGAAGGCACATACTTCTACCACTCGCACATGGCGATGCAGGAGATGGCGGGAATGCTCGGCGCCTTCATCATGCACCCCAAGCAACCCTACCAGCCGCATTGCGATAAGGACTTCCTGATCCATCTGCAGGAGTATGCGGTACTGCCAAACAATACCGTACCGAACACGATGAATATGGAGTTCAATTGGCTGGTCTTCAATGGAAAGGCCGGTCCGGCAACCACTCCGCTCATTGTTCGGCTCGGGGACCGCGTCCGTATCCGCTTTGTGAATCTGGGCATGGATCACCATCCGATGCACCTGCATGGGCACACCTTCTACACGACCGGAACCGAGGGCGGCAGAATTCCCGAGGCTGGCTGGTGGCCTGGCAACACAGTGCTCGTCGGAGTGGCCCAGGCACGGGATGTCGAGTTCGTTGCCAATAATCCAGGCGACTGGATGATTCATTGCCATCTGCCTCACCACATGATGAACCAGATGTCGTCGAACGCAGGAAAGATGACCCGTACCGCGGTTATGCCTGCCGGAGGAGACATGAATACCGGCATGGGCATGCTCAAAGGCACACCTGGGGCTCCTATGGGAGAAGACTATGGCCCGGCTTTGGGCCGCGGTTTGGGTGGAGTCGGCAATGCTTCCGACATGGCAACAACGAACGGCCCCCTCTCACAGAAAAAGGCGATGGATGCGATGCCAGGAATGCAGCATGACATGGGAAACATGCAGATGGGCCAGATGGCGCCCGACGACATCGCGAAAAATGCCAATGACGTTCCGAATTTTCCGCAGGATGCCTACATGGAAGGACCGATGATGCAGATGGACAAAATGGTCGATCGGCCTGAGAACTATGGTCTGCGTGCGGGATGGAGCGGATTCATGCAGGGCATGATGACGTTTGTCCGTGTAATGCCGCCTGACAAATACGACGAGGTCATTGCGCGAATGAAGCAGGCCAAGCGGCCCAACGACCCCTATTCAGCAATTCTGGAGCGTGCCTAATGCGAGAACAAAAGATGAAGGTCACGACTCTTGCACTTGTGATGGCGGGCACCTTCAGCTTGGCTGCGTTCGCTCAAAGTTCCGGCTCCCCCGCGAAACCAGACGACTCGTCGCAGTGCATGGAGGGGATGGTGATGCCGGGCTGTCCACAGCCAGACAAGCAGCATCAGCAACACAAGACACAGAGCAAGCCTCCGCAAAACGCACAACCACAGCAGCCCAGGCAACAACACGACATGAACAACATGCCAGGCATGCAGAATGAACAGCATGACATGAGCGGTATGCAGATGGGTATGCCTCAGCAATCTCAAAGCCCCGATACCCATGCAACGATGACGCTCCAGGAACCGGAGAATCCAGAACATAAGACCGGATCGAATCTGCCTGCGCCGGAGTTGCTCAAGGATTTTGCGGCTCCGACTCCGATGGCGCTGGCAGATTTTGAGGCACTTGCCGACACGAACAATCCAACGCTGAAACAGGCGAATGCATTTGTTCGAAGATCACAGGAACAGGCACGTCAGGCCGGCCTCTATCCCAATCCCTCGGTTGGGTATCAGGGCGAGCAGATTCGCGGTGGTTCCTATGGAGGTGGAGAACAGGGCGGCTTTGTCCAACAAACTGTCGTTCTCGGCGGCAAGCTCGGGTTGCGCCGCAACATCTACGACCAGCAGAAGAGATCAGACCAGATCGGCGTGGAAGAGCAGACCTACCGTGTCCATGGCGATGTCCAGCAAGCCTTCTATGATGCGCTGACCGCCCAGGCGGCGGTTCAACTACGCCAGCGATTGCTCGGTTTGTCCCTGGATGCTGTAGAGACAGTCCATCAGCTTGCCAATGTGGGTCAGGCCGATGCTGCCGACATCCTGCAGACAGAAGTCGAAGCCGAACAGGCGAAGGTGGATTACGTCACCGCACAACGCCAGTACCTGCAAGCCTTTCGCACTCTCTCAGCACTGGCAGGCAAAGGCGATCTGCCCGTCAGCCCATTGCAGGGTGAGCTTGAAAAGACGCCGGAGTTGAATACCGAACAAATGGTGGATTCCATCGTTGCTGACAGTCCAACCGTCAAGCGCGCTCAGCAGGAGGCCGCAGTAGCGCAAGCGCGCCTGAAGGATGCGAAGCGCGAATCGGTTCCTGACCTTCAACTGCGTGCCGGAGAGCAATACAACAGAGAACGGGTCAGCGAGAACCCAACCAAGGCAACCGGAGCGCAGAGCTTTGCCAGCGCGGGCATCAACATTCCACTTTGGAACCGGAATCAGGGCAACGTCGGAGCGGCGAAGGCGGAGATCGAGCGCGCAGAACAGGACGTTGCTCGTGCGCAACTTTCCCTTCGACAACAGGCAGCTCCGCTGGCGCAATCGTATCTGTCCGCTCGATTCGAGGCCGATCGGTACAAGACGCAGCTCATCCCACGGGCGGCAAGAGCGTATGAGCTGTACCTCAAGAAGTATCAAAACATGGCGCAAGCCTATCCGCAGGTGCTGGTCTCGCAACGCACGCTCTTCCAGTTGCAGATCAGCTATCTCATGGCTCTCCACGATGTTTGGCGGAGGGCCATTGCTTTGCAGAACTACACGCTGACCGGTGGACTTGATTCTCCAATGTCCAGCGGCTCCTCGACCACCTCCATCAACTTGCCGAATGCAGGCGGAGCGCCGGAGTAGCCGCCATGAAAAAGAAGATGGTTATCGGCCTGCTTCTGCTTGTCGTTGGGGCATTGGGCGTTGGCGCCTACGTGATGCACAACATGATGGAGCGCGGTTTCAGCACGCGAACCGAACCCATGCTGATGGAGAAAGCACTGGCGACCACGATTCGTGGACGAGCTATTCCATCGCGCTACAAGACCATGAAGAACCCCGTTGCCGACACCCCTGAAGTGATTCACGAAGGGATGGCTCACTGGGCAGACCACTGTGCCGCCTGCCATGCCAACAATGGCAGCGGTGACACCATGTACGGCAAGACGATGTATCCGCGCCCGCCGGACATGCGCCAGAAGGACACGCAGGAGATGTCCGATGGCGAGCTTTACTACACCATCAAGAATGGCGTCCGCTTGAGCGGAATGCCTGCGTTTGGTGATCCGGGTGACGACGATGTGGATAGTTGGAAGCTCGTGGCCTTCATTCGGCATCTGCCGCGACTCACGGATGCAGAAGAGACCGAGATGCAGCGGCTGAATCCCAAATCTCCAGACGAAATTCAGGAGGAGAAGGAAGAAGAAGATTTTTTGAAGGGCGACGTGAAATCAGCGACGCCGGCAACCACAATGCACCATCACTAATACACGGAGAAGGCACATGAAAAAGGTACTCGCAACTCTCTTCACGCTCGTGCTCATGGTGAGCAGCGCTTACGCGCACAATGGTATGGAACACGTCATGGGGACCGTTGCCAGCATCACGGACAACTCCATCACAGTGACCACAACAGACGGAAAGACCCAGACCGTAACGACGACCGCCGACACAAAGTACAGCAAGATGAATGCTGCGATCGCCCTGAAAGACATCAAGGTCGGTGACCATGTCGTTATCCATGCGACGAAGAAGGATAACAAACTGATTGCCGGAACGGTGCAGGTAGGTGTGGGAAAAATGGCAGGCATGAAAATGAGCGGCAAAACCAGCAGCCCATCGTCGCAGCCAAAGTAACTCTAACCCCAACCACGAGGCTGACGCTTGAGCGTTGGGACAACGGGGTAGCGCTATTTGGGCTGCCCAGCCAACTTTGGCCTCGATGCGGTGATGAGATGACCACTGAGTCCCGCGACCTTCATCAGGACGGTCTTGGAGAAAAAGCAGTTCTAGAGCGGATTACTGCAAATCACTCGGAGTTCCTTCGCTTCATCGCTGCTCGCGTCGGTGAACCCGCAGCGGCGGAAGACATCCTCCAATCAGCCTATGTGAAGGCCCTGGAGCGCGGTTCCCAACTCCGTGACAAGGAGAGCGTTGTGGCATGGTTCTACCGCATCCTGCGAAATGCCATCATCGACCACTACCGCAGAGGATCTGCTTGCTCGAAAGCCCACGAGTTGTTCGAGGCAGAAGCTCCCACAAGCTATGAAATGGAACTCGAACAGAAGGTCTGTGCATGCATCGGTGCTGTGATTGGCGATCTGAAAGCCGGATACCGGGAAGCGATCGAGCATGTCGATCTTGCCGGCGAGTCCGTGGAATCGTTCGCTCAACTGCAAAACACCACGGCAAACAACGCATCGGTGCGTCTCCACCGGGCAAGAAAAGAGGTCGCTAAGAAGTTGGTCCAGGTATGCGGCGTCTGTGCAGAACACAAATGCCTTGATTGTACCTGCCGGTAGAGCCTGTAAGATCGGGCTGCCTCACGCGTCAGCAGCAACAAGAAAGCGAGGAGGACACGATGAGTTCCTGTTCAGAGACATCGGCAGAGGTTGCGAAAGACCCAGTATGCGGAATGAAGGTCGATCCTGCGAATGCAGCAGGACAGAGCAAGTATCAAGGGCTGACTCATTCCTTCTGCTCACCGGGATGCAGGAAGAAATTTGATCTCAATCCGGCGCAGTACATGCAATCTGGCAAGGAGATGCCCCCTCTTCAGCCACAATCAGTCGCTGTTCTGCCGGTTGCCGGTGCGACTAAGGTGGCGGCGTCAGGTAAATACACCTGTCCCATGCACCCGGAGGTGCAGGCGGATAAGCCGGGATCGTGCCCGAAGTGCGGCATGGCTCTCGAACCGGTCGATCTCTCTGCGACGACCGAACGCGTTGAGTACACCTGCCCCATGCACCCACAGATCGTTCGGGACAAGCCGGGAAGTTGTCCAATTTGCGGCATGGCGCTTGAACCCCGCAACGTATCGGCTGACTCGGCGAATCCTGAATTGGTCGGCATGACACGACGCTTCTGGATTGGCGTTGCTCTCACGCTTCCACTGCTAGGCGTCATGGTCTCGGATGTTTTGCCCGGTCACCTGCTGCAACATCTCCTGCTGGGTCAGTTGCTCGGATGGATCGAGTTTGCACTCGCGACACCAGTGGTTCTCTGGGCGGGCTGGCCGTTCTTTGAGCGTGGCTGGGCCTCTATCGTTCATCGCAGCCCGAATATGTTCACGTTGATTGCGATTGGCACAGGTGCGGCTTATCTCTACAGTGTTGCTGCTGTCGTCGCGCCAGGTATCTTTCCTTCCACATTCCGCGATATGTCCGGCAATCTCGGCCTCTACTTTGAAGCAGCGGCGGTCATCACGGTATTGGTTCGGCTAGGCCAGGTATTAGAGTTGAAGGCTCGCAGCCAGACCAGCAGCGCGATCAAAGCGCTCCTCGGGCTTGCACCAAAAACGGCACGCCGGATCTCCGCAGATGGAAAAGAAGCCGATGTCGCTCTGAGTGAGATTCAGGTTGGGGACCGCATCCGTGTCCGTCCCGGAGAAAGGGTTCCGACCGACGGGATTGTCATCGAAGGACGCAGTTCCGTCGACGAGTCAATGGTGAGCGGCGAACCGATTCCCGTCGAGAAAACGGAGGGCGCAAAAGTGGTCGGCGGCACCATTAACGGAACCGGCGGTTTCGTGATGGATGCGGAGCGTGTCGGAGCAGACACGCTCCTGGCGCAAATCGTAAAAATGGTGAGCGAGGCTCAACGAACGCGAGCGCCCATTCAGCGGCTTGCGGATACGGTTGCCTCATACTTCGTCCCTGCGGTTTTGGCTGCATCCGTCATTACATTTGCGGTGTGGGCAATCTTCGGGCCTCCCCCACACTATGCGCACGCCTTGGTGAATGCAGTTGCGGTCCTGATAATCGCCTGCCCCTGCGCCCTTGGGCTGGCGACGCCGATGGCCATCATGGTCGGTACGGGCCGTGGAGCCGGCGAAGGAATATTAATCCGCAATGCCGAGGCACTCGAGATTTTTGAGAAGGTGAATACCCTTGTGGTGGACAAAACCGGGACTCTTACCGAGGGCAAGCCGCGCCTTACCGCGGTTATCCCGGCAGAAGGCTTTCAAGAAACACAACTTCTACAGTCAGTGGCCAGTCTCGAAAAGGCCAGTGAACATCCACTCGCCGCGGCCATCATTGCCGGAGCCGAAGAGAAGGGTATCGGGTTACTTGCGGTCGCAGACTTTCAGTCGGTCACAGGTAAAGGTGTCACCGGCACCTTGCGAGGCAAACAGATCGGTGTTGGCAATGCTGCCTTCATGCAGGACCTTGGTGCATCCACAGAGGCGGTGCAGAAACGGGCGGAGATCCTTCGAAAGGATGGCCAGACGGTCATGTTCGTCGTATCCGACGGGCAATTTGCTGGCCTCATCGCAGCTGCC
>WNGK01010966.1_pt1 | contig 13094 bp, 8 predicted proteins | sample 5400601 | NCBI WGS metagenome assembly WNGK01 (sample SAMN13153376, study PRJNA577476) | soil metagenome | isolation source: 60 cm soil or saprolite under Garry oak tree replicate 1 | place: USA:California | collected 2016-06-15 | reverse complement strand
TAATCGGAGGGCTGGAGCATCTTGCCGGAATAGGTCTCGACTTCCTTCTTGGGCTTCATGCGCGTCTTATGAATGGTGCGCAGGTCGGCGAACACTTTGGTGATCTTGCGGCCAGAGACAAATTGGATGCAATCGCACCAATGCGAGCCGACGTCGGCGACGGCGCGGGATTCGCCGCTGAACTCCGGCACCAAACGCCAGTTCCAGTCCGTTTGCAAATAAAGCCAGTCCTGGGTGTAGGAACCGTTGGCGTGAAAGACATCGCCGAGCTTGCCGCTTGCGGCCATGGCTCTGGCCTCCTGCACTAGCGGATAGTAGCGGTAATTGAAGTCAATCGCATTAACCACGCCGGCCTTGGCGGCCAGTTTGACCAGTTCCCTGGATTCAACGGTGGTCATGGCCAAGGGTTTTTCGGAGATGATATGTTTTCCCGCCGCAATGATTTGTTTGCTAATGTTGAAGTGCAAATGGTTGGGGGTGCAGTTGTGGACGACCTGGATTTCTTTATTAGCCAGGAATTCCGCCACGCTGCTGTAGGCCTTTGGGATGTACAGTTTGGCCGCTTTGGCCCTGGCCAATTCCTCGTTGGCCTCGCACAACCCGGTCATCTCGACAAAACCCAGCCGGCGCGCGGCTTCGACATGCGCCGGCCCGATGAACCCGGTGCCGATGATCCCTGCTTTGATGGTTTTCATAATCATTTCACCGTGGCCACCTTGACCCATCCGTTTTCCTTCTTAGACGCCAGGACCGATTCGAGCACCGCCACGCACCTGGCACCATCCAGAAAGTCGGGATGCACTTCGGAATCGGTGGCGACGGCGTTGACGAAATCATAAACCGTGTGGATGAAAGTATGCTCGTAACCGATGACGTGGCCGGGGGGCCACCAGGCGCTAATATACGGATGGATTGACTGGGTGCAGAGGATGGTTTTGAAGCCGGGTTTGTCCGCCGGGTCACGGCGGTCGCAGTAATCCAGCTCGTTCATGCGCTCGAAACAAAAATTGACGCTCCCCTCGGTGCCGTTGATTTCCCAGCGATTGTAATTCTTGTGTCCAGGCGCTAGGCGCGTTGCTTCAAAGGTGCCATAAGCGCCTTCGGCTACATTCTTGCCTCCATCAAATTTCGCCAGAAATGCCGTGGCATCGTCCACGGTAACTTTTTCAGTCCCTTTTCCGGCTGCGGCTTCCAGGCCGAGGGCCTGCGCTTCGCGTGGGCGCTCTTTGATGAAGGTTTCCTGCAACCCGACGGTCTCGGCAATTTCGCCGACCAGGAAGCGGGCGGTGTCCACCATGTGCGCGTTGAGGTCGCCATGCGAGCCGGAGCCGGCCACCTCTTTGCGCAGCCGCCAGTTCATAGGAAATTTCGGGTCGGAAATCCAATCCTGGAGATAAGTGCCTCGGAAATGCCGGATCTGGCCGAGCTGGCCCGATTCAATCAACTGTTTGGCGAAGGCGATGGCCGGCACGCGCCGATAATTGAAAACGACCATGTTCTTGACGCGGGATTTGCGCACGGCCGCCAGCATTTTCGCCGCATCGGCAGTATTGAGCGCCAAAGGCTTTTCGCACAGGATATGTTTGCCGGCGCGGGCGGCGGCCAGCGCAATTTCGGTGTGGGTTGCGTTGGAGGTGCAGATGTCAACGGCGTCGATCAGAGGCGATTCGACCACTTCCCGCCAATCGGTCGCGGCGTATTGCCAGCCCAGTTGGCCCCGGGCAGATTCCACCCGGGCACGATCGCGTCCGCAGACGGTGTGCATCTCGATTTTGGCCTTCAAGGGGAAGAAGTAAGGCGCCTGGCGCCAAGCGTTGGAATGGGCCTTGCCCATAAACCCGTAACCGATCATTCCGATGCGCAGTGTCTTGGCCATATTCAAAGTTGGAGTTGAATTAGGTTGAGCCGCCTTTATAGTGACCAGCGTTTTCCAAGTCAACGGCTGACTTGCAATCAGGATGCCTTTGGGCGCATCTTGGCACTGCCACCGTAGCGCAGACTGGTCCCGACGCATCGGGATGTCGCGGATTGGCAATCCGCCCACCTGCCGAATACCATTCGGCGAAACAGCAGACTGCCAGTCTGCGCTACGAGCCTGCCTCGAACCGTATCGGTGGCAGTGCCAAGACGCGTCCGATGCCTTTCACTGCTGATCAAATAGCCAAACATCTCGGAGGCGAGGTGGTCGGCGACGCCGCTGTGGTCCTGACCGGTTTTGCCCCCGCAGACCGCGCTCAGCCGGGCGACCTCACGTTCGCCGAAAACGAAAACTATTTCGCGCGCGCCGATCAGAGCGCTGCCTGCGCCATTATTGTTGATGGACCGTTCTCTTCCAGCCGGAAAGTTTTGATTCGGGTGCCCAACTCCCGCATCGCCTTTGCCAAAGTCCTTGCGCTGTTTTTCCCCGAACCGACTTTTGCGCCCGGCATCCATCCGACGGCGATTTTGTCTGCGACAGCGCAGATTGATCCCACCGCCCACGTCGGGCCCTATTGCGTCCTGGGCGAAAAGGTGAGAATTGGCCCAAGGTCAGTGTTACAAGGCGCCAATCACCTGGGCGCCGATTGCCTGCTCGGCGAAGAAGTGAACCTGTTTCCCAACGTGACTCTCTATCCGCGCACTGAGATCGGCAATCGGGTCCGCATCCACTCCGGCTCGGTCATCGGCTCCGATGGCTTCGGTTACGTGCTCGATGGCGGTATCCATCGGAAAGTGCCGCAAATTGGCAATGTTATCATTCGCGACGACGTGGAGATTGGCGCCAACGTGACGATTGATCGCGGCGCGCTCGGCCCGACTATCATCGGCAAAGGCGCCAAGATCGATAACCTGGTCCAGATCGCCCACAACGTGACGCTAGGCGAGCATTGCCTGATTGTGTCCCAGGCGGGGATCGCCGGCAGCACCAAACTGGGCAACTACGTCATCTTAGGCGGGCAGGTGGGCCTGGCCGGGCATCTGAAAATCGGCAATCGGGTTTCGATTGCCGCCCAATCCGGGGTGATGGACAACATCCCAGACGGCGAGAAATGGTTCGGTTACCCGGCCCAGCCGGATCGCCAAACCAAGCGGCAAATCATCGCGCTTCGCCAACTGCCCGAACTGCTCAAACGGCTTAGCGAACTGGAGAAGAAACTCGACCTGAAGGCAGAGCCGCCGTCGTCGTAGGAGAGGCCTTCTGCCTGTTGCTGACGGGAGTTTCCAAACCGTCAGATACTATTGGCGCGGATATTTCTCATCGCGGCGAAAACGGCCTCAAGGTGTAGCCGCTGACGTCAGTCGGCGCTAACTTCTTTTACCCCGAAAATAGACGTGGTTCGTGGTAATACGCCCTATACAGCATATAGGTACAGGGCTGGATGGTGGACAGAGAACCTTTTCATCCTCAGTGGTGTCGTGAGACGATGGGGGCTTCCTCCGAAATCAGCGCCGACTGACGTCGGCGGCTACGGCAGCTAGGCGTCCGGAGTTCGAGAGGCCCAAAGATTCCTGATCCGATTTCTTTCCAGATTACGCTTTATGTGATATACGGCAAACTCGTTAGCCCGTTAAAAAAGGTGACTGTTTAGGCAGGTAGCCTGGCTCATGAATACACCGAAAGACGAAGAAACAATTTTTGCTGCCGCGCTGGCCTTGCCGCCGGAGGAGCGCGCCGCTTGCCTGGACCAGGCCTGTGGCGGCGATAGCGCCCTGCGCCATCGCGTCGAAGTCCTGCTCAATTCCCACGCCGCCGACGCGTTCCTCGAAGAACCTGCGGCGCCCGTGGCCTCGCATACTCTACGGATCTTCCCGCCTGTCAGCGAACGGCCCGGCGACCGCATCGGCCGCTACAAACTGCTCCAGCAAATCGGTGAAGGCGGCTGCGGCGTGGTCTATATGGCCGAGCAGGATGAGCCGGTGCAGCGGCGAGTGGCGCTCAAGGTCATCAAGCTGGGGATGGACACCAAACAGGTCATCGCCCGCTTCGAAGCCGAGCGCCAGGCCCTGGCGCTGATGGACCATCCGAATATCGCCAAAGTGCTGGATGGTGGCGCCACTGAGACCGGCCGTCCGTATTTCGTGATGGAACTGGTGCGCGGCATCAAAATCACTGAGTTCTGTGACCATAACAACCTGCCCACTCGCGAGCGGCTGGAGTTGTTCATGCAAGTCTGCCGGGCCATTCAACACGCGCATCAAAAGGGGATCATCCACCGCGACATCAAGCCTTCGAACATCCTGGTCACGATCAATGACGGCGTGCCCGTCCCAAAGGTCATTGACTTCGGCATCGCCAAAGCCACTCAGGGCCGGCTCACCGACAAAACCCTATTCACGGCCTTCGAGCAGTTCATCGGCACCCCGGCTTATATGAGCCCGGAGCAAGCGGCGATGACCAGCCTGGACATTGATACGCGCAGCGACATCTACAGTTTAGGGGTGCTGCTGTATGAGTTGCTGACGGGCAAGACCCCCTTCGACAGCAAGGAATTGTTGGAAGCGGGTCTGGACGCCATGCGCCGAACGATTTTGGAGAAGGAGCCGGAGCGGCCCTCGACCAAACTGAGCACGATGGTCGAAGGCGAGCTGACCATCACCGCCAAACGCCACCATACGGAGCCGCCAAAGCTGCTGAGTTCCGTGCGTGGCGATCTGGACTGGATCGTGATGAAGTGCCTGGAGAAAGACCGGGCGCGCCGGTATGAGACTGCCAATGGTTTGGCCAGCGACCTCCAACGGCATCTGGACCAGGAGCCGGTAACCGCCTGTCCGCCCAGCAACGTCTATCGGTTCCAGAAACTGGTTCGGCGCAACAAGCTGGCGTTCGCCGCTGCCGCCGCCGTCGCCGCCTCCCTGCTCATGGGCTTGGGTATTTCAACCTGGATGTTCTTCCAAGAAAGAGCAGCCAAACAGGAGCAAGCGCGGTTGCGTCTGCAGGCCGAGGCGCAAGAGCAAAAAGCGCAAACTGAAGCCCAAAAAAGCGACCAGGTGGCAGAGTTCTTAAAGGAAATGCTGAAGGGCGTCGGCCCGTCAGTGGCCTTGGGGCGGGACACGAAGATGTTGCAGGAGATTTTGGAAAAAACGGTGCAGCGATTTGATAAATACTTCACCAATCAGCCGGAGGTCAGGGCGGAATTGGAGGGAATCATTGCGTTGACTTATTGGGACCTGGGAGAGCCCGCCAAGTCGGAAAAAATGTACCGCGAGGCCCTGGACATTTGGAGGAAGCTGTTTGGCAACGAGCATCCTAAGGTGGCCGGCTCGCTGTATGGTCTTGGAACTGTTCTCGAAGGCCGGGAAGACGCGGAAGCTGAGAAGGTCTATCGCGAGGCTCTGGCCATCCGCAGGAAGCTGCTGGGGGACGAATCACCGGAGGTTGGCGATTCCGTCCATAGGCTGGGAGCCATGCTGGACAATCAAGGAAGACGCGAGGAAGCTGAGGTCCTCTTTCGAGAGGCGCTGACGATACGAAAGAAAGTCTTCGGCAACGAACACCCCAAGGTTGTCGACTCGCAGGGTTGCCTTGCGACAACACTCTATGTGGAAGGCAAAAAAAGCCCGGCAGAATACGAAGCGGAAGCTCGCGAAATTCTCGCCGCCTATAAAAGGCTACTCGGCAATGAAAATTTTTCTGTGGTTGGTAGTTTCGATGGACTTGCGGGTTTTCTTCAGGGCCAAGGTAGGCTGGCGGAAGCCGAGCTGCTCTGGCGAGAGTCACTCGCCATGCGGAGGAAACTCGAAGGAGACGAACATCCAGGAACTGCATTTTCGCTCAAGAACCTCGCCGGTGTGCTTACGGTAGAGGGCAGGCTGGCGGAAGCGGAACCGCTGTATCGCGAAGCGCTGGCCAAGAATAAGAAGCGACTGGGTGACGACCACCCGCGAGTTACGGAAGTGTTAAGTGATCTAGCAATGATGCTTGCGAATCAAGGCAGACTGAGTGAGGCGGAGGCGCTCCTGCGCGAGGCCGTGGCTAGCAATCAGGCTATCAATAAGAAATCTGGCAACGCAGTTCAGCTCCCTAGCTCGCTCAACAATTTGGCGGTTGTGTTGCGTGTCCAAGGAAAGCTGACCGAGGCTGAATCCACATATCGCGAGATGCTCGAGATGAGCAAAAAACTCGTTAGTGGGAGGGCCGAGCAGGGAGTTGCTTCGAGCCAGAATGAATTGGCCTGGATGCTCGCGACTTCTGTGGACGCAACCGTGCGGGATGGACGAAGTGCCGTCGAGTTCGCTGAGAAGGCCGTCGCAGCGACGCAGCGGAAGAACACCGCGATACTGGATACGCTGGCAGCAGCCTACGCGGAGGCGGGCCAGTTCGAAAGGGCAGCCACCGTTCAACAAGAGGCAATCGACTTGCTGCCGGACCAGAATCAGAAGGAAGACTTTGCATCCCGGTTGAAGCTATATGAGACCAACACTCCTTACCGCGAGCCTGGGTTAGACGGGGCATGTGCAAACCTGCTCGCCGCAATTACCTCTAACCTGTTGAAAGAGGGAAGGTTCGTAGAGGCTGAGCAGCAAGCGCGTCGTTGCCTTGCTATCCGCGAGAAGGTTTTTCCAACTGACTGGCGGACCTTCAACAGCCGCAGCCAACTCGGAGGAAGCCTGCTGGGGCTACAGAAATACACTGAAGCCGAGGCTTTGCTGATCTCCGCGTATGAGGGTATGAAGAAACACGAAGGCATGATTCCAAACGCAGGCAAAACACGTCTGAAGGAAACCATTAGACGTCTGGTGCGACTTTACGAAGCTACGAGCCGGAACGACGAGGCTGCTCGTTGGAGGACTGTAGCCAACGATTGGTATCGCAAGCAGGTTGAGCAATATCGCAAGGCCGCCGATCTGGAAAATGTGGAAGGTCTGAATGGCCTCGCCCGTCTCCTCGCGACGTGCGAGGATTCAGCGATTCGAGACGGGCGCAATGCAGTAACTTTCGCGGAGAAGGCAGTTGCGGCTGCAAACCGCCGAGATCCAATGACGTTGGACACGCTTGCCGCCGCCTATGCCGAATCTGGTGAGTTTGACAAGGCAGTCGTCGTTCAAAGGGAAGCCATGGTCCTCTTGGACAGTAACGTGCTCAAGACAGATTTCGCCACACGCCTGAAGCTCTATGAGTCCAACACTCCTTATCGAGAACGTTGACCGATGAGCGCATGAATCCAAACGGAGAAGAAACCATTTTTGCTGCCGCACTTGCGTTGCCGCCGGAGCAGCGCGCCGCTTGCCTGGACCGGGCCTGTGGTGGTGATGCTGCCTTGCGGCAGCGCGTGGAGACGCTGCTCAATTCCCACGCCGCCGGCGCGTTCCTCGAAGAACCGGCGGCGCCTGTGGCCTCGCATACTCTACGGATCTTCCCGCCTGTCAGCGAACGGCCCGGCGACCGCATTGGCCGCTACAAACTCCTCCAGCAAATCGGCGAAGGCGGCTGCGGCGTGGTCTATATGGCCGAGCAGGATGAGCCGGTCCAACGGCGAGTGGCCCTCAAGGTCATCAAGCTGGGGATGGACACCAAACAGGTCATCGCCCGCTTCGAAGCCGAGCGCCAGGCCCTGGCGCTGATGGACCATCCGAACATCGCGAAGGTGCTGGACGCGGGCGCCGCTGAGAATGGCCGGCCCTATTTCGTCATGGAACTGGTCCGGGGCATCAAGATCACTGAGTTCTGCGACCATAACAACCTGCCCACTCGCGAGCGGCTGGAGTTGTTCATGCAAGTCTGCCGGGCCATTCAGCACGCGCATCAAAAGGGGATCATTCATCGCGACATCAAGCCGTCGAATATTCTGGTCACGATCAATGACGGAGTGTCCGTCCCCAAAGTGATTGATTTCGGCATCGCCAAAGCGACTCAAGGCCGGCTCACCGACAAGACCCTGTTCACCGCCTTCGAGCAGTTCATCGGCACCCCGGCTTACATGAGCCCGGAGCAGACGGTCATGACCAGCCTGGACATTGACACCCGCAGCGACATCTACAGTTTAGGGGTGCTGCTGTATGAGTTGCTGACGGGCAAGACCCCCTTCGACAGCAAGGAACTGTTGGAAGCGGGTCTGGATGCGATGCGCCGGACGATTCAGGAGAAGGAGCCCGAGCGGCCCTCGACGAAGTTGAGCACGATGGTGGAAGGGGAGCTGACCGCCACTGCTAAGCGCCACCACACCGACGCACCCAAACTCATCAGTGACGTGCGCGGTGACCTGGACTGGATCGTGATGAAGTGCCTGGAGAAGGATCGGGCGCGCCGCTATGAGACCGCCAACGGTTTGGCCTCCGACCTCCAGCGGCATCTGGACCAGGAGCCGGTAAACGCCTGTCCACCAAGCAATGTTTATCGGTTTCAGAAACTGATTCGCCGCAACAAGCTGGCCTTCGCCGCTGCCGCTGCCGTCGCCGCTTCCCTGCTGATCGGCTTGGGCATTTCCACCTGGATGTTCTTTCAGGAAAGAGCAGCCAAACAGGAGCAAGCGCGGTTGCGTCTGCAAGCCGAGGCGCAAGAGCAAAAAGCCCGGACCGAAGCTGCTAAGAGTGAAGAAGTGGCCCGGTTCCTCGAGGACATGCTCCAGGGAGTCGGCCCGTCGGTCGCCTTAGGCCGTGACACAACCATACTGCGGGAAATCCTGGACAAAGCCGCCGCACGTATCGGCACAGACCTAACCAACCGGCCGGAGGTGGAGGCAGAATTGTGGAGTACGATCGGGAGCACCTATTCTGAGCTAGCTGACTTTCCGAAGGCGATAGACATCCACCGTGAGGCCCTGCGGCTCAGAAAGTTGGTTTTCGGCGAGACGAACAAATGGGTGGCCACGTCACTCAACGACCTTGCGAACGCTCTGGAAGGTCGTGGCGATTTGGCTGAGGCCGAAGCGATTGACCGCGAGGCGTTGGCGGTGCGACGAGCGCTTTTCGGCAACGAACATCCCGACATAGCCCGCTCGCTGACCAGCCTGGCCGATGCGCTCCAAAGCGAGGCCAAGTGGCCCGAAGCCGAAACAATTCAGCGCCAGGCATTGGCTATGCAAAGGAAATTCTTGGGCAACGAGCACCCAGACGTCGCTGTTTCACCCAACGACCTCGCCCTCATAGTAATGCAGGAATCCCAACTGGACGAGGCCGAGCGGATTGCCGAGCACATTTTGGTGGCAGAATCACTCAACAACCTGGCCGAGGTGCTTCGCTATAAAGGCAAGTGGTCGGAGGCCGAAACCATGCATCGAGAATCTCTGGCGATGCGGAGGAGGTTACTCGGCGCCGAGCATCTGTCCGTAGCACAATCGCTTCACAATCTGGCTTTCGTGCTCTGGAGTCAGGACAAGCTGGGCGAGGCCGAATCCACGTATCGAGAAGCGTTGGCGATCCGCAGGAAAATGCGGGGCGCCGTGCATCTAGACACAGCGATGACTCTCCTCTACCTCGGCCAAATGATCGAAAGCCAGGGCAAGTTGGGGGAGGCCGAAAGCATGTTGCGCGAGGCGCTCGCCATTAACATTAAGATAAAGGCGCCGGATTACGAATCGCTTGCGCTCAACTCTCTCGCCGTCGTGCTCAAGCGTCAAGGAAAGCAGTCCGAGGCCGAGGCACTGTATCTTGATTGGTTACGGAGACTGCGCTCCCAGTTGCCAGCCGATGATCCAGCTTTGGCCGGTGCGCTCGCCACCCGAACCGCTGCACTACTGGAAGAGAAGAGATTCACCGAAGCGGAACCTTTGGCTCGCGAATGCCTGGCCATTCGCGAGAAGAAGTTTCCGGACGATTGGCGGACCTTCAATACCCGCAGCATGCTGGGCGGCTGTCTGCTGGGTCAGAAAAAATATGCGGAAGCCGAGTCGTTGCTTGTGTCCGGGTATAAGGGGATGAAACAGCGCGCCGCCAAGATACCTAAACAAGGCTACCTCCGTCTGATTGAGGGCGTTCAGCGGCTGCTGCAGCTCCGCGCAGCCCCACCACAATCCGAAGCAGCGCCCGAATGGAGAGACGAGGCCAGCACATGGTACCGCCAGCAGATTGATCGCTTTCGCAAGGCGGCCGACTCCGGAGAGAATCTAGATCTGAATAACCTTGCTTGGCTCTTGGCCACAAACGGTAGTTCAGAATTACGGGACGGGACCAGCGCCGTTGTTTTCGCCGAAAAGGCCGTCGCAGCCACAAACCGGAAGTCCTCTATTTTCCTGGACACACTGGCCGCTGCTTACGCGGAAGCCGGCCAGTTTGACAAGGCGGTTAGCACTCAGAAGGAGGCCATCGCTCTCTTGCAGGATGAGGCACAGAAGAAAGATTTCAGCACCCGGCTAAAACTCTATGAGTCAAATTCTCCCTACCACGAGCCTTAGAGCGCGTTTGAATAATCAAATCCATTTTAAGACACGTTGTTAAGCCATGAGTGAAGAAACCATTTTCTCTGCCGCGCTCGCGTTGCCGCCGGAGCAACGCGCCGCTTGCCTGGAACAGGCCTGCGGCGGTGATGCTGCCTTAGGCCTACGAAATGAAAGCGCCGCGTTCCGGGCTGTCGAGGCCACGGCGCAAAACCGCCAGGACGGCTTTCATGTCCCCGCGCAGCAACGCCCCTGAGTCAAGCCAGAGGCCGGGGAAGATGCGGCTCTTGAGCAGACCGTCTGCGTCGGGTGGGATCTCCTGATATTCTTCATCCCGAAGTTCCCACCACAACAACCGCTTCTCGCCAGTAATCCAAGCCAGGTACTCACGGACGCCATTGCGGCGATAGGCGCCTTTTTTCTGGTGCAAATCGTAGGCCTGTGAACTGCCGACAATCTCGACCGCCAACTCCGGCGCGCCTTCAATGTAATCATCCTCGGAAATGCGCGCCTGCCCACCCCGCTCAGGAAGTTTGAGGAGCACTAAATCCGGTTGCGGCTCATTGTCCAGGTCGAGTCTGACAGTGGAGTTGTCAAAGCAACGTACGATCGGCGTTTCCGCCGCATAAGTTCCCAGCCAGGTTCCGAGTTGGCTATGAGGTTCGGCGTGGCTTCCGGCACGCAAAGGTGAGGGCATATAAACGATCCCTTCTATCAGCTCGGCTTTCTTGACATGTGGCATCCGCTCGTAGCGCCGCTCGAATTCAGCGCGGGAAAGCCGGTCGCCGGGCTCCAAAAGCGGTCCCGCCGCAGCGGGAGTGCGATGCTCCGGGCGGGCAGTCGGTGCGGCAGGTATCGCCATACCTATCACTCTACGGCAGCGGCCCCCGGAAACAAGCCGAATCATTCGCAGGAAAAGCGCTTTTTGTGAATTTTCGCGCCTCTTTGTGGCGATGTCCCGTCTCTTCGTCCTCAAAGACTTTTTGCAAAGCCCTGGCTGCGTATGTTATTCATTGACACGCATTGATGCTGTCACGTGAGCCAAGTCACCCACATTCTTGATGCGATTGGCCGGGGCAACTCACAAGCCGCTGACCAACTGCTACCGCTGGTCTATCAGGAACTTCGCAAACTCGCTGCCCACAAAATGGCCAGCGAATCCCCCGGCCAAACCCTTCAGCCTACCGCGCTGGTCCACGAAGCCTGGCTCAAGCTGGTAGGGCAGGAGAACCGGAAATGGCAGGACCGGAACCATTTCTTCGCGGCCGCGGCGGAAGCCATGCGACGCATCCTGGTGGATAACGCGCGTCGCAAACGCACCCTGCGCCACGGCGGCGGCCAACGGCGCGTCGAGCTTGACGATGTCAAGCTGGTGGTGGAGAACGATGACCACCTGCTGGCCGTCAATGACGCGCTTGAAAAATTCGCTGCGAAAGACAAACAAAAAGCCGACCTGGTAAAACTCCGCTACTTCGTAGGCATGACCATTGGAGAAGCCGCTGCGCTGCTGGGCATTTCCGAGGGCACCGCCAAACGCCACTGGGCCTACGCCCGCGCCTGGCTCTACACAGAAATCCGCGCCGAGCAGCAGTGATTGGTCGCTTCTCGCGCCACCGTCATTAACCACGAATGACCCAGCGCGCAACCGAATGTCGCGAAGCGCTTGGAGTGCGTGGAGCTTGCTCCCGCTTTGGGGCGCGGTGGGTGGCCCGAAAGCTCCAGCAAGCTGGGCGCACTCCATGCGCTTCGCGAGGTTCGCCAGTCGAGCGGCACAGCCGGTCCTCAGTTTCCCTCTCCCCTCTTCCCTCTTCCCTCTTCCCTCTCCCCTCTCCCCCATCCCATCCGTGCCATCCGTGAAATCCGTGGTCAAAAATCTTCCCGGATCTGCTAAAAGCCAAATCCAACCGTGACATTTGGGCTGGATGACTGTCTAATAGGCAGTGAACTCTATCGTGAGCGAGCCGCTGGCAGAGTGTGAGTCTTCCGCAGGGCTGCGCGACGGACTGGCCTCGTCGGAATTCGCCGAGGTGTACTCCGAGCACAGCCGCGCAATTTATTATTTGGCTCTGCGCCTGCTGGGTGATCCGCAGAAAGCCGAAGACGCCACTCACGATGTGTTTCTGAAAGCTTTTCGCAAAATGAGTCAATTCCGTGGGCAATCGTCCTGGCGCACCTGGCTGTACCGCATCGCCATCAACCATTGCCGCAACCTTCAGCAAGCCTGGTATGACCGGCACATGGTCACCAATGCGGACGATGCAATCTGGGAAAATACTGCAGCACAGACCGATTCACCGTTGCGGGTCCTGGAAACCAAGGAACTGGGCCAACGCATTCAAAAAGCCCTCGACGGGTTGCCGCACGAATATCGCCTCCTGCTGTTGCTCGTCGCGGACGAACGCCTTAGTTACGAACAAGTCGGCGCTCTCACCGAGCAGACCCCCGACGCGGTAAGAGGAAAACTGCATCGGGCGCGCAAGGCTTTTGCCGTCGTGTTTGAGAAAACCGCTTAAGATATGAAACGCCAGACCAAACTTACTCCCCTCGAACACGAACAACAGAGCGTCGCGCGCCAACAAACCCAGCAACCGTCCGCCCGCGAGTTTGCCTCCGCAGAAGAGATGTTGCGCCATGACGCCCTGCATACTCCGGTGCCGTCGGCTATCGCGCAGCGCTTGCAAGAGTCCCTCGGTCAATTGCAGCCGCCGGTCCGCTCCTGGTGGCGGCGATGGCTCGGCCAATGAGTATCGGACCTATCGGTCTTATTCGCCCCGACCCCCATGAACTTCCAGGCTGAACTCG
>WNGK01017289.1_pt1 | contig 13095 bp, 12 predicted proteins | sample 5400601 | NCBI WGS metagenome assembly WNGK01 (sample SAMN13153376, study PRJNA577476) | soil metagenome | isolation source: 60 cm soil or saprolite under Garry oak tree replicate 1 | place: USA:California | collected 2016-06-15 | reverse complement strand
GCGGCGTGGTTGGTCGGCTCCTATGATGCCAAGACCGACACCGTGTACTGGGGAACCAGCAATCCGGGGCCGTGGAATACAGGCGTGCGCTCGACCGGGGACGGCAATTTCGGCAAGCTGACTAACCTCTATACCGCATCGACCCTCGCCATCGACCCGAACACCGGCAAGATCAAGTGGCACATCCAGGGCACGCCGGCTGACGCCTGGGACTACGACGGCGTCAACGAGCTGCTGCTGACCGACCTGAAGATCGGCGGAGCCGACACGCCGGTCCTGATGAAGGCCGATCGCAACGGCTTCTTCTTCGTCGCCAACCGGGAAACCGGCAAGATGATCTCGGCTGAAAAATACGTCTTCGCGAACTGGGCGAAGAAATTCGACATCAGCACCATGCGTGCCGAGGAAGATCCCGACAAGCGTCCGGGTCCCGGCCATCCTGCCAAGGACATCTGCCCGAACCTGATCGGTGGCAAGAACTGGCAGCCGATGTCGTTCAATCCGCAGACAGGCCTCGTCTACATTCCAGCCAACAACGTCTGCATGGATTGGTCGGTGAGCGATGTCAGCTACAAGCGGGGTGTGTTCTATCTCGGCGCTGAATTCCCGACCAAGGAAGGGCCCGGCGGTTTCCTGGGAGAACTGGTCGCCTGGGATCCGGTCGCCAACAAGAAGGTCTGGGGCATCAAGGAAGACCTGCCATTCAATGGCGGAACGCTGAGCACCGGCGGCAACCTGGTGTTCTCCGGAAATCTACACGGCGATTTCCGCGCCATCGATGCGAAGACCGGCAAGCTACTGTGGAGCAAGAACCTTGGAAGCGGAATCGGTGCGGGCCCTGTGACCTACTCAGTGGGCGGCAAGCAGTATGTCGCCATTGTCGTCGGACGCACGGCCGCCCTTCCAGCCTTCCTTGGCGAGATCGGCAAGAAGATGGTGGCAGCTGCGCCCGAAGGCGGCGCCCTGTTCGTGTTTGCTCTGCAACAAGACAAATGAGTGGAGGCAGCAGTGATCCGCACAGTTCCAAACGTAGCTCGTGTTTCAAGGTACGGCTCCCGGTTGGAGAAGGTTGCTCGAGCGCTGCTGCTGTCCACAATCATGGCGACGCCGGCTCTTCGAGCCGGCGCCGACGAAATAAGGCCGTTGCGTCTCTGCGCGGATCCGACGAACCTGCCGTTCTCGAGCGATGACCCGGCAAGGCCCGGCCTCTATCTTGAGATCGGCCAGTTGGTCGCTCGGAAACTGGAGCGGCCGGTGACCTACAACTGGTACAAGTCCTACTTCGGCAAGCGAACCGTTCGTGAAACGCTGTTGAGCAAACAGTGCGACGCCATGGTTGGTTTGCCGCAGGTAGACGATTTCATGGGGCCTGCCGTCATCTTCTCGAAGCCGATCGCGAGGGAAGGTTACGCGCTGGTGAGTGCGAAGGGCCGGAACATCGCGGGCATCGACGATTTGAAGGGGTTGCGCGTCGCCGTGCAGTATCAGACCACGCCGCAAAACCTGCTCGCGCTGCGCGACGAGATCGAGAAGGTCACCGTATTGAGTCCTGACGAAGGAATGAAGATGCTCGACCAGGGAAAGGTCGACGTCGCCTTTATCTGGGCTCCCGTGGCCGGTTGGCTCAACACCACCGCCTATGGTGAAAAGTACCAGATCAGAACCACCGCGGGCGAGGGGCTGCTGTGGTCCACCGCGATCGGCTTTGCGAAAGCGTCGACGGGGCTTCGGGATGATGTTAACGTGGTTCTACCGTCCCTGCAGGAGGACATCGACAGGCTGTTCGTGAAGTATGGCGTGCCGAGCGACGCGCCGGTCAAATTCGGTGAGCTCGGCCATCCGACCGCCATCGCGGATGCGGTTCTGAAGGAACCCGTGACCGTTGGCCAATCGACCGGCGACAGCAAACCCGCCGAAGTGAAGGTTACCGCTTCCGGGGACATACCGGCCGGCCACGAGCTCTTCAACGGGACGTGCGCGCATTGAATCTGCGCCTGCTGAAGAAGCGATATGGCGAAGACATGGAAGCGACGTACTGGAAGACGGTTCATGATGGAAGGCCGTCCAAGGGGATGCCTGCCTGGAAAGAAGTGTTCGGCGACGATGAGCTTCGAAATGTCCTTGTATATCTGCAGACGGTGCAGGAGGCGGCCGACGGTTCGAATTAGGACTGCCGGGCAGGATGCCGCGGGCGTCATAACCTGGATGCAGCCAATGCTTCGTGTGAGGCTCTCATGATGGGATTCCTCGTTATCGATGATCATCCGTTGTTTGGCGAAGCACTCGGCAATGCAATCCGGATTTCGCATCCGGACGCCCGAATCTTCGAGGCGGCGTCGATTCGGCAGGCGCTGAATATCCTGGCGACCGAACGCGACATCGATCTTGCGCTTCTTGATCTTCTGCTGCCGGATGCCGTGGGATTTTCCGGCTTTCTTAGATTGCGCGACAGCCATCCGAAGCTGCCGATTCTCATTTTATCGAGCGTCGAGGACAAACAGACGATCCGCGAAGCGCTCGCGTTGGGGGCCGTCGGCTATCTCTCCAAATCGACATCCGTCAGCGAGCTGTCGGACGCAATCGCCCGGATTTTGAGTGGGTCGGTTTCCGCACCGAAAGGGTACGTGGCAGCGGGCACCACGGTGCAAACCGAAGCCGCGCTACGCGAGAAAATCAAGAAGCTGACGCCTCAACAGGTTCGCGTGCTGGACCTGATCAGGAACGGCCTGCAGAATCGCGAGATTGCCGCGGAACTCAAGCTGGCGGAGTCGACCGTAAAGGCTCACGTGACCGAGATTCTGCGTAAGCTCGGACTTTTCAGCCGCAACAAGGCGATTATCGAAATTGGGAGGATTGCCCTGCCGTTGCCAGCTCCCTGCCAAAGCGCAAGGGGCGAACGGGAAAGGCCCTCTTGACGAAGGTGGTCGGTAAGGCGGTTCCCCGCGCACCGGCGCCAGACGTTTCATCGCCGGGTGCGGCGGCGATACCCCGGCGGCGACCGGGTCCGACTGGCGGGCTGCTCGCTCCGCTATAGGCTTCGTTCCATCCTTGCGATAATGTGCCGATCGTCACGAACGAATTCCGCTGTCCCGATGAGGCGGCTGAATGACGCGATCGGCCGACAGCATGCCGACGCCAGGCGAGGCAAATGCAGTGAGGTTGCTTGTCGTCGAGGACCACCCGCTGTTTCGCGACGCCCTGGTCGGCGTCATTGCTGCGGCCTTTCCCAACGCCGAGGTGTTTCAGGCAACGTCGATCGACGGCGCACTGGATATCCTTGCCTCGAAGGGCTCCGTCGATATCATTTTGCTCGATTTGTCGATGCCCGGCACGACCAGCCTGCTGGGAGCGTTCCGCGTCCGTGCCGCAGCCCCGAAAAGCGCGCTGGTCATTGTTTCGGCATACGACAGCACCCGGATCGTGGGATACGCGATGGCGCTCGGCATTTCCGGCTATATCCCGAAATCGACCCCGAAGGCCGAGCTGATTCAGTCGATCCGCTCAATTCTGGAGGGGGAGGTCTATGTCCCGAAGCGCCTCCATGGGCGCGCGGCAACCAGACGCTCCGGCGCGGAAATTCAGGACCTGCTGCGTCAACTGTCTTGCCTGACAACCCAGCAGCTTCGTGTTCTCGACATGACTTGTCGAGGTCTTCAGAACAAGCATATCGCTTACGAACTCGATATCTCCGTCACGACGGTCAAGGTTCATGTCACCGAGATCCTGCGAAAGCTCGGCGTCCGAAGCCGCACCAACGCAATCATCAAGGTTTCCAGTCTCGAACTGACCCGAGCCGAACGTAGCGCGCCGACGGCTATCCATGATTCCGGAAGTGTGACGCATTCCTGAACTGGCCGTACCGAGCAAAGCGGGCCCGAATCTGCCGGCAGACCGATCACGTCAACACAAAGGAGAGCAGGGACCGCATCTCGGCTGGCTTGATGGGCTTTTTCAGCAGTTCATGCCCGAAGGATGCGGCGTCCGAGGCAGCCTTCGCGGAATAATCGGCCGTCACGATAATCGCGGGAACGTTGGTCTTGATCGCGTTGCGGATCTCCTCGACGGCTTCGATGCCGGTTTCGCCGTTGTCGAGGTGAAGGTCCGCGATGATGACATCGGGAATCTCGTCAAGTGCCCTGATGTCGTCGAGTGCTTCTGCGGCCGACGTCGCTATGGCCACGTCGCACCCCCACTTCTCCAGCAGGCTGGCCAGCCCCTCGGCGCTGGACAGATCGTTTTCGATCAGAAGGATCCTCGCATCCTCCATGCCTCCATAGGCGGACCCGGAAAGGACAGGTTCTCCGCTCGAAGCGGCCTCCTCGGGCGCCGAGGTGCGAGGCACCGTGACACCAAACATCGAGCCTCGCCCCAAGCGCGACCTCAGATGTATGTCATGATTGAGCGCGGTAGCGAATCGCCGAACGATCGAAAGGCCGAGGCCGATGCCCGCATCGGCGCCAATGCTGGTTTCCCCGCGCTGAAATTCCATGAAGATGGCTTCGCGCTGGGCCTCGGGAATGCCAGGACCCGTGTCGTGCACCTCTATACTGAGATTAGCGCCCTTGAGTCTGCACCCCATGAGCACACCGCCACGCTGCGTGTATCGCAGGGCGTTAGCCAGAAGATTCTGCAGGATTCGTCTCAACATCATCGGATCCGACAACACGGTCTCGGCACAGGGTTCGATCCTCAGAAAAAGGTGACGCTTCGCTGCCACGAGGGTGAACTCCTGCCGCAATGGCTCGAATAGCGTCGAGATCGAAACCGGACGAAATTCCGGCTCCAGAACACCCGCGTCGAGCTTGGAGATATCCAGAAGCGTCCGCAGCAGACCTTCCAACGTCGCAAGCGAACGGTCGATCTGCTCGGTCAGGAGAAGCCCCTTTGGCGCAGCGATCATTTCGTCAAGCGCGGACAGGGTCAGCCGCGCGGCGTTCAGCGGCTGCAGAAGATCATGGGTAACGGAGATCAGGACCGACGACTTCAGCGAACTGGCTGCTTCTGCCTGCTGTTTGGCCTGAGAAAGACAGCCATTGGTTCTTTCCAGCGATTGCAGGGCCTGCTTGAGCTGCTGGGTTCTGCTGCGGACCTGCTGGTCGAGAGAGATCGCCGTTTCGAACAGCGAAAATGCATTGAGTTGCTGATCCGTGGAGCGTTCGACGCGCGACATCAAGGCTGCGTTGATTTTCCGAAGCTTGGCAATCTCGCGTTCGAGTGACGCGGTCTGGTCCGGCTCAATGTCGATCACGGCGCGACCCTTCGCCTTCCGATCGCAACACCGGTCAGCGTCTGATTGACGTGCATGGACCGATACTGCTCGCCATAGGTCTGAAATCCGATAACGTTGTTGCGACGATACAGCTCGGACATCTCTCGCGACAATTGGTGTTGTTCGACGGCGAGCCGGCGCAGGACGCATTCGAATCCGATGAAGATGGAAACTTCGCCCAAATCATCGATCAGTTGCCTGAAAAGGTCATTCGTCGCTTCGATAGGGTTTTTTACCTGCGCGACGGTGAGGACCATTCCTTCGTCGATGGCGCAGAAGAATCGAAGCGAGCCGTCGGGATCCATGCGCTGGATCGAACGGGCATAGTAGGAACCGCCAACCCGCACCAGGACCGGATGCGCGGCAAAGGACAGCGCATCAAGCTTGGTATCTCCGATCCCAACGGCACGGGAATATTCGATCGCGGCCGGCTCGGCATTGATTTCCCTGACGATGCGGCGCTCGATATCCGCTTCAGTGACCACCATCTTGATCGATGTCGGCTCGAAATGATCGCATTTGAAAAGCCGGAACGGCAGGCGTGTCTTGATCAGTATCAGGATGGCTGCATCGGAATGCGCTCCTCCGCCGTAGAAGATCCATGACTTGTCAAACCGCAAGCCGTCGCCGGCCGAACCGCCCACGACCGGGATGTCTTCCAGCGAGGTGTAGATCGCGGACATGAGCGCCTCTTCGCGCTGGCACATGCCGTCGATGAACAGGAACCCGAAGGCTTCCTCGCCGCAGTCCTGCTCCTCGGTGCGGCGGGCGAAGTCCTGATGTAGTTCGCTGCAGACTGATCGTCCGTGATCAACTCGAAAGCCCGATAAATCGAGAAAGGGACGCGCGGCGACGATGAAGTCCGCGGCATTGAAGCCCATCGCAACCACGCTGTCCTCTTCCCAGCCACCAGGTGCCAGTTCACCCGCCGTGGTGCAGCCGAAAATCGGCGTGCCGGGAATTCGGCAAGTTAACTCTTCGATGAATATCGCAGGATCATAAAATGGGGAAACGAACACGATAATCATCGCAAGATCCAGAGACGCAAGCTGCCGAGAAAGTTCCTCGGCTGCTTCGCGTGGACCCACGGTCTTGGCTTGCGCGACGACAATGCTGTCGCCGACGCTAATTTGCGTGCCTCCCAAAGGCTATTCCCCCTCGCGCGGGATTTTATTTGTTTTTTGATGGTAGTGGCTCTGACCCGTCCGGAATTGATCTAACGCAAAGTCCCTTTTCGGAGCAAGGATAAAAGGGAAGTCGCAGCAAAGAACGCAATCGAGCGACCCTCGAGCAAACTGACGTGTAGGTAGCCGGGACGAAGGGCAGAAGGTAACGCGACCGTCTTCACCGAGGACGGTCCTTCCGTTTTCTCCAAACAGGAATGCGACAGATAAAGCGGGTGCCAATTCTCGATCTTGCACTCGGCCGAATTGAGGGTGAAGCGGACCTGGATCCTATGTCGGCTTGAAAGTTGGTGGATCGAGCGATCGACAAGACCGACAGCAGTGAATCCGGATTTTGGGAGGAGCGAATGCCGGCAGTCGGGACTACCGACCACGCGGACCGAATCCAGTCTGCGATCTCATCTAATGGCGCAGCGAAATCGGCGCTGATCGCGTCCTGGCAGAGGTCGGCATGCTTTCACAAGCTTGATCCGGTCCGAAGCAACCCTCCCGAGAGACTGACGGATTCAGAATTCAGGAGGGCTCGGCAAGAGGTGGAGCCGATGATCCAGGTCGCACAGCCCTGCCTCGACAGACTCTTTAATTCGGTCGGGGGAACGGGTTGCTGTGTCTTGCTCGCCGACAGGAACGGCGTCCCGGTCGAGCGGCGCGGCGTGCCCGGCGACGATGCGACATTTTTTGACTGGGGATTATGGCCCGGCGCAATCTGGAGCGAAGACAGCGAGGGCACGAACGGCATTGGAACGTGTCTCGTCGAACAACGTGCGCTGACGATCCACCGCGACCAGCATTTCTACGCGCGCAATGCGCTATTGAGCTGCACGACCGCTCCAATTTATGATCATCAGGGGCGTCTCGCTGCAGCGCTCGATGTTTCGTCTTGCAGGCCCGAATTGATCGATAATTTCGTCAATCTCATCGCGACAGCGGTGAGTGATGCCGCAGCGCGCATCGAGGCGGAATGTTTTCGTCTGGCTTATCCTGACGCGCGTATTCTCGTCGTTCCGGTTCCCGACAAGATGGGAAAAGCCTTGATCGCCGTCGATCAGGACGATCTTGTTGTAGGAGCTACCCGTGCGGCGCGTCAGGCGCTTGGAATCTCTCAGGCCTGCCTGCACAAACCGCTGCCCGCAGCGGAAGTGATGAATATGTCAAGAACAGTAACTGAAAATCTCGCCGCGGCGGAGCGGGGGGTGCTGCAACGGGCACTCGCGCGAGTCGAGGGCAATGTCACGGCGGCCGCCGAAGCGCTCGGCATGAGCCGGGCCACGTTCTACCGAAAGCTGCGGCGACTGGATCTTCACCGCACCCATTGAAAATCACCCTCTCGAGTGTCTCAGTTTTGCGACACTCCGGCCAACGACTGGTTTTCCGGGGCTGGTAAGACGGTGCGGTTTCGACAAGCTTCTTTATCAAAGCGTCGCATCAAGCGCCGCTATCCAGAGGAGGACGTCAATGAACAAGCCAGAATTCTCACGCACCTCGAAAGCTCCCTTCGAAAAGCGTTACGGAAACTTCATCGGGGGCAAATGGGCCGAGCCGCGCTCCGGCAAGTACTTCGAGAATCATTCGCCGGTGAACGGCCGGCTGCTTTGCGAGATCGCGCGCTCGAACGAGCAGGACATTGAAGCCGCGCTCGACGCCGCGCACGCCGCGAAGGACGGCTGGGGTCGTACCAGCGTTGCGGAACGCGCGGTCATTCTCAACAAGATCGCCGACCGCATGGAGGAGAATCTCGATCTTCTTGCGTTGGCCGAGACCTGGGACAACGGCAAGCCGATCCGCGAAACCACGGCGGCCGACCTGCCGCTTGCGATCGATCATTTCCGCTACTTCGCAGGTGCCATCCGCGGTCAGGAAGGCAGCCTTTCCGAGATCGACCACGACACCGTCGCCTATCATTTCCACGAGCCGCTGGGCGTCGTCGGCCAGATCATTCCGTGGAACTTCCCGCTGCTGATGGCCTGCTGGAAGCTGGCGCCTGCGATTGCCGCGGGCAACTGCGTGGTGCTGAAGCCGGCTGAGCAAACCCCGGCTTCCATCATGGTCTGGATCGATCTGATCGGCGATCTCCTGCCGCCGGGCGTGCTCAACATCGTCAACGGCTTCGGCCTTGAAGCCGGTAAGCCGCTCGCGTCCTCGCCGCGCATTGCGAAGATCGCCTTCACCGGTGAGACGACGACGGGCCGGTTGATCATGCAATACGCCAGTCAGAACCTGATTCCCGTCACGCTCGAACTCGGCGGCAAATCCCCCAACATCTTCTTCAAGGATGTCGTCGCCGAGGATGATGACTTCTTTGACAAGGCCATTGAGGGCTTCGTGATGTTCGCTCTTAACCAGGGCGAGGTTTGCACCTGCCCAAGCCGGGCGCTCATCCATGAGGCGATTTACGACAGGTTCATGGAGCGTGCACTCAAGCGCGTCGAGGCGATCGTTCAGGGTGACCCGCTCGATCCCGCCACCATGATCGGCGCGCAGGCGTTGCGCATCTTCCAGGAGGAGATCTTCGGGCCGGTGGTATCGGTGACGACCTTCAAGGACGATGACGAGGCATTGTCGATCGCCAACGACACGCTGTACGGCCTGGGCGCGGGTATCTGGAGCCGCGATGCCAACCGGCTTTACCGCTTCGGCCGCGCCATCCAGGCGGGCCGCGTCTGGACCAACTGCTATCACGCCTATCCCGCACATGCGGCGTTCGGCGGCTACAAGCAATCGGGGATCGGCCGCGAAACCCACAAGATGATGCTCGACCACTACCAGCAGACCAAGAACATGCTGGTCAGCTACAGCCCCAGGAAGCTCGGTTTCTTCTGAGTTCCCCCAAGACTTGCCGACGCGGTCGCTTTCGTCCGCGTCGGTGACTTTTTGCTCTTCACGGAGGCGTTCTTGGGAGACAAGGCTTCAGCGACACCGGCGGCGCTCCGGCTCATCGAAGAAATCGTCCGGGAGCACGGCCCGATCCTGTTTCATCAGTCGGGAGGCTGCTGCGATGGATCGTCGCCGATGTGTTACCCCCGGAATGAGTTCATCATTGGGGACACTGATGTCTTGCTTGGTCATATCGGTGGCGCTCCAGTCTATATCAGTGCGCCCCAGTTCGAGGCCTGGAAACATACCGACCTCATCATCGACGTCGTTCCCGGCCGGGGCGGAATGTTCTCCCTCGATAACGGCCGCGAAGTGAGGTTCCTGACGCGCTCGCGGATTTGTGCGTCGGGTCTGGACGCCCCGAGGTCATCGACGTGACGACGGGCGATCGTCTGCATGCCGCTCCGTCGGCGTTGGTTTGATAGAAAATGAGCGTATCGAGATGGGAAGGATTGGTATCCGATGAACACTGCAGTGAGCTCAAAAGAGTCTGCCTACGAAGTGCCGGAGGGCTGGGCGCAGCGGGCTTACGTGGATGCGTCAAAGTACCGGGAAATGTATGCCTTCTCCAGTTCTGCTCCGGATGAATTCTGGGACTATCACGGCAGGCGAATTGAGTGGATCAAGCCTTACTCGAAGGTAAAGAATACCTGTTTCGATCCCGGCAAGGTCTCGATCAAATGGTTCGAGGACGGAACCACCAACGTATCGATGAACTGCATCGACCGGCATCTTGCCAACCGTGCCGACCAGACCGCGATCATATGGGAAGGGGACAACCCGAATGAATCGAAGCGCATCACCTACCGACAGCTGCACCAGCACGTCTGCCGTCTCGCAAATGTACTGAAGAGCCACGGTGTGGCGAAGGGCGATACGGTCACGATCTATCTGCCCATGATTCCGGAGGCCGCCTATGCCATGCTGGCGTGCGCCCGCATCGGAGCCGTGCATTCCATCGTGTTCGGAGGTTTTTCGCCAGACGCACTCGCCGGACGTATCGAGGGGTGCAATTCGAAAGTCGCAATAACGGCGGACGAGGGTCTGCGTGGTGGGCGGAAGGTCCCATTGAAGGCCAATGCCGACGCAGCAGCAAGGAAAGCACCGGACATCGTGCAAACGATGATCGTCGTCAAGCGCACCGGTGGCGCGATCGATTGGGTCAACGGTCGCGACGTCTGGTACGAGGACGAGGTGGCGAGGGCGTCAACCGAATGTGCGCCTGCCGAGATGAACGCCGAGGATCCGCTGTTCATCCTCTACACGTCGGGATCGACCGGGGCGCCGAAAGGCGTCGTCCACACGACAGGGGGATACCTCGTCTACGCGTCGATGACGCATCAATACGTGTTCGATTACCACGATGGCGACATCTACTGGTGCACGGCCGATGTCGGCTGGGTCACCGGCCACAGCTACATCGTCTACGGTCCGCTGGCCAATGGCGCGACCACGCTGATGTTCGAGGGGATACCCAACTACCCATCGATGTCGCGGTTTTGGGAGATTATCGACAAGTATAAGGTCAGCATTTTTTATACTGCACCGACCGCGATCCGTTCTCTCATGGCCGCGGGTGAGGAGCCGGTCAAACGGACCAGCCGCGCCTCGCTGCGCCTGCTGGCATCTGTAGGTGAGCCGATCAATCCGGAAGCGTGGGAGTGGTATCACCGCGTGGTCGGGGATCAGCGCTGTCCGATCGTCGACACCTGGTGGCAGACCGAGACCGGCGGCATCATGATTACGCCGCTTCCGGGCGCCACGGCGTTGAAGCCAGGTTCTGCCGCGTCACCGTTCTTCGGTGTCCGGCCGGAGGTCGTGGACGCCAGCGGCGCGGTGTTGGACGGCGCCTGCGAAGGAAACCTCGTCATCGCCGATTCCTGGCCCGGCCAGATGCGCACCGTCTATGGCGATCATGAACGTTTCATGCAGACTTATTTCTCGACCTTTCCAGGTAAATATTTCACCGGTGACGGCTGTCGGCGCGACAGCGATGGCTACTACTGGATCACCGGGCGCGTCGACGATGTCATCAACGTGTCGGGGCATCGGATGGGAACGGCTGAGGTGGAGAGCGCACTGGTTGCGCACAGGGACGTCTCTGAAGCCGCCGTTGTCGGCTTTCCACATGAAATCAAGGGACAGGGCATCTACGCCTACGTAACCCTGATGACGGGTACGGAGCCATCCGCGGAGCTGCGCAAGGAACTCGTCGTCTGGGTACGCAAGGAAATCGGCCCGATTGCTGCCCCCGACGTCATCCAGTTTGCGCCCGGATTGCCGAAGACCCGTTCCGGAAAGATCATGCGGCGAATTCTGCGCAAGATCGCGGAGAATGAATTTGGTGCGCTTGGCGATACGTCGACGCTCGCCGACCCAACGGTGGTCGACGATTTGATCAAGAATCGGTTGGGCCGATCGCGTAGGGGAGCATAGTGATGAGACTGGTTTTGTTGGGGCCGCCGGGCGCGGGAAAAGGCACACAGGCGACGAGAATCGCCAAACGTTTTGCTGTTCCGCAACTATCGACCGGGGACATGCTGCGCGAAGCGGTGGCCTCAGGGTCGGTCCTGGGGGCGCATGTCAAAGATATCATGGAGCGCGGGGATCTCGTACCCGATGATGTCGTCATTGCGGTTGTTGCCGATCGAATGGACCATTCGGACGCGGCCAACGGCTTTGTCCTCGATGGGTTTCCCCGGACCGTGGCGCAAGCGGAGGCCCTTGATCGGGAACTGGCAGCCAGGGGAATCGGACTCGACGCTGTCCTCGAGCTGGAGGTCGATGAAGACGTGCTTCTGGTCCGCATCAAAGGTCGTGCCGAGGAAGCGGGCAAAAAAGGCCAGCCCGTGCGCCGCGACGATAACCCCGAAGTCTTCAAGGCCCGGCTGAAAGCATACCGCGCGCAAACCGCTCCCGTCACCGAATACTACCGGTCGCAAGGTTTGCTCCACATTGTCGACGGATTGCAGCCGATTGACCTCGTGACCGAAGAACTCGCGGAGGTACTCTCAGCGTTCGCCTGACATTGGAGCAGGAGTGATAACGAAGTCTCGCATGGTTTAGGCGCTTACGGAAATCATGGTGCAGGATCTTCGCGCCAATTTGCAGCAACAGGAGATGCTAATGTTCGGACCATGGATCACCGTTGTAATGCTGGTGCTGGAATCGAGTGAGGTAATTGGTCTCCGCGTCGCAAAACTCGCGCATGGAGGTGTCGATGCACAGAACGAAGCTCATCTCCTGGTGAACGAAAAGATTGTCGCGGTATTTGATGCCGGCATGAGGCTCGTGTGCGGCGCGACCACCAGCCACGTGATCGATGGATTCCGGGAGCAGGTCGCGGCGAACGCCCTACGTCTTTCAACCGAACGCCAGCCCGGGCCTGATTTTTTTGGGTGACGGCCTGCAGGACGTCCTCGACCCAAGAAGACGGGCGCACCGTGACTAGCGCGCCAGACCGAAAGGCTGCCGGCAGACGCGGGATGTTCACGAGTTGCGACGGCGATGGCATGGTCCATTGGTATTGAAGGGTATTTTGAGCGTCTAAGACGCCAGGATTGCCGCAGCATGCGGGGTAGATGGCGTCATCGTTTCAAATCATGGCAGGCGCAACCTGGACTGCGTGTCGAACCCCACTTGCGTCATCGAGAGAATCGCCCAACAAATAGGTGAACGGTCGACCGTGCTGGCCGGCAGCGGTGTTCGTCGAGGCAGCGACATGGCGAAATACCTTTCACTCGGCGCCAAGGGAGTGCTCATCGGGCG
>WNGK01011138.1_pt1 | contig 13095 bp, 10 predicted proteins | sample 5400601 | NCBI WGS metagenome assembly WNGK01 (sample SAMN13153376, study PRJNA577476) | soil metagenome | isolation source: 60 cm soil or saprolite under Garry oak tree replicate 1 | place: USA:California | collected 2016-06-15 | reverse complement strand
CACGGGGGCAGCTCTACGTTGCCCATACGGCGAACAATGCCGTGGACGTCATCGACTGCGCGACCCACGCGTACCTCGGTTCCATCTCCGGTCTCGAGGGTGTCGCCGGCGCGCTGGTATGTGAGGACCAGGACCTCGTGTTCACGTCAAACCGCGCCGAAGATACCGTGGGGATTTTCCCGGCGGGTCAGCCGGAGGCCCTGGCCAAGGTGAAGGTGGGGCTGAGGCCGAACGGTCTCGCCTACGACGCCGACCGTCGCCTGCTGCTGGCGGCGAATGTGGGAGATCCGGCGAGCCCGGGCTCGTTCACGGTGTCAATGGTTGACGTGGACGCTCGAGCGATGATCGCCAATGTTCCCGTGGCCGGCCGAACCCGCTGGGTGGTCTTTGATCCTGGCACGGCCTGGTTCTACGTCAACATCGCCGATCCGCCCCAGATTGCGGTCGTGGACGCCACGAATCCGGGCTCCGTGGCCCGTATCTTTCCTGTCCCAGCTGCCGGTCCCCATGGCTTGGACCTGGATGTGGCAACCCGTCGGCTGTTCTGCGCCTGCGACGGCAAGACACTGGTCGTCCTTGGTTCCAAGTCGGGTGCCGAGCTGGCCCAGGCGGAGCTTGCCGGTATCCCCGATGTGATTTTCTTCAACCGGGAACGGCGGCATCTGTACGTAGCCATTGGCGATCCGGGGCTGATCGAAGTGTTCGAGACTGACCAGATGCGGCGCCTGGAAACGGTGCGCACGGAAGCGGGCGCCCACACGCTCGGGTTCGACCACATGCGGAACACGCTTTACGCGTTTCTGCCCGATACCCATCGGGCCATGGTCTACGCTGACCGAGGCTAACCAGATAGACGCGATCGTCCAGGGGTCGATGGAACGGCTCAGCCCGATCCTGATGACCGCCCTCGTCACCGGCATCGGCCTGATCCCTCTCGCCCTCGGCGCCGGCGCGCCGGGCAAGGAGATCCAGCAGCCCATGGCCATCGTCATCCTCGGCGGGATCGCCACATCCACGGTGCTCAACATGGTGGTCATTCCGGCGCTCTATCTCAGGTACGGACGCGCCGAGGCCCGACGGAGCCGCGAGGAGCCCGCCATCGGCGCCGCGGCCGTCTATCGTTCTTTTGGGAGCGATCGTCTTGTGGATCGTCTTCATTCTTCCCGCATACTGGGACTGAGTCGAAGACGGAGCTGACCCGACATGCCTGTCCTCCAGGCCCTGCTCGCGGCTGCGACGTTCGGGCTGAGCGCCCCGCTGGCGAAGCGGCTGCTCGACGCCGCCTCGCCTCTCTTCTTGGCGGGACTCCTCTACCTTGGCGCCGGCGTGTTCCTCACCGCGGTGCGGGCCGTGACGCGGTCGCGGCGCTCGCCGAGAGCCCTCCAGCCGCGCGAGTGGGTGATCCTCGTCGGCGTGGTGCTGTCGGGCGGCGTTCTCGCGCCGCCGCTTCTGCTCTGGGGCCTCGCCCGGAGCACGGCGAGCGCATCGTCGTTGCTACTGAACTTCGAGGTCGTCTTCACGGTGCTCCTGGCGGGTGTCGTCTTCCGCGAGCATCTTGGCGGCCGCGTGATCGTCGCCTCGATCATCCTGGCCACCGGCGGCATCGTGCTCGGCTGGCCCTCCGGGCATCTTGACCTGCCGCTAGCGTCACTCGCGGTGGCCGGCGCGTGCCTGCTGTGGGCCATCGACAACAACCTGACCCGTCTCATCGCTGACGCTGATGCCGCCCTTGTGGCCCAGGTCAAGGGCTTGGCGGCCGGCACGGTGAACGTTGCCCTGGCGCTTGCCGCCGGCCACGCCGTGCCGCCACCGGCGTCGATTGCCATCAGCCTCGTGCTCGGCGCGGTCAGCTACGGCACGAGCCTCGTGCTCTTCATCCTGGCCATGCGGGGCCTCGGGGCCGCGCGGACGGGCGCCTACTTCGCCCTGGGCCCGTTCTTCGGCGCCCTCGGCGGGGTCGTGCTGCTCGGCGAGCCGCTGACCGGCCGGCTGGCCCTGACCGCTGCCCTGATGGCGGCCGGGGCTTGGCTGCTGCTCCGCGAGCGGCACTCGCATCGCCACCATCACGAGGCAGGGACGCACACGCACCGCCACGTCCATGACCGGCACCACCAGCACGAGCACGAGGGTTGGGAAGGACCGGAGCCGCATATGCACCCGCATCCGACGGGACCCCTCGAGCACGAGCACCCGCACATCCACGACCGCCATCACGGGCACGACCATGACTGAGCGGTGAGGTCCTGCCTACTGACCGCTCTGCTGGAGGAGCTTGGCGACCAGCCCCGTCCAGCCCGTCTGGTGGCTGGCGCCGATCCCGGCGCCGTTGTCGCCGTGGAAGTACTCGTAGAAGAGCACGAGATCCTTCCAGTGGGGATCGCACTGGAACTTCTCGGATCCGCCGTGCACGGGCCGCTGCCCGTCGGATCCGCGGAGGAAGATGGCCGTGAGCCGCCGCGACAGCTCCGTGGCGACGTCCCACAGCTTCATGCGCTGGCCTGACCCGGTGGGGAACTCCACGGTAAGCTTCTCATCGAAGAAGTAGTCGAATCGTTGCAGCGACTCGACCAGCAAGAAATTCATCGGGAACCAGATGGGCCCCCGCCAGTTCGAGTTGCCTCCGAAGAACCCCGTGGAGGACTCCGCGGGCTCATAGTCTACGCGGTGCTCCGTGCCGTTGACGTTCAGCACATACGGGTGGTCGCGATGGTGCTGTGAAAGCGCCCGGATGCCATACGGGGAGAGGAATTCGCGCTCGTCTAGCATGAACCGGAGGACTCTTTCGAGCCGATCGCCGCTCACCAGCGAGAGCAGGCGCCGCTCCTTTCCCTTGCTCGTGACCTGCTGCGTGACGAGATCACAGAGGTCCTCGCGGTTTTCGAGAAACCAGCGCAGCCGCCGATTGAAGCTCGGCAGGTGCTCGAGATCTTCCGGCTCGAGCACCAGCACCGAGAAGAGCGGGACAAGGCCCACGAGGGACCGCACCTTCATGGGGAAGACCCCGTCAGGTGTGTGAAGCACGTCGTAGAAGAACCCATCCTCCTCGTTCCAGAGCTCGACGCCCTTGTGGCCCATGTGGCTCATGGCCTGGGCGATGTACATGAAGTGCTCGAAGAACTTGGAGGCCATGTCCTCGTAGGCGGGGTCCTTGCGGGCCAGCTCGAGGGCGATGCCCAGCATGTTGAGGCAGAACATGCCCATCCACGCCGTGCCGTCTGACTGTGCGATGTGCCCACCGGTGGGCAGCGGCGCCGAGCGGTCGAACACCCCGATATTGTCGAGACCGAGGAAGCCGCCCTGGAAGACGTTCTTGCCCTCGGGGTCCTTGCGGTTCACCCACCAGGTGAAGTTCAACAGGAGCTTCTGGAACACGCGCTCGAGGAATTTCCGATCCCCCGCCCCCCGGATGCGCTTCTCGATCTTGTAGACACGGAAGGCGGCCCAGGCGTGGACGGGTGGGTTGACATCGCCGAAGGCCCACTCGTAGGCGGGAATCTGCCCGTTCGGGTGCATGTACCACTCGCGGAGAAACAGAATGAGCTGGTCCTTGGCAAAATCCGGATCCACGAGCGCGAGCGGGATCGTGTGGAAGGCGAGATCCCACGCCGCGTACCATGGATACTCCCACTTGTCCGGCATGGAGACGACGTCGTCGTTGTAGAGGTGCGTCCACTCGGAGTTGCGGCCCCGCTTCCGCTCGGGCGGAGGCGGCGCCTGGGTCGGGTCGCCCTCGAGCCATCGGCGGACGTCGAGGTGGAACCACTGCCTGGACCAGAGCATGCCGGCCAGGGCCTGGCGCATCACGGCGGCCGAGTCTGCCCTCAGGCGATCCGGAATAACCGTCGCATAGAACTCATCCGCCTGCCGCCGCTGGTCCTCGACCGAGCGATCGAAGCCTTGGAACGCGCGCGGCGGCCGCCCCTTGGCCTCGCGCGTCAGGCGCAGCCTGAGGATGGCGTTCGCGCCCGCGTCCACCATCAGCCGGTAGTGGGCGGCCGCCTTGGTCCCCTCCTCGAGGGGATTCACCACTTCCTGCCGCCCGTTGATGAGGTATTCGTGGAAGGCGTCCTTCACATAGGGTGATGGGCTTGCCGCGCCGTACACGCGCTCGAGGTTCGAGTCGTTCTCAGTGAAGAGAAGCTCGGGCTCGCCGTCGCACGCCAGGCGGTACGTTCCATCCATCTCCGGGTGGGACGCGAGGATGACGCGACCCGCCCCCTCTCGTTTGCGGGCGAGGCGCGGACGCTCACTCCCCTCGTTCCACGACCACGTGTTCCGGAACCAGAGGCTCGGGAGCAGGTGGATGGGAGCGGCCTCGGGTCCGCGATTCTCCACGGTGATGCGGATCAAGATGTCCTCGGGCGCGACCTTGGCATACTCGACGGTCACGTCGAAGTATCGCCCGTCCTCGAAGACTCCAGTCTCGAGCAGCTCGAACTCGCGCTCTTGCCGGCTCCTCCGGCGGTTCTCGTCGACAAGGCGGGAGTAAGGATATTCGGCCTGCGGGTACTTGTAGAGCCCCTTCAGGTAGGAGTGAGTCGGCGTGGCATCGAGATAAAAGTAGTACTCCTTGACGTCCTCGCCGTGGTTACCCTCGGTGCCCGTGAGGCCGAAATAGCGCTCCTTCAGGATGGGGTCGCGCCCGTTCCAGAGAGCCACGGCGAAGCAGAGGCGCTGGTGGTTGTCGGAGATGCCGAGAATGCCATCCTCGCCCCAGCGATAGGCGCGCGAGCGGGCATGGTCGTGCGGGAAGTAGTCCCAGGCCGTGCCGTGGGCGGAATAATCTTCCCTCACTGTCCCCCACTGCCGGTCGGCCAGGTACGGGCCCCAGCGCCGCCAGTGGGCCGTGCGCGAGCGCGTCTCCTCGAGCCGTCGCTGCTCCGCCGTCATCGTCGACCGCCTCCGGCTCATCGTGTGGTTATCGCCGCGTCGAAGATCCTCGAGGGGCGCTGGCAGAGCGGTGGGGGCTGACGGTTGGGATCTGGCCAAGCGCCCCTGTTTTGTTTGACCCTTCCCGGGCACTCTGGCACGATGGCGCGCGATTGCACTGCCCTCATGCGCAGCCGGCGCCGGATGATACCGGTGGCCTGGCGAGAGGAGGCGGCTGATGGAAGTTTCCGGCACGGGCAGTCACCTGGACCATTTCATACGCCAGACTCGCGTGCACCACGTGCAGTTGAGCCAGATGGCCGACGTGAAGGCCAACATGATGCTCACCATATCGGCCCTGATGATCACGTTCTCGATCGGTCACCTCTCGGACCCCTATCTCAGATGGCCGGTGCTTGTCCTGATCGTGTCCTGCCTCGCCACCGTGGTCTCGGCCGCATACGCGGTCATGCCCAAGCTCAACAAGGGATTTCGTCCGGACCTGGACAGACCCGACTGCAACATCCTCTTCTTCGGCAACTTCATGAACCTGGAGTACGAGGAATTCGCGCGGCTCATGGAGGGTGTGATGAACGACTCGTCGCGCGTCTACGAGGTGCAGGTCCGGGAGGTGTACGAGCTCGGCGTCTTCCTCGGCCGGAGGAAGTACGTGTACGTCCGGCTCGCGTACGTGTTCTTCATTGCCGGCCTGCTGGTGAGCGCCGCCGTCTTTGCGGGAGTGGAGATCTTCGCGACAGCACGATGACGAAGCGCCCGCTCGAGGCCGGACGCGATCTTGATGGGATCCTCGAGGGCCGCTGACGCTCGTCCTCATTGCGGCGTGTGCCAACCTCCCACATCGGCGACGAGGCGATCGGCCTGAGGCGGGCCCCAGCTCCCGGGCTCGTACTCGAACATCTGGCTCGGCCCGTGGATCACCGGATCCACGATCGCCCAGGCCGCCTCGACCACCTCCTGGCGCGCGAACAGCGTGGCGTCGCCCGCCATGGCGTCGCCGAGCAGACGCTCGTAGTCGCCCATCCGGCCGTCCTGGCCCTGTTGGGGCTGCTCCACGACGGACAGCTCCAGCGGCTGGCCCATCATGCCGGCCCCCGGCCGCTTGGCCCGGGCGCCGACGGCGATCGCCACCTGCGGGCTGAGCCGGAAGCGGACATAGTTTCCCACCGACGGCGTGGCCTCGCTGAAGACCACCTGCGGCGCGTTTCGCAGCTTGACCGTGACCTCCGTGCACGTCATCTTGAGGCACTTGCCCGCGCGGACATAGAACGGCACGCCGTCCCAGCGCCACGAGTCCACGTAGAGCCGCAGCGCGGCGTACGTGGCCATGTAGGAATTCCCGGCCACGCCGGGCTCGTCCCGGTAGCCGCGGAACTGCCCGCGCACCATGTTGTCCGCGCTCATCACCCGCACCGTCCGCAGCACCTTGGCCTGCTCGTCGCGGATGGCCTCGTGGTAGGTGCTGGACGGCGCCTCCATGGCCAGGTAGCTGACGACCTGCAGCAGGTGGTTCTGGATCACGTCGCGGATGACGCCGGTCTCCTCGTAGAACTTCCCCCGGCCCTTGACCCCGAAGCTCTCCGCCATCGTGATCTGGACGTTGTCGACGTAGTGGCGGTTCCAGATGGGCTCGAGGAACGCGTTGGCGAAGCGGAAGTAAAGGATGTTCTGGACCGCTTCCTTCCCGAGGAAGTGGTCGATGCGGAAGATGCTGGCCTCGGGAAAGGCCTGGTGCAGCGTCTCGTTCAGGGAGCTGGCCGAGGCAAGGTCGCGGCCGAAGGGCTTCTCGACGATGACCCGGGCGTTCTGCGTGCAGCCCGCCTGCTGGAGCTGCTGGACCACGGCCGGGAACATGCTTGGCGGAATGGCCAGGTAGTGGGCCAGGCGCGCGCAGCCCTCCAGCTCCCCCCGCATTCTGGCGAACGTGGCAGGGTCGCTGTAGTCGCCGTCGACGTAGCGGAGCCGCTCGGCCAGGATCGGGAAGGCGCTCGTGTCGACCCCACCCCCATGCTCGATGACGCTGGCCTTGGCCCGCTCGACGAGCTGGTCGCGGGTCCATCCCGACTTCGCCACGCCCACCACGGGGAAGTCGAGACGGCCCCGGCGCGCCATGGCCTGCAGGGCGGGGAAGATCTTCTTGTACGCGAGGTCGCCGGTGGCGCCGAAGAACACGAGGGCATCGGAGCGGGGACGCTCGTCGCTCATGCCTTCTCCACGTGCCCTCCGAAGCCGAAGCGCATGGCGGAGAGGACCTTGTTCTGGAAGAGGTCGAGGCCGCGGGACGAGAAGCGCTCGAAGAGCGCGGCGGTCAGCACGTGGGCGGGGATCCCCAGGTCATTGGCGGCCTGGACCGTCCAGCGGCCTTCGCCGGAGTCGGCCACCTTCCCCCCGAACTTCTCGAGGCCGGGATCGCCGGCCATGCTCTGAGCCGTGAGGTCCAGCAGCCACGACGAGACGACGCTGCCGCGGCGCCACAGCTCGGTGATATCGGCGAGGTTGAAGTCGTACTGGTAGTGCTCAGGGTTCCGGAGCGGTGTCGTCTCGGCGTCGTTTTCGTGGCTGGCCTTCCCGATGTTTGCGTTCCTGAGAATGCTCAGGCCCTCGGCGTAGGCGGCCATCAGGCCGTACTCGATTCCGTTGTGGATCATCTTGACGAAGTGGCCGGCGCCGTTCGGCCCGCAGTGCAGGTAGCCCTCCTCCGCGGTGCCGTCCAGCTTCTCCCGTCCAGGGGTGCGGCCGATATCGCCGCGTCCCGGGGCGAGGGCCGCGAAGATCGGGTCGAGGCGCTTCACGACCTCGGTCTCGCCCCCGATCATCAGGCAGTAGCCGCGCTCCAGACCCCACACGCCGCCGCTCGTTCCCATGTCCACGTAGTGGAGGCCCTGCGGCGCCAGGCGTTTCGCCCGCGCGATGTCGTCCTGGTAGTTGGAGTTCCCGCCGTCGATGAGCGTGTCACCCCTCTCGAGGAGGGGGACCAGCTCGTCGATGGACGCGTCCACGAAGGCCGCGGGCACCATGAGGCAGACCGCCCGGGGCTTGGCGAGCTTCTTCACGAACTCGGCGACGGGCGACGCGCCGGTGGCGCCCTCCTTGACGAGCGTCTCCACCGCCTGGGGCGAGCGGTCGTACACCACGCACGTGTGTCCGCTGCGCATGAGGCGCCGCACCATGTTGCCGCCCATCCGCCCGAGGCCGATCATTCCGAATTGCATGGCTCTCTCCCTCATTCACCAGAAAAACACAAAGAGCACAAAGGACAGCTCTGTTTTCGCCTCAGGCGAGCGCCTTCTCGATGGCCGCCGTCAACGTCCTGAGGCCGGCGGCCACGTCCGGGCCGAGGTGCACGCGCAGCGCCCGCCGGCCGCGCTCGGCGAGCACCTGGAAGTCCCCCCGCGCCTGGGCCGACTTGACGATGCCGAAGGTGTACTTCTGGCCGGGCACCGCCACGTCCTTGGCATCGTCGCAGGTGACCTGGAGGAACACGCCGCTCCCGGGGCCGCCCTTGTAGCCCTGACCGGTGGAGTGCAGGAAGCGGGGGCCGAAGCCCAGGCAGGTGGCCACGCGCTTCCTGTCCCGCACTCGGTGACGCGCCGCCTGCAGCGCCTCCTCGTGGGTGGCGTTCATCTGGACGTAGGCGAGGAGCCCCAGGTAGTCCCCAGGGCCGAGCCGGTCCAGATGGGCCTTGACGTACGCGGTGAGCGACGGGGCGCCGACCGCCGTCTTCAGCGCCTCGCTGTTCCTCGGGTCGGCGAAGAGCTTCACGCCCTCGCCCTCGAAGAACGGCGTCTCGGAGGGGAGCCGGCCCGTCTTCTCGTATTCGGAGGTCAATGTCTTCGTCGCGATCTTGCTGGCCTCCACGTCGGGCTGGTTGAACGGGTTGATGCCGATCACCGCGCCGGCGATGGCGGTGCCGATCTCCCAGCGCACGAACTCCTCGGCCAGATCGTGCGTGGTCTCCACGTGGATGCGGATGATGGGCTTGCCCGCCTTCTCGAGCGCGAGGACCGCCGCGTCCTGGGCGGCGTCGGGGGCCTCCTCCAGACGGAGATAGGCGAAGACGCGGTCGTTGCCGTAGGCCTCGGGCGGCCCGAGGCGCTCGCGGTCGACGGGGATGATGCCCTTGCCCTCCTTGCCGGTGGACTCGGCGATGAGCTGCTCGAGCCATGCGCCGAGATCGTGGATGCCCGGAGAGGCCACGAGCGTCAGCTTGTCCATCCCCCTGTTGGCAGCCGTGCCGAGGATCGTGCCCAGCACGAGCCCGGGGTTCTCCTCGGCGGGGACGCCCGGGGCGCACGCGTGGAGCATGCGCTCCGCCTCGTCCAGGAGGCGCTCCACGTCCAGGCCCATCACCGCGGCCGGCACCATGCCGAAGTTGGAGAGCGCGGAGTAGCGGCCGCCGATGCTCTTCAGGCCTGGGTAGACGTGGCGGAAGCCGTCGGCGGCCGCCTCCTTCTGGAGGCTGGAGCCGGGGTCGGTGACGGCCACGAACCGGCTCCCCGCCTTGTCGGCGCCCAGCAACCGCTTCACGCGGTCGAAGAAGTAGGCCTTGAAGATGTTGGGCTCGAGGGTCGAGCCCGATTTGCTGGAGACGATGAAGAGGGTCTTCTCGAGGTCGATCTTCTTCTCGCACGCCTCGACCTGGGCAGGATCGGTGGAATCGAGGACGAATAGCTCCGGTGAGCCCGGGACCTTGCCGAACGTCTCCTTCCAGACCTCGGGACAGAGGCTGGAGCCGCCCATGCCCAGGAGGAGCGCGTGGGTGAATCCCTCCCGACGGACCTCCTCGCGGATCCGCACGAGCGGGGTCAGGTCGTCGAGCTGAGACTCCGCGATCCCGATCCAGCCAATCCACTGGGCCTCGTCGCTGCCCGTCCACAGCGAGGCATCGCCGGCCCACAGCCGGCGAGTGCCCCCCTGGCCGTCCCACTCCTTGAGCCTCTTCGCGACCTCCGCCGCCAGGGCGGGAGGCAAGGCGTAGGTCTGGCCGTTGATCCGTGCCTTGTTGGCCTCTCGGCAGCGGCGCTCGATGGCCACCAGCAGCTTGGTGAACGGCTCGGCGAACTTCTTGAGGCCGTCGGCGAGCAGATCGTCCGTGACCTTGTCGAGGGAGATGCCGGCCTTGTCGAGGGCCTCCAGCGTGTCCATGGCCTCGGTCACCTCTTCCTCGAGGCTCGGCCGCGGCCGGCCATGGTCACGTCCCGGTGCTCGCCCACAGGACGCGCTGAGCCTGCGCCCCCTTCGCCTCGAGGGTCTCCCAGCGCGGGCCGGAGAAGATCTTCTTGTAGCTCTGGTAGGCGAGCTTCGCGTTGGCGATGGCCACCTTGCCCTGGAGCGACTCGAGGCGGGCCTTGTCGGCGCCCGTCGCGGTCTTCAGCTTCTCGGCCACGATCGCGTCGAGCGCGCTGTCAATCCGGCTCACGAAGAAGCTGGCCACGCTCGCCACGTGGGCAAGGTCGCCCCCGGCAGCGGCGCGAGCCTCGAGCCCGTCGAGGAAGGCGTGGGCCACCCGCTCGTACGCCGCCCGGGCGAACAGCAGGGTCACGTTGACGTTGACGCCTTCGGCGATCAGCGTCTTGACGGCGGGGATGCCCGCGGGCGTCGCGGGGACCTTGATCATCACGTTGGGCCGCGCCACCGCCTTCCACAGGCGCCGCGCCTCCGCCAGCGTGCCGGGCGTGTCGTTCGCCAGGTCGGGAGAGACCTCGAGGCTCACGTAACCGTCGCGCGCGTTCGCCTTCTCGTAGACGGGCTTCAGGACATCGGCCGCGTCCTGGATGTCCTTGACCGCGAGCATCTCGTACACGGCCTTCGCCTTCAGATGCGGGTCCTTCGAGATTTCCTCGATGGCGGCCGCGTAGTCGTTGCTCCCGTCGATCGCCTTCTCGAAGATGGCGGGGTTCGAGGTCACTCCCCCGAGCCCGTCCTCCGCCACCAGGCGCTTGAGCTCGCCGCCCGCGATCAGGCTGCGCCGGATGAAGTCGAGCCACACCGACTGCCCGTACTGGCGTAGCGACGCCACGGGATTCTGCACGGTCGAGGACGTGCTCGAGGTGCCCATCCTGTCATCTCCTTGTGAGCTGTGACTTCGCGGCGGCCACCACGTTGCCGGGGTCGAACCCGAACTTCTTTTGCAGGTCCTTGAGGGGGGCCGAGGCGCCGAAGGTCCGCATGCCGATGATGCGGCCGGTGGCGCCGGCGTAGCGGTGCCAGCCGAGGGTCGAGCCCTGCTCGACGCACACCCGGGCGGTGACCGCGGGGAGAAGGACGCTGTCCTGGTACTCCTGCGGCTGGCGGTCGAACAGCTCCCAGGACGGCATGCTGACGACACGGCTCCGGACGCCGTCGGCGGCGAGCTGCTCGTGGGCGGCCACACACAGCGCCACCTCGCTCCCGGTCGCGAGGAGGAGGACTTCGGGGGCGCCGCCGGGGGTATCCGCGAGGACGTAGGCTCCCTTCGCGAGGCCCGCGGCGGCCCCGTACTTCGTCCGATCGACGGTGGGGAGGGCTTGACGGGTCAGGATCAGGCACACGGGCTCGTGGCGGAACTGTAAGATCACGCGCCAGGCCTCGGCGACCTCGTTGGCGTCGGCGGGACGCAGCGTGACCAGCCCCGGGATGGCGCGCAGCGAGACGAGCTGCTCCACCGGCTGGTGTGTCGGCCCGTCCTCGCCCACGCCGATCGAGTCATGCGTGAAGATGTAGATCACCGGGATCTCCATGATCGCGGCCAGCCGGATGGCCGGGCGGCCGTAGTCGCTGAAGATCAGGAAGCCGGAGCCGTAGGGGCGCACCTTCGAGAGCGAGAGGCCGTTCAGAACGGCGCCCATGGCGTGCTCGCGAATGCCGAAATGCAGATTCCGCCCCGCGTAGCTGCCGGCCTCGAAGTCGCCCGCGCCCTCGAAGGTGAGGCGCGTCTTGGTCGACGGCGCGAGATCGGCCGCGCCACCGAGCAGCCAGGGGATGTTCTGGGCGACGGCGTTGAGGATCTTCGCGGAGGCGTCCCGGCCGGCCACACCCTTGGCGTCGGCGGGGAAGGCCGGCAGGCCCTTGTCCCAGCCCTCGGGAAGCTGGCGGTGCTGCATGCGGTAGAGGGCATCGGCCTCCGCCGGGTACTTCGCCTTGTAGGCCTCGAAGAGCGCCATCCACTCCCCACGCAGCTTGGCACCGCGGGAGCCGATTCCCGCCGCGAAGTGCTCGCGCACCCCCTCGGGCACCAGGAACTTCGCCTCCTCGGGCCAGCCGTAGAAACTCTTGGCGAGCCGGATCTCCTCCTCGCCGAGCGGCTCGCCGTGGGCGGCGTGGGTGTCCTGCTTGTGGGGCGCACCGTAGCCGATGTGGCTGTCCACGATGATCAGAGTGGGCCGGTCCGTGGCCGCCATCGCGATGTCGAGCGCCCCGTCGAGCATCGTCAGGTCGTTGGCGTCGCCCACCCGGGTCACGTTCCAGCCGTAGCCGAGGAACCGTGTGGCCACATCGTCGCTGAAGGCGAGGGCGGTGGCGCCCTCGATGGTGATCCTGTTGTTGTCGTAGATCCAGCACAGGTTGCCGAGCTTCAGGTGGCCGGCCAGCCTTGCGAGACGCCCTCCATGAGGCAGCCGTCCCCGGCCAGGGCGTAGACGTTGAAGTCGAACATCTCGAAGCCGGGGCGGTTGAAGTGCGCGGCCATCCACTTCGCGGCGAGGGCCATCCCCACGCTGGTGGCGACGCCCTGCCCCAGGGGCCCGCTCGTCGTCTCGACCCCCGAGGTCCAGCGGTACTCGGGGTGGCCGGGACAGCGGCTGTCGAGCTGGCGGAAGCGCTTGATGTCATCGAGGCTCACCGAGAGCTGGCCGAGCGTCTCGTACTTCGGGTTCACCGCCTTGACCCCGGCCAGGTGCAGCATCGAGTAGAGCAGCATCGAGGCATGGCCCATCGACAGCACGAAGCGATCGCGGTTGGGCCAGATCGGGTCGTTCGGGTCGAAGCGGAGATGGCGCTGCCAGAGGGCGTAGGCCACCGGGGCCATGGCCATGGGGGTCCCCGGGTGCCCGGAGTTGGCCTGCTGGACGGCGTCCATGGACAGCGTCCGGATGGTGTTGACGCAGAGCTGATCGAGGTCGGGCATGGGCAGGATTGGGTCCTCCCTGAGTTGTAGTACCGTCGGCGGAGACACTATGCTACCGGAGGTCATCGTAGGCAACGCACAAACCCTTTCTTCAAGCCTTTATC
>WNGK01012944.1_pt1 | contig 13097 bp, 13 predicted proteins | sample 5400601 | NCBI WGS metagenome assembly WNGK01 (sample SAMN13153376, study PRJNA577476) | soil metagenome | isolation source: 60 cm soil or saprolite under Garry oak tree replicate 1 | place: USA:California | collected 2016-06-15 | reverse complement strand
TGAGGCAGCGCGCCCCTTGCCGAGCGCCAGGACAGCCAGAGGCGCGAACAAAGCCGCAACAATCGCACCTTGGACGAAAAGGGCCCGAATCATTCCTTGAGGCAATTTGTTTGAGAGGAAAGCAACAGATTCGACCTGAATGGCGACGGTCGAGATGCCGTACATGCCCACGAAGATTGCGCCGACGAGCATCCAGCCATGCCAACGAGACCTGAGGATGAGGTAGGAGAGAGTGCCGCCAACACAGAAAGTAAAAACTAGAAAGCTGCGAAGAAAATTTTCAGGCACCTGGGGGACCTGCTGGTTGGCAGGCGGGGCGGGCTGGGACGCGACCGTTTGCTGAGCGACCTTGTCGATTCCGGAAAGGACACCGCCAACAGAAAAGCAGACCGCAAAGAGAAGACAAGTTGCCAGGATTCTCAAGCCAGTGAGGAGAATTCTGCGCTGGGCCATCGTGCCTCCTGGACCACGAGAGAAACGGCACCTGCGTGACGTAGACTGCCCCTTATACCATGATGCGCGGGATTGCGCACATGTACGATTACCGCTGTTAATCAGGCGCTAGAGCCAATTTCTGCTCTGACTAAATCAGGCTCGCATCAGTCGGGATGCTTTAAGCTCCTGATGAGCTCCAGAATCGAAGGTGAGCGTCGGCGAGTAGCCGACTGATCGCATCGCGGTCCACCTCATCTGGAAGCGTCGAAGTTGCTTGAGCAGCTAGCGCTTCTGATTCGAGTTGCGCGCCGAGCTCTCGAATTTCGGTAAGAGAATACTTGCCCCTACGGATTTCGATCAACTGGTCCCGGTTTGGTCTCGGCAGCGTGATGCGTCCGTGCTCCATCAACTCTTTCGCTTCTCCGTACAGGCGGATTACATGCATGGCGTACTTCGTGTCGTATCCATGTTTATCTTCGAGTTCAGCGCGGTGAACGTTCTTCTGCCCCTTCTGCCCGAGCAATCGTTTCATCTGGTCGTCTGCGAATCCGAGGAATGGCTTGACATGGCCCTTCGCAAGGAAAAGTTCAGGCCGAGCGGAAAAGTGCTCCCACGTCTCGGTCGTGAACTCAAGTGGCGCGAACAAGAAATGCAAAGCCGATGGATTGCCTTTGGCGGCTAGTCCTGCCCACTTCATCAGGGTATATAGGCAGACGTCCACATCTAGTGGCCCGTTGCCGCCGAGTTTGCCTCCGGTCGTGAAAACAAAATGCTCCTCACGTTCGAGCCCAAGAACTTTGGTCGGTGGCGGAATGTAGAGTCCGTACCAGTCGGTATCGTCCGTCGCGCCCAGTTTTGCACCGTGCGCTTGCGAGCCGCCAATACACGCCATGATTAGGTTTTCTTGATGAACGAATCCGTATTGGGAGAAGTCGGGTTTCACTTTGCGGTCCTCGACATTTTCAATAGTACAAGCGCTTCCGCAGCTAGCGAGGCCGGGAGTTCTCTTCGGCGCGGAGGGCGGCGAGGACGGCGCGGCGCATGGGCGCTTCGGGGGCGCGCCTTGCCATCCAGATCCCCCATTGAGCGAAGCCCTGGGCGAGAAGCATTTCGACGCCAGGGACAGTGGCGATGCCTCTCTGGGCGGCGATTTTCAAGAGCTGGGTCTTCTGCGGGCGGTTGATCAGGTCCATGACCAGACGGCAATTTAGCTCGCTGGGCGCAAGCGGAGAAACGCCATCGTGGGGATGCATCCCGACCGGTGTGGCGTTGAGGATGGCGTCGAAAGACTGGGTGCTCAAAGCAGAGCGGGGCACAGCCTCTCCACTGAAAGCGCGCGCGAGTTCCCTTGCGGCTTTTTCGCGGCGCGCGCAGATAGCGACGGCCGCGCCAGAGCGTACCAGCGCAAAAGCAGCTGCCCGCGCAGCACCACCCGCCCCGAAGATCAAGACGCGGCCGCCTTTGATGCGGAGTTTTTTCTCGAGCGCGCGGAGCACGCCGAGGTAATCGGTGTTGCAGCCATAGAGAGAGCCGTTGCGGCGAACAAGCACGGTATTAACGGCGCCAATTTCCGCGGCCAGAGGGTCGCACTCCTGCAAGTACTTAAGAATCGTCTGCTTGTGCGGATGAGTGACGCCGAACCCGCGGACTCCCAATTCGGGAACGGCCGCCAGAAAATCGGGAAGCTCATGGACAAGGAATGGGAGATAGACGGCATCCACATGGCGCGCGACAAAACCTGTATTGTGCATTAACGGTGAGAGGGAATGGCCAACCGGTTCACCGACGACCCCATAGACCCGGGTGCGGCGCGTGAGAACGTGGGCGCGGTAGAGATGCTTCATCTCGTCAAGGGAAACCTGGCCAGCGGCGGTGGCCTCAGCGACAGGCGCGTAAGCCAACGCACTTCCCTCGCGTAAGGCGAGGATTCGCGCGGGCAGTCCGACATCTCCCATGGGAACAGCGACGAAACTTCTCGAATTACGCGCCAGACGCAGGAGCCGGACACTGTCGTGGATGGTCCGCGCTTCGGCCGCGATCTTTACAGCATCGACACCACCGTGGGCCGGCGGATTCATTGTTCGAGGCAAATCCGGGGTGCGCTCAAAATCGTGGACGGAAAGCAAAACACGCGGCGGCACGGGATATTCCCGAACGGACTGGCCGGGAAGTTTGCGCAAAGTTTCCAGTTCAAGATCGCACCACTGGCAACCGGCTTCGCGGGCCTGAATCAGCCAGTAGAGTTCGCGGTCAACGCCACCGGCAAACTTGCCTCCACCCTCGCGGCGGCGGCAGGTCGCGAGGAAGGTGGCATTCCAAGGTTGACCCTTAGCCAGCCATTCGAGGAATCGCCCACGCTCCGCATCACTTCTCAGCCAATCGAGGCGCAATTCGACGGTGGTGGTTTGCCTTAAGGCGGAGCGGACCTGCTTCGACATGTCGGCCGCGGTGGAGGCCGCCACTACCGCGCAAATCCGCCGTAACCCGGTACCGAAAAGGCCCATAACCCGCCTTGTGCCGCCAATCCATTGAAAATAGGCTAGTAGTATGCCGTATCCGCCACCTACGCCCGTATCAAAAGTGTAAAACGTCCTCGGCCATTTGGTTGACGAGCAGGATAGGCCCTGATACTTTCGCTAGGAAAAGTCCATTCACGGCCCGTCGGGCGTGTTTTCGAAGGAGTGATGGGATGCGCGCTAGAATAGCTGCCTTGTCTCTGTCGGTCTTCCTGGGTGCTGCGGTAAGTTCAGCACAAAACGCACCGCAGTCTCCGGCAGCGCCTCAGATCGACTACAGCACGGTGAATTGCTCGGGATTCGTTACGGACCAGAAAGTGCCGGACGAGATCCGCCTGGTTTCCGGAGAACAATCAAACTACAAGATCACATTTGCGCGCGGCGACTATGTGCATATCAATCGCGGCCAGGACAAAGGTGTTCGCGTAGGCGACCGGTTCACGGTTGTGCGAGCCGTCAAAGATCCCACAGAAGTGCCCTGGTTCAAGTGGCAGGTGAAGCTGATGAATGCCATGGGCACGGCCTATCGGGACACGGGACAGTTGCGCGTGGTAATCGTTCAGCCCAAGGTTTCTGTCGCTCAGGTGGCATTCTCGTGCGATTACATGCAGCGGGGAGATGTCGTGGTGCCGTACCAGGAACGCCCAGCGCCGCCGCTCAAAGATGCAGCCGCTTTCGATCACTTCGCGCCTGTGAGCGGCAAGCCCGTGGCCATGGTCGTGGCTGGAAAAGACTTTGGCCAGTCCTATGGCAAACTGAGCTCCGTTTACGTAAATCTCGGGACCAATCAGGGTGTCAAGGTCGGCGATTACTTCCGAATCTTCCGTTATCAAGGTTCGATGGCGGAGACCGTGCCACAAAACAAGGGTTACCAGTACTCGATGTACGGCTTCGGGACTGCGCCCGCACGCTACGAATGGAATGACCTGCCGCGCGAAGTTCTCGGCGAGGGGATTGTCATCAGTGTGAGCCGCAATTCATCGACAATGATGATCACTCTCAGTTCCATCGAAATCTATGCGGGTGACTACGTCGAAATCGAATAGAAGTCCGGCATCCCGCTGAAAGGTTCAGGCCCGCCGCGATTTCTGCGCTCGGGCCTTTTATTTGAATCGCTGCTGGATCTCGATCTTTCATGTCTGAATGCTTCAGGCCCCTTCGCGATGTGAACCCTCGGAAAAGACCTCACATGTAAATCCAAAGAGGCGAGCGTCCGGATCACGCCAGGCTTCGCGACCCAGTCCGGCCTTGCGGCAGGTCTCTTCGAGGAACTGCTCGCGCGTCAGCCGATGTTCGATCGCAACCTGGGGGAGAAGAAGCCCGCGCTGCCCATGAAGACGGACGAGTAGCCCATGACGCCCGATTTCGATGGATTCTGGTGCGATCGGTTCCACATGCGAAAGCAATGAGATTTCAATGCTAAGTTCGCCGAGCTGCTGCATCTTCATGGGAGCGAATCGGGGATCTTCCAGGGCCGCGTTCGCAGCGCAACGAACAATGGCCTCTCCCAGCGGTTCGTTGGGTTCAATGACGCCGATGCAACCCTGCAGCCGTTTGGCCACATGAAGGGTCACGAAGACGCCGCAGCGCTCCGCGAACACTCCTTCGCGAGGGAACACATCGGGGAGCCGGCGGTGGGAGACGGCCTCGACTACGGCCGTCCTGGCCAGTTGCAGAGCAGCGCGCCGGTCCGCTTCAGAGAGGGACGGCATCCTCGGACTTCTTGCGGGCTTCGAGCATCCGGAGCCGTCGGCGCTGCTTGATACTGTCGTCGACGTGACTCCAGAATCGCCGGAAGTACTGAGCGGCGGAGACCAGCGCGCTGATGACGACAAGCCAAAGCAAGATTCGCGCCAGGGGCTTGAGCGACGGGTGCCGCGCTCCAACGATGAGTACAGCCACCGCGCACACCTGCAAAACCATCTTCGTTTTTCCAAGCGTGGATGCTTCGATCGTGAATCCTTCGGCCGAGGCGATATTCCGCAAACCGAGAACGGTGAATTCCCTGCCGATGATGATCACTACCATCCACGCGGGAACGAGGTGCATGTCCACCAGCGAAACGAACGCTGCTGAGATCAAGAGCTTGTCGGCAATGGGATCGAGAAGAATGCCCAGAGTCGTCACCTGCAGGCGGCGCCTGGCCAGGTATCCATCAGCCCAATCGGTCGCCGCCGCCAGGAGAAGGATCAGCACGCCCCAAACTTCGAAGTGCACTGAAAAACCCCAGAACTCGAAGTTGGGACTGCGCGTGAGCAGGATCACAATGAGGACGGGAACGAAAAAGATCCGCAACAACGTCAGTGAGTTAGGAAGATTCATGAGTGCATGACGGCGGGGTGCCGCACCGTGGCTTCAGCCACCGCAGTTTCACTATAGACTTGGTGTTGGGAGGCGTCAACACGTCAGAGGCGGTTCCGGGAGCGCCTCCAGGTGCCTGAATCCATTGGCTTTTGGTCTTGGGTGGTTACTCCGAGATTAACTCTATGCCAAGAGCACAAGCGAAGAAAGCTATACTGTTTCGTAAACGCGCTTGCTGCAAATCTGTGCAAATGTGAAAAGTGCCCCGTAACGGCTAGTAGGGCGAGACGCAGGGTAGTGGCGCCCCAAAAAGCACAGCAACTATTTTGTTTTCAATGTATTACAAGGAGACAATTTTTGGATTCTCCAGCGAGTCGCGCCCCACATACGGACCGATCTTTAAACGGGGACTACAGTTTCCACAACGTTTTCCACAGCACGTCGCGTCTCGATCCTGGCAGAAAAAGTGCCCTAGGAGTTGCCGCAAGTGAATAAAAACAGAGGTTTTGCGCGATTTTACTCTACAGTTAGCAGGCCAAGAGCGAGCGGCGCACTCAGATGGCCCGCGGACCGCGAAGAAGCCGTACAGGCAGCATGAAGATGGCACTGAAGAGGGCGAGAATTCCGTGGACGGCGATTCCCACAAGGCGGAAAGGCAGCGTCAGCAGCCAGACGAACGGATACAGCACAAGAGCAAGCAGCGCGAGTGGCCAGCACAGGATGAACAGGATGATCCACAAGAAGAAAGCAGCCATGGCAACCTCGTCTATGGCGGCCGCAAAATAGCCCGTGCGAAGAGTGACCGCGGAACCGCCCGTCTCCATTCTATATTACGAGAGAGCGCGTGGAAAAGTTTCCTCCACGGCATACTCTTTGAGCCGCAAGCGCTTGGCGACGGATGCGGGTACCTCGGCGTCAAGCCGCATGTGCGAATCGTCAATTTCCGAGTGGAGGACGCGCCCCAGAGCATGAATCATGGCCAGCGTGCGACCCTCCGCCAACGGCAACCGGATGGAAAGCGTTACAACGGGATCCGTGGGCATCTCGGCATCCACGCGCCGCAGCAATTCCTCGATTCCTTCACCCGTTAGGGCGGACACCAGCACCGGCGTCCCTCCGGCGCCAGCACCTCTCTCCGCGCCGTTCGTTACCGCTCTTCGGTCTTCGAGAGTAAGCCGGTCCATCTTATTCAGCACGCGCAGCCTGGGCCGACCGTCGACGCCCAGTTCCCGCAAAATCTTATCGACTTCGTCGTCGAGCTCATCATGGTGGGGATTCGAGACGTCGCTTACATGCAATATCAAAGCCGCTTCCCGGACTTCTTCGAGGGTCGCGCGAAACGCCGTCAGCAGTCCCTTGGGCAGATCGCGGATGAATCCTACAGTATCGGAAACAAGAACGCGGCGGTTTGAAGGAAGTCGCAGCGCTCGGATGGTGGGATCGAGCGTCGCGAACATCCTGGAGGAAACCAGGACTTCGGAGCGGCTCAGCGCATTGAACAAGGTGGACTTGCCCGCGTTCGTGTAGCCGACCAGCGCGATGGTCCCGAGAGGAACGGCATTGCGCGCTTCACGCCGCAGCGCCCGCTGATTACGTACTTCATTAATGCTGATCTCGATCTTGCGGACGCGGTCGCGAATCCGGCGGCGGTCAGTCTCGAGTTTCTTTTCGCCCGGACCGCGCACGCCGATACGTCCCGCTCCGCCGCCCGCTCCACCCGCGCCCCCGCCGCCGCTCTTGCCGCCGAGGCGCGACATCGCGGTTCCTTTTCCGGTCAGGCGGGGCAGCATGTAATTCAACTGCGCCAGTTCGACCTGCAACTGGCCTTCGCGGCTCCGGGCATGCCTCGCGAAAATATCGAGAATCAGCTGCGTGCGGTCAATCACGCGGCGTTCCGTGGCTTCTTCAATGTTGCGCTGCTGCACGGGAGAAAGGTTACTGTCGAAGATGATCAGCTGCGAATGGTGCGCCGTGGCTTCGGCGCGAATCTCATCCAGCTTGCCCCGGCCCACCAGCGTTGCTGGATCCGCGGCATCGCGCATCTGGAAGACAGTCCCAGCGATCTCCGCGCCCGCACTGCGAGCCAGCTCCACCAACTCCGAAAGCGACTCGCGCCCCTGCTCGCCCGCCGGCATGCCGGGGAATCGCGGCGCACGCTTCCATCCAACGCCTACGAGTAAGGCGCGCTCTGCGTTCGAGACTCGGTGTTGCGTTTTCGTCACTGAGATCGGCCGGGAGTCATCGTGCGGACTTGCGTGAGTCTGGCGGATTCACCCTAAAAGGAATTATACGCTTCTCTGCCCTCCGCGGCGACTCGCCTCCAACCCAGCGGCGCATCCGCGGATCGAGCGGCACTTTGCGGAGCGGGCGGCACTTTGCGGAGCAGGCGGACCCATGTGAAGATAGCTGCATGCACAAACCGAAGACGCAAACACTGATAGTCGCCGCGCTAAGTTTAATGGCCACCGCAATAATGCTGTCTGGAAATGCCTTTGGGCAGCAGACCCCGTCTGCAAGTCCTCAACAAGCTCCGGCAACAAAACCTGCCCCAGCAGCCGCTAGTGGTGCTCAAAAGGCTCCGGCGTCTAAGATGGGGCAAGCAACTAAGGCAAGAACTCAGACTCCGCTGGTGCTTAAGACTCAAAAAGACAAAGCCAGCTATGCACTGGGAATGAACGTGGGGAAGGGTCTAGGAACGAACCTGCGCCAGCAGGCTGTTGAGGTGGACCAGTCAATTCTACTGAGGGGAGTCAAGGACGCCCTCGCAGGCGGCAAAACGCTTTTGACGGATGACGAAATGAAAGCGGCGCTCACTCAACTTCAGACTGAAGTGCGCACTAGACAGGAAGAAAAAATGAAGCTGGCCGCGGCTGACCGAAGGCACGGGACCAAAGCCCAGCGCGGCTGACTCAGTCACGTGCAACTACCGGGGCACACTGCTGGACGGCAAAGAATTTGATAGCTCGTACACGCGCGGCCAGCCGGCGTCATTTCCGGTAAGTGGAGTCATCAAGGGCTGGACGGAAGCTCTCCAGCTCATGCCCGTGGGATCGAAGTGGCAGCTCTTTATTCCATCGGATCTGGGTTATGGCGATCGCGGCGCGGACCCGCGCTCAGGCATCGGCCCCGGCGCGACGCTCATTTTTGAAGTCGAGCTGCTCTCCATTCAGGGCAAAGGCAAATCAGAGGTTGCACCAAAATAGCGCCACCGAAAAAGTGGGTTTGTCACTGGGACTCGACAAGGGGGCTTATCCGAAATGCTTCTTCAGCTCCAGGCCTTCTGCTTGCAGCCATTCGAGTATGCGGGCCTGCACCCCGGCATCATCGCCAAATCCTGGAAACCAGCGGACGCCCGGCTCTTTGCGAAACCAGGTGAGCTGGCGCTTGGCGTAGCGCCGCGTGGCCTGCTGAATCGCTCCCCGCGCTTCCTCCAAGGTACTTTCGCCGCGGAGCACCGCGCGCAATTCCCGATAACCGATAAAATCGAATGGCTTCGAATCCTCGCTCGAGCCGCTCTCAAGCAGCAGCGCTTGCACTTCACGCATCCATCCGTGATCAAGCATAGCGCCTGTTCTCGCGTGGATACGTTCGTTGAGTTTTTCACGCGGAGGCATCAATCCGACCTTTAGAACGCGCCATCCTTCCAGCGGGACGCGGCCGGTGCCGTGCACTACCGATATCGGCTTGCGCGTCAGAATGCAGACTTCGATGGCGCGGATGAGCTTCTGTTCGTCCGCAGGGGCGATTTTCCTGGCCGCTTCCGGGTCGAGCCGCTTCAGGATGCGATGGAGATAGCCGGGGGAATGCTCATCGACGCTCGCGCGGAGCCGCTCGCGCAATTCTTCCGAGCGCTGGGGCACGTCCGCAAGGCCCTCGAGCAGCGCGCGCAAATACAGTCCCGTGCCAACGGTGAATACCGGCAAACGTTTCCGCTTTCGCAGGTCTTGCAGAATTTGCAGTGCCATTTGGCGGTAGCCGCCGGCAGTTGCATCGTCGTTGGGGGCGAGAACGTCAATCAGATGATGCGGAACGCCGCGGCATTCCGCGGGCGTAGGCTTTGCGGTGCCAATATCAAATCCGCGATAGAGCTGCGTCGAATCGCAGGCCACGACTTCACCGGCGAGCCGCTCCGCAAGCTTCACCCCGAGCGCCGACTTCCCCGATGCCGTCGGACCAACGATGGCAACAAGAGGCAAGAGCGTTTTGTTTTCGCTCATCGAAAGAAGAGATGCCGCGCACGCACAAAAAGAAAGATGAGCAAGAAGAGTGCGAGGAGAAGACTTCCCAGAATTTGTTGGCGCGGAATTCTCACTGGTAAGCTGCCTCGATCGGCAAATTGTACAGGAAATAGAACCGCAGCTCGATGTACGGTCCGCTGAAAGCCGGAGGCAACGGTTCGAACGGATTCGACGAGCGAATGGCCGACACCGCCGCGCGGTCAAGCGGTTCTTTTCCGGAACCGATTAGCCGCACAGGCTCTCCGTCCGGCACGCTGCCGTTCTTCATGATGCGGAATTGCAGGGCCACGCGCCCACGGTCGCCAAGTTGGGCCGACTCCGGCATCACCGCGTACCAGTTCCGCCGCACGGCGGCGATGACGCGAGCCATGTAATCACTGAAATCCACGCCTTCGGTGGGCGTAAGAATCTCGTAGCCATTGCCGTAAGTACCGCCACCTCCTTGCGCTCCGACTGTGCCAGGTGCTCCGCCGGAGCGCGGCATCGGGCCAATCACTGCGCCGGAACGGCCACCTGCCGACGGACTCTTCGTCGCCTCACGGATCGTATCTTGGAGCGATCGGCTGGTCGAGCTCTTCGGCAGGATCAACCCATGCTGTGGCTGAGGGGTATCCGGCGCTTCGAGTTTCAGCGCAGGCTTTGGCGCATCCGTTTTGGGCGTTGCCGCGCTGGGCTGCGGGGCAGGCGGAACGTCGTTGAGCTTGGGCACGGGCGCGTTCGGCAGTTCTCTCGCTGGACGTTCCGGCTGAGGGGCGGGGGATGGAATGATCGGTGGCGCAACTTCCCGCAACACGCGTGGATCGACGTGGACTTTGGGCACAGGTTGAACCGGACGAGCCGATGGCTTTAGCGATTCCAGCGCACCAGGAGGAAGCAGCACTGTCATTTGCCTTTGGGCAAGCTCCATTTCAGCTTGCGTCGGTTCATGCGAGGGAAAGAGCTTCGATTGGAAAATCAACGCCACAAAAAGAAGAATGTGAAACGCGACGGAAGACAAACGCGTAGTGAGTTGCCACTTGGCCTTCTCTTCCGCCTGCTCAGGGGCAATGAGATGAACTTCCCCGGTGTTGAAAATGTCCGGGCCGACGAGATCTTCCGGAACGTGCAGCGGATACGAGCTCGTTTCTAGTGGAGCGGCGCCAACGGGCACGGCGATGCGCTCGTCCAGGTCGGTCGGTTGCAGCGGCGTCGAAAAGTCCTCCCTGACGCCATAGGCTTCGCGATTCACATCCCGGGGCACGACCACGCGCGCGGCAATGGACTCGAGCGGCAGATTCGCGGGGATCGTCGACTGCCCGTTTAACGGCACGATGGGCAGCATGGCCGGCACCAAAGTGCGGTCATCCATGGTAGTGGGACGGCGGCGCTGCGTTGGCGCGTCCACCGCCGCGGTTGGACGAGCATCCATCGGAACCAGAATCCGCGAAATCATCTTGTTTTGTCTTGTGTAGCGAATGAGCTTATTTGGACGCGCGCGGCGTGCTCTTGGATGCTTGCCATGACGCGACTTGCCAATTCGAGCGCGGCGCGCCCTGCTGTTCCGTTCGTACGCGGCTCCTTGCGCGAGCGCGCGGCATTGACGAACGCTTCGAGTTCCGCATGCAACGGCTCTACCGTCGGGGCATTTAGCTTCTCAAATCCAAACTCAGGCTGCGGACCGGGCTTCTTCACGCCAATGCGCAGGGCGTCGCGCCGCGCATAGTCCAGCGAAATATACTCGTGCTGCTGGAAGAAGCGCATCTTGCGCACGCGTTCGGTGGACACGCGGCTGGCCGTGATATTGGCTACGGCTCCTCCCGCAAATTCCAGGCGCGCATGCGCGATGTCAACTCTTTCCGTAAGGACCGGAATCCCAACGGCTTTGACCTCGACCACCGGTTCGCTGACCATCGCCAGCAAAATATCCAGATCGTGAATCATCAAATCGTAGATCACGTCAACGTCGAGGCTGCGCGGCGTAAAGACGCCCAAACGATGCACTTCGAAAAACAGCGGCCGGTTCAGGATCGGCTCAACCGCAATCACGGCCGGATTGAAGCGCTCGACGTGGCCTACCTGAAGAATCCGCCCGTATTTTTTCGCGGCATGGAGCAACGCATCGGCCTCCGCAAGATCCACGGCCATGGGCTTCTCAACAAGAACGTCGAGTCCCATCTCCAGCAGCCGGCAACCCACGTCCCTATGCGCGACCGTTGGGACGGCGACGCTCGCGGCATCCACTCGGCCGCGCAAGTCATCGAGGCGCTTCAAGACTTGCGTCTGAAATTCGGCGGCGACGGCCGCGGCGCGTTCTTGATTCTCGTCGAAGACTCCAATGAGCTCCGCGCCTTCAAGCTCACGATACACACGCGCGTGGTTGCGCCCAAATTCGCCTATGCCCACGACGGCGACGCGAATCTTCTTCGACTCTCCCGCCGCCGCACTCATTCTTTATTCATTCCCTTCGAAGCTTCGGTTGGTTCCGGCACGGCGAGCGGAGGGAAAGCCTGAATCGCGATTCCCGCTCCATCCGCCAATTCGATCAGTTTTGACCGGTCAAAAAGAAGCGTCCGCCCGGCGTCCACGGCAAGAGCGGTCGCGCCAGCACCCCTCATCTGTTCGATGGTGGGCAAACCGACCACGGGTACATCAAAGCGCATATCCTGGCCCGGCTTGCTAACCTTAACGACAACCAGCGGCTTGCCGCCGGTGATGCGGGCGGCGCGAGCGATAGTCTCGTCCGTGCCTTCCATCGCCTCCACTGCTACGCAAGCGCAATCCGCGATGATCACGGTTTGTCCGATATCCATGCTCGCGATTTGCCTGGCCACTCCCAGCCCGTACGCAATATCCTCCGCTTCGCGCTCGTTCGGGGCGCGCCGCGTGAGCACACCAGCGTCCGGCACTAATGGCTTCAGGAACAACGTCGAATCCACAAGTCGAATCCCTTCGTCTTCCAGCACGCGCGCGACTGCACCGATCAGCGCATCCGTGTTTTTCTGTGGCAGAGAGAACAGCAGCTTTGCCAGTTTCCAGTCCGGCCGGATGGCGCTGAAAATCTTGTTGTGCCTTACCTGCCCGGCCATGACCGCTTGCTTCACCCCTTCCTGATGCATCAAGTCGATGGTCTTGCTCAACTCACCGAGGCTCACCCAGTGCAGCCGTTTTGCAATTCTTTCGAGTTCGGCGGAGGCTTCTTCCTTCAGAGCGATCACTGCCATGTCGATTCCCTGGCTGCGCGCCCCTTCCAGCACCAGGAACGGAAAGCGCCCGTTTCCCGCGATGAGTCCCCAGCCTGTCGTGTTGATGTTTGCGTCGGGCATGAAGTCAGCAGCCAGGAGTTACTTCACGATGCCGCGCTCGGCGCCTTCGATGAATTTGATCAATTCCTGCACGTCTGCGGAATCGCACAGCGATTTCCGCATTTCGGCAAGCGCCTGCGAGGTATTCAGCTTCGAACGCAAGAGCAAACGGTAAGCGCGCTTTAACGCCTGCAAACGCTCCGGCGAAAATCCTTTGCGCTCCAGGCCAATCGCATTGATGCCAAAGCCTTTCGTCTCGCGCTCGGTGACGATCTTCGAAAATGGCGGGACATCCTGGGTAATCACGGTCGATGCCCCGATGTAGG
>WNGK01028546.1_pt1 | contig 13099 bp, 14 predicted proteins | sample 5400601 | NCBI WGS metagenome assembly WNGK01 (sample SAMN13153376, study PRJNA577476) | soil metagenome | isolation source: 60 cm soil or saprolite under Garry oak tree replicate 1 | place: USA:California | collected 2016-06-15 | reverse complement strand
ATGTATCGCTGATCGAGCGCGTCGAGCACCGGCTGCGGATCCGTGTCGAGCAGCTTGGCGTAGCCGCGCACCATCCCGCGGACGAAAGTCGCCCCCGGCAGCTTGTCGAACTCCTCGGCTTCGAGCGCTTCGATCTGGCGCGCGCCGTATTTGAGGCGCTGCGCGACGTCGGCGATCGACAGCTTGCGCTCGACGCGCAGCTGCGCGAGCATTTGTCCCGGCCCGGCGTCAACGGGCGGTGCAACCGGTTCGGCCGTCTCGCTCATTCGAAACTTCCCTTTTGCAATTCCTGATACTCCTTCGATCCGGGAAAGCGCCGGCGCAGCTGATTCGCATAGCCGGTCACCGCGCTGCTGTCGCCCAGTCTGCGCTCGATGCGCAGCGCGAGCCACAACGATTCCGCGGTCGGCTCGGCAAGCTTGTTGTAACGGCCCACCAGGTTGCGCGCGGCGTCAAGCTCTCCCCTGCGGTACTTGATCCGCCCCAGACTGATCAAGGCCGGATAATAATTCGGATCCAGCTTCAGTGCGCGCTCGAGATAATCTTCGGCGTCGCGTTCGTTGTTCTTGCGCAGCGCGCAGGTAGCCGCCATCGCATAGGATTTTTGCGGCGTCGCGTAGAGCGGGTGGCGGATCGCCAGCAAGAAATAGCGTATGGCTTCCTCTTCGCGCTTGTTCTCGCAGAGAAACCAGGCGTAGTTGTGATTGGCGTCCGGATCGTTGGGATTCAGCCTGAGCGAGCGCTCGAACGCCCCTTCCGCCTCGCCGTTCTCGCGCAAGTCGCTGTACACCAGGCCGAGCACATTGTAGGCGGGCGCGTAACTCGAGTCCGCGGCTATCGCGGTGCGCGCTTCGGCGAGAGCCACGCCGAGGTTTCCCCTCTGGTAGTACGACCCCGCCAGCTCGGTATGGATGCGCGCGCGCTCCCGGGCGCCGGCGACCTCGCCGATGATCGCCCCGCTGTCGGTTTCGCCGGGCAGATCGCCCGAGAGCGGCCCTCCGGCGCAGCCGAAAAGCGCCGCCGCCAGGGCGAGCACGTTCAAGGCGCGCAAGGGGCGACTCAAGAGGTCCTCCCTTCCAGGCGCGCCGGCCTGTGAGTACGGTCGTGAATTTTCCCCGCGAGCTGCCCGCAGGCGGCGTCGATCTCGTCTCCGCGCGTCTTGCGCGTCGTGGTGACGATCCCGGCGCCGTTGAGCATCTCGCCGAAGCGCTCGATGACCCGGTGCGGCGAGCGCACGAAGCCCGAGTTCGGAAACGGATTGAACGGAATCAGGTTGATCTTGCACGGCACCCGCAAAGCGAGGTCGATAAGCTGGCGCGCGTGCTCGTCGCCGTCGTTCACCCCCTCCAGCATGACGTACTCGAAGGTGATGAAGTCTCGCGGCGCGCGCTCGAGGTAGCGCCGGCACGCCGCCAGCAGCTCGGCGAGCGGGTACTTGCGGTTGATGGGCATGAGCTTGTCGCGCAGCGCGTCGCTCGGCGCATGCAGCGACACTGCGAGCGCCACCGGGCACTCGTCGCGAAGGCGGTCGATCATCGGCACGATGCCGGACGTCGACAGCGTCACGCGTCGTCGCGAGAGGCCGTAGGCGTCGTCGTCGAGCATCAGCTTCAAGGCCGCGACGGTGTTGTCGAAATTGAGCAGCGGCTCGCCCATTCCCATCAGCACGACGTTGCCGATGACGCGCCCGCCGCCCGGGATCGCGCCGAGCTCGCGGTTGGCGAGCCACAGCTGCCCGATGATCTCGGCCACCGAGAGATTTCGGTTGAACCCCTGCCTGCCGGTCGAGCAGAACCGGCAGGCGAGGGTGCAGCCCGCCTGGGTGGAGATGCACAGGGTGCCCCGGTTGGTTTCTGGAATGAACACGGCCTCTATCGCGTTGCCGTTGCCGACATCGAGCAGCCACTTGCGCGTGCCGTCGCCGGCGATGCTGTCGTTGACGATGCGCGGCGGCGAAACACTCGCGGTCCGCGCGAGCTTTTCGCGCAGCGATTTCGCGAGGTCGCTCATGCGCGCGAAGTCCGACTCGCCGAAGCGGTGCATCCAGCGCTTGAGCTGGCGCGCGCGGAACGGCTTCTCGCCCAGGCCGGCGACGAACCCGGCGAGCTGCTCGCCATCCAGATCGAGGAGGTTGACAGTCATCCTAGCGCGAATAGATCTCGGAGACCGGGAAAAAGTATGCGATCTCGCTGCGCGCGGTTTCGGGCCCGTCGGAGCCGTGCACGGCGTTGGCGTCTATGCTGTCCGCGAAATCGGCGCGAATGGTGCCCTTCCTGGCCTTTTTCGGATCGGTCGCGCCCATCAGCTCGCGGTTCCTGGAAATGGCGTCTTCGCCCTCGAGCACCTGCACCATGATCGGGCCGGAAACCATGAATTTAACCAGATCGCGGAAAAAAGGGCGCTCGCGGTGCACCGAGTAGAAGCCCTCGGCTTCCTTTTCCGACAGGTACAGCATACGCGCCGCGACGATCTTCAGGCCGGCTCGCTCGAAGCGCGAGGTGATCTGTCCGATGGCGTTCTTCGCCACGGCGTCTGGCTTGACGATGGACAGGGTTCTCTCTACCGCCATGCAGGATCTCCAGCTTGCATTCGGAAAGCAGGGCAAGAAACACGCCTAACTTTTTATTTTATCAGGCTTTTGCCGGAGTGTCGCGCCTCGCCGGGAATCGAGCTTGCCGTTCGCGATCAGTCCCAGATCGCCGCTCCCAAGCTGCCGGAAAGCCAAGGACGGCGTCAGGCTCTTGTCAGTTTGCCATCAGGTTTTTGCAAGGCCGGCCGCGTAGAGTGCAGGCCGTAGTCTCTTTCCTCCTCTGTGGCGTGGGGGTGCATCGCGCTCCCACGCTCCTTTTTCCCCGTGAAGTTCGTGCACTCCTCTCAAGAATCCGGGGTCCCTCCGCGTGCTATGCTGAAGCTCGACCCGGTTCGACAACTTGTCATGCGAGTTCTGATCGTCGAGGACGACAAGGCGCTGGCCGATGGGCTCATACGAACGCTGCGACAGTCGGGCTACGCCGTGGACCATGCTGAGACGGGGGAGCTGGCCTTGCGGGCTTGCGCGGAGGAGCACTACGACCTGGTCGTGCTCGACCTCGGCCTTCCGGGCATCGACGGATTCGACGTGTTGCGCCAGCTGCGCCGCGGAAGCCACGCGGGGAGCATCCTGATTCTTACCGCCCACGACGCCGAAGCGGACCGCGTGCGGGGCCTCGATCTCGGCGCCGACGACTACGTCACCAAGCCGTTCTCGCTGCCGGAGCTGGAAGCGCGCGCGCGGGCGCTCATGCGCCGCAGCCAGGCGGTCAAGAGCCCCAAGCTGCACTTCGGCCGCCTCACCGTCGACACCGTCGGGCGGCGCGCGAGCATCGGGTCGGATCCGCTCGAGCTCACCCCGCGCGAGTGGGCGGCGCTCGAATACCTGCTCATGCGGGTCGGGCAGGTGGTCAGCAAGGAGCACATGCTTCAGGCGATGTGCAGCTGGGACGACTCGCTCACCCACAACGCCATCGAGGTGTACATCTCGCGGCTGCGCTCCAAGCTCCAGGACGCCGGAATCAGGATTCGCACGGTGCGGAAGCTTCGTTTCGTACCGCATCGCCTTCAACGCGGCCACCAAGGCCTACGACAGCGCGCTTCTCGACCCGGTGCTGGCGATTGCCAGCCACATCCGCCCCATGGATGGCCGGCTCGAACTCGACCTTCCCTCGATTGCGATCGAGGCCCTGCGTATCGATACCGAGGACCGCGTCTACTACAAGGTGCTCGGGCCCGGCGGCGAGCTGATAGCCGGAACACCGCGGTTGCCCGCGCCGCCGGAGCGCTTGGCGCCCGAAGAGCATGTCTTCTACGACGCCAACTTCGACGGCGAGCGGGTGCGCGTCGCCGCCCGTGCCGTTACGGTCGGCAACGGCACCGCGATCGTCCACGTTGCCGAGACGCTGGTGAAGCGCGACAAGCTCGTGCTGGAGCTGCTGATAGCCTCTTCCGCGCCCCAGCTGCTGATCGCCGTTGCGGCGGTGGCGCTGTTCTGGTTCGGCATCGGCCAGGGGCTCAAGCCCCTCGATCGGCTGCGCGAAGAGATCGCAGCGCGCTCGCCGCGCGATCTGCGCGCGATTCGGGAGAACCAGCCGCAGGAGGTCCAGCCTCTTGTCGGCGCAGTCAACAGCTTGCTCTCGCGTCTGAACGCGGCGATCGAATCGCAGCAGCGCTTCATCGCCAACGCCGCGCACCAGCTGCGCACGCCGCTTGCGGGACTGAAGACTCACGCGGAGCTCGCGCGCCGCCAGCCTTCGACCGTGGAGCTGAAGTCGCTCCTGGACATGATCGCCGGGGAAACCGGGCGCACCAGCCATCTCGTCAATCAACTGCTCACCCTGGCGCGGGCGGAGCCCGGAGAAACGGCGGGCGGGCAGCCCGTAAACCTCCATGAACTCATCGGCCGCGACGTGCGCGAATGGGTGCAGCACGCTCTGAGCAAGGATATCGACCTCGGCTTCGAGCTCGAGGATGCGTGGACCCTCGGTGAGCCGCTTCTGTTGCGCGAGCTGGTCGCAAATCTGCTCGATAACGCCCTCGCCTATACGCAGGCGGGCGGCAGAGTCACGGTTCGCACACAGGGGCGCGACCGCGAATCCGTGCTCGAAGTCGAAGACAACGGGCCGGGGATACCTGAGACCGAGCGCGAAAAGGTTTTCGAGCGCTTTTACCGGGTGGCTGCCACGGGAGGCGAAGGTTGCGGACTCGGATTGTCCATCGTCGCGGAGATCGCGAAGCAGCACAACGGGAGAGTCGATCTCGCCGCGCCGGCGGGCGGCCGCGGCACTCTGATCCGCGCTGTCTTTCCCCGCCTTGCGGCACAGACCACGCGCGTCGCCGTCCCGGCTGCTACCCGAACGGCTCCCATGTCACGATGAGGCCCGCCTCCGCCGGCGCCGCCCGGAATTCGCACGCCTCCCCGATGCCCGGCACCGAAACGAGCTCCTCGCCGCAGTAAACGAGGGGCAGGCGGTCGCGGCGCCACGGCGGAATGCCGCGCTCCTGAAACAGATTCTTCAGCGTGCGCCGCGGCCTGCGCGAATCCGGCCGCAATCGCTCTCCGCCCCGCCGCACGCGCACGGTGACCGGCGCCTGACGCAGCTTCGCCAGGCTCAGCCCCCGCCCTTCTTCCGGTTTGAACTTCAGCACTCCTCCGAGCGCGAGCAGCGGCAGCGCGTTTTCGCCGCTCCAGCTCTCGCGGAAATCCGGTCCGACATTTTCTCCTGCAGGCTCGAGGTACAGCTTGTCCCGGTGGCGAAGAAAATTCCAGCCGGGCACCGACAGGCCGACGCGGGCGTCTGCCCGGGACTCGCGCAGCTGGCGCATGAGCTCGTTGATCCGCGCCGCGGCGAGAGCTTTTATGCCTCGCGCTTCACACCAATGGCGCAGGAGATTCTTGGCACGAGCCTCGCCCAGCTGACGCAGAGACCGGATTTCCACGGCGGCGCCGTCGCCGCAGCGCTCCAGGTCGGCCCTCGCCATCTCTTCGAGCAGCTCCCGCGCCTCCGCCAAGTGGACCGCTGCGCGCGCGATGGTAGCGCTCGCCGCGGGAAATTGCCGCTCGAGAAGCGGGATCGCCTCGCGTCGGAGAAAATTCCGCCGGCGGGCGGTGTCGGCGTTGCTCTCATCCTCGATCCAATCGAGGCCCCGCAAGCGGGCGTAGGCCTCGATCTCCGCGCGCGAGACCTCGAGCAGCGGCCGCAGCAGCCGCGCGCGCGACCCGGGAAGCGACCTCGAGGGAGACATCGCGGCAAGGCCGCGCAAGCCGGCGCCGCGCAGCAGCCGCAGCAGCAGGGTTTCGGCCTGGTCATCGCGATGCTGCGCGAGAACGACGAAATCGGCCTCCAGGCGCGCGAACACCTCGTGGCGGGCCTGCCGCGCGGCGCCCTCCAGGCCGAGACTGCGATAGGGGCTCAGGTCCACGGTTTCCAGCTGCAGCGGAACCTGTGACTTGCCGCACAGACCGGAGCAAAACTCGGCCCAGCGGCCGGCGTTCGGGCTGATGCCGTGATTGACGTGAACGGCGCGAAGCGAAAACCGCAGCGCCGGCGCGAGTTCCAGCAGAATCGACAGTAGCGCTACCGAATCTATGCCGCCCGACAGACCCAGCGCGAGGTGCGCCCCCGGAGGAACCGCGGGCGAAAGCGCCGCCGCCACGCGCTCCGGCAGCTCACTTGAGCTCGAGTTCCTTGAACTTTCCATAACCCATCAGGCGCTCGAAACGCTCCTCGACGAGTTCCTGCGGGCTCTTGTCCGCGACCGCGCGCAGCGCGTCGGTGAGAGCCTTCTTCAGGCCCTGAGCCATGGCCGCCGGATCGCGATGCGCGCCGCCGAGGGGCTCGCCGATGATCCTGTCGACCAGCCCGAGCGTCTTCAGGCGGCCGGCGGTGATGCCGAGGGTCTCCGCGGCCTCCGGCGCCTTGTCGGCGCTTTTCCACAGGATCGACGCGCAGCCCTCGGGGGAGATCACCGAATAGGTCGCGTATTGCAGCATCATGACCACGTCGCCCACGGCGATGGCGAGCGCGCCGCCCGAGCCGCCCTCGCCGATGATGGTGCATACGATCGGCACCTTGAGCTCGGCCATCACGTACAGGCTGCGGCCGATCGCCTCCGACTGGCCGCGCTCTTCCGCGCCGATCCCCGGATACGCGCCGGGCGTGTCGACAAAGCTCAGGACCGGAATGCCGAATTTCTCGGCAAGCCGCATAAGCCGCATCGCCTTGCGATAGCCTTCGGGGCGGGGCATGCCGAAGTTTCGGAGGATCTTCTCCTTGGTGTCGCGCCCCTTCTGGTGGCCGATCACCATCACCGACTGGCCGCTGAAACGGGCAAGGCCCCCGACGATGGAGGGGTCGTCGGCAAAGGCCCGGTCGCCGTGCAGCTCATCGAAATCGGCAAACAGCGCCGGGACGTAGTCGAGCGTGTACGGCCGCTGCGGATGGCGCGCCACCAGAGCCACCTGCCAAGGCGTGAGCTTTGCGTAGATTTCCTTGGTGAGCGCCGCGCTCTTTTTCTGCAGGCGCTGGATTTCCTCGGAGATGTCGACCGCCGAGTCGTCCTGCGCGTAGCGCAGCTCTTCGATTTTCGCCTCGAGCTCGGCGATCGGCTGCTCGAAATCGAGGAACGCCGTTTTCATAGGGAGAAAAGCCCGGGAAAACGGGCTATTTTACCCGAATCGTCCGGCGCGCCCTGGAGGGCGGCCCGCGCGCCGGTTCAATACTCGACGGGGATCGGATCGAGGCTGCGCCAGAGATACCAGGTTGCGACCGAGCGCCAGGGGTCCCAGACGGAGGCGATCTTGCGCATCGTCCGATGCGACACGGACCGGCCCCGAAAATAGTTCAGGCAGATGGCGCGCTGCAGCCCCAGATCGTCCAGCGGCAACACATTCGGGCGCAACAGGCAAAACATCAGGAACATCTCCGCAGTCCAGCGACCGATGCCTCGAACCTGGACGAGCTCCGCGATGACCGCCTCGTCCTCCATCTCGGCCCAAGCCTCGACGTGCAGGCTCGCGTCAACGAAGTGGCGGGCGAGCCCGGCGAGATACTCGGCCTTGCGCAGGCCGCAAGCGATGAGCCTCGCGTGGCCTGCATCGACGACCTGTCCGGGGAGCATTCGCGGCGCGAGCGCGACGACACGTGCCCAGATGCTCGCGGCAGCCTTGACCGAAATCTGCTGGCCGACGATCGAGCGCGCCAGGGTGAAGAACGGCTCGCCGCGGGGCTCCAGCGCGATACCGGGATGATCGCGGATGATCCGCGCGAGCACCGCGTCGCGGCGCGCAAGCGCGCGTTTGGCTCGGGACCAGTAGGAAGGTGCAGCCACGCTCGTGCCGCTTCACGCGCGCAAGGCGAGAGGCAGATTGAGGAGAAGATTCTGCGGCTTCATGCGCACCACGCTGTTTTCGTTCATCGACAATGCCATATAGATCGGCCTGCCTGCGACATCCGCGCGCACTACAGCAGAATCTTCGAAATCGAGCCGAAACAGCGCGAGCAGGAGGCGGAGAATTCCCGGTTCCATTTCATCACCACGCCATAGACCGTTCAACAGTGCAGTCGACTCCGCATCCAAACCGATGTGCCAGGCCCAGCCGCGGTCCTCGACTGCGCGCAGCGGCTCTATATTCACCTTGACGCCAAAGAAATGCCGGATCCATTTTTCCATCACGCGGCAGAACGCTTTGTTAGCCGCCCGCCCGAAGTTCATGCTGATCACAAAATCGTGACGCTGATCGCGGAGCCAGTACATCTGCGCGTTTTCAGTATCGAGCACGTCGAGGTTCACCGTCGCGAGCGGCGCTTGGGACTCGACAATAAGACGGCCTAAGCTGCCGAGGCTGCCCCCCGAAGCGTGCATCTCGACGGTTTCGAGGTCGGCGAGCATCACCGCGCCGTTGTCGGTGCTCGACTTTTGCTCCCGGAAGAAGAGTTCTCCCGCGCGCGGCTCGAGCGCATCGTCGCAGCCCTCGAGAATGTTGCGCACGATAATCTGCGCGAGCTGGTCGATGAAAAGGGGCGGGACGGCGACCTCGCCGCCCGAGAAAATCTCCAGGTAGCAGGACTCCAGCGACGCCGCGCGCTTCAGTCTTCCGAGGAACGCGAGCAGAACGCGGTAGTTGTCGCGAGCATCCGCGTCCTCGATGGTCTCCAGCGCCGACGCGGCCGGGTCCCGGCGCGGATCCTCCAGGAGTGCCTCGTGCAGCGCAATCTCGTTCGGCCCGGATTCTTCGACGGGCCGGATCTCCGGACGCACCAGGTAGGCGCGCAGGAAATCGTCGGTGATGGAGAGCCGTCCTTCGCGGTCGCGCTCGAGCAGATGAAAACCCGAATTGCGCCAGAAATCGTGGGAAATAGCGTATTTCTCCTGAAGTTCAACAGCTTAACGATTTACGACTTCTAAAATCTCGCCTGAGATAGCGTCTCGGAGAGCCGTATGGGTTCTGTATCTATACAGGAATTTTAGAAGTTGGCCCCGATCGCCCTTGGCGTTGGGCGCCAACACTTTCGAACGAACCAAAAGAAAAGGTCGTTACCGCCGTAGAAATCCCGCTATCACGACCGGCGCATTTAGATGCCTATTTTGTGCTCGCCGAGATCGAAGAATTGTGCGAAGAAACGCTGCACATAGCCGATTCTTAGCATGCCCTCTTTCTTATAGCCCATTGCGCGCATTAGCTCGTTGTGGCAAATGCTATCAAGCACTTTGAGAATGGGAGGCTCGTCTCCTTCGATCTCGAGCCTAGACGCAACGAATGTGGCCAATTCCGCAGCCGACTGTGGGGGCGCCTCGACCATTCTCTTCTCCAAATTGATGAACCTCCCGCAGAGATCTTCGTGGAGGCGAGCCATCTTCGAGCTGCCAACGACAAGATTGATGGAAGAGAACACCGTGACTACGGCCGCCGCGGCCACTGCCCATTCCTTACTGATAGAGGAAAAAACCGCATAGATAGTGGCGGATCCGAAGATAACTGCTACGGCATTCGTGAACAGGTCGTAGCGATCGAAAAAACTCCGTCGCCGGGCGTGATAGCGAATCGATCGGCGAACTCCGAACAGGAGGTTATGTTTTTCTAGATCGAAATCCATCCTACTTCTTCTTTTGATCCTGCACCGGCTGTTGTTTGTCTGGAGGAGGCGGTGGTTGATGTGTGTCTACTACCTCCTGTTTGCGAACCTTTTCACCCTCGCTGTAGTCGCTTGATCCCCGATCAGGAATGTTGCTCTCGCGAAAAGGTGTATCACGATCATCAGACTTTCTGGGACCTGGCATGATTTTGTCTCTCGTTTAGGTGGATCGGTCGGCTTGTGAGATTCGTAGGTAAACCATTCTACGCGCGAACCCCAAGGGCCACGAGTTACGGCCGCTCTTGGGTCTCCTGATCAGTCCCCGTGCCCGTTCCCCGGGCTCGCTCTATCCAGTTCCGCAGCGCATTTACCCCTTGCGTTGCCCTCCGGAACGGAATTCTATTCTGTAATTCGACCGGGAGAGCACCATGCAAGGCAAATTCGTCGCGTACTACAGGGTCAGCACGGCGCGCCAGGGACTCGATAGGGGCGCTTAGCGTCGAGGCCCGACTGCACTCAGCCTCGATGCGAAGTATGCTTGCTGAATGACAGCCCCGCGCCAACGAAGAATCCCGGGTGAACCAATAACGAGTCTCGCGGAATTTCTGCGCGAGTTAGACCGTGTCCACCTGGCCATTTCACACAATGGCGAAGACTCCACTTGGTTTCGTGGTCAGGGCGATGGCAGTTGGAAACTGCGGCCACGCCTGTACCGGGAAGATTACGAGGAGCTCCGTGACTACGAAGACGACATTCGCGCTGATTTCGATCAGCTCGCATGGCCCTATCTGAAAGAGGCCACTTGGGAACCACGGACATCATGGGAGTGGTACTTCGTCATGCAGCACCATGGAGTCCCGACGCGACTACTAGATTGGACAGAGAGCGGCCTCATCGCCCTTTACTTCGCCCTGAAGGATGCGCTTAATCAACCAAAAGCCACATCCAATCCTGCCGTGTGGGCATTGAACCCGTTTTCGCTGAATCGATTTGTTGCTCACAAAGGGGACGTGATTTTAGCGCCGACGGAGCCTAAAGCCAGTCCCTATTTGCCTCCGCCGTTTGGGCGCCGGCGCCTCCCGCAACGACCCATCGCATTGATGCCGCCACACAAAACCGTGCGCATTGCTGCGCAGCAAGGATTTTTCACAATTCATGGCGCGTCTCGACAGGGACTGGAAAGCTATGGATCACTTAGAAAGCACTGCGTAAAGATCGAGATCACGCGCGCTCAGGTCACCACGATCAAGGAGCAGCTACGTGTCGCCGGGATTGCGGAAACTGATGTCTTTCCCGAGCTGGATGGATTGGCGCGTGAACTCGTGGACTACTATCGATGGGAACAACCGCAGAAGAAAAAAAAGCGACCCGCGCCTCGCAGCGACAACACCCGCTGACCTTTAAGTCCGGTCGTCACCGTTCCGCCGCCGGGCCAAGTACGGCTCGTATTGGCCGAGAATTATCAGCATGTCGTAAAGTACTTGACAGCCCCCTCCAGATGGGCGTATAAGCCCAAGCTTATTGCAACGCTAATGTAACGGCTGACCATGGACCCACGCGAAATCGCCCAACTCAGGACCGACCTTGGACTGTCCCAAGTGCAGTTCGGCCAGCTATTCGGGACGCACTTCATGACAGTCAGCAAATGGGAGCGGGGCGTGTTGACACCGAACCCTTATCAGCAGGCGCTCATGGAGCAGTTTAGGAAAACAGCGGATCAAAAGAAGGCGAAGGAGCGGGAGCAGCTCGGGAAGATTCTTGTAGGTGCTGGCGTGATTGCGGCCCTAGTCTGGTTGCTGGTAGCTCGGTAAAGGGACCAGAGTCATGTTCACGAATACTTTTCGGGGTCGGATTTTCGTGGTGAGTCGACCAAAGCTTCCCGGACTCCCACACGTGGGCCTGCTCCTATCGGACGATACGGTCATGCATTGCACCCCAGAGCGGGGAACTCACCGCTCATCTGAGGACGAATTCGCCCAGGGCTTCGACGTGCAGATTGGGCGCGAGATCCCCCCAGAACTCTACGAGACCGTCATGCGGCGCGTCTACCGGATCGAGAGGAACCCGCAGCCCTACAACCTCTTCGGGTTGAATTGCTACGACTTCGTGAACTGGCTGACCGCGCAACATCAACCACAGCCTAAAGGTAGTCCGCTTTGGTCTTCCTAGCGGATTGAAAGACCGGACCTTGGCGGTCGCAGCCGTGGTGGCCGCCGGATAGCCTCAGGAAGAGGGGTTGACGGCGGGTAATGATTTATGCAAGACTCTTACATTCTTTACGAGGGTTGCATCAACATGACTGGATCCGAGATTCCGCGGCTGTCGGCAACCGAGTTTGTCGTCATGAACCTTCTTGTGTCGTCCAGGGGCGAGATGTATGGCCTCCAGCTTGTCGAGGAATCGGACGGTAAGCTCAAACGCGGCACGATCTACGTGACCCTGGGCAGGCTCGAGGAAAAGGGATACATCAGCTCAAGGCGTGAGGCGGACGGCCCTGGTGCGGCGTCGCCGCGATCGCCGCGCCGTCTCTACAAGCCGACGGGGCTTGGAGTAAAGGTGTTCCGGGCCCTTGAAGGCGCCGGAGGCCGGGCGTGGCTGCGGGAGGCGCTGGCATGAGCACGAAATTGATTGACCCGAGTGGGGTGATGTGTGCCGAAGCCTCGGAGGAAATTAAGCAGCAGTGGTACGTGAGGAACCATCTCATACATTTTGATGGCTCACATCGCGGGCTGTTTGCGTCGAACCTGGATATTTTGACTGCCGAGATGCAATCTAGGCTCGCTGTTCGTAGCATTACAGAAGCCGTTACGGCGGGAATTCAGTCGGACGCTCAAACGGTTGCCAAGACAGTGGAGACAATTCAACTCGCTGCGCGAGCCCTCCAAGAGCCGGAGGACTCGGCAATTGAGAAAGTCAGCGACGCGCTTCTCCGGCGAAACCTTGAAGCTATGACCAAAGCCTTCGAGAGGGCTTCGGCCAAGGCCGCAATTGAAATGCCGCCCGGTATCAGAATGCTGAGGTGCGCGGGCGCGCTATTTTCCAAGAAGACCATCGAACGCGTTTTCGAACCGATCGTGGCGGACTACCAGCACGAAGTATTTGAAGCGATCAAGTCGGGCCGCTGTCAGGCCGAGGTAAGACGAATTCAGGAACGGCACTGGATTGGCTTCGTACTTGCTGTTGCGTGTCAGATCGCTGGAAGCATCGGGAAGCTTGTAAGAGCTTTGAAGGGCGCCGGTTAGAAGATTTTAGACATAGTACCTCGGAGACCCGCGCCAATACTGGTGGTACGAATTGCGCCAGAAATCCGGCACGGCGCTGAAGGCGACTGCGGATACCGGGCGCGGCTAGGTCGCCGCGCCCGCCAGCGTGAGGACGCGACTGTGGGAGGACACGTGCTGGACCAGGAATTCCATCTGGTCCGCGAGGATCTTGCGGTTGGTGAGGATCAGGTATTCGGCCTTGTTCGGCACATACGGAGCGTAAATGAG
>WNGK01007322.1_pt1 | contig 13103 bp, 15 predicted proteins | sample 5400601 | NCBI WGS metagenome assembly WNGK01 (sample SAMN13153376, study PRJNA577476) | soil metagenome | isolation source: 60 cm soil or saprolite under Garry oak tree replicate 1 | place: USA:California | collected 2016-06-15 | reverse complement strand
CCGATTAGCCGGTAGTATGCTTCTATAATATGAGCAAACGACGCGGCGAGCAGCGCAATTGGTACGCGCTTCCGTATGAGGAACGCCGCGAATTGATGAAAGGACACGCCGCAGTTGGTCGCGAATTCGCCGGCAAAGTAAAACAGCTCATTACAGGCTCCACCGGTCTCGATGATGCGGAATGGGGTGTGACTCTGTTTGCGCGCGATACATTTCAGATCAAGGCGATCGTCTATCAAATGCGTTTCGATCCAGTCAGCGCGGAGTACGCAGACTTTGGCGAATTTTACATCGGCATTCAATTGCCGCTCGACGAATTGTTCCGACGATTGCAACTTTGACCGCCGATCTTATGGATGGGTGACAGAGCGGTCTATTGTGCACGCCTGGAAAGCGTGTGTGCCGAAAGGCACCCGGGGTTCGAATCCCCGCCCATCCGCCACACGCTCTGCCTCTTGCTCTACTCGTGATCGCTTCGACTTGATTTTTTGGACTCAATCGCGCCGTTCGAGCACCTGAACTTCCTGCCGAAGCTTGACCATGCTGCCATTCGGAAGGACGCCGCGAAAATTCACGCCTGGATAAATCATGCAATCACGTCCCAGGACCGAGCCGGGGTTAATAACGGCGTTGCAACCAATTTCCGTGCGGTCGCCGACGATCGCCCCGAACTTTCGGAGTCCCGTCGCTATCTCGCCATCACCTGTCACAACGGAGATCTCCCCATGATCGAGCTTCACATTTGAAAGAATCACGCCCGCGCCAAGATGAGCATGGTGACCAAGGATTGAGTCACCCACGTAATTAAAATGCGGCGCCTGCACTTCATCTAAGAGGATGCAATTTTTGAATTCGCACGAATTTCCCATCACCACGGCATTGCCTGCGATTACGTTTTCGCGCACGTAACAACCACTGCGGATCCGGCAATTTTCGCCGATCCAAGCCGGACCTTTCAGTACTGCGCCTTGCTCCACGATAGTACCTCGGCCGATGAACACGTGATTGCTGATGAATGGTTTGCCCAGCAGCTCGCCTAAAACCGCGGGCTTCAAACGAAATTGCAAGTAACTTGTAATTTGTTTGAGCGCGTCCCAAACGTAATTCTGGTTCTCGAACAACTTCGGATGGGCCGTGTGTTCGAGATCGAGAAAGTCGGCAGGCGCAAACATTTTTTCCCTACCCAAGATGACCAATCGATTCGCCGGTTGCGAGCGGATTTTTCCGGAGCGCACGCGCTCTCGCGTGCTGCGTGTTTCTGGGGAGCACAGGCTGCCAGCCTGTAGTTGCCGGCAACCCTGCCGGCAACATCTTTGCACACGCAACTCGGAGTGAACGCCAATTCCCGGTCTCGGCAAGCTGCCGAGACCTGCAGGCTAGCAGCCTGCGCTCCCCAGCACGCGGGGCGCGCGCTACCCAGAGCTGGCGCGCGGCGTGAGTTTTTGCCCATCCTTCGTGTCGCGCGCTTTCCAGCCCAGCGCAGAAATGCGATCTCGCAGTTCGTCGCTTCGTTTCGCGTCCACCAATCCAACCAGGCGTTTGCCGAGGCAGCGTCCATTTCATTCTGATCCATCGCGCGATTCGTTTCCCGAATCGATTCGAACAAAAATCCGAGCGCGGCGGAAATGTTCAGATCATCATCGAGCGCTTCTTCAAACTTGTGCGTTGGACGTTGGACGTTAGACGTTGAGCGTTGGACGTTTGCTTCCTGCGATTTTTCGCGCAGCCGAGTAAGCCACTCATCGATACGACCTAACGACTCGCGCGCCTCAGCCATCCCGTCCCATGTAAAATTGAGTGGCGCGCGATAATGCACGCGCATCAAGGCATATCGAATTTCGCGGCCAGTGTACCCCTTTTCCAAAAGGTTCGGCAGAGTGTAAAAATTACCGAGCGATTTGGACATTTTTTGTCCATCGACCAGCAAATGTGCGCAGTGCAGCCAGTAGCGCACGAATCTTTTTCCTGTCACACCTTCGCTCTGCGCGATCTCCGCTTCGTGATGCGGAAAAATGTTATCGACACCACCGCAATGGATATCGATCTGATTGCCGAGTAATGCCATCGCCATCGCGCTGCATTCGATGTGCCAGCCGGGACGGCCGCGGCCCCATGGGCTTTCCCAACCGACGTCGCCATGGTCTTCATCCCACGCTTTCCAGAGCGCGAAATCGCCGATGTGTTCCTTGTCGTACTCGTCGTGCTTCACCCGGCCGGTCGATTGCAGCTGCGTGAGATCGAAATGCGCGAGCTTGCCGTAGTCCGGAAATTTGTTGATCCGAAAGTAAACCGACTTGTCGTCCGCTTGATAAGCGAGACCGCGCGAGATAAGCACGCCAATCATCTTGATCATCCTTTCGACGTAGCGCTTATCGGTCGCAGCGGGAAACTCGTCCGCGCGCTTGATTCGCAGCGTTCCGATATCTTCAAAAAATGCCTTTTTAAATTGAACAGTGAATTTTGCGAGTGGAATTTTCGCTTCACGGGCTCCGCGGATAGTTTTGTCGTCCACGTCGGTGATGTTCATGACGCGATGCACCTTGTTACCGCGCAATTCGAGATGTCGCTGGAGCAAATCTTCGAAGATATACGCCCGAAAATTTCCGATATGTGCGCGGCTGTAGACGGTAGGTCCACAAGTGTAGATACCAATCTTTCGTTCAGCGGCATCGCGCGGTTGAAATTCTTCGAGCTCACGCGAGTAAGTATTAAAAAAACGGAGAGACATATTCGTCATCGGATGTCATCCCGAGCGGAGCGAGGGATCTCACAGAACAATGGCGCGCTTTCTTGTGTCGGAAAATCGTGGCTGCGGTTGAGAGATGGTTCGCTCCGCTCACCATGACCGTTAAATGTGCACAGCTGCAACAACAGATCATTCTTGCTCGACCGTCGCAATTGCCATCGCGGCGATGCCTTCACTCCGGCCAATCGCGCCGAGGCCTTCATTGGTTGTCGCTTTAATGCCGATGCGCGATTCATCCGAACCGATCGCTCGCGCGATTGCTTTGCGCATCGCGGGGATATACGGGGCAATTTTTGGCGCTTCCGCAAGAATTGTTGCATCAACATTGATTGCGTGCGCTTTGTTCTTCGCCAGCAGCGCTTTTACCTCGCGCAGAATGTCGATGCTGCTGATCCCGCGAATTGATTCGTCGGTATTTGGAAAATGTTGGCCGATGTCCCCCGCGCCAATCGCGCCTAGCAGCGCATCTGCGATTGCGTGCGACAAGACGTCTGCGTCCGAGTGTCCTTCAAGTCCGCGCGAGTGCGCGATCTCCACGCCGCCGAGAATCAGTCTTCGTCCTGTCGCAAGACGATGCACGTCGTAGCCGATTCCGCATCGAATCATGTGAGGAATTACGAATGTCGAATGACGAATGTCGACGGAAATCCGAATGACGAATGAAGAAGGATGTGAGGCGGGCCTTGTTTTCGTGCTTCGTGCTTCGTCATTGTTCCGTCATTCGTCATTCGTGCTTCGTCATTCATGGTCACAATTTTAGATCGATCACGCCGTTGGAGGCGATAATGCTGTATTTCTCTTTCATGTCCTCGCGCGGACGAAGATCGACAGTTCCGCCGGCGGTTTCAATCAGAAGCCAGCCTGCAGCGATGTCCCAGAGACTGATTCCCTGTTCAATGTACGCGTCAAGACGTCCGCAAGCGACGTAAGCCATGTCGAGCGCCGCGCTGCCGAGCAGGCGGCATTTGCGGACGCGACGGATCATTCGCTGCAGTAGTGGAAGGCCAGCTTCGATGGTTACACCGGTTTTGGAAAGTCCGACCGAGATGACGGCTTCGGCTAGATCCGCACGGTCGCTCACATGAAAGTGACGGCCATTTAATTTTGGGCGCTCGCCCTTTTGTCCTGTCCACATTTCCTCACGGATCGGATCGTAGATAACGCCCACCATGATTTCGCTGCGCAGGCGCAACGCAATCGAGACGCAAAAGTGCGGAATGCCATAGAAATAATTAACGGTGCCATCAAGTGGATCGACAACCCATTGATGCTCGCTGGATTGATCGCCGACGATTCCTTCTTCGCCATAAAGCGCGTGCTCAGGAAATTCTTTTAGAAGCAATTTCGTAATTAATTCCTGCGCCTGAATATCAATTTCCAGCTTGATATCGTGCGCTTGAGCGGAGCTGACGCGGAGTGGTTGGTGGAAATGTTTACGAAGCAGTTCGCCTGTCGCAAGCGCAGCCTTTTCCGCCGCATCGAGATAATGCTTCATAATAGGGACTACGTCGCACAAAGGTCGCGAAGTGCACAGCGGAAATCGAAACATTGCCGCTGTAGCCGCCTCGCCGTGCGAAGCGCGGGGCGAGTTAGCATGCACATATCCCGTCGCCCACAGGGCGACGGCTACAGGAAAGCAGCACACAACATCGGCATCCTCATTTGGGCGCTCTCTCATTAACACCAGGCTTTAGCCCGGTGCGTTCAAACGCGAGAGATTAAGCGCAATGAGCATCCTGCACGTGGCTAAAGCAAGGCGCTAATGACCGCAAAAAAAACCGGGAGGAAAATAGATTCTCCTCCCGGGTTGAAGTTAGGGGTTGTGACCCCGAAGGAATTCGGAGTCGTTATCAAGCGTTGGGCTTAGTGCCTCTTTTTCTTCGCTGATTTTTTCTTTGCTGCTTTCTTTTTTTTCTTTGCCATCGACTATTCCCCCCTTTCAATCCGCAACGTGCGGAGAGGTGTGAAGAGTTGGGAATGACTTCACTTAATCGAGTTCAGTAATCGTCACATTTTCTTTGTCAAACGTTTTTCTCGCGAATTTGTAAATATTTTTACGAGCGCGCGCGCGATAATTTTTTTTGACACGCGCGGAATGGTTTCCGTTTCGCCATTTCGAAAGAAGATCGTGACTTCATTTGCATCGCTCTCCATTCCCGAATCTGCGCGACTCACATCGTTTGCCACGATGATATCGCAATTTTTTACACGCAGTTTTTTTTGCGCATTTTCTTCGAGGTCATTCGTCTCCGCGGCGAATCCTACGACGAGAAATCGTCGATCTCCTTTAGGGAGCGACGCGAGAATGTCCCGCGCGGGAATTAGTTCGAGCGAGAGAGGTTCGTGCCCCTTTTTAATTTTCTGTGCGGAAACTTTTGCCGGCTTGTAATCGGCAACCGCACCGCACATCACAAGGATGTCGCAATCGCGCAGATGTCGATGAACGGCGTCATGCATTTCGTCACTGGTCACGATCGAAATGAAATGCGCACCACGCGGCCGATCGAGATTCACCGGACCGGAAATCAAAGTGACTTCGTGCCCAGCTGCGAGCGCCGCTTCAGCAATGGCGTAGCCCATTTTTCCCGAAGATCGATTCGAAATGTAGCGAACGAGATCGATCGGCTCGCGGGTCGGGCCGGCCGTGATGAGAAATCTCACGCGATCAAGTTATCCTGGCTCGCCAGCATGAACTCGGCACGAAACGCGATGTCATTCACTTTCCACAGCCGGCCGAGGCCTTCGTAACCGCACGCCAGCATTCCTTCTTCTGGCCCGATAAACTCCACGCCGCACACCTTCAATTTTTCGACATTCTCCTGTGTCGCGCGGTGCTCCCACATTTTTCCATTCATGGCGGGCGCGAGTAGAATCGGCGCGCGCGTCGCGAGTGCGATGGCCGCGAGAGGATGCCCGGCCAAACCATGCGCAAGTTCAGCAATAATATGCGCCGTGGCCGGCGCAATGAGTAGCAGGTTCGCGCGATCGGCGAGCTCGATGTGGCCGGGCCGCCAATTTTCCTTTTCGTCAAAGAAACTGGTTGTCACCGGGTTTTTGGAAAGTGTTTGCAATGTAAGCGGGGAAATAAATTCGGTGGCGTCCTGCGTCATCACGACAAAAACTTCGTGACCCTGTTTGACGAGCAGACTGGCGAGTTCCGCGGATTTGTAAGCGGCGATTGATCCCGTGACCCCGAGTACCACGGATTTTGTATCCGGCGGGATACGCACGACCTTTCGCGCGCTGGTTTTATCGCGTTTGCCTTTGGAGTTTCTTTCCATTCCAGATCGACAAGTGATTCGCGAATCAAATTACTTCTGAATCAAACGCCGGCTCAAATAACTTTCCGCGCTCATGATCTGCCGCAACTTTTGCAAATCTTCTTCGACTGATCGACTGATGATAGTGTAGCGGTAATCGCGCCATAATTCCATCTCGCGCGCGGCGGTGGCGAGGCGGGAGTCGATTTGGCGCGCCGTTTCTGTTCCCCGTTTTAACAGCCGCCGGCGCAATTCTTCGAGATCCGGCGGCATGATAAATATATCGGCCAAGGCCTCGCGGATGAGTAGATCGTCGCAGTTGCGAATGGCGGCCGCGCCCTGAGTATCAATATCGATTAAAACATCGACTCCATTTTTTAAGTTTGTAAGCACGGGCTTGCGCAAACTTCCGTAATAATCGCCGTGCACCTGCGCGTGTTCTAAAAAATCGCCAGCTGCGACGCGCGCTCGAAAATCTACATCGGAAAGAAATTGATAATCTTGGCCTTCAATTTCGCCGCCGCGCGTTGCTCGTGTGGTGCAGGAGACAGAATAAAAGAGGTTGGGAGTTTGCCGAAGCGCTTCCACCAGCGTCGTCTTGCCCGCACCCGAGGGCGCAGAAATGACAAAGAGAATTCCGTGGCGGCCGAACTGTTTACTCAAGATTTTGGACTTGCTCCCGAATCTTCTCCAATTCCGCTTTGCAGGCGACGACGCGCTGTGAAATGGCGGCGTCGTTAGCTTTCGCGCCAAGCGTGTTGAGCTCTCGAAAAATTTCCTGCGTGATGAATTCAAGCGTCCGACCGACGGGTTCGTTCCTGCGCAGATGATGTGCAAATTGCGCAAGGTGACTCTCCAGGCGTGTCAATTCTTCCGAGACGTCAGCGCGATCGGCAAAGAAGGAAATTTCTTTCAGCACACGTTCGTCGTCGCTGGCAATCGGCAGCCCGGCCTTTTGAATCCGATCGAGGAGCGCCGCGCGATATCTTTTGACCACGTCGGGATGAAGCGCGCGGACCTCTTTCAGTTTTTTCCGGATCGCTTTCAGCCGATGGATCAAGTCCTTGGCGAGATGTTTGCCCTCCCGCTCTCGCATTTTGATTAAATCGACAAGCGCGGCCCGTAGCGCCCGATCGATGGCGGGCCACGCTTCCTCCACATTTACGACCTGCTCTGGGAACCGCATTACCCCTGGCGCTTGAAGGATTGTGGTAATCGTGATTTCGCCAGGCGCGTTTAACTCCTTTTGCAAGGCGCGCATCGCCTCGTGGTATGAGCGGGCCAGCTCCGTATCGAGCGCCAGCTTGCGCGCGCCGTTTGCGCCACTGTGAAAGGTAACGGTGGCATTGGTCCTGCCGCGCGAAATATTTTCATTAATCGTCTGGCGAATGCGCGGCTCGAGCTCGGCCAGATCGCGTGGCAGATTGATCACAATGTCGCTTTGCTTCCGGTTCACGGAATTGAGTTCGACGCTGAATTTTGTCCCACCGTGATCGGTCTCGCCGCGACCGTAGCCGGTCATGCTTTTCATACGTCAGGGAGCTTCTCTGTTGAGCCCGCAGGTGTTACCTGGCATTCGATCATGGTTGAAGAGGCTATGCATTGCGAGAGAGCTTCGCAAAGAAATTGTGCTCGTTGAAACGAGAGACCCAATCGGTTATGCACGCGCTGTGAACCACTGGTAACAGGAGCTTGTAGCGACCGTCATCTTCGGGATCACTTACGTTCTCATCAGCGGTCGACAACTCAAAATTCTGCCGTTGAATCGTCCCGCCGCGGCTCTGCTCGGTGCAGTGTTAATGGTCTCCACCGGGGTAATGACACCGGAGCGCGCTTATCGCGCGGTCAACTACGACACGATTGTGCTGCTGCTCGCGATGATGCTCGTGTCCGCATATCTTTCTCTCGCGCGTTTTTTCGAATGGGCCGCTGACATTGTATTAGAATTTTCCCGCACGCCCGGACGTCTGCTGCTGTACCTGATGCTCACGTCGGGGACTCTCTTGGCGTTGCTCGTGAATGACACGATCTGCTTGGTGCTAACGCCGCTCGTCATCGCGGTGATCCGGCGCGGCAAACTTCCAATGCTGCCGTACCTGATCGCGCTCGCGACCAGCGCCAATATCGGCAGTGTTGCCACACTTGTGGGCAATCCGCAAAACATGATCATCGGGCATTTTTCCCGAATCCGTTTGCACAATTTTCCCTGGCGCTTGCACCGACAGCTGTTGTCGGCCTCGCGATCAATTTCATCATTTTGCGTATTGGTTTTCGAAACGCTCTACGGACAGCGACGGTTGAACGGGAACCTCATCCTGTCCCGAAGCTGGACAGTGTGTTGTTTACGATCGTCTGCATTGTGTTTGTTTCGATCTTCGCCTGCTTCGTTGCTGGGCTGAATCTGGCGTGGACAGCGCTCGCGGGCGCGGCCCTCATGATGGTAATTGCGCGTCGCGATACGCATGAGGTGCTCAAATTGGTGGATTGGCACTTGCTCGTGTTCTTTGCAGCTCCGTTTGTTGTCGTTGACGGATTGAGCGATACCGGCTTGCCCGATGCCATTTATCGGCACCTGCGACCCGTCTTTGGATCACACGTGACAGCACAGACTTGGAATCTCACATGGTTTTCTCTAGCTGGGTCGAATATTTTCTCGAACGTGCCGTTTGTGCTTGTAGCGGGAAAATGGATCGCGCGCTTTGTCGAACCCGTGTTGGTGTGGAAAGTGCTCGCGTTGGCCACGACATTTGCTGGCAATCTCACCATTGTTGGCTCCGTCGCCAACATGATCGCAGTGGAATCTGCGCGCGAACATCTGGAAGTCGGCTTCTGGGACTATGCGCGCTTTGGTATCCCGATCACGGTCCTGACGACCGTCGCCGGCGTGATGGTGTTGCTGGTCTTGCGCTAAGCAGACCGACAATTGCGCGGCGATGAGGGGAAGGGATGGGGACCGATTCAATTCGGCGGATAGAAAACCAGCGCTGCGAGCGATTGTCGATCTTCGGCGGGCGCTGGTGAAAAATGCGCAGCGTCACGCGATGATGCGTGAATGGAAACACTAACTTGTAAACGGGACGTCGCCGTGAACTCGACGGCTTTAAGCCGTCAAGTTTGAGCGGCGGCAAAATCCACATGCCACGCCAGCGCGTGGATGATCGTTCGAGCAGAATCTTGCCGTTACTGACGACAACTGCGTGTCTTTCGACGAGTAGCTTTGTGCGCGGTCTGGACTTCTTGATCGGGAGAGTTTTCGGATTTTTTGCGCGGCAAAATTTTTTGACGGGACAAATCCCGCATTTTGGTTGATGCGGAAGACAAACCAGCGCGCCGAGATCGACCAGCGCCGAATTGTAAATGCGGGCGGAGTACCGTGGAACAAGGATACTCGCGCGTGTCCAGAGTGCGTCCCGGCCAGCCGCTCGATCAATCGGGTCGCGGAAATCAAACAGGCGCGCCAGAACGCGAGCAGTGTTGGTTTCGACGATCGGGACGGGCCGATCAAAGGCGAATGTCGCAATGGCATTTGCAGTGGAAGGGCCGATGCCGGGCAATGCTCGCGTCGCCGCGAGATCGCGCGGGAATCTGCCGCCGTGTAGATTTTGCACTGTTTTCGCAGTCGCCTGCAGATTGCGCACCCGCGCGTAATAACCGAGGCCTTGCCACGCGTGGAGGATGTCACTTTCCGAAGCCCGGGCGACCGCAGCGAAATCAGGGAAGCGCCGGAGCCACTCATTATAATAAGGGATAACCGCCGCAACTTGCGTCTGCTGGAGCATGATCTCGGAGACGAGGATGGCGTAGGGGTCGCGAGTTTGGCGCCAAGGAAGAACGCGGCCGTTGTGGTGATACCAATTCGTCAGCGTCGCCTGGAATTGATTTTTTCGGAAGGCCACAGAGAAACACTGATTAACACAGATGACTGATTATGTCTTGCTGACTGATTCGGGCAGAATGCAATCTGTGTTTCATCTGTGTTAATCTGTGGCTAAATGAATTCATACACGCATCCGCTTTCGTTAGGGCAGGTGACAAAGCTTCGCGCGCTGCTAGAAAGGCTCGGGTTCGAGTTTTCTCCAAAGGAATACACGCTTTTTTTTGCGCAAAAGGACAAACTCAGTGTCGCGGTTTACGAGAAAGGACCGAAAGTGCTCGTGCAAGGCAGGGACGTGGAAGAGTTCGTGCAATTTGAACTGGAGCCAAAGATTCTCGGCGAAGCGAAACTGGGCTACGAAGAAGTGCACTTGCCGGAAATGTTCGAGCCGCACTTCGGTGTGGACGAGAGCGGAAAGGGTGACTTTTTCGGGCCACTCGTGATTGCAGGCGTCTATGTTGATCGTGGAATTGCACGCAAACTGCTCGATGTCGGGGTGCAGGATAGCAAGCGAATCGGCTCGGATGCGCGGATCCGAGCGCTTGCTCAGACCATTCGAAGAACTGCCAACGGCGTAATCGAGACCGTGCTGATTGGTCCGCAAAAGTACAACGAGCTTTATGAGAAGTTCGGCAATTTGAACAAACTGCTTGGATGGGGGCATGCTCGCGTGATCGAAAATTTACTGGCAAAAAAACCGGATTGCCCCCGGTCGTTGTCGGACCAGTTTGCGGATGCGCGCGTGGTTCAGCAATCGCTGCTTCGCCACGGTCGCAAGATCGACATCGAACAACGCACGAAAGCGGAATCAGATATCGCGGTGGCAGCGGCCTCGATTCTGGCGCGGGAAGCTTTCATTAACTGGCTGGAGCGGCGGGGAAAAGAGCTTGGGCTGCGACTCGAGCGAGGAGCATCTGCGAACGTAAAAGAGACTGCGAAAAAGGTCGTGGAAATGAGTGGGCCAGGTGCATTGCGTGAACTAGCGAAAGTGCATTTCCGAACCGCCCACGAGGTCGCTCCCAATGATTATGCAGTCCCGCCGCCGCGTGAGAATTGGCGAAAGTAATCGTGATAGAGCGAGGTTACGGCACAGCCCATGAATACTTCTCGTTGCGCGCTCATTAACAAGTTGCCGTTGCGCTTTGTCTTCTTGTCGAAGAAGTTAGCCGAGCTAAAATTTCCGTTTTTGTGCTTGATGTGACCACCACCACGGCCGCGTGAAGCGATTACTAAATTAGATATGGCAAAGCTAACCAAACGCGACATCGTTGTCGCCATCAGTAACCAAACCGGCATGGTCCAACACGAAGTCTTCGATGTGGTCCAGCGGACGCTCGATAAAATCACCGACAGTTTGGCTAACAACATCCCCGTTGAGCTGCGCAACTTTGGCGTTTTTCAGCCCCGGTTGACAAAGCCGCGCGTAGGGCGAAATCCGAATCAACCCGGCAGTAGCTTCGTGATTCCGCCGCGAGCGACGGTGAAATTTAAAGCCGGCAAGATCATGCGTCAGCGCGTCGAGAAGCTTTCGCGGGAATTAAAAGAAGCCTCTGAGCGGCAGAAGGACGCTACCGCGCCAACCCGCAACGGCCCGTAACGCGATATTCGCCAGACCGGCGAAAGTCAGGATTTCGTGGCCGGCTCGAGATCGAGCAGATTTTTAATCGCCTGTTCCAATCGCTCAAAATTGATCGGCTTGGTGAGATGCTCGGAGAAACCTGCTGCGCGGGCTTCGTTTACGTCGTGTTCGGTTCCAAATCCACTGAGTGCAATTCCGGGCAAAGCTTTGCTGCTTCGCACTTCGCGCATTAGCTCATAGCCGCTGCGGTCCGGTAGTCCGATGTCGCTGATCAGTAGATCGAAATCCTGTGCGCGCACTTTTTCCACGGCCTGCTCGGCGGAATGCGCCACCGTAATTTCGTAGCCGCGGCGCTCCAGCATCCTCTTCATCCCCGTGCAAGTATCATGGTGATCGTCCACCACCAGGACGCGCCGATGCCTGGGCACTGCCAAATCCTCTTCCGAGACAGCGCGTTGATCGCGTTGGGCGCCATCGCCGTCGCCGCTAACCGGACTCGACACGGTTTTTAACTCCAGGGAAAAAGTGGAGCCCTGATCCTTTCCGGGACTTTCCACGCGGATTTTTCCGCCATGCGCGTCAATCAGCGCCTTTGAAATTGCAAGACCGAGGCCGAGACCTCCAAAACGACGGGTGATCGAGATCTGTCCCTGCTCGAAGGCGTTGAAGATCTTGTCGACCCTTTCCGGCTCGATGCCCATCCCAGTATCGGTAATCCGGACGTCAATCTTCTCCGGCGCCGCGTTGAGTGTCTCGATGGTGATGCGACCTTTTTCGGGAGTAAACTTCACGCTGTTCTTGATCAAATTCCAAAAGACCTGTTGCAAGCGCGCCGGATCGCCTTCGACGTGCGTATCAGCCGCACGAAGATGAAATTCCACTTCGAGATGTTTGGCAGCAATGTCCTCGCGGCAAATCTCGTAAGCGCGCTGGAGGATTTGGTGCACACAGACGGTCTCAAAGCTCAACTGTAGTTTGCCTTTCGCGATGCGCGTGACGTCGAGCAGATCGTCAATTAGGCGCGCTTCCAGCTCCACGTTGCGCCGAATGACTTCAAGCGCCTCGTGAACTGGCGGGGAGTCCGGAACCGTCGCTTCCAGCTCCCCGACCATCGCGATTACTGGCGAGAGGGGATTGCGCAACTCGTGCGAAAGCAGCGCCAGAAATTGGTCTTTCGCGGCATTTGCGCCAATGAGTTCCTGGCGCAGTTTGACATCGCGCGTTTTGTCTTCGACGAGATAAAGCACACCCTGGGTGGTATCGTGCGAACCCTGCAGCCGTAGCAGATTAATATCCAAAAAATGGGTCACACCCGTTTTGTCTTTCAACGGCTGTTCGATGAGCTGAAAAGGTGTTCCGAAAGAGAGCACTCTCTCGATCGCTCCGGCGGGAGCAATCTTAACATCGTCGTAGGTGGCTTCCGTGATGTCGTCACCGGGTGGCAGATCTCCGAAACGCTGCGCCATGTGCGCAAATGCGTCGTTCGCCTGTAGAAAACGGCGTGACTTGGGGTCAACGAAAGCGATACCGCTGGGCATGTTCGCCAGGATCTTTTCGTTAAAGATAACTTCACGCTGTTCTTGATCAAATTCCAAAAGACCTGTTGCAAGCGCGCCGGATCGCCTTCGACGTGCGTATCAGCCG
>WNGK01005745.1_pt1 | contig 13104 bp, 7 predicted proteins | sample 5400601 | NCBI WGS metagenome assembly WNGK01 (sample SAMN13153376, study PRJNA577476) | soil metagenome | isolation source: 60 cm soil or saprolite under Garry oak tree replicate 1 | place: USA:California | collected 2016-06-15 | reverse complement strand
CCATTGCGGCCGCACCCTGCCCGCGAGCTCACCCAACGGATCGAACCTGTTGCGGACGAGCCCACCGGGGTGCTGGAGGCCCCCGAGGAGATCCCCTTCGGGCCGTCGCCGAAGAAGCGGAGATGGATTCGCCTGGCGCCGGTGCCCACGTTCGCCATCGGGTTCTTCTTCCTTCTGGGCGCGGTGACGGCCGTGGGGTTCGCCCAGTTCACCTCCAGCGGGATCGCCCCGTGGCTGTCCATCGGGTACTCGGGCGCCGCCGTGGTCCTCACGCTGCTGGCGCTGATCGCCGCGCGGGGGCGGTGAGCCGAACCCGGTCCGGCGGCCTCGTTCGCGCGGCCGCGTTGTGCCTGGCCCTGGCGGCTCCGGCGTGCACGGGAGGCGGCACGCCCCCGGCAGCTCCCTCCACCCCCGGGACCGCCGAGGGGACCGCGCCGCGTGCTCCCCGCCAGCTCCTCAAGCCGCTCTCGCCGAAGTCCCTGTGCGACCATCCATCGCCGTCTCCCCAGCCGTCGCCATCGAGGGCCGAATCCCTGCCACCCGTGATCGCCCAGGTCGCGGACGAGGTGGAGGCCGAACGGGGCCTTCGGTTCCAGCGGCCGGTCAGCCCCGAACCGGTCTCGCACCAGCGCCTGGTGGAGCTGCTCCAGGCCGGCCTGGACCAGGAATATCCGGCCGACATGGAACAACGGAAGGGCCGGGCCTGGGCAACCATCGGGGCGATCCCGCCGGGGACGGACCTCCGGCAGGCCATCCTGGACTTCGCCGGGTCCCAGATCATCGGGTTCTACGACACGACCTCCCACCGGCTGGTGTTCGTCGGTTCGGCCTCGCCCACGCCGTTCCAGCGGATGACCCTGGCTCACGAGCTGACCCATGCCCTGCAGGACCAGGCCTTCGGGCTGGACCGGCTGGACCGGCTGATGAACGCGTGCCGGGACGACGAGTTCCTGGGGATGCTGGGGCTGACCGAGGGCGACGCCGTGGAGTCGCAGGTGCGGTGGGCGGAGTCGAACCTCAACGCGTCGCAGGTCCAGGAGCTGGATCGGGAGGCCGGGGCGTTCCCGCCCCCGCCGGCCTCCGTCCCGCCGTTCGTTCGGAGCCTGCTGCAGTTCCCGTACACGGACGGTCGGGCGTTCGTGGTGGCCCTGCGCGACCGGGGTGGCGAGGGAGCGGTGAACGCGGCGTTCCGCAACCCGCCGGATTCGACCGAGCAGATCCTGCATCCGGACCGGTACCCGGCCGACCAGCCCCGGGCGGTGAGCGTGCCGGACATCCGGGAGAAGCTGGGCGGGCCGTGGAACGACCTCGACGTGCAGGACGTCGGCGAGGAGTGGCTGCGGCTGCTCCTCGAGACGCGGCTGTCCTCTGCCGACGCGGGCCGGGGAGCGGCGGGCTGGGACGGCGGCCAGTACCGGGCGTGGAGCCTGGGGGACCGAACCGCCGTGCTGATGCAGACGGTGTGGGACACCACCGCGGATGCCAGAGACATCGCGCTTCTGTTCGGACAGTTCCTGCAGGGGCGGTTCGGTGCGGTGAACCGGATCGGCAGCGAGGTGGACGTGCTCTTCGGCTCCGACCGGGTGGCCCTGGAGGACCTCGAACGCGCCACCGGGTAGCGCGAACCTGGAGCCTCACCGGGAGGGGATCGACAGCCATGCTCGATCGAGGGCCGCCGTGACCATCCGCGCTAGTTCTGATCCATCCTGTTGGCAGGCGATCCGGGCGGGCTGAACACGCCCAGCAGCTTGAGTGTGGCGGGGCCGGCGTTCTCCAGGCAGTGCGGCGTGCCCGGCGGTAGGAAGATGCTGGTGCCGCGGCGGATCGGCTGCGCGGGTCGGCCTTCGATGTGGACGAGTCCCTCGCCCTCGAGGATGTAGATGGCCTCCTCGTAGGTGTGGGTGTGGAACGGCGCGCGGGAGCGGTCGATGAATCCGACGAACTGCGTGACGTTGCGGGCCCCGTGCTTCGGTTCGATCAACAGGCGGAAGTGGCGGTCGTCGCCCGCGGGGAGGTCCTCCTGGTCTTCCTCGTGGAGAGCCCAGCACTTTCCGTTCGGATAGCCCAGAGCATCCTCGGCTTCGGTTGGTGGAGGGGAGAGGACAGAGATGAGGACCAGCTGGTGCGAGCCTTCGGCGACCAAGCGAAAGGCGAGTCCAGGCTCTGACCACCACGCGGTTCCGGGCCTGAGTGAGCGGCTTCGTCCTTGCGCCCATTCGATTTGCCCGATCCCCTCGGCGACATAGCCGACCTCTTCACTCGTTGGGTTGGTCTGCCAGGGCGTCCGTCCAGCAGACAACGAGATGAGTCGCTGATGAACGTGCTCACTGCCCGTGGAGCGATCGATCAGGATACGAAGGGCCGCGTTCCCCCGATCGATCGCTGCTTGGTCGTCCGCAAGAACGACCCGGGCTTGCCGGTCAGGCACGCGACACCAGGGCCACCGCTCGAACCGGGCTGCCGCTGCCCCCTTCGATGCGCAGTGGGAGGGCCATGAACACGGCGCCCGTGGGTGGGAGCGACGCCAGGTTCGCCAGCTGGGGCACGCCGTACTTCCCTGCCCCGAGCATGAACGAGTGCACCGGGAAGGCCGGTTCGAACGCGTAGGCCTGGCCGGCGTCGGTTCCCACCGTCTCGGTGCCGATGCCGACGATGGGCGATTCCTCGGCCAGCCACCGGGCGCAGTCGATGGCGATCCCCGGCGTGTGGGGGCCGGCCTGGTCGGCGTTCAGGAACTCCTGCTGGTCCTGGGCCCGAGCGTCCCATCCAGTTCGGTACAGGAGCCACCCGTGTTCGGGCAGCGGCCCCTGCGCGGATTCGAACTCCCGGATGTCGTCGATGCTCAGCAGGTAGTCGGGGTTCTCGGCGCACTCCGCGCTCTTGTCGATGACGACTGCCGGTCCGATCACGCGCTGCAATGGCAGCGTCGAGACGTCGTCCTTGTCCTTCCCCGTCACCCAGTGGATCGGGGCGTCGAAGTGGGTCCCGACGTGCTCGCCCCCCTCGAACGAGTTCCAGTACCAGGCGGGGCCGCGTTCGTCGTAGTGGCTGATCTCCCGCTGGGCCCATCCCGGGGTGTTGGCGAACGGCGGGGGCAGCATGATGATCGGGGTGCGTTCGCTCAGGGGCTGGGTCAGGTCGACGACCTCGACCGACCCGCCGGCGATCGCTTCGACCAGTGACCTCAGCGCGTCTGGCATGGGGGCGCTCCTTTCGGACTCACGACGGACCACTCTCGGGTCAGGGCTTGGGGTGGGCTCCCTCCTCCATGGTGGGCTCCTCGGGCCGCCGCAGGGCCCGGGCGAACTCGAACCGGTTCTCCAGCAGGTGCAGGTCCATGTGGAAGCTCTTCGGCCCCACCGCATCGACCTTGGCCACCACGCACGACAGGTGGTCGGCCGCGCTCACGCGCTTGCGGACCCCCTCGGCGAACTCATCGACGTCGCTCACGGTCACGGCGTCGCCGATCCCGGCGCCCCGGGCGATGGCCGCCAGGTCCGAGCCGGTCGACGTGGCCGTGGGGAACCCGCCCACCGAGAGCAGCGACTCGTTGTCGAACACGACGTGGGTCAGGTTCGGCGGCGCATACCTCGCCAGCGTGGTCAGCCCGCCCAGGTTCATCAGCACGCTGCCGTCGCCGTCGATCACGACCACCCGGCGATCCGGCTGGGCCAGGGCGATCCCCAGCCCGACGGAGGACGCCAGCCCCATGGCGTGTTCCAGGTAGAAGAAGTTCGAACGATGCCCCAGCGAGTACAGCTCCGCCGCCACCGCGCCCATGATCGTCACCACGGCGCAGTCGGCGATGTCGTCGTAGGCTGCGGAGAGCGCGTCGATCCGGAGCATCTACGCGGCCGGCTCCTCCCACATGAGGTCGCGCGACAGGAGCAGCGCGACCGGGGACAGCGACGAGTGGGCCAGGGTCACGGCTTTCGCCACCTTCGGCTCGATCTCCTCAGGCCGGACCAGGTCGTCCCGGACGATCCCCAGCGAGTCCAGGACCCGCCGCGTGTAGCGGCCGCCCTCGGTCTGCCACGGGTCTCGTTCGCCCAGGTGGCCCCGGTCGCTGATCACCATGACCAGCGGCATCCGGTAGAGCATCGCTCCGCTGACGATCCCGTTGACCGCGGCGAAGAACCCGTGGTTCTGCATGAGCATCGCCGACTTCACCCCGGCGAAGTGCGCGCCCATCGAGATCCCCGCGCCCTCCTCCTCCTTGGCCAGGCGGACCAGGATCATCGAGGGGTCCTCCTCGGCCAGCCGGATCAGGTGGACCAGCCAGGTCTCCGGCAGCGCCGAGACCAGCTCGATCCCGGCGGCCTTCAGCGCCCCGTAGACGACCCTCGAGTTCCGTTCCGACACCGGCACGCGGCGATGATTAGAACCGGTTCCGCCCTTGTCGTCCAGCCGTCGTCGCAGCCGTCGCCGGCACCGTCACCGGCACCGTCGCCGGCACCGTCACCGGCCGGTCCGAGGGATCCCCGGCGAAGCCGTTCTCGGGCCACCACGAGGTTCGCTCGAAGAACCCCTCGCCGACGGGGTCGGCCTCCGGCCGGGCGAACAGGAACCCCTGGGCCTGGTCGCATCCCATCGACTGGAGGTGCTCCAGTTGGGCGCGGGTCTCCACCCCCTCGGCGATCGCCACCAGGCCGAGGCTGTGGGCCAGCCCGATCACCGCGGACACGATGGCGGGGGCCTGGGGATCGCTCTCGAGGCGGCTCACGAACGACCGGTCCACCTTGACCACGTCGATGGGGAACCGGCTCAGATATCCCAGCGACGAGTACCCCGTGCCGAAGTCGTCGATGGCCAGGGACACCCCCAGCTCCTTGAGCCCCCGAAGCACGGCCACGATCTCCCGGGAGGGCCCGATCAGGACGCCCTCGGTGATCTCGAGGCAGAGGGTGGAGGGTTCGATCCCCGAGCCCTCCAGGGACGAGGCCACCATCTCCACCAGGCCCGACCGGCCCAGCTGGTGGGGAGACAGGTTCACCGCCACCGTCACGGGATCTCCCCCCAGGGCCTGCCACCGGGCGGCCTCCCCGCAGGCCTGCTCGAGCATCAGGGCGCCCAGCGGCACGATCAGCCCCATCTCCTCGGCCACGCCGATGAACCGATTCGGGAGCACGACCCGCCCGTCGGGGTGGCGCCACCGCGCCAGCGCCTCCAGGGCGACCATGCGCCCATCGTCCAGTCGGATCTCGGGCTGGTAGACGAGGAAGAACTCCTGCTGGTCGATGCCCCGGCGAAGGGCCGTCTGGCTCTTCAGCCGGCCCACCGCCCGGAGCCGCATGGCGTGGTCGAACACCTCGAAGCGGTCTCTCCCTTCCGCCTTGGCCCGGTACATCGCGGCGTCGGCGTCCCTCATCAGCGACTCCGGTGTGGCCCGTCCGCTCCGGGGGATGGCGATCCCCAGGCTGGCCGTGACGGCGACCTCCTGCCCGTGGATCACCATGGGCTTGGCCACGGCCTCGCCCAGCCGACGGGCGATCTCCAAGGCGTTCTCCTCTTTCGTGATTTCGCACAGGAACACGAACTCGTCGCCGCCGAACCGGGCGATGGTGTCGCCCTCCCGCAGCACCGACTTCAGCCGCTCGGCCACCCACACCAGCAGGCGATCGCCCTCCTCGTGACCGAGGCTGTCGTTGATCACCTTGAAGTTGTCGAGGTCGAGGAACATCACGGCCAGGCGAGACGAAGGGTGGCGGCCCGCCTGGGCCAGGGCGATGGCCACCCGGTCCAGGAACAGGGCCCGGTTCGGGAGGCCGGTCAGCGTGTCGTGCATGGCCATGTGGCGGAGCCGGGCATCGGCCTCTCGAGTGGCGGTGATGTCCCTGACGAACGCGCTGATGCTGGCTGCGTCGCCCTCGCCGATCTGCCAGATGGTGAGCTCGACCGGGAACTCCCGGCCGTCCCGGGCCAGTGCCGACAGTTCGATCCTCTGGCCCAGCACCGAGCCCCCACCCGTGGCCAGATAGCGCTCGAACCCGGCCGCGTGGGCCTTCCGATACCGGTGCGGGATGATCGTCTCGACCAGCGGCCGGCCCAGGATCTCCTGGGCCGGCCAGCCGAACGTGACCTCGGCCTGATGGTTCCATTCGATGATCAAGCCCCCGCGGTCGATGGCCACGAACGCATCGTTCGCCGTCTCGATGATCGAACGGGTTCGCTGCTGGCTGGCCCGCAGCGCGGCCTCGGTCCGGTGGCGCTCGATCACCCGCCCGAGCCGGCCGGCAACCTGGTCCATCACCTCGACGAGCCGCCCGCCCGGCTCCCATCCGGCCTCTCCGGAGAAGAACTCCAGGACCCCGGCCACCTCGGTCCCGAGCATGATCGGGCAGGCGAAGGCCGCGGTCACCCCGGCCCTCCGGGCCTCGTCTTCCCTCGAGGTCTGGCCTCCCTGGGTGACGTCTCGGACCCAGATGCGGTGCCCGCTGCCCAGGGCCTTGCCGGGCAGGTCCACCACGGTCTCCACGTGCGTTCGTGCGGTGGCCTCCATGAGGGGGGCGAACCGTTGGGGGTCTTCCAGGTGCCACACGTTCGTGGGCACCAGGACCCCGGGCCGGTCCTTCGCCAGGAGGTAGGCGTGCCCGGCGCTCCACCCCGCGTGGTCGCACACGGCGCGGAGGCAGCCCCGCACGGCCTCCTCGATGTCGGGCGCCTCGTTGGCCGCCACGGTCACGTCCTGCAGGAGCTGCACCAGGGCCGACTGCTCCTGGATGGTCACGGTCTGCCGCTCCATGGCCTCGGCCAGGAGCCGGAACGCCGCCTCGCTCTGGCGGAGGTCCTCTTCGGCCTGCCTTCGCTCGGTGATGTCCCGCACGGCCGCCGTGACCACCACGCCCTCTTCCGTCTCGAGGGAGGACAGGCTGATGTCCACGGGGAACTCCGTCCCGTCCTTGCGCTGGCCGGCCAGCCTCAGGCCGGCCCCCATCGCCCGGGTCCGGGGCTGGGCGAAATACCCTTCCCGGTGCAGCGGGTGGATCTCCCGGAGGCGCTGCGGGACCAGCGTCTCGATGGGACGGCCGAGGAGCTCCTCGCGACCGTAGCCGAACAGCACCTCCGCCTGCCTGTTGACCAGTCGGATCAGGCCGGCCTGATCCACACCGACCATCGCGTCGGGAGCCGCCTCCAGCAGCCCCTGGAACTTCGCCTCCAGCTTCTTCTGGGCGGTGATGTCGCGTCCCTCGGCCAGGACGTACGCCACGCGGTGGTCGTCGCCGACCACGGGGACCAGGCTGAAGTTGATCGTCAGGACTTGTCCGAACACGAACAGGTTCTCGTCGTAGTTGACGAGCTCGCCCGCCACGGCCCGGCCGAAGGCCTCCGTCACCCGCGCCTGCACCTTCGGGTCGAACGTCCACCAGGCGCCCTCCAGGAAGTTGGTTCGCATGAACTCCTCGAGCGACAGGCCGGACGCCTCCTGCGCGGTCTTTCCCGCCATGAGGATCGATCCGTCCAGCGCCACCTTGGCGGTGAAGGTGCTCAGGGCGTCGATGTAGGCGCGGAGCTCCTCCTCGCTGTTCGCAAGCCGCTCCTGGACAAGCATGCGCTCCGAGATGTCCTGGGCCGTCCCGGCCATCCTGATCGGGTTGCCCGTGGCATCGACGGTGACCTCGCCCCGCCCGTGCACCCACCGCTCGGTCCCGTCCGGACGGATGATCCGATGATCGAAGCCGAACGTCGAGCCCTCCCCGTAGGCTCTCTGCACGGCCCCGTCCACCAGGTCGCGGTCGGCGGGGTGCACGCGCTCCAGGAAGCCCTCGTAGGTCGCCGGGAAGTCGGTTCGCTCCAGGCCGTAGATCCGATACAGCTCGTCCGACCACGTCACGACGTTCGACGCGATGTCCCATTCCCAACTTCCCAGGTGGGCGATCTCCTGGGCCTCGACCAGCTGCTTCCCCGTTCGGCCCAGCCGGTCCTCCGCCCGCCGCCGCTCCTCGATCTCTCGCTCGAGGAGCTGGTTGGCCAGCGAGAGCTCGCCCGTTCGGGACCCCACGCGGTCCTCCAGGTCCACCGATGCGAGCTCCAGGGTGCGGTGGGTGGCGGAGCGTTCGGACACCAGCGCGGCCAGGACGAACGACGAGAGGGCCACGCCGGCGTTGAACACCTGCAGGGTGACCATCCGGTCGAACAGGCTCCGCCCGGCGAAGGGGCCGGTGCCGTGCACCGCCGCCCAGGCCGCGATGCCGCACGTGAGCAGCGCGGCGGGGGCCGCGCCCCGCTGGCGGAACCGCCAGGCCGCCCACCCCAGGAAGGGGAGCACCAGGTACTCGACGCGCAGGGGCGTCCGGAAGACCAGAAGGGTGACCGCCGCGGTGGCGACGAACAGGACCCCGGCCTCCACCTGCCGGCGCCACGGCGTGCCGGCGCGGAACCGGAGCGAGCGAAGGCTCAGCAGGAAGGGCGCGAACACCAGCACGCCCATGGCGTCCCCGGCCCACCACACCCACCAGGTCGGCCAGAACCGACCGGCCCGAATGGCACCCGAGGCCAGGAGGGTCAGGGTCCCTCCGGTGGCGCTGATGGTCATGCCGAACAGGGCCGCCAGGACCACGATGGCCACGGCGTCCCGAAGCCGTTCCAGGTCGCGCCGGAAGCCCACCGAGTCCAGGAGATAGGAGGCCACCACCGGGGCCAGGGTGTTTCCCGCGCCGATGCCGAGCGCGGCGGCGAACGACGGGCCGATGCCGGCGTTGACCAAGACCGCGGCCACCGCGATGCCGGGCCACACCCGGCGCCCGAACAGGAGGAGGGCCACCAGGGCGATCCCCGTGGGGGGCCAGATCGGGGTGACCTGCCGGCGCACCAGGGCGAGCCGAAGGCTCAGGCGGGCCGTCAGGTAGTAGGCCGCGGCCACCAGCAGCATGCGCAGAATGTCGGTCAACAGTTCGGGGGCCACCCGGGCCGGAGAGGTCCGGCCGGTCGCCCTGGGGCCGACCCCGCCGCGAGTCGTGGGCCAGTCCAGCAACCGTACGCGGTTCGACGAGGTGGACGTCTCGGATCCTCCGGACTCGGCTCGGACGGGCATGTCTCCTTGTTACGGAAAATATCCATTTCAGGCCGTCGGATAGCAAGCACCCAAAACGGCGGTCTTTCCCCTGGCTCGATGTGGTGGGGCCCCGGGGGGGAGGACGGCCCACGGGTGCCGGGCGTTCGGCGTAGGTCCGTGGCCGGACGCGCAGGGACCCCCAACCCGGCCCTCGATAGACTGGCTCGAACGGCACCCACCCCGGAGGCGGATCTGTCATGACCACCGAGACGCGGACGAAGTTCGTCTACCACTTCCACGAGGGCAACAGGGACATGAAGGACCTCCTGGGCGGGAAGGGGGCGAACCTCGCCGAGATGACGAACATGGGCCTCCCCGTCCCGCCGGGCTTCACCATCACCACCGAGGCCTGCCTGGCGTACCTGAGGGGCGGCGGCTTCCCGACGGGCTTGATGGAGGAGGTCGAAGGGCACCTGGCCCGCCTCGAGGAGGCCATGGGGAAGCGGCTGGGGGACGACGCCGACCCCCTGCTGGTGAGCGTGCGGTCGGGGGCGAAGTTCTCCATGCCGGGGATGATGGACACGGTCCTGAACCTCGGCCTGAACGACCGTTCGGTGGAGGGGCTGGCGGCGCAGACCTCGAACGAGCGGTTCGCGTGGGACGCCTACCGGAGGTTCGTCCAGATGTTCGGCAAGATCGTGCTGGACATCCCGGGCGACCGGTTCGAGGAGAAGCTCGACGAGGCCAAGGCCGGGAAGGGGCCGGAGGCCAAGGACACCGACCTGGACGCCTCCGACCTGCGCGCCCTGACCGAGGAGTTCAAGGAGATCATCGGGGCGGAGACGGGCCAGGACTTCCCCCAGGAGCCCCTGGAGCAGCTGCGGCAGGCCATCGAGGCGGTGTTCGGCTCGTGGAACGGCAAGCGGGCCGTGGACTACCGCCGGCAGAACAAGATCGGCGACGACCTGGGGACTGCCGTGAACATCGTGGCCATGGTGTTCGGCAACATGGGCGAGGACAGCGGGACCGGCGTCGCCTTCACCCGCGACCCGGCCACGGGCGAGAAGCGGCCCTACGGCGACTACCTGCCCAACGCCCAGGGCGAGGACGTGGTGGCGGGCATCCGGAACACGCTTCGGCTGGAGGACCTGGACAGGATCAACCCGGGGGCCTACCGGGAGCTGCGCGAGGGCATGGACACTCTGGAGCGGCACTACCGGGACATGTGCGACATCGAGTTCACCATCGAACGCGGAAAGCTGTGGTTCCTCCAGACCCGGGTGGGGAAGCGAACCTCGTTCGCCGAGTGGGTCATGGCGTTCGACATGTGGCAGGAGGGGCTGATCACCCAGGACGAGGGGCTGCTGCGCCTGGACCCGAACCGCCTGGAGCAGCTGTTCAAGCCGGTGATCAAGGCCGAGCTGAAGTCGTCGGAGCAGCCGGCCACCAAGGGGCTGAACGCCTCCCCGGGCGCGGCGGTGGGCCGGGTGGTGTTCTCCGCGGACGCGGCGAAGGAGTGGGCCGAACGAGGCGAGAGCGTCATCCTGGTGCGCCGCGAGACCACCCCCGACGACTACCACGGGATGATCAGGTCCCAGGGCATCCTGACCAGCGCCGGCGGGACGAACTCGCATGCCGCCGTGGTGGCCCGGGGCGAGGGCATCCCCGCCGTGTGCGGGGCCGACGCCATCCGGATCGAACGCGGCGCTCGGGCCTTCACCATCGCGGACCAGCGTGTCGAGGAGGGCGACTGGATCACCATCGACGGCAACGACGGCGCGGTCTACCTGAAGAAGCTGGAGCTGGAGCCGTCACTGCTGGCGCGGGCGCTGGCGGGTGACGAAGAGGCTCGCCGGACGAAGATCTGGGAGGCATTCGAGGCGTTCATGCGCCGGGCCGACGAGGTTCGACGTCTCCGGGTTCGGGCCAACGCCGACACGCCGGAGCAGGCCCGTAACGCCCGGCGGCGGGGGGCCGAAGGGATCGGGTTGTGCCGGACGGAGCACATGTTCCTGGGGGAGGAGCGGGTGGCGGCGGTTCGAACGATGATCTTCGCCGACTCGGAGAAGGAGGAGCGCGACGCCTACGACGCGTTGCTGCCGCTGCAGCGGGACGACTTCGTTGGGATCTTCGAGGCGATGGACGGCGTGCCGGTGACGGTTCGGCTGCTGGACCCACCGCTGCACGAGTTCCTGCCGAACCACGTCGACCTCGCCGTGGCGGTGGCCGTGGCCGAGGAGCGCGGGGACGCCACGGTGACGCTGCGGGACGAGAAGCTGCCGCTGGACGAGGCGCGCCAGGTTCTGGCGAAGGTGGAGGAGTTGCACGAGGCGAACCCGATGCTGGGGCTGCGGGGGGTGCGCCTGGGGATCGTGAAGCCCGGGCTGTACGCGATGCAGGTCCGGGCTATCGTGGAGGCGGCGTGCGACCGGGCCGTCGCCGGCGGGCACCCGGTGGTCGAGATCATGATCCCGCTGGTGGCCACGCGGGAGGAGCTCCGGCAGATGCGAGAGGAGCTGGAGCCCGTGGCGGCGTCGGTGCTGGCCGATCGCGGCGTGGACCTGCCCCTGCACTGGGGGACGATGATCGAGCTGCCCCGGGCGTGCGAGGTCGCGGGGGAGATCGCCGAGGTGGCCGACTTCTTCTCGTTCGGCACGAACGACCTCACCCAGACGGCGTTCGGCTTCTCCCGGGACGACATCGGCAAGTTCCTGGGGATGTACGAGGAGCGGAAGCTGGTGCCGGCGAACCCGTTCGTCACCATCGACCGGCCCGGGGTGGGGCGGCTGATGCGGCTTGCCGTGGACGAGGGCCGCGGGTCGAACGACGCGCTGCACGTGGGGATCTGTGGGGAGCACGGGGGGGACCCGGCCTCGGTGGCCTTCTGCCACGAGATCGGGCTGGACTACGTGTCGTGCTCACCGTTCCGGGTGGAGACGGCAAGGCTGGCCGCGGGGCAGGCGGCGCTGGGGTCTGCGGAAGACGCATCGACGTGAGGGTTCGGGCCTGGAGAGGCGGCGTCGGCTCGCCTTGAGGGCTAGGTGGTCCGGCCCATACGGAATCCCCCGGCCGCGGTCCGCAAATCCCCCATCCTGGTGATGCGAACAGACGTTCGGTCCGCGTAGCCTTCCGTCCAGCCCGGAAGACTCCCCGCCGGCCGTCCTTCCCGAGTCGGACCTTCCCGAGTCGGACCTTCCCGAGGTCCTTCCCGAGGAGGATGCCGCGATGATGCGGGTGAGGCTGACGGGCGCGCTCGTCACGATCGGGCTGCTGATCGGAGGGGGCGTGGCCTTGAGGGGGAGGGCGAACGCGAGTCCCGTGCTCGCTGCCCCGTCCCCCGGACGACCTGCGGTGCTGCAGGTGTTCTACACGCCCCCGGTGCTTGTCAGGGCCGGCGAGGCGGTGCAGATCCCGGTCGACGTGATCTGCGCGACGTCGCAAGGGCGGCCCTGTGCCGCCATGGTGACGCTGGGAGTCCGGGCGGGCTCCGGGAGATGGGAGCGGGCGACCGTTCCCGCGGTGAAGGGGCTGCGGTTCGACGTGAGCGGGCCCGCCTCCCGATCCCTGGGGAGCCAGCGGAACGGCCGGGTGGAGTTCTATCTCCGGGCGCAGGCGCGGGCGGCGGGCGGCCGGGTCGCCTCCCTCGGCTCGGCGAGCCGGCCCCTGGCGCTCTTCGTGACGCGAGACCTGCCGGTGATCCGGATCCCGGCCATCCCGTTCGGCCAGGTCGAACGGGGCCGGACCGCGCTGTCGCTGCGGTGGGGGACGGGCCCCTCGAGGGCCGGCCTGCTGCCGGGCAGGGAGTCGCCCACGCTGGGGCCGTCCTCGTTCGACGTGGACGGCGCGGGCCGGATCTACCTGGCGGACTCCGAACAGGACCGGGTGGCCGTGTTCGCCGGCGGGAGGGTCGTTCGGCGGACGGTCATGCCGCTCTCGTCCCTCGCCGACCTGGCGGTGTCAGCCGGCGGGCACGTCTTCGTGGCCGACGCCCAGCGGTCGGTGGTCTCGGTTCGAGAGCTGGACGGCCACGGAAGCCTGGCCGGGGCGACGCCCGCCGGCACGGCGTCCTCGTGGCACGTGGCCGCCGTTGGTGAGGGGGCGTCCGTCAACCT
>WNGK01007471.1_pt1 | contig 13105 bp, 15 predicted proteins | sample 5400601 | NCBI WGS metagenome assembly WNGK01 (sample SAMN13153376, study PRJNA577476) | soil metagenome | isolation source: 60 cm soil or saprolite under Garry oak tree replicate 1 | place: USA:California | collected 2016-06-15 | reverse complement strand
CTCGGGAAGCCATTGAAGTCGATTGCCCTCGCAATCGGGCAGTTTGGGGGCGTTTATAGAGGCTCAACCCTACGAGACGGTAAAAGGACGGCTGATGCCGTGCCGCCAGGGTTTCGGCCTTAAGCCGCCGCCGGCGCATCGCAGGTGCGCGCAATGCCACGAGTTTTAGCGCCAAGATGAGATGCATGGCGCGGCTAACACGCGGATCGGCGCAGGAACTTTGGGTGTGGGGGCCGCCGGGGGCCGATCGGCAACTCTCGCTTACGCGGCCTTCCTTTCCAAATCCTGCTTCCATTGCGCGCGCGTTGCGAGGCTGTTCATCATCGCGCGGTGAGTGAAGGCGCGCTGGGCGGCGGCGACGTTTTTGCTCCTGCCCGACCAAGCCTTTTGCGGTGCCGCCTGCAGCGCGCGGCCGTAGCTGAACGTGAGCCGCCACGGCACGCCGCCGATGCGGTTCATGGCATCAAGATGCGCGGTCGCCTCCTCGTCGGACTGACCACCGGAGAGGAAAGCGATGCCAGGGACCGCGGCGGGCACGCAAGCCTTGAGCACTCGCACGGTCTTCTCAGCCACCTCCTCGACGCTCGCGCGGTTCTTCGCCTTTTTGCCGGCGATCACCATGTTGGGCTTAAGCACCATGCCTTCGAGCGCCACCTTCTGATAGTAAAGCTGCTCGAACACGGTCTTTAGCAGCCATTCGGTGATCACATAGCAGCGCTCGGCGTCGTGATCGCCGTCCATCAGAACTTCCGGCTCGACGATCGGAACGATGTCCCCCTCCTGGCAGAGCGCGGCATAACGTGCGAGCGCATTTGCGTTGGTCATGATGGCCGCGTAGCTCGGAATATCGGGGCCGATGTCGATCACCGCGCGCCACTTGGCGAATTTGGCGCCGAGCCTGCGATATTCGGCGAGGCGCTCACGGAGCCCGTCGAGCCCCTCAGTGATCACTTCGCCGGGACAGAATGGTAACGGCTTCGTGCCCTTGTCGACCTTGATGCCTGGGATCGCGCCCGAGTTCTCGATTACCTTGACCAGCGGAGTACCATCCTTGGCGTTCTGGCGAATCGTCTCATCGTAAAGGATGACACCGGAGATGTATTTCGACATGGCCTCCGACGAGCGAAAGAGCAGCTCGCGGTAGTCGCGTCGATTGTCGGGCGTCGATTCTGCCCCGATCGCATCGAAGCGCTTCTTGATGGTGCCGGACGATTCGTCGGCGGCAAGAATGCCACGGCTCGGCGCGACCATGGCCTGGGCGACTTTGTTGAGTTCAGCGAGGTTCATCGCAACCTCCTCCATCTGATGGAGCATTCATGGTGATTTTGGCGGCTCTTCACGCGGTTGGCAAAGGGCGTATTCCTTCATTTCGGCCGCGAGCTGACTCTGAGTACCTCGACACCCGGCAAAGCTTTACCCTCCAGCCATTCGAGGAAGGCACCCCCGGCGGTGGAAACGTAGGTGAAGCGATCGGCCGCCCCGGCGGCGTTGAGCGCGGCGACCGTATCACCGCCGCCTGCCACGCTTTTAATTTTTCCGGCGGCGGTGAGTTCCGCCGCGGCTTCGGCGACCTCGACGGTGCCGGTATCGAACGGCTCGAGTTCGAACGCGCCGAAGGGTCCGTTCCAGACCAAGGTCTTCACGCGCGCGAGCACGGAACAGACATGCTCGACGCTGCGAGGTCCGATGTCGAGGATCATCTCGTCATCGCCGATGCCGTCCGCCGCGACGACGCGCGAGGGCGCGTTCGCCTCGAAACGCTTGGCCACGACCGCGTCGACTGGCAGCACAATTTCTCGGCCTTTGGCCGTGCCCTTGTCCATGATCTCGCGCGCCGTCGGCAGGAGATCGCGCTCGCATAGGGATTTGCCTACGGAATATCCGCGCGCGGCGAGAAAAGTATTGGCCATGCCGCCGCCGATGAGGAGGACGTCTACTTTCGCGAGCAGGCTGCCGAGCAGGTCGAGCTTGGTTGACACCTTCGCTCCGCCGACGATCGCGGCAAGCGGACGAATCGGGGTTTGCAATATTTTGGTGAGCGCTTCCAGCTCATCCTGCATGCTGCGCCCCGCATAGGCCGGCAATCGGCGGCCGAGCCCCTCGACCGAAGCATGGGCACGGTGCGCCGCCGAGAAAGCGTCATTGACAAAAATGTCCCCGAGAGCCGCCAGCTGCTCCACGAAATCAGGATCGTTGCGCGTCTCGCCCGGATGAAAGCGAGTGTTCTCCAGGCACAGGATGTCGCCCGCTTTCATAGCCTCGACCGCGGCCATGGCCGGGTCGCCGACGCAGTCGTCGGCGAACGCGACGGGCCGCTTGAGAACGTTGGCGATCACCGGTGCAACGCGCTTCAGGGACTGCGCGGCGTCGCGCCCCTTGGGACGCCCGAAATGGGAGAGCAGGATGACTTTTCCGCCTTTGTCCGCGACCTCACTGATGGTGGGAGCGACGCGCTCGATGCGGGTCATGTCGGAGACCCGGCCGTTCTCAACGGGCACGTTAAGGTCGACGCGCACGAGCACGCGCTTGCCGCTAACGTCGACGTCGTCGAGCGTGCGGAACATGTCAGCGGCCTGGCAGGCTGGGCAGTCGAGCCGAGACGACCCCAACAAGAAGAGTGCTCATCGCTCGCGCGATCAGATCAGCTTGCCCATCGCAACCGCCGTATCGATCATCCGGTTGGAGAAGCCCCACTCGTTGTCATACCACGACATCACCCGCACCAGCGTGCCGTCCATCACCTTGGTCTGGTCCATGGCGAATACGGAGGAGTGCGCATCGTGGTTGAAATCGCTGGAGACGTTGGGCGCCTCGGTATAGCCGAGGATGCCCTTGAGTTGCTGTTCAGCGGCGCGCTTCACGGCGCCGTTGATCTCGTCCTTCGTGGTCGAGCGTTTGGCGACAAACTTGAAGTCGACGACCGAGACGTTCGGGGTTGGCACCCGGATTGCAACCCCATCGAGCTTGCCGGCGAGCTCCGGCAAGACGAGCCCGACGGCCTTTGCCGCGCCAGTAGAGGTTGGGATCATGTTGATCGCCGCGGCGCGTGCCCGGTACAGGTCCTTGTGTACTTGATCGAGCGAGGGCTGGTCGTTGGTGTAGGAATGCACGGTGGTCATAAAACCCTTGTCGATGCCGACCGCATCATTGAGCACCTTCGCGACCGGCGCGAGGCAATTCGTGGTGCACGAGGCATTGGAGACGACCTTGTGCTCCCGCGTGAGCTTGTCGTGGTTGACGCCATAGACAACCGTGAGGTCGACCCCGTCGGCCGGCGCCGAGACGACGACGCGCTTGGCACCGGCGACCAGATGTGCCGCCGCTTTTTCCTTCGAGGTAAAGATGCCTGTGCACTCCAGCGCGATATCGACGCCGAGCTCCTTCCACGGGAGTGTTGCCGGGTCCTTGATGGCGGTCACCCTGATCGGGCCGTTGCCGATGTTGATCGCATCGCTCTTGACAGCCACCTCGCCGGGAAAGCGGCCGTGCACCGAGTCGAATCGCAACAGATGTGCGTTGGTCTCGACCGGAGCGAGATCGTTGATGCCGACGACTTCGATATCGCTGCGGCGCGCTTCAACAATCGCGCGCAGCACGTTGCGCCCGATGCGGCCGAATCCATTGATGCCCATACGAACTGACATGCCCGGCTCCTTCGTTCCCCTCCATGTCCCGCGTCGCGCAGGAACGGCTGCGCGGGGGCATGAGCATTAAATAGTGACGTTCGGCGCGGTCTTTAAGTCTTTCCGAGCTTGCTCAACGCCGCCTTGGCGACGTTCTCCGGAGTGATGCCGAATCGCTTGTAGAGCTCCTTGTAGGGGGCACTTGCCCCGAAGGTCGTCATCCCGACAAAGGCGCCGTCCGAGCCGATGATCTCATCCCAACCCTGTCGCACCGCAGCCTCGACAGCGACCTTAACCTTGGCCGTGCCGACGATTCTTGTCCGCTCGGCGTCGCCCTGCTTCTGCAGAAGCTCGAAGCAGGGCACCGAGACCACGCGCCCGTCGACGCCGCGCTCGCGCAATAATTTGCATGCCTCGACCGCGATGGCGACCTCGGAGCCCGTGCCGAACAGCGAGACCTCCGCGTTGTCCCGCGCGGGGACAATCTCGTAGGCCCCGGCAGCGCAACGGTTCATCTCCTCGATCCCAAGCCGCAACTGCGGGAGGTTCTGCCGCGTGAGCGCAAGAACGCTCGGAGATTGCGAATGCTCGAGCGCGAGTTGCCAGCACTCGATCGTCTCGACCGCGTCGCACGGGCGAAAGACGTAGAGATTCGGAATGGCGCGCAGCGCGGCCAGATGTTCGACCGGCTGATGCGTCGGGCCGTCCTCCCCGAGTCCGATCGAGTCATGGGTCATCACGTAGATCACGCGTTCCCCCGTGAGCGCGCCGAGGCGGATCGCGGGACGGCAATAATCAGAGAACACGAGGAACGTGCCCGAATAGGGAATAATGCCGCCGTGCAGCGCCATGCCATTCATCGCCGCGGCCATCCCGTGCTCACGCACGCCGTAATGGATAAAGCGACCGGAATAATCGCCGGCCGAGAAGACTGTCATGCCTTTGGGCCTGGTGTTGTTGGAGCCGGTCAGGTCGGCTGAGCCGCCCATCATCTCCGGCACCGCAGCGCTCAGCGCTTCGAGTGCAGTCTCCGATGCGACACGGGTTGCAACCTCCTTGGGCGTGGCCGCAAGCTTTTCCTTCACCGAGCGCACTGCAGTGAGGAGATTGTCCTTCGGTAGATCGCCGCGAATCCGACGCTCGAATTCGGCGCGACGTGCCGCAGGTGCCGCGTTGAGACGATCGCACCAAGCTTGGTGCGCCGCCCTGCCTGCATATCCCGCGCTGCGCCACATCTCGCGCACATCGGCAGGAATGGCAAAGGCGGGCTCCGTCCAGCCGAGCCGTTCCCGTGCGCCCTTGATCTCCTCGCTGCCGAGCGGTGAACCGTGGGATTTTTCGGTGCCAGCCTTGATCGGCGCGCCGTAGCCAATAATGGTCTGGCAGGCGATCAGGGACGGGCGATTGCAGGATTGGGCCTCCTCGAGCGCGGCAGCGACCGCCTCTGGATCGTGGCCGTCGATGCGTCTCGCAGCCCAACCGGCAGCCTCGAAGCGCTTCACCTGATCGACCGAGTCGGCAAGCGAGAGCGGCCCATCGATCGAGATGCCGTTGTCATCGAACAGCACGACGAGCTTGTTAAGCCTGAGATGGCCGGCCAGCGCGATCGCCTCCTGAGACACGCCTTCCATCAAGTCGCCATCGGAAGCGAGCACGAACGTACCGTGATCGACCAGTTCAGGGCCGAACACCGCGGCGAGATGGCGCTCGGCAATCGCCATGCCCACTGCATTCCCGAGTCCCTGCCCCAGCGGTCCGGTGGTCGTCTCCACGCCGGGTGTGACGAAGCTCTCGGGATGACCAGGCGTGATCGAGCCCAGCTGGCGGAAGCGCTTGATCTCCTCGATCGTCATCCTTTCGTAACCGAGGAGATGGAGCAGCGCGTAAATCAGCATCGAGCCGTGACCCGCCGACAAGACGAAACGGTCGCGGTCGGGCCAGGTGGGATCGGTCGCATCGAACTTGAGATAGCGCGTAAAGAGCACCGTCGCGACATCCGCCGCGCCCATTGGTAGGCCGGGATGGCCGGATTTGGCCTGTTCGACCGCGTCCATGGCGAGAGCGCGCAGTGCGTTCGCCATGCGGTCATGGCGCGCGCGCGGGGCAACTGCATGGTCGTCCCGGCGGACGGCCACGGTTTGCGCGGCAGGAGAAGCCGCCGCAGCGAAAAGCGATTTCGGACTAGTCATTGGCGAGCCAACGGTATTGCTCAGCGAGGCTCTAGCACGCGGACCGGGGGAGTCAAAGAATGCCGGCCCTTGGCGGGCGCGGCATTCACAGGGGCGAGGGTGAATTTGCGTCAAACGTTGACTGCGAGCCCACACGCAACGTAGGCTTCTCCTTGTAACTGCTTGCTGACGCGAAAGATTTTTCCCGCCACACGGCTGACGAATCCGCACTGTAATCGGCCGAGCAAGGGGCCATGGAGGATGACCGAAGGGAGCGCCATCGACGTCGCCAGCAAGCGTCTTGCGCTTGCGCTCGATGCGCTCGCCGCCGCTGTCGAGCGGCGGCACGAGGCCGATCGCGGCGAGCAGACCCTTGACGCGCAACTGCACGCGCTTGGCGCCGACCGCTCGCGGCTTGCGGCGGAACTTGATGCCGCGACCGCGCGCAGCCGCACGCTGGAAAGCGTGAACCGTGAAGTCGCTCAGCGGCTCGACGCCGCCATCGACACGATCCGATCCGTGCTCGCGGCGAACCAGCCCTGAGGGTGCCATGCCGCAGGTCAGCGTTACCATCAACGGCCGCCAGTTTCGGATGGCATGTGAGGACGGCGAAGAGGCGCGTGTCACGCACCTCGCGGAAGATCTCGATGGGCGCATCGTTCAGCTGCGCGCGCGTTTCGGCGAAATTGGTGACATGCGGCTCACGGTCATGGCGGCGCTCGCACTCGCCGATGAACTCTCGGAGGTCAAGGAGAAGTTGCAGCGGCTCGAGCCCGAACTCGCCAAGCTCCAGGAGGCGAGCGTTGTCTCCGCCGACCGGGCGCAGGCGACGCAGGCGGCGGTGATTGCCGCGCTCAATGCGGCCGCGGAGCGCATCGAGAGCCTCGCCAGACGGCTCAATCAGACCCTTGTCGATGCAAGCGTTCCAATGGGTTAGCGAAGAGTTTCGTTTCGCGGCTAGCATCGAAATCGCACACACACTACATTGCTCGCGCGGGGCTGCGAGGTGCGTCAGGAGCCATATCCCCGGGGCCTTATCGATCCTCAAGGGAGCTGTCCCTGACCGGGCTCGTGGGCTCGGACATATGGCGCCCACCTACTTTCGTAGGGAACCCGGGATCGATGCTCCAACGGCCGTTGCGGCTCCGCACTAATGCCTCGCCTCGATGGCTCCATCCACCTCGATCGAAGAAGCTAAAGCCGAGCTGCGCCGCGAGGCACGCGTGCGCCGTGATGCGTTGCCTGCCGACATGCGCGCCGCCGCCGCGCAGGCGATCGCGGCGCGGCCGTTTCCGATCTCGCTCACGCTGAAGGCGATCGTCTCGGGCTTCATGCCGATCGGGAACGAAATCAATCCGATCCCGCTGATGCGCAACCTCGCTGCGCTGGGCGCGCAGCTCGCGTTGCCTGCGATCGCCGGGCGCGGCAAGCCGCTCACGATGCGCGCCTTTGCCTTTGGCCAAAGGCTTATCCCAGGCACTTGGGGCATCCGCGAGCCTGCGCCCGAGGCGACAGAAGTCTTCCCCGATGTCCTGCTGGTTCCGCTATTAGCGTTCGATCGCAGTGGTCATCGCATCGGCTACGGCGCAGGCTACTACGACTTGACGATCGCGGCCCTGCGGGCGCGCAAGGCCATCACGGTCTGCGGGCTTGCTTTCGCCGAACAGGAAATCGCGAATGTGCCGACGACTCCGCGCGACGTGCGCCTTGATCTCGTGCTAACGGAGCGCGAGGTCATCGACTGCCGGGCCGCGTGAGGATGCGCATCCTCTTTATCGGCGATATCGTGGGACGCAGCGGGCGCGCTATTTTGCTCGACCGTCTCGGCGTCCTCGTGCGGGAGTGGAAGCTCGATTTCGTCGCGCTCAATGGCGAGAACGCCGCCGGCGGCTTCGGCATTACGGAAGCGATTTATCAGGAATTCATCGACGCCGGAGCGGACGTGATCACCGGCGGCAACCACTCTTGGGACCAGAAGGAGGCGCTGGTCTTCATCGAACGGGCGCCGAAGCTGCTGCGCCCCATCAATTATCCTGCCGGCACGCCCGGGCGCGGTGTCGCGCTGATCGACGCAAAGAACGGCGCGCGGGTGCTCGTCGTCAATGCAATGGGCCGCATCTTCATGGACCCGCTCGACGATCCGTTCGCCGCTGTTGAGCGCGAGCTTACCGTCTGTCCGTTGAAGCAGGCGGTCGACGCGATCATCATCGACATTCATGGCGAGGCTACGAGCGAAAAGCAGGCAATGGGCCACTTTTGCGACGGACGCGCGAGTCTCGTCGTCGGCACGCATACGCATGTGCCGACCGCCGACCACCAGATCCTGCCGCGCGGCACCGCCTTCATTTCCGATCTTGGCATGACCGGCGATTACGATTCCGTGATCGGAATGGACAAGCAGGAACCGCTGGCGCGATTCCTGCGCAGAATTTCTGGCGCGCGCTTCGAGCCGGCCTTGGGCGAAGCAACCCTGTGCGCGCTTGCAGTCGAGACCGATGATGGCAGCGGGCTGGCGCGTCGTGTCGCCGCCGTGCGTTTGGGGGGCCGGCTGGAAGAAGCGCGGCCTAAGTTTTGGGAGTAACGCCGTCCGGCGCCGGTTTGCGCCCTGGATCTGCTTCTGGATTTCGGCGCAGGCGCAGCCTATTTTCAACGTGAGGCGTGCTATCGCGCGCCATAGATCTTTCATCATCCGCGGCTTCGCGCGATCGCGCTTCTTGCGCGGGCCGGACCGTCGAGGAGCAACGCTATGGCCGGCCATTCCCAATTCAAGAACATCATGCACCGCAAGGGGCGGCAGGATGCGGCCAAATCCAAGCTGTTCGGAAAGCTCGCGCGCGAAATTACCGTCTCGGCAAAGCTGGGATCGCCCGATCCCGCCATGAACCCGCGCCTGCGCGCGGCGGTGATCGCCGCCCGCGGAGAGAACATGCCCAAGGACAAAATCGATCGCGCCATCAAAAAGGCGATGGGCGGAGACGCAGAGAGCTACGACGAGATTCGTTACGAGGGGTATGGACCCGGTGCCGTTGCCATCATCGTCGAGGTCCTGACCGATAACCGCAACCGCACCGCCGGCGAAGTCCGCGCGACGTTCACCAAGTCTGGCGGACATTTGGCCGAGACTGGCGCGGTCTCCTTCATGTTCGATCATGTCGGTGTGGTCGAGTACGATGCCAAGGTGGCAAGCGTCGATGCGATGCTAGAGACGGCGATCGAGGCAGGCGCCGAAGACGTCGTGTCGAACGAGAGCGGACATGAAATCTATACCACGCAGGAATCGCTGCGAGAGGTGGCGAAGGCACTTGAGGCAAAATTCGGCGAGCCGCGCAAAGCCGCACTGGTCTGGAAACCGCAGAGCACCGTCGCTGTCAACGACGAGCAGGGCGAGAAACTCTTCAAGCTGATCGAGACGCTCAACGAGCACGATGACGTGCAGAATGTCTACGCCAATTTCGAAGTCTCGGACGCATTGATGCAGAAGCTCAGCGCTGAGGAATTACCAAGCCGGTCTGTTACGGCCCGCTGACCGGCAAGCAAAGCTCGGTCATTCCACCGCGCAGCACGTGGTCAAGGGTGCAGGCCCTTCGTGCATAAACGCGCTTACGCTGCAAATCCAAGCCCTAAGCTGCGCCTCCGCTCTGCGAAGAGTATAAGTGGAAGGCTGCCCTTGGAGAGCCCCCCGGCCTAGGCTGTTGCCGCCGGCAGCGCTATCAACGGGGCTATCATGCGCCGCCTGATTCGCATCCTCGGCATTGATCCTGGGCTACGCCGCACCGGCTGGGGCGTGGTGGCCCTCGACGGCAACCGCCTGAGTTTCCTCGCCTGCGGCTCGCTTGCAACAGATGATAAAGCGGGGCTCGCCGCGCGCCTCCTCGCCATTCACGACGGCTTGCGGCGAGTGGTTGATGAGCATGCGCCGAATGAAGCCGCAGTGGAGGCGACCTTCGTCAACAAGGACGCATCTGCAACGCTCAAGCTCGGCCAAGCGCGCGGCATCGCCATGCTGGTGCCGGCGATCGCCGGACTTCCCGTCGCCGAATACGCCCCGAATCTGGTGAAGAAAACTATTATCGGTGCCGGTCACGGCGAGAAAGCGCAGATCCGCATGATGATCGGGGTGCTACTCCCGAAAGCCGATCCGCAATCGGAAGATGCGGCCGACGCGCTTGCGATTGCGGTGTGCCATGCACATCATCGCCGCAGCACTGTGCTCGAAGCAGTGGGATAAGGGGCGCATGATCGGCAAGCTCAAGGGAATTATCGACAGCTACGGCGAGGATTTCATCGTCCTCGACGTCAATGGCGTGGGTTACCTCGTGCAATGCTCCGCGCGCACGCTGCAGGAACTGCCGGGCGCGGGCCAACCCGCCGCCCTTTCAATCGAAACGCACGTGCGCGAAGATCAGATCAGGCTCTTCGGCTTTCTCACCGACGTGGAACGCGAATGGTTTCGCCTGCTGCAGACCGTGCAGGGCGTGGGTGCGAAGGTTGCCCTTTCCGTGCTCGGCACGCTCAAGCCTGCCGATCTCGCTTCCGCTATCGCCATGCGCGACAAGTCCATGGTCGCGCGCTCCCCCGGCGTCGGTCCCAAGGTCGCCGAGCGGATCGTTACGGAGTTGAAGGACAAGGCTCCGGCCTATGCGACGGTCGATCCGGCGGTGATCCGGCTCTCCGGCGCGGTTGAGGACAGGCGCGCGCCGCAGCCGATCGTTGACGCGGTCTCGGCGCTGATCAATCTCGGCTACGGTCAGCCCCAGGCCGCGGCTGCCATCGCCGCGGCTACGCGCAACGCGGGCGAGGGAGCCGATGCCGCGCGGCTCATCCGGCTCGGATTGAAGGAACTCGCGAAATGACGCATGTGAGCGTTATTCGATGCTCAGCCAGCGCGACCAGGAGTTGATCGCCGCCGCCCGTGAGGCGATAAAGCGCTGTTATCGCAACGACTGGCAGGAGGTCGGCGCTGCCCTGCGCACACGCGATGGACGCATTTATACCGGGGTCAATCTCGATGCGTATCTGGGCCGCATGGCGGTCTGCGCGGAAGCGGTGGCCCTCGGCCGAGCGGTGACCGACGTGGGTGAGACTGGAATCGAGACGATCGTGGCGGTGCGTCATCCAGACCCCGACGAAGCCCATCAGGCTATCGTCGTAGTGTCGCCATGCGGGAGCTGCCGCGAGCTGATCTGGGATTACGATCGCAACGCTCGCGTGATCGTGCCTGGCGCCAACGGCCCCGCCGTCTGCAGCATCGGCGAGTTGCTGCCCAACAAATATAGCCGCGAGCGCACGCTGTGAGGGTGCTTCCTTGAACCCGACCTCCCGCCGGCTGGTGATGGCCGACCGCCGCGATGACGATGCCACTGAGGGCTCGCTACGCCCGCAGCGGCTGCGCGAGCCGGGGCTGGGCAAGACCACGCTCGCGCAAATCGTGGCGCGCGAGCTTGGCGTGAATTTCCGCGCGACGTCGGGTCCGGTGATCGCCAAGGCGGGGGATCTCGCGGCGCTGCTGACCAACCTCGAAGATCGCGACGTGCTTTTCATCGACGAGATCCACCGGCTCAACCCGGCGGTGGAGGAGATTCTCTATCCGGCGATGGAGGATTTCCAGCTTGACCTCATCATCGGCGCGGGACCCGCCGCGCGCTCGGTCAAGATCGATCTCGCCAGGTTTACGTTGATCGGGGCGACTACACGCGCCGGTCTGCTGACCAATCCTTTGCGCGACCGCTTCGGCATCCCAGTGCGACTCAATTTTTATTCCGAACGCGAGCTCGAAGAGGTCGTCGAGCGCGGCGCGCGCGTGCTCGGTATCGGCATGACCGCCGATGGTGCGAACGAGATCGCCCGCAGGGCGCGCGGCACGCCGCGTATTGCCGGCCGGCTGCTGCGCCGGGTGCGGGACTTTGCGTTGGTCGCGGGCGCAACCGCAATCGACCGTGGCACCGCCGACCGTGCACTGGTCGAGCTCGAGGTCGATGCTGCTGGGCTCGATGCCATGGACCGACGGTATCTCACGACGATTGCTCAGAACTACGGCGGTGGGCCGGTTGGAGTCGAGACCATAGCGGCGGCGCTGTCGGAGCCGCGCGACGCAATCGAGGAAATCATAGAGCCGTTCCTGATCCAGCGCGGTTTGCTCCAGCGCACCCCGCGCGGTCGGCTGCTGACGTCGCACGCGTTCCGGCATCTCGGTCTTGCCGAGCCGGCGCGCGATCCCGCGCAATTCGGCTTCTTCAGCGAGGGAACGGAAGACTAGATCGAAAGCGCGGCGGCAAGATAGTCTGAGGGGCGACGACCATGCTCAGGACGATGGAGGGCGGCTGCCATTGCGGACGCGTGCGGTTCCGGGTCACCGCCGACCTCGATCGCGTGACCGATTGCAACTGCTCGATATGCACCAAAAAAGGAATTCTGCATCTCATCGTGCCGCCGGAACGCTTCGCGCTTCTCAGCGGCAAGGACGAGCTGACGACCTACGAATTCAATACCGGGACCGCAAAGCACACGTTTTGCAGGCACTGCGGCATCCATCCTTTCTACGTGCCCCGCTCGGATCCGGACAAAATCGACGTCAATGTGCGTTGTCTCGACGATGTAGATCTTGCCGCAATTTCCCCAAAAGCATTCGATGGTAAGCATTGGGAGGCGGCGATGCGCAGGCGCGTGCCGTAGCGATGAACGCGCTCGATGGCGAGCTGCGGGACGGGCGTCACGTCATGTCGGTTCGCGTCTATTACGAGGACACTGATTTCTCCGGCATCGTCTACCACGCCAACTACTTGCGTTTCATGGAGCGAGGCCGCACCAACCATCTGCGCCTGCTTGGAGCGCAGCATCGCGCCCTATTCGAAGAGGCGAGCGCGCAGGCGCCGGGCTTTGCCTTCGTCGTACGCTCGATGCAAATCGAGTTCCTCAAACCCGCACGCATGGACGACGTGTTGGTGGTGGTGACTGGGCCGCAGGACGTCAAGGGCGCGTCGATCGTACTGCAGCAGCGCATCCTGCGAAGGGATGAACTCCTCGTCGAGGCGCATGTGCGGGTTGCGTTCGTTTGCAACGCACGCGCGCGGCCCATCCCCAAGGCGCTGCGTACCGCCATGCGCGCCGATCAGGAGCGTGCTGGCCGCTGAGCGGCCGCGACTGCGCCTTGACACGTGTACGATAGCGATCGCGAGCGTGCGGCTCTCGCTAGGCTGCCGTCGCGCCCGGTAACCGCTCGTTAATGCAATCGGCGCCAGCTAACTTCGCAATGGCGCATCCTGCGCCCTAGTTTGGTCACCTTTCGCGGGACAGCGAAAGACGTGGACAGCGGGA
>WNGK01010567.1_pt1 | contig 13111 bp, 8 predicted proteins | sample 5400601 | NCBI WGS metagenome assembly WNGK01 (sample SAMN13153376, study PRJNA577476) | soil metagenome | isolation source: 60 cm soil or saprolite under Garry oak tree replicate 1 | place: USA:California | collected 2016-06-15 | reverse complement strand
AAGCTTGCCAAGGCGCCGGGATTTTGTGGGACTACGGGAGCTGGGATCTGCTGTCCGCCCGCCGGGTCGAGCTCGCCCGTGACGCCAGCGCGCTCACTGCGCTGCCCATGGCCTTCAGCACCCGCGCGGAGGTGCATCTGTTCGCTGGGGAGCTCGTCGCGGTCGCCTCGCTCGTGGTGGAGGTGGAGTCGGTAACCCAGTCGACCGCGAGTAGCATGGCCCCCTACGCTGCCCTGGCGCTTGCCGCCCTATCGGGCCGGGAAGCCGAGGCCCTCGAGCTGATCGAGGCCGGCACGAAAGACGCCGAGCGCCGGGGTGAGGGCGCAGGGCTGAGCTTCATTCAATGGGCGACCGCAGTGCTGTGCAACGGCCTCGGCCGATATGACAAGGGACTGGCCGCAGCGCAGCAGGCAAGCGAGGGCTCGCCTGCGGATCTGTACGCCAACTGGGCGGTAGCCGAGCTAATCGAGGCGGCGACGCGAAGCGGGGTACCCGAACTCGCGGCCGCCCTCAATCGGCTCTCGGAGACCACCCGCGCCAGCGGGACTGACTGGGCGCTCGGCGTCGAGGCTCGTTCGCGGGCACTGGTGAGCGATGGCGAAAACGCCGAGACCCTTTACCGTGAAGCGATAAACTGGCTTGGCCGCACTCGCCTGCGCGTCGAACTCGGGCGCACCCATCTGGTCTACGGCGAGTGGCTGCGCCGGGAGAACCGGCGCATCGACGCCCGCGAGCAGCTGCGCACCGCGCACCAGATGCTCACCGTCATAGGCGCCGGTGGCTTCGCGGAACGAGCCGCGCGCGAGCTGCGTGCGACCGGCGAGCGGGTACGCAAGCGCACCACCGATCCCCCCGCTCAGCTGACCGCCCGGGAGAGCCAGATCGCCCGGCTGGCCGGCGATGGTCTGTCCAACCCCGAGATCGCCGCCAAGCTGTTTATAAGCCCGCGCACCGTCGAATACCACCTGCACAAGGTCTTCAGCAAGCTCGACATTCGCTCGCGCAACCAGCTCCACGGTGTCCTGGCCGGCCATAGAGACGAAGGACCAGGACAAGCCTCCTAGCCTCGATTCCCGCGTGCGGCGCGATGCTGCGGCGGACAACTGCCACGCCCGCTGGCAGGCATGACCGTCACTCGCCCGGTTGCCCGGGCAACACAGTGGGTCCGTAAGGTCCCAGCGAAGATTGAGCAGTCCGGTGATCCGGACGCTAGCGCGTGCTGGCACCGCAGGCGCCTGATGCTGGCAGCGCAGGGACAAATAGGTCAGGAAGGCGGGGCTACTGGCGGGCCGGGTAGTCGGCGCTTCTGCTCACGTCAGCCCACTTCTCGGCTTCGAGCCGCGCGGGCACCGGAGGCCTTCAGGGCGGATTCGACCGCACCCGCGCCGAGCAGGAGGCGAAGCGGCAGCTCGTCCAGCCCGGCGAGGTCAGTGATGATCTTCGCCGCCCGGGCTGGGTCACCTGGCCAGGTACTGACGGTCGATGCGCGGTAGCGATTCATCTCGCCGACCGTCTGGTCGTAGTCCGCGCTCACCGGGACAGCGATCATGGACGAGCCGCCCCAGTCGGTCCGGAACGCGCCCGGCTCGATGATCGTGACCTTGATGCCAAGCGGCCTCACCTCGTCGCGGAGCGCCGCGGAGAAGCCTTCGACCGCGAATTTCGCGGTCTGGTAGGCGCCCATGCCCGGCGTGCCGCCGGCGTTGTTGACCACGACGTCGAGCGCGCCGAACTCGTCGACGGCCAGTCGGACGGCCGCGCTGGCGGCCACGGGATCGGTGACGTCCGGCGGCGCCGCGCGCACCAGGTCGCCGTACTGGCGCACGAGATCATCAAGTTGCTCCGGGCGGCGCGCGGTTGCTACCGCCCGGTCTCCGCTGGCCAGCGCAGTCCAGTTCCCGCCCGAAGCCGCGCGAGCTCCCGGTGATCAGCCAGGTCTTTGTCATGGTGAGGCCTCCCTGCTGCGCTTGCTGTTCACCCCGTGGGCGGGCCGGCCGGCCTGCGGGGGCCTCTGCTCAGGTTCTTGCTGTGCTCACTTCCCTTGGGCGCGGCCCTGCTCGAGGCAGGCGAAGACGTCCGCGATCCGGCCGAACGGGAAGACGCGGTCGGTGATGAATTCGAGCGCCGGAGATGAAGACGACTCTGCCGCCTGGCTGGAGGATGGGGAATGTGTCCGTCAGCACGCTGCCGCCAGGTCGAATGCGGCATCGTAGTCCTGCCTGACGTCCCGCACCTTTTCGCGCGTGCAGTTGATGATGTGGTCGGCGCCCAGGCGGCGGACGACCATTTCGCCACGTGGCGAGGCAGTCGTTGCTCCCTCTGCGCCCATCCATCTGGCGGTCTGGATCGCCATCGTGCCCGCGCCGCCCGCGCCGCCGCGGATGTACAGCCGGTCTTCGGCGGGCAGTGCCCCGCCCGGCGTGAGGGAGATGCTGCCGGTGGCAGGGGCCTCCACTGCTGCGTCGCCGGGGCGGCATGGCGGCGGTCCGCCGGAGACCGCCACGGGCGTCCAGCCGGCCCCCCGCCCCCGATTGCCTGCCGGCAAGGGCTTCAGGGTTAACGTGCATATCGAGGTTCCGTCCTTCTCGCTTCCCCGTCGGTCTCGCCCAGGTGGCTGGGGCTTCCTGGTTCCGGCGCTGCCGGTTGCTCCCTGTGATGGCCAGGCGCTGGGGTCTAGGCCACCGCATCGTGAGCCGCCAGGGCGCGGCGCAGGGCGCGCAGCCCATAGAAGGTGCGTGATTTGACCGTGCCGGGCGGGATCTGCAGTATGCGCGCCGCTTCGGCCACCGACCGGTCGCGGTAATAGACCTCGGCCAGGACCTGGCGCTGACGACCGGGCAATGCGGCGATTGCGGCGCGGACGCCGACCTCATCGATGCTGGCGTCGGCCCGCTGGCCGCCGCCCGGCGCAGAGTGCTCATCCAGATGGACCTCTTGCGGCCGAGCGCGCCGCGCCCGGTGGGCATCGACAGCCAGGCACCGGATGACCGTGATCAGCCAGGCCCGGGGGGAGCGGTTCCCGAAGTCCACGTTGCGGCGGTGGGTCCAGGCCCGCAGCATGGTTTCCTGAACGAGGTCCTCGGCTCGGCCGCGATCACCGCCGGTCAGCGCGGTGGCTAGTCGCAGCAAGGCCGGCGCGTGCTCGGCGTACAGGCTGCGGAACGCCGTGTCCGCGTCCCGAGGAGAGACGTCACCGCGCCGATCGCCAAGGCTCATGTTCTCCTCAGGCGTACCCCCGGAGGCCGGGGACGTCGTCACCCCTCGCGCCAGTGGAGATTCGCGTGCTTCCTGGACCCATCCGGGTCGGCAGGCGGACATCAGACCACCGCCTGGCAACCGCGGTCGCGATCGCGGCGGCGGAGCCTGCCCGGCGGGCGGCCCCGGGCAGCGTGACGTCGAGCAGCCGCCGCAAAGTGCCTTTGGGCGGTGTCGGCGCAGGCTTGCAACATGCGGCATGCACCAGGTGGAGCTGGCCTACCCCCGGCAGTGATACGTGCCCGGCCGGCGCCCACGGATGGGGCCGCGCGGCGTGATTTCCGTGACCGCGTGAATCGGCTGGTGACTCTCATCGGCGCCGCCGCTCCGCGGTCGACTTCCACGCCTGGTGCCAGCTGAGCAGGAACTTCATCACAGCCTCCGTGTCATCGGTGCCGGACGAGGGAGTGATCCCGGTGCAGGGGTGCGGACGTGGTAGCCCATGCCACCATCCGCCTGAGACGAGCGCGTTCGCGTCTGCGGGATCCCTAGCCAGCACCCCGGCTTGACTGCCCAGACGCCCCGGCGGCGTTCCTGAGGTGCATAGCCGGTTGCACTGGTCATGCCTGACGCTGCTCGCCGACATTGCCGCTGCGAGCCACGCTCGAAGGGCGGTCCGGTTCTTCGTTTCTGTGGCCGGTCAGGACGCCATGCAGCTGGTTGCGGGAGCTTACGGCGAGCTTGCTGAAGACCTTGTGCAGGTGGTATTCGACGGTGCGCGGGCTCATGAAGAGCTGGGCGGCGATATCGGGGTTGGACAGGCCGTCGCCGGCCAGCCGGGCGATCTGGCTCTCCCGGGCGGTGAGCTGGGTGCGGTAACCGGCCGTGCGTTTAAGCACTCGCTCCCCGGTGGCCCGCAGCTCGCGCGCGGCGCGCTCCGCGAACGCCTCCATGCCGAACGCCGTGAACAGCTCGTGAGCGGTGCGCAGCTGCTCGCGGGCTTCGAGCCGACGGTGCTGCCGACGCAGCCATTCTCCATACAGGAGAAGGGTGCGAGCGAGCGCTACGTGGAGGCGACTGTGGCCGAGCTGGCCGATCGCCTCGCGGTAGAGGCTCTCGGCCGCCTCACCGTCGGTCAGCAGCGCGCGCGAGCGGGCCTCGGTGCCTAGCGCCCACGCGGTGCCACTGGCGCGGGTGGTCTCCGAGAGCCGCTGCAGGGCGTCAGCAGCGCTGGCCGTCCTTCCGCTCCGGGCTGCTGCCTCGATCAGCTCGGGCAGTACCAAAGTGGACCACAGCTCCTGCGGGTACACGGCCGCCTGCGACACCGCGGCGAGTGCGTCCTCATACCGGCCCAGGCCGTTGTGAAGCACCGCGGCGGCCCACTGCATGTTGGCCAGCCCCATTCCCTCGCCCCGGCGCGCCACGCCGTCTGCGTTGGCTTCGATCAGCTTGGATGCCTCGGCTTCGTTTCCCCGCAGGGCGGCGAGCGCCAGCGCACTGTAGGGCGGAAGCTGGCTCTCCGTCGCCTCGGTCAGGGTTTCCGCCTCCGCGATCAGTGCCGCAGCGAAGTCGCCTGTCCAGGCGAGCGCGGCGGCCAGCGAGTTGAGGGCCATGGGCAGCACGGCGAGCGCGCCGGCATCACGGGCGAGCTGGACCTGGCGTGCGGCGAGCACATGCCAGGTCTCGTAATCCCACACAACGATGGCAGCGTGGCAGGCGACCCAGAGCCAGCGCACCTGCTCCCGCGCGGATATGTCTTCGCTGCGGAAGGCGCTGACCGCCCGCTTGAGTAGCGGCACCCCTGCACGGTAGCCGTCGGTGATCAGCACGGCCAGGCCGTCCAGTAGCAGATCGGGCGCGCGCGCCGGTCGTGGCGGCGGGGGCGCGGCACGCGCGGCCTGGGCCACTTCCCGCACGCCGCCGCCAAGGGCCAGGCGGCCGGCGAACAGCGCCGCGGACAGCGCCTCCAGGTAGGTCTCGCGCGCCAGCCGCACGTCGAGCGGCTCGAACTGCCGGGCCGCCTTGAGCAGCAGCGGCGGTGCGTCGCTGCCGCGGCTGGACGCGAACGCGATCTGGCCCCGCAGCAGGTCCGTCCGTGCGCGCTGGAGCTCGTCCAGCGGCCCGGCCTCGGCCGCAGCCAGCAGCGCCAGCGCCGCATCGAACGCCCCGGCCTGATACTTGGCCTGCGCCGCGGCCAGCGCCCGCTCCGCCCGCCGCGCCGGCTCGACGGTCAGTGTGGCGGCGCGCTCGAGGAAGGCGGCCGCCGCGGCCAGGCCGCCGCGCGCCTGCGCCCGGCCGGAGGATCGCTCGAGCTCCGCTGCGACGTCCTCATCGGGCGCAGCCGCTGCCTGGGCCCGGTGCCAGGCCCGGCGATCAGGATCGGTGCCCGGATCGATCGCCTCGGCCAATGCGCGATGGACCTCCTGCCTGTCCTGCGGCGAGGCCGACCGGTAGACCGCGGACCGGATCAGCGGGTGGCGGAAGGTGACCCGGGCACCAACAGTGAGCAGCCCGTCCGCCTCGGCCGGGGCGGCGGCGTCGGCACTGATGCCAAGTCCCCCGGCTGCCTGCCACAGCAGCGCGGGGTCGCCGGTGGGCTCGGCCGCGGCCAGCAGGAGCAGCTGCCGGGTCGTCGCCGGGAGCGGGGCGATCCGCCGCCGGAAGCCGTCCTCGAGCCGGCTGGAAAGCGGCGGCTCGCCGGCCACGCCGAACCCGCCGGCCAGCTCCGCGGCTGTCACCCCGGAGGGCAGCTCCAGCAGGGCCAGCGGGTTGCCGCCGGACTCCGCGATGATCCGGTCGCGGACCCGGTCATCCAGCCGCCCGGGCAGGACCGAGGCCAGCAGCGCCCGGGCGTCCGCGTCCGGCAGCCCCGCCAGCGCCAGCCCGGGAAGGCCCGCCAGGCCGCCGTCCCCGGCCAGGTCACGGGTGCCGAACAGCAGGGCGACCGACTCGGCGTCCAGCCGGCGGGCCACGAACGCCAGGACCTGCGCCGAGGCCTGGTCCAGCCACTGCGCATCATCGACAAGGCACAGCAGCGGCTGGCCGGCGGCCACGTCCGACAGCAGGCCCAGCACCGCCAGGCCGACCAGGAAACGATCCGGCGCGCTGCCCGACCGCAGGCCGAACGCCACCCCGAGCGCCTCGCGCTGCGGGCCGGGCAGCGCGCCGAGCCGGCCCAGCATCCGCCCGCACAGCTGATGCAGCGCCGCGAACGGCAGCTCCATCTCCGACTCCACGCCCTCCGCGCGGGCCACCTGGAAATCCGGGGCGGCATCGGCCGCGTACCCCAGCAGCGCGGTCTTGCCGATGCCCGCCTCGCCCCGTATCACCAGCACCCGGCTGCGCCCCGCCCGCACGTCCGCGAGCAGCCCGTCCAGAGCACTGCACTGCTGCCCGCGGCCCCCAAGCATCACACCGCGCCCCCCTCGGCGGCTCCCCGGGCCATCGTAAAACCCGCCCCCCGCCCCGCACACCCCGGGGAACCATCCCCCCCAAGCCGGGGTCCCGGCCAGGGACTTCGCAGACGCGACGACCCCCACCTCAAGCGCAGGGGACGCCGGGCGCGTTGTGCGGACCAATGGCCTCCGGCGGCGCAACCCCCTGGTCATTCCCGGCTTGCGCCACCGCATCTTCGCGTTCTCCGAGCGACTGGCCGCGCGTCTTGTTACCAAGATGGCTGCTCACCAGGCATGACCACCCGGTCGCAGCCATAGGCACGACTGTTGTTCATGCCAGCACCCGGGCGGATCCTCTCCGCGCGGTGGCCATGGCCGTGCAACCGGAAATCCTCGGCGGGATCAGTCGCAAAGCCCGCCAGCGCGGTCTTCCGGATGCCCGCCTCGCCCGCGCCACCAGCACCCGGCTGTGCCCCGCCCGGACGTCCGCGAGCAGCCCGTCCAGAGCACGCGCTGCTGCCCGCGGCCCCGAAGCATCGCACCGCGCGCCCTCGGCAGCTCGCCCGGTCCATCCAGACCGTCGGGACCAGGCCAACCAAGCTGGGTGCCTGCCTAGGGATCTCACAGACGCGAACACGCCCGCTCCAGGCGGACAGTGCTCGCATGGACAGTTCGCGCGGAGCCGAACGCGGGAGCACCCGCGTGCAGAGGAGGAATCATGCCGTTGGTCAAATGTCAAGCTCGCCGAGGGAGTCTTCACCGAGAAGCCAAAGCACGACCTGGCCGCCAGGATTCCGAGTTGGTCTGGGTGCTTATCGAAAACTCCACCACGACAGCTGGCACATCGGCCGCCAGCCGCTCTTCGGGCCGCCCACCCTGATAGGCACCCCCAGCTGCTCAAAGCGGCATATGAGGCTATCGACGGCATCTCCCACCACCCGGGAGGACCTGGCCAGGCCCCTGTCCGGCACCCATGACCCGGTAGCGCGCGCCGCAGGATACGGAATCTTCCAGCCGAACCAAGCGCCTGGCCAGGTTGCCCGTCTTCAGCTGGCCGCAACCGCGCCTACGGACAGGTCACAGGTGGCTACCCGAAGCTGACGATGCAATGCCTGAGATGGTTCCGGTCAGGACCTGAACCGATCGGATCACCTTGGCAGGCAAGGAACCGACGGTGACCGACACGATGTCTGTGGCGCCCGGGTCGCAGCCGAACGCGGCCGCGCGCCGAGGGACGCACGCTTACGCGCAGCAGGCTCGCCGCGAGTGCGCCAGTCACGTCGGCCCTGCGGCGCGTGGATCGGCATGGGGGAAGGAGAACAGCGATGGCGGAGCAGAACGAGTTCTGGCCAGGCGACGCCCGCCTCGCGGTGACGGTGTCCATGCAGTTCGAGGCCGGCGGCTAGCCGATCAGCGGGGCTGGCGGCCCGATCACCGAGCCGGTCTTGCCTGGTTTCCCCGATCTGCGACAGAACAGCTTTATGAGTACGGGGCACGCGAGGGCGTGCCCCGGATCCTCGACCCTACTCGAAAAGCAGAACATCAAGATGACCTCGTTCATAATTGGCGACGCGGTGCGCCGCCACCACCCTGGTGTGGCGGCTGAGATCGTCCGACGCGGCCACGAAGCCGGCGCCCAGGGCCGTAGTTGGCAGCGGCAGTACCATCTGCCCCGACCGCAGAAGAAGGTCTGGATTGCCGACAGCGTTCAGGCGATCGAGCAGGCCACCGGCGCCCGCCCGGTCGGGTACAACAAGTACTGGATCAGGCCCGGCATGAACACTCTGGAAATCCTGGTCGAAATCGGCTTCAGCTACCACATCGATGACCCGTCTGCCGACGAGCCGTTCCTGCAGATGATCAATTGCCAGCCGTTCGCCGCCGTCCCCTATTCGGTGCGCCTCAACGACATCGCCAGCTTCGACTTCCCCGGATTCAACCCGGTCTCCTACGAGCAGCAGATGATCGACGAGTTCGACCAGCTATTGACAGCTATACGCCGACGGCGCGCAACGCCGCCGGATGATGGTCATCGGCCCTGCACGAGCGCCTCTGCGGCCACGCCTCCCGGGTTCGCGTCCTGGACCGGATATTCAACCGGCGGCGCGAGCACGAGGATGTGGTGGGCCCGCAAGGACCAGATCGCCCAGTGGGCCCTCGACCACCGTGACGCTTCTGCCTGGGTCGACCGCGACCCCGCCCCGGCCGGCGGCCTGCCGGGACGCAGCGCCTGAGGCCAGGAGCCGGCAGGTGCAGCCCGAGCACCGCCCCACAGGGAAAGGAAGACAACATGGAAAGCCCTCACGTGGAGTACACCGCTGAACTCCTGCGCCATTTCGCTGATCTGCGAGATGGCACTCATGGTGGCGCCATCTCCCGGCAGGACAAGGAATGCCTCTTTGCGGCAGCCGTCGCACTGCTCGATCCGCATGCTCGGCGGCCGCTGGAGGAGATCAACACAGACTTGCTGCTCGGCACCGGCGAGGTGACCGCAACGGGCCTACGACGCCACAGCGGAGGCGTAGACGCGATCTGGGCTCTTACGTGGCCCGAGCAGCAGACCGCAAGGATCAACCCGATAGTCATCCGCGCGTACTACGGCGCCGGAGCTCACCATCCGCACCTGGAGAGCGGCACCGCCGGCGACTGGCCGCTCAATGTGTTCGACGAGAAACAGGCGGCAGCAGAGTTGCCGACCCTGCGCGCGATAGCCTCGGCCGACCTGCACAACTCCAGCGTGACTACCGCATCATTCCGGCCATTGTGCGCGGATGGACGCCGTGACACGGCGGCTCCCGATCCTCGACCAGGATGCTTGTCCGCCTCGCTGTCTGCGACGAGTGACGGACCGTAATGGAGCCGCTGGCGTCTGGGCTCAGTCGGCAGCACGACTGAGCGCAGAAAGTTCGTGCCGGATGGGGGACGCCGCAGCCGGGACGATGACAGCGTGAGTGCCCCCACTGTCGTGAACCGCATGGGTGATCTTTCGGCCAAGCCGGTGGTCGTGCTTGTCGATGATGAGGACGCTAGCCGTCAGGCGCTGGCGCGGGTAATGGAAGACCGGTACGGGGCGCATTACCGGATCAGGTCCAGCGCGTCGCAGGAGGAGGCGCTGGCTGCGCTGCAGCAGCTTCGGGACGGGGGCGCCGACGTGCCGCTGGTCCTGGCTGACCAGTGGATGCCCGGCGGGACCGGCGCGCAATTCCTCGCGCGTGTGCGTGAGCTGCATCCAACCGCCCGGCGGGGGCTGCTGATTTCCTGGGGCGACCAGTCGGCCCCTGCAGCGATCGTCGAGGCGGCGGCGCTGGGGCAGATCGACTTCTACCTGCCCAAGCCAGCCTGGGCGCCGGATGAGCAGTTTCACCGGGCAATCACCGAGTCGCTCGAGGAGTGGTGGCGCCAGCAGGGCGGGCAATTCGCGGCGGTTACCGTGATCGGGAAGGAGCCATCGCCTCGGGTTTCTGAGCTCCGCGACTTGCTGACTCGTAACAGCGTGCCGTTCGGGTTCCACCGCGCTGACTCCGAGGAGGGCAGCGAGGCCTTGCAGCGCCTCGGCCTGGACGGGTCCTCCGGGCCGGTGGTGACCTTCTACACCGGCGTGGTGCTGACCGACCCCGCAAACGCGCAAGTGGCCGAGGCGCTCGGGGTCAATATCCGGCCAGCGGGGACGACGTACGACGTGGCCATCGTTGGGGCTGGGCCGGCCGGCCTGGCCGCCGCGGTGTACGGGGCTTCGGAGGGGCTTCGCACGGCGTTGCTGGAGCGAGAGGCCTTCGGTGGCCAGGCCGGGACTAGCTCGCTGATCAGGAACTATCTCGGATTCCCGCGCGGGATAAGCGGCGCAGAACTGGCCTGGCGGGCCTACGAGCAGGCCTGGATGTTCGGAACGCAGTTCGTCTACGGCAACCCGGCCACCTCGCTGGCCGTCGACGGGGATGTGTACATCGTCGGCCTCCAAGACGGAAGCGCGGTCACCAGCCGTGCCGTAATCATCGCGACTGGCGTTTCCTACCGGCGGCTCGCAGTCCCTGAACTGGAATCGCTGGCAGGTGCCGGCGTGTTCTACGGGGCCGCGACGGCAGAGGCCCGGGCTCTGGCCGGGAAGCGGGCATTCGTGGTAGGCGGCGGTAACTCGGCCGGGCAGGCGGCCCTGCACATCTCGAAGTATGCGCAGCAGGTGACGATCCTCGTCCGCTCAAGGTCCGTTGCGGCGAGCATGTCCCGGTACCTGATCCGCGAGATCGGCACCGCGCCCAACATCGAAGTCCGCTACGGCACCGAGGTGGCGGGCGGCGGCGGCGATGGACGCTTGGAGCAACTTAGACTCCGGTACCCGGACACTAGCGATGCCGAAATAGTGCACGCCGACGGGCTATTCGTCCTGATCGGCGCGGAGCCATTTACTGACTGGCTGCTAGAGGCGGTCGGACGCGACCAATGGGGCTATATCCTGACCGGTCCGGACCTGGCTGAACGCTGGACCCTGCAGCGGGAGCCCTACCTGCTCGAAACCAGCGCACCCGGTGTATTCGCCGTCGGGGACGCCCGGCACGGCTCGGTGAAGCGCGTGGCATCAGCCGTCGGCGACGGGTCGATCGCAATTCGCCTGGCGCACGACTATCTTGCGTAAGCGCCTACTGGCTACTTCGACCTGAAAAAGTCGCCGAGCTGACTTGCCGGCGGTGCTGCGGCGGGGGGGGTGTCGCCGCCGCCGACGGCAACGGCCAGACCTACCTGTGGACCGACAGCTCCGCCGGCCGCACCGCAACCGCCGCCGGAGCCCTGCCAGACCCAGCCCCGGAACCGAGGGAGTCGGCGCCCTCGCCTACAGCCCCGGCGGCCACCTGCTCGTCACCGGAGACACCAACGGCCAGGTCTATCTGTGGACAACACAATGACTGGCAGCACCGATCGATTGCTTCCCCAGCCAAGGGCACCCGATGGCTCGATCTGCGCGCCATACGCATGTGGTTTACGAGTAGAACAGTGAGTTCATAATTGGCTGATATGGCTGTTCAAACTTTTGGACCTAATCCTTGTCGGTAGTTCCGTCCGGCCGACGCCATGCATCGTGCAATGAATGACGCGAGTATCCACAAGGCAGGCAGCTCACTTCTTGGACCGTTTGCGCCAACTATCGGGCGGTTGGACTGCAGCCATGCGCTACCAAGCAGGCGTTGGCCGGTTAGGTAACAGGTTCGATGTTACCCGGGCAGTTCCAGCGCCGGGACGGCCACCGGGCTGCGCAACGTGGCTAGGTCGGTGAGTTCGCTCATCCAGGCGGAGAAAACCGGGAGCCGGTGCCAAGGCACCGCGGACCGGGCCGGCTTGCAGGACCCGGGTGGTCGGCGAAGGCGGCGGGTGACCACGGAAAAAGCGTGAGCGAAGCGCACTGGTGGCCGCTCGGCGCAAACAGAACTGCCGACCTACGCTCGCCAGGCGTCATTTCCAGGTGCTGCCGTTCCAGTGCAACGCGAGCGTCTTGGGCTGAGCGCTGAGCAGGCCGCCGGTCAGGCCCACTGCCCAGGCGCTGCGCGCGGAGGCCGCCGCGATGCCGAAGAGGTAAGCAGAGCCTGCCGGGACCGGGCCGGGCACCAGCGTCCAGCTGGTGCCGTTCCAGTGCTCGATCACCGTCTTGCGACGGTGCTGGTTGGGCCCGGCGGTGTAACCTGCCGCCCAGGCGTTCCGGGCGGACACGACGGCCACGCTGGCTAGGGTGCCGCCGCCGGCGGGGTTCGGGCTTGGCACACGCTTCCAGGTGGTGCCGTTCCAGCGCAAGATCAAGGTCGCAGGCTTAACGCTCGTGCAGTGTGTGCAGCCTACCGCCCAGGCGGTCCGTGCCGAGGTCACGGCCATCCCGTACAAGACGCTGTCGCTGGTGCCGGGGGTGGGGCTGGGCACGATCCGCCACCTCGTGCCGTTCCACCGCTCGATCAGGGTCTTCAGCACCGGGCCGTTACAGGCGCAGCCGACCGCCCAGGCGCTGCCGGCCGATGTCGCGGCCACCGCGCCGAGCCAGCTGCCAGGCGTGGCGGCGTTCGGGCTGGGCACCCGCCGCCAGACCTCTCCGTTCCACCGCAAGATCAAGGTCTTGGGCCTTTGACTGAACACGCCGCCAGTCTGGCCGACCGCCCAGGCGCTACGGGCCGAGGTCACGGCCACGCCGCCCACGATGCCGCCGCCGGGTGGGTCCGGGCTCGGCACCCGCCTCCATGCCGTGCCGTTCCATCGCTCGATCAGCGGCGCCGGCTTGGAGCCGAGCAGGGCGCCGGTCTGGCCAACCGCCCACGCGCTGCGCGCCGAGGTCACGGCCACTGCGTTGAGCAACCCACCGGATGCGCTGGCAGGACTGGGCACCCGCGTCCACGCCCCGTCGTTCCACCGCTCGATCAGCGGCGCCGACCGGCGGGCACTGCCGGCCAGGCCGACCGCCCACACGCTGCGCGCCGAGGTCACGGCCACGCCGAACAGCATCCCGCCGCGGATAAAGGCCAGCCGGGACGCCGCCCCCGCCCACCCGG
>WNGK01010236.1_pt1 | contig 13111 bp, 4 predicted proteins | sample 5400601 | NCBI WGS metagenome assembly WNGK01 (sample SAMN13153376, study PRJNA577476) | soil metagenome | isolation source: 60 cm soil or saprolite under Garry oak tree replicate 1 | place: USA:California | collected 2016-06-15 | reverse complement strand
GGAAGGAGATCGTAGGCGAGATGCGGAACATTCTCCAGGCCTTCATGCGAGAACGTCTCGGCGCGTCGCACTCCTCCAATGACCACCAGGATGATCTTGTGACCCGAGCCGGCGGCGGACGTCCGTCCATAGGCTTTTGCTTTGGGAAGCAGCATGCCGGCAGCAAGAAGTCCCACTGCCTGCAAAAACGTTCGCTTTGACCCGTCGATGATGGAGTTTGGATCCACAGCTGCAGCGCATTCGGCCAGCGGATCCAGTGGAAGATCAGTTTGCATTCCAGCATCTCCTCATCGGTCTTTGATGGCTATTCGAAGCTGAGTGCATGTTCAATTTGCGTGGTCCTGCTGCGTGGTTGCGTCGGACTTCGCTGCGTACACAAACTGCTGCACCTCTGCCCTTTCCTTGTCGACCTCGTTCAAGTGCTCTGCGCGCAATGTTTGATAGACGGCAAATTCTTTCTGGGCGCTGTCTTTCTGCCCCACATGCACGTAGTCCGTTCCAAGACGATAGTGCGCATCGGGCAGGTTAGGGTTCAATTCCAGCGCACGCACGTATTGCGGAATTGACTTATCGTAATTGTGCTGGTCCGCATAAAGATTGCCGAGTTGCACATGGGCCTCGGCAAGCGAGTCGTCAAGCGCCACCGACTTAAGCAGAAGAGTTTCGATGGTGTGCTGGTCGAGGCTGGCATCTTCCGCTCGCTTCCCTTTCCAGAGACTGATGGCGTAGTAGTACTGTGCCAGAGCGCTGGTGGGCTGCAGGTCGGCGTAGCGTCGGAAGGCCTGGATCACATCGTCTGCCTGCAAAGGGGAGCTGTTGTAAGCCTTGGAGAGGAAGACGTAACAGCGCGGATCGGACGGGTTGAGATCGGCTGCGGCGAGAAGTGCCCTCACCGCGTCATCGTACTTGCCCCGTGAATAGAGCGACAAGCCAAGCCCTATAAGGATCCGGGGAGATTTTGGATAGCGGCGAGCTGCCTCCTGAAAGACGGCGATTGCCGGCTCATATGTCCGGTGCAGCAGCATCTCACTGCCCCAGTCAAACAGGTTGTCCTCACTGGGATCGAGATGCGCGGCCAGTTCGTAATCCGAAGCAGCGGCCAGGTACTTCCCTTCCTTCTCGTCAATCTGCCCCAACAGATTATGCAATTCTCCGGCGTCCTTCTGCATCACGAGATCAAGCACCAGGGCGCGCGCTTCATCGTTGTGCCCGAGAAGAAAATCCGTCATCGCAAGATCGTAGGTATTGTTGTATGCCGCGGGAGTGATCCCGTGAGCCTGCATAAGGAGCGGGCGCGCCTCGGTCAGCTTTCCGACTTGCGCGTAGAACTCCCCAAGGTTGTGGTTCGTGTCGTAGCTGCGGGGATCGAGGGCAAACGCTTTTCTAAACTGCTCGCCGGCCAATGCTGTCTTTCCCGAATGCAGAAGGGCGGTGCCAAGATTTGTTCTGGCTTCCACCCAATCCGGCTTGAGCTGCGCCGCGGTCTTGAGCTGCTCCAGAGCCCTGTCTGATTGGTTCAGCGATGCGTAGACCAGCCCGAGGAGTTCGTGAACCGTGGAACTTGTCGAGGCGTAAGGAAGGACCTTCTCCAATTCGCTGGCGGCCTGCCCAAACCTGCCGGCTTCGTAGTCGTTCACCGCCGATTGATATTGCCTGTCAAGGTCCTGTTTCGGCATGTCCTGCGCACGGAGCGAGGCCGCACAGCACGCGAGTATGCTGAAGGTCAGGAACCTGGATGCAGGTTGATTGCTCACTCCACTCCTCCGCGATGGCTGCGTGAGCAATGTATCACCAAAAACAGTTCCCGGGAAGAGCGCCGGTAAGCGCGCTTCCCGGGATGTAAACGCAACATGCTTAGTAGTACAACTTCATAGCAAACTGAATTTGTCTCGGATCGTTGGGGGCATTGCGGGTCGATCCAATTGCCCCGAAGTTGGTGTTGTTAGTGAAGTCTTTCGAGCCGCTTATCGACACTACGCCGTTGCCACCGAATCCTGGCGCATTGAAGTTCGGGTGGTTAAGGATGTTGAAAAACTCCGCCCGGAACTCCGCCGAGAAGCGTTCGTTGAACTGGAACTTCTTGAAGGTTGAGAAGTCGAAATTGTGGAATCCCGGCGTAACGGTCTGGCCTGCCTTGTCGCCCAAAATCGCGCTCCCGGTCAAGGGTATGCATCCGGGTGCAAGGCTGGCGCTGGCGCCCAACGGGCATGCCTGCTGGAATGCCGCAACGTTGCCAAACCAATATGGAAGATTTGTACCCTTACTGTCGATCTTGGTTTTGATACCAAGTTTCTGACTCTGGCCGGCAACCTTGATGGCGTTGCAGCCAGTTCCCGCGGTCACACTGGTTGGGCAGCCGATATTAAGCGGCTGGCCGCCTTGAAGCACCACAATCCAATTAGCTGCCCACCCACCAAGAACAGCGTTGGCGATCCCTCCGGTGTTCATGTAACGCCTGCCCTTGCCGAACGGGAGCTCGTATCCTCCGCTGAAGTGGAGTACCGAACGGATATCGAAGTCGGCCAAAGAATAATCGAATTTGGGGCCAAGACCGGGCACGTCAGGAGCGCGGTATCCGCCAGTGTTGCCGCCGTTGAGCAAATCGCCGGCATCGGACATCGTCTTGGAGTAGGTGTAGGCGAGAAGGTAGGTCAGCCCGCTGGAGAACTGCTGTTCGAGCTTGGTCTGCAAACCATTGTATTGGCTTGTTCCTACCGTTGTGTGGTAACTGGAGCCACGTCCGAAGTCCGGGAATGGGATCTCATTGTTCGGGTACGTGTCTGACAGGGAATGATCCTTCGCCCATAGCTGACTCACGTTGTTGGTGCCGATGCCCGTTTGAAGGTTCTGGCCATCGGTAAACACGTACGAGGCTTGCGCAGACAAGGTGTGCGTCAACGAATACTGGAAAGTGAGGTTCGCACTATATGTGCGTGGAGTCTGGTAGTCGAATTGGAGTCCCTGCAAGCCCAACCCGTTGGCCTTTACAGCCGTGGGCGTGAGGGGGATGCAACTAAAACCAGATTCAAAGGTCGCAGTTCCGCCCGGACCTGCCGTAGAGCACCCGGAAAACGGGGTATTGAGGCTCACCGGGTTAACCGCGCTGTCAGTACCCTGCGGAACGAAATTGAAGTTGAAAACGAAGGGATAGTTCTCGCCGATGTTGGGACCATATCCCTGGTTTTCAAAGGAGTTGTAGAAAAGACCAAACCCGCCACGAGTCACCAGTTTCGGGGTGAGCTCATATGCGAAGCCGACACGGGGTGCAAAATTGGTCTTCTGCGTTTGGACAAGCCCTTGCCCGTATTTGTTGGTGCTGACAAGTGCGATACCATCCTTGGCCAACAGGTCAGTAAAGCTACCGGACAGAGATCGCAGGTCCTTGCCTGAAGCTGGGATGAGGTATTCCGGCTTGTTATCGGGAGCGCCGCCCGGGACGAAGTTGGCCTGTCCGCCATTTTGTTCGGCCTGTCCGCCATTTTGTTCGTTAATCGGGCCGAAGAAGTCCCAGCGCAGACCCAGGTTGAGAGTCAGCTTCGAGTTGACCTTCCAGTCGTCCTGGAAGTATGACGCGAAGTAGATCTTTTCATCGTAGGTCTTGTTGATGTTCGATGCGTATACCTGGTCAGAGCCGCCCGAGTAATCGATCCCGTTTGGAACGGTCGCGGCTTGCGGTTGCAGCAGCAATTGCGCAATTCCATTTGTACCGTTCTTGCCCACGACATCCGTAAAGGAGCCGTTAAAGTCGAACTGACCGCGCGACCACGCCGGCTGCAGCGTGGAGAACTTCACGTGCTGGTATTCGATACCGGTCTTAAAGTTGTGCTTCCCGTAAACCTTCGTGAAGTCATCCGTAACCTGGAGAGTCTGGCTGACTTCGTCCGAGGGCAAGAAGTTGTTACTTCCCAGTGTGGCCAGTCCGCCAAAACCGAAGGCGGGGAGACCGCCATTCTCGGCTACCTGCGGAATGCCCTGAATTCCGTACTTCTCCGGAATACCCATCTGAGAGCCCACCGGTCCGAAGCGCGTGGTGTGAAGGTGGTTGAACCCTCCACGCACCTGGTTGACGGTGCTTGGACTGAACACGTGGGTCCAAGCCGCGACAGCTTGATCGGATTTCGCAGTCTGAATGCCTTGCTGGAAACTGCCGCCGTCCGCTATGCCCCCAAAAGGGCCCGGGATGTATTGAGGATCGTCCGAGTAACTGAAGCGGAAGAATATCTGTTCTTTTTCGGTGGGGTTGAAATCGAACCGTGTATCGAAGGTGTTCTCGTGTTCGTAGAGCTTCGGGCTCGATGCAAAGTTGTTATTTGGACTCGAGTTGGTCGGATTCGGGTAGAGGTTCAAAAGAGTGACGGCTGTGGGATCAACCCGGGTAGAAGGGAGTGTATTCAGTCCGCAGGCGGCCGCGGTGAAGGCTACGGTCGACGCTGCGCAAGTTCCGAATGGATCGCGAACATAGCCAGTCGCCGTCGCGGCGATTCCGGAAACCGGATCCGTCTGGCCCGCGGTTACCTTGCGCGTGGTGGCAGGGTCCATCACTGTGCCCTTCGGTACAGTTCGTCCCAGATTATCGGTCTCTGTATTTCCACTGTTCGCGGCCAGGATCGCGGTGAGATCGGTGTAGCCGCTGGAGCGTTCGGCCGCGGTTGGGACGGTAGCGAGGCCAGAAGTGTTGCCCTGAACGCGCCGCTTTCCCTCATAATCGCCGAAGAAGAACATCTTGTTCTTGATGATGGGACCGCCGACAGAAGCACCGAATTGATTGAGGCGCAACGCTCCCTTGAAGGGGTTTGTCGTGTTCTTTTCAAACCAATCCACAGCATCGAGTTTGTCGTTGCGGAAAAACTCCCAGGCCGCGCCATGGAGACTGTTCGTACCCGATTTGATTGAAGCGTTAAGAACAGCTCCCGCGGAGCGACCCAGCTCGGCGCTGAAGTCCGCGGTCTGAACCTTGAATTCCTGAATCGCATCCACCGGGGGAAGGATGATGAAGTTGGTTCCGTTCAGGAAGTCAACGGCGTTGGAGTTGTTGTCAATACCGTCGAGAAGGTAGTTGTTTTGAGCGGGCCGCAAGCCGTTTGCCGAGAAGGCTCCCGATGCCGCGTTGCCGCGTGTATCAGCCTGCGGCGTTTGCATACCGGCACCCAACTGGGCGAGGAAGGTAAAGTTGCGACCATTGAGCGGAAGCGCATTCACTTCCTGTTGACCGATCACCTGGCCGACGGAAGCTTCTTCCGTCTGCAGCAACGGCGGCGCCGTGTTAACCTCAACGGTTTCAGTTGCCGCGCCAAGCTTGAGTTGGACGTTGACCTCTAGAGTCTGCGCGACGTTTACCGTGAGGTTCTTTTGTGCTGTTTTGGCAAATCCTTGCGCCGTAACCGTGATCGTATAGTGCCCGATCCTGACTGGCGAGAAGGTATAGCCTCCGCTGCTGTTCGATTTGGTTTCCAAAGTGATGCCCTGGTCTGTGTTCAAAAGGGTGACTTGTGCATTGGGCACAACGGCACCGGTTGTATCCAGGACTGTTCCTGTTATTGCGCCTTCATCGACCTGGCCATGTGCATAGCGCGGGGCGAGGAGGAAGAGGAAACTCAGGGTGGCGAGGACTCCATAGCTGAGAACCCTCAAACCACTAAACGTGCTGCGATCACGGCCCATCCAAATACCCTCCGATCTGTTACCTCGTGTACTGCTCGTTTTGCTTTCCGAATGCTCACTGGGGTCGGCATTTTGCTCCGATGAACCGTTCGTGTAAACGGTTACTTTTGTCAGCGAGAGCAGCCTAGACCATTTCCCTGATCTTTGTCAACCAAAAGGTGGAGTGGAACTTTTGGTCAATAGTGCCATACGGAAACCGGATATCAGAAAACAGCGCATCTCACTGATGCAGTGATAGTTAGGAAGTTTAATTGAGAGGGTAAGAGGGTCAACCAAGCCGTCCTACCGCAGTCGTATTTTCTTCAGATAACCTTCCCGATCCATCGAACGGCACTTTCGCTCGCATCTTTCCGTGTCTCTTGTCACAACACATTTCCGGCCCGTTGTTCACAAGTCAGGAAACCTGATTTGCACCCTCTCTGCAACGGGCAGGAAGTCCTCCGGGTGCTATCATGCGAACACGTTACCGATAGACCAGATTTGATCCGGAATCATGGCTCGACCCACAGACAAAATCGCAATCCAATCCATTCCCCGTCGAGCGATTCTGAAAGGCCTGGCGATGGCGCCTGCGCTCTTTCGCCCTGCCCCGTTCTTTGGTGCATCTTCCTTGTCGGGAGCCTTCGAGATTCATGGTCCCGGGGATGCGCTTCCCTTCTCCGACACCCGTTTCGTCCCCCACTATCCGGCCCGTTCCCCCCTCGCAGACGTTCTCGAACTGGTCGCTCCGGGGTCCGATGAATACGCATCGGAGAAATACGCGGTCGACATTGAGTCGGTCCTCAAGGGTTGGGCAAAAGGGCTCAAAGAGTCTCCGCCGCAGGTCTTCGCTCTGGGACCGTCCCTCGATCCGGCGATCCTGGCCTCGACGCTCAGCCCATCCGAACGGAAGACCGTCCGCTCGGCGTATGGGATCGAGGTAATCCGGCAACAGTTTAAGACGGATCTCGCGCAGGGACGCGATCGCTGCCTGCGTGCCCTCGCAGCCTGGCTCGAACATGCTGAGAAGATAGAGACCGCGGAATTTGAGATTTACGCAATCGACGAAATTTCCGAGTCCCCGCTCTCTGTCCGCGTCGAGTTGCGCTACGACCTGGTGACGACGCATAAGGACCAGCGGCGGGAAGAACGTGTGGGCTCGTGGCGCATGGAGTGGTTTCAGGATTCATCGCAGAACTGGCTGGCGCGGCGCTGGGAAGCTGGTGAGGAGACGGTCTGTGCAGCGACCGGTTCAGTATTCATCGACGTCACTTCGAATGCCCTAGGTACCACCGAGTCGTATCGGAAGCAGATGCTGCGCGGAGCAGACCACTGGCGCACCCTTCTCGATGGCGCTGTCGGCGTCGACGTGTATTGCAATAATGGCGTCGCAGCCGGCGATTACGACAACGACGGTTTCGATGATCTCTATGTGTGCCAGCAGGCTGGTCTGCCCAACCGGCTCTACCGCAACCGCGGAGACGGAACCTTCGAGGACGTGACGGAGAAAGCCGGCGTTGGCGTTCTAGACAACACCGCCTGTGCGCTATTCGCCGATTTTGACAACCGCGGTCTTCAGGACCTCCTCGTCGTTTGCGGAACAGGCCCACTGCTCTTCGTCAATCGTGGAGACGGCACATTCGCGCTGAAACGAGATGCCTTCCAATTTGCGCGTCCGCTCCAGGGAACGTTTACACATGCAGCAGTGGCCGACTATGACCGCGACGGCCGCCTCGACATCTACTTCTGCATGTACATGTATTACCTGGGGCTCGATCAGTATCACTACCCGATTCCCTACTACGACGCGCGCAATGGGCCACCGAATTGCCTGTTTCACAACGAAGGCGGCGGCAAATTCGTGGAGACCACGGAAGCCGCCGGGTTGAACGCCGACAATGATCGCTACAGCTTCGCGTGCGCCTGGGGCGACTCCACTTCCAATGGCTTGCCCGATCTTTTCGTCGCTAACGATTTCGGCAGCTCGCAGCTCTATCGCAACAACGGCGATGGGACTTTCAGGGTTGTGTCGCGCGAGTCAAACGTTGAGAGTGTCGGCGCCGGAATGGGCTGCTGCTGGTGCGACTACGATAACGATGGCCACCAGGATATCTACGTGCCCAGCATGTGGGAAGCGGCGGGACAACGGGTTGCCGCGCGGTCTCGGTTTCACGAGTCTGCTTCTCCCAAGATTCGCGAGCTCTACCAGCGCCACGCAAGGGGAAATGCTCTCTATCGCAACCAGGGTGATGGGCGATTTGAGAATGCAGGTCAGCAAGCTCGCGTCGAAATGGGCCGATGGTCGTGGTCGTCGGATTTCTGGGACTTCGATCACGATGGACTATCTGATCTCTATGTCGCCAACGGCTACATTTCCGGGCCAGAGCGCAATGATCTCGCCAGCTTTTTCTGGCGCCAGGTCGTTGCCAAATCGTCTGAAGATGCAACGCCATCTCTGGCCTATGAACGTGGCTGGAACGCCATCAATGAACTGGTGCGGTCAGACAACACGTGGCATGGATTCGCGCGCAATGTGATGTTCCTTAATTGCGGCGACGGCGCCTTCGCCGAGGCCTCGGGAGCCGTCGGCCTGGACTTCCTGGAAGACAGCAGGTCGTTTGCGCTGGCTGACCTGGATCACGATGGCCGGCTCGAAGTGGTCGTCAAGAATCGTAACGCCCCGCAGATCCGCGTGCTGCACAACGCGATGAAGGACATTGGCCAATCGATCAGCTTCAGGTTGCGTGGGCACAGAAGCAATCGCGACGCAATCGGCGCGGCCATCACGGTTGAAGCGAACGGGATTCGACAGACGAAGTATCTGCAGGCCGGAACCGGATTTCTGGCGCAACACTCGAAGGAACTTTTCTTCGGCATCGGCAATGCGGGCGGGAACATTCGTGCCGAGATCCGTTGGCCCAACGGACTTTCACAGACGTTCGACGGTTTGCCCGCAAACCATCGCGTCTCGCTTGAAGAAGGTGCAGACACATTTCAGACTGTGACCTTTGCCGCAATACCGGCAGTCTTCAAGCAACCTGGACCCGAACCGATTCTCGAGCCGTTACCGAACGACGTCGAAACCTGGCTTATTCAACCGCTCACGGCTCCCGAATTCTCGCTCCCTGACCTCAACGCCGCCGTCCATGATTTGAAGTCGCTACGTGGGCAACCGGTATTGCTCGTGTTCTGGTCGCATCTCAGTTCCCGTAGCGTAAAGATGCTGCACACACTGCAAGAGAATCGTGGGCGACTCTCTGCCGGCCGATCTCAGATTTTGGCAGTCAACGTGGACGAGGAAGTTGGCGTCGCGGAAGCGCGGGCGATCTCTTCCCGCGGGCACTTCGATTTTCCTGTTCTCCTTGCGACGCCGGAGATCGCAGGAATTTACAACATCATCTATCGCCACATGTTCGAGCGTCGCCGGGACCTCGCAATTCCGGCCGCGTTTCTTCTTGATCGCGAAGGCACAATCGTAAAGGTCTACCAGGGTGCAATCGATCCGGCTCATCTTGCCGATGACGTGAAATCAATCCCAACCGTCGCCGCCGAACGGATGCGACGGGCGCTTCCGTTTCCGGGAACTCTCGTACAGGATGCATTCACCCGCAATGACTTCACCTACGGCACGGCGATGTTTCAGCACGGCTATTTCGATCAGGCGGCGGAGTCGTTCAGGCAGGTGATCGCCGTCAAGCCGGATAACGCCGATGCATATTACAACTTGGGCACGTTAAGCCTGCGCCGGCACGACCTCAAGCAGGCGCGCGAGTATCTCGAGCAAACTGTCAAGCTTCGCTCCGATTATCCAGAAGCGTGGAACAATCTCGGCATGATGGCCGCGGAGCAAAATGAAGTTGACGAGGCCATCGATCTCTTCAAGCGGTCAGTTGCGTTGCGCCCCAATTACGCTGTCGCTCTGCTGAACCTTGGCAATGTGTACCGAAAGCAGAAGGCATTTGATAAAGCGAATGAGTGCCTCACGCGGGCGCTTGCGCTCCTTCCGGATGACGCTGAGATCAACTACAGTGTCGGTATGCTTTATGCGCAGCAAAACCAGATGCAGCCCGCGTCGCAATATCTCGAACGGGCCCTCGCGCTGCGTCCGGCATATCCGGAGGCATTGAACAATCTTGGCATTGTGTTTGTTCGCCAACGGAATTACTCCAAGGCGGAGGAGCAGTTCAAAAGCGGTATCCGACTCTCACCACAATTCGATCAGTCCTATCTCAATCTCGCCCGCCTCTACGCTCTGCAGAACGACCGAGACCGAGCACGGCAAATATTGCGCGATCTGCTCCAGGTGCAGCCTGAGAACACCAACGCGAAGCAAGCATTGGAAATGCTACAATGACCGCCGCGATAGGCCCTTCATTATGCGCAAAAGAAATGAACAAGCGCGCCACACGAGCGCGCCGGAGCGGAATGGTCATAGAGTTGTCAAAGCGAGTTACCAGTGCTCTCTTCGGTTTCGCTCTCGCGTGCGGGGTGGGGTCGCCCGCCCAGCGCAACACTCCCGATGACAGGTCGCCACTTCGGCAGATTGAAGTCCTCATCCGCCAAAACCGCCTCGATGAAGCCAAGACGAAAACGATGGAGGAGATTCAGAGCAATCCTTCCAGCGTTGACGCGTATAACTTGCTGGGAATGATCGAGGGCGAGCAGAAGGATTTCGCAGGCGCCGAAGCTTCGTTTCAGAAGGCTTTGAAGCTGCAACCGCGTTCAACGCACACGCACAACAATCTCGGCAGCCTCTACGTTGCGGACAAGAAGCCCGAACTCGCCGAGAAGGAGTTTCGCCAGGTCTTGCGCCTTGATCCCAAGAATCGTGATGCTCACTACAACCTCGGCGTTCTACTGATGATGAATCGATCGCCTGCACTCGCCATTGAGCAGTTCCAGCAGGTGCATCCGATGGACCACGCCTCGCAACTCCAGCTTGTCCGCGCATATTTCGAAACCAGGCAGCCGGCGCAGGCCCTGCGTGAAGCAGCCGCGCTCTCCTCTGATAAGACGAGCAACGTGCAGGTGCACTTCTCGCTGGGGATCCTGCTTGCCGAAGAGAAACAGTACAAGCCTGCTCAATTGGAATTGGAAAAGGCCGATGCCTTGCAGCCCGGAACCTTTGAGATTCTCTTTAATCTCGGCCAGGATTTGTTTCGCAACGGCGACTACACGAACGCCCAGGCTGTATTGACGCGAGCCCTGCGCGCGAAACCCGACTCTCCCGAGACGCTGTATCTAATGGCGCAAGTCTGCATGGACCAGTCGCGCCCGCTCGATGCGCTTGACCTTCTCATTCGTGCACGCAAGCTGGCGCCCGACAACACCGATATTGTCTTCCTGATGGCCCGGATCAGCATGTCGCAAAACTACTTCGAGGACGCGATTCCGCTGCTTGAATCCGGACTTCAGTCGGCTCCGCGAAGGCCTGATTTGCTTGCCGCTCTGGGGGAAAGCTACTTCATGGCGGGTAAGGTGGAGAAGGCCATCGAAGAGTTCAATAAGCTGATTGAGGTGGAAGGCTCGGCGCGGTCGTACGCCTTTCTTGGACTGTCGTACAGAAACCTCGGCCGCTTTGATGAAGCGAAGCAACAATTTGAACAGGGACTCAAGCTCGATCCGAAGAACAGCCTGTGCCTGTTCAACCTTGGCTTTATCGCCGAACGTCAGGGAGACGCGGCGGCCGCGGAGGGCTACCTTCAGAAGGCTGTACAAGCAAATCCCGACTTCGCCGATGCCCTGCTCGAGTTGGCAAACCTTCGCATCGCAGCTAAGAAGCTGCAGGACGCCGAAGAACTTCTCCGTCGCTACGTCAAGATCAGCCGCAATCCCGGCACAGGTTATTACAAGCTGGCGATGGTGGAGCGAAGCCTTCACGAAACTGCAGCGGCCGAACGCGACCTGTCAGTCTTCAAGACGCTCTCCAAATCAGCTTCGACCGGGCCGCTCCCCTACCAGCACCTGTTCGACTATCTCGACAATCGTTCCAAGCTCGCAGCGCCCGCGCGTGAACAACTCGATATCGAACAACTTTCGGCACGAATCAAAGATCACCCCGACCAATCCGAGGATCTGTACCTGTTGGCGGAGGCATATCTCAAGTCTGGCAAAATCGATAACGCAAAGGACACTATCGCGAAGATTGACAACGTGAGTGCCGGCGATTTCCGAACCCTCACGGGCGTCGGCGTCCTGCTGGCTCGTTATCACTTGTACGACGCGGCCATCGAGCACTTCCAGGCCGCGCTCAAGGCCAATCCCAATGCGGACGATGTGAAGTTCGACCTTGCCGATGCGTTCTTCAGGGCCCGTCGCTATCCCGAGGCCCTCGATGCTGCCGCGCAAGTGTCGCCAGAAGGCCAGAAGGACGATGCATACCTGGCTCTGCTCGGCGACATCTACGCGCACGTAGGGGACGCCGCGAATGCGACGGAGATTTATCGCAATGCGATCACCCGCAATCCCGACAACGACCAGAATTATCTTTCGCTCGCTTTGATTCAGCTTCGCGCAAACAATCTGGACGGAGCGAAGAACACGCTGATGAAGGGTCAACAGCGCGTTCCCGGATCCGGCAAAATCTTCTGGGGGCTGGGACTCATCTCTGCCGTGGATGGGAAGGATGCGCAGGCCGCGGAACAACTCGAGCGCGCCGTGGATCTACTGCCTGAGTGGCCGGGCGGCTACTCGACGCTGGGTGTCTTCTACTTCCAGAGCGGACAGATTGACAAAGCGCGAGAGGTGCTGAATCGCTTCAAGAACAGCAGCGCCAGCGGAGCCCTCGACATCAGCCGCATCGAGCAGGGGTTGGACCAGGCGGCGAGCTCTCCCACCCCTCCGGCCCAGGCCATGGACAGCGAAGCACGTGCTCAGTTCCTGCAACTCGCGCTTTCCCTAGCGGATCGTACTCTATGATCTCGATGATCCGCCACGCCTGCGTGTTCTTCCTGTTAGCTGGAATTGCTGCTCCCCCGCAAAATGCCGGCGTAGCGCAACAGTTAGCCAAGCCTCAGGATGCCGCGGTTCCTGTCCATTTCACCGACATTCGCAAGGCCGCAGGAATCACCTTCGTGCAGGACTCCACGCAGACCGACGAAAAGTACTACCTGGAGACAATGGGCACCGGCGTGGCATGGCTCGACTACGATCAGGATGGATTGATGGACCTCTACTTCGTCCAGTCGGCGGCCACAGACGCGTACAACCCGGCCCATCCGCTTCGCTCAGCGTTGTATCGCAACAACGGTGACGGAACATTTACCGACGTAACCGAGAAGGCCGGCCTTGGCGGCGAGGGCCACTACGGTCAGGGCGTAGCGGTAGGCGACTTCGATAACGACGGCTACCCCGATCTTTTCGTCACGGGGTATGGGCGTGCGATCCTCTATCACAACAACGGCAACGGTACGTTCAGCGACGTCACCACAAAGGCAGGCGTGGCAGATGAAGGCGAGTGGTCCACTAGCGC
>WNGK01005742.1_pt1 | contig 13111 bp, 13 predicted proteins | sample 5400601 | NCBI WGS metagenome assembly WNGK01 (sample SAMN13153376, study PRJNA577476) | soil metagenome | isolation source: 60 cm soil or saprolite under Garry oak tree replicate 1 | place: USA:California | collected 2016-06-15 | reverse complement strand
TGGTCGCGGCTTTTGTTTCCAGGATGGATTCCATGACTAACTTGCCAGTGGAATCCAATACTGCCACCGAGATGGTTGCTTGATGAACGTCGAGCCCAATATACTTTTCGCTACTCATGGAGGGTGTTCCTTTCGTAGGAAATGATGCTTGCGCTCATAACCTACTTTTAAAGGGACGCCCTCTTATAATGCGTTAGCAACAGTTAGTGCAAAGGGCTGGCTTCTCCCGAGATTTGCGGATAAAGTGCTGCCGTATGTGCAAACTCATAGCTGGTATTTTCATTAGCATTGCCGTTGCGGTGATGTCTCAGGATCCGAGCGCAGAAGTGGCTGCTTCGGGTTCTTCTCCACCTGATTTTGCGTCTCTTGGCAAGCCGTGAAGTCGCGGTGTACCGAGTGAGGGCAGCTACTGTTCCGACTCACAGACACCCCAAGCCATTCGTAATCGTGTGGACTGAGAACGGAAGCGTGACAGAACAGAGAGATGACCGAGCGCCAACAACTTGAACATTTAGCGCCGCGGCGTCGTCCACATCCTCAATTCCTTTGTGTCCGATTGCCACGATGCTCTTCGCGTGATAGTCAGTATTGAAGCCTTCCATCGCAGCGACAGTCTGCGACAGAAGGGACGACTTTCCGATGCCAATGGGGCCGTCCAAAAGCACCGACCCCTGTTGCAGCGAGTTTACGAGTACTCCCAGTTCCTCGGCTCGGCCAAAGAAGTCGTCCGGGTTGTAAGCAATCGCTGTAGGAGTGAACGGATTGATCAGCATGTGCACCGCCAATTTTCGGGAACCGATGAGTATAGCTTTGGTACGGGCAACCTTCGCTACTCATTCTTCATGGCGGGATTCTTGTGCCGTTTCGCTGAGTTGTCGGTGACCTGGAGTCGACATGCTAATTTCCCTGGGGCTAGTGGCAGCCTCAACATCTCCCGCCAGGAATGCCCGAATTACTACCAGCAGTTGTCATTGCCCTAAACCAGGTCCTTTCAGCTCCTCTGAGGTTCCCTGAAGAGTAGAGCACAGCAAAGCAGAGCTTCTAAAACGATGCCGGAAAAAGCCGGGTTCATCGCAGTGGGCGATATGTTTACGCAAATCCTGATGAGCTGAATGGCTGGCTCAATAGGGAGTCGCCTTCCCGCTTCTCCGCTCATATCGCAACCGCGAATGAAGACCTCGCAGCCGACTTGAAACAGGCCCTCGCAAAAGCCAACTCGAGGGGGAAGCGAACACGCAAGGCAGCGTGAGCGACGGCCCGACCCTGGCGTGATTTTTGTTTGAATTTTTTTTCTGAACGCGGGCAAGCACGTGCACGAGGCGGCGGTGGGAGGGCTACCCACAGACAATCGGACAACATTGAAGGCATGGCCGTGAAAACACTGTGCCCCAAATTGTGCCCCAAACTGACCGCTACTGTGCCCCACGGAGTGATACTGAGAGTTTTTGCACTTCGGCGGACGATCACGGGAAGTGCAACCAGTAGCACGGGATAGCAATGGTAGCGCTACCGGGAATCGAACCCGGGTTTGAAGATTGAGAATCTTCCGTCCTAACCCCTAGACGATAGCGCCGCCGGAAACGCAGGCGAGCGAACGGTCTGCTCGTGTGCGAATGAAATTATAACAAAGAGATAGTTGTGGCCCGCGCTGTTTACACAGTCTCGGCAGCTTCGCTCATCAGCTATGGCGCCGGCTCTCGCGCTGAATAGTCGCGAAATTTCTTCCGCCGAAGCTGAAGCCCCTGCTCGACTCGGCCCGTCACTGCGATACCGGCGTCCGGGAACGCCGCATTCGACTTAGTCGTTCAGGGCGCCCATCGACTATCGCCGGACGACTCGTGGTATTTTGAATCACATCCATGAAGAAAATCCTTCTTCTGTTTTTGACTCTTTCGGTCGTGGCCATTGCGGCGGAGTCGATTGAAGAGCTTGCGCCTCTTCCGGTTCCCATGACTAACAATGCCGTTGCAGGCGTCAGGGTGAATGGGCAAGTCCTGCTTTACTCGCTGATGGGCCTGAGTTCGCAGAAAACTGTGAACTCAGTCAGCAATTCTGCTTACGCACTTAACTTGAAATACAACAAGTGGACCGCCATCAAGCCGGTGCCGGGTTCGGGGCGGCTGGGCGCAGTCGCCGTGGGGACGCGGGAACAGATTTTCCTTTTCGGCGGTTATGTCCCAGATCCCAGTGGCCATGAAGCCATTGTTTCCGATGTTGAGATTTACGATCCGACCGCGCTGCGCTGGTATCGTGGCGCCGATATGCCGGTGCCAGTCCGCGACGCGGTCGCTGGCAGTTACCGCGAACGCTATATATACGTGGTAGGGGGATTCGCGAGCAGTGGTCCGACGAACCAGGTGCAGGTTTATGACGCCGAGGCAGACAAGTGGCTGCAAGCAACGGCGTCTCCCGGTGCAGCGGTTGGCGGACACGCGGGCGCTGTGGTAAGAGACACAATCATCTATGTAGATGGTGCGCAGAAGAACTCGAACCCGGAAGATCGGCGATATATTCGCTCGGATGAATGCTGGGTGGGGAAAATTGACCATCATGATCCGAAAAAGATTCAGTGGAGCAAGTTACCTGTCCACCCAGGCGTGGGGCGCTATCGGATTGCTGCCGGTGGATCAGAGAGAGATCAGAAGATTTACTTTGCAGGAGGCAGCGATACCATCTATGACTTCAACGGGATCGGGTTTGACGGCAAGCTTGCGGAGCCGTCACCAACGGTCTTTGCTTTCGACGTTCACAGCAACGCCTGGGAAACGATTCAGGAGAATGCTCCGCGTCCGAGCATGGATCATCGCGGGCTGATTGTCACCCCAGATGGCCTGGTTGTGATCGGTGGAATGACTAGTGGACAGAAGGTGGTCGGGAATGTCAGGGTCTTGCAGAAAGGGAAGTGATCAGCGCGCTCGAGCGAGCACCAGGGTGACATCGTCGGGTTGTTCAGCCCCGCCAATCCAGTCTTCCACAGCGGCGGTCACAATTTCCGAGATACGGTGCAGCGGCAGATCACGGTTTTCCTGGACGAGTTCAATCAAGCGCTGCTCGCCGAATTCTCCAAAGTCATTTTCGGGCTCGGTAACACCGTCGCTATAGGCTAGAAAAATTTCACCGGGTCGAAGGTAGACGGAACCTTCATCGTAATTGATGGCGTCGAAGAGCCCAACGACCGTGCCGCCGTCTTCCAACCTTCTTATGGATCCCGATTCGCTCAACAATAGAGGGGGCAGATGTCCGGCGTTGCTGAACGTCAGCCGGTGCTCGCGGCCGTGATAAAGAGCCAAGAATAGGGTCGCGTACTTCTCCATTGGAGTGCTGTTGTAGAGCTGATGGTTCAGCAGCGACAACAACGTGCCAGGCGAGAGTTCGGCGCCTGGGATCACAGGGTCGTATTCGGCGACGAGAGTTGGCCCGGCGCCTACCGCCTGAACCTGACGAAGCGCGGGGATGCCTTCGATGGAGTAGGCGCGAACGGCAGAGTGAATCGTCGCCATGAGCAGAGCGGCAGAAATTCCCTTGCCGCTCACGTCGCCTACGGCTAGCACCAGCCGCTCGGAGCCGAGCGGGAGGAAATCGTAGTAGTCCCCGCTCACGCTGCGCGCGGGGCGGCAGAAGCCGTGCACTTCGAGAGTCGGCAACTGGGTGATATGGCGGGGGAAAAGTTGAGCCTGCACCTCCTGCGCAATGGTGATCTCACTTTCCAGCCGATGTTTTTCTTTCTGCTCAATGATCAGCTTCTCGATAGAGGCGGTCATCAGATTGAAAGAGCTGGCGAGCGCGGCCAGCTGATCTTTGGAGGTGATTGGAATACGATGGCTGAAGTCTCCGCGGTTGATGTGAGTGGTGGCCTGGTAGAGCTGGCCAACAGCGCCAGTCACCGAGCGGGTAAGGCGGTTGCCGATGAACAACGCGACGATCTCGATAATCGCGAATAACATCAGGACCGCGATAAGCCGGAGTTGAATGGCAGGCGCAAAAAAGCCCGACGCCGAAGACAAGTGGTCATACACCCGGGATAGGCGGGTCTCTACTCTAATCGCCGCAGGTTCTGCTGTGTCCCCTGTGCTCCAGTCTAAGACGGAGATGGCTGCCGCAAAACTGACCGCGCGATCTAAAGAACGGGTGGGCTCTGGGATGTTGCCGACCGTGTACGAGGGTCTAGGTGGTCCACTTCTCGGGTCTAGTTGTGGGAAGAGGGTGAGTTCACCCAAGTTCATTGCCAGATCGAGCAGGACGCGTTGATCCATCGGCTTGCTCGAGACAACCGTCACTCGCCCTTTGTTGCCCGAAACGCTAGTTCCCGATCGTAGAAACAGTTTCCCCTGCTCACGCACAACGTTCGTGAACTGAGACGGCAAATACGCCGGCAACGATGGACGAGATTCGGCTTCACTTGAAACGGACTGGTTTGTCAGTTTTCCATTCGCCCAAACCCAGACCTGACGGTCCCTTGATACTTGTATCGCGCTGTCGATTTCCTGGCCGAGGTCTGTACGCGCCGCTATCTCATTCCCGATTGCACGATTGCTAGCCTCGAGGCTTTTGAGTTCAGAGTCAAGTCTTGAGGTCACGATGAAGGTCGCGAACTGACCTGCGAACAAATAAAACGTTCCTATCGCAGAACTCGCTAGAAGAACTATCGGGATCACGCCGATAAAGACATACGTCACGATAAGCCTGTTTCGCAGCCGCCACAGAAGGCGGGAGGAAGCCCAGCGAGCGCCGAGCACGCATGCAAGCACCGCGACGACAACGCTCAAGAACAGAACCCAACCGTCGAGCGATGCCGCAAACGAACCGCGAAATAGGTTGCCAAGCTTTGCGATCAGAAGGAGAAGGACGTCGAGGCCTAGCAGATAAAGAGAGACGTATGCCAGCTTCCCTTTCGGGAAGAGATCATTCTTTTCCAACCACAAGCGCAGCTGTAGTAGGCGAGAACGCATGCGAGGACGCCTGAATTATAGATGGAACGTGCTCGGAGCGACGCTGGGAATGGCGCTAGATTTCCGGATAGAAATCGAAGAAGGCGTCGAGGCTGGCTCTGAGCTGCTGCTCGATCTGTTCTTTGCTGCCTTCAAGCACGTGCATGGTGACGTGCGCCTCGCGACCGTTGTTCAGCTTCAGCGTGGCATCGCCGACTTCTTTCACCTCTTCCGAGGGGAGGAGCCGGAGCCCGTAAACTAGGGTCAGGTTTGCCATTCACCAATTGTAACTTTTTGAGAATGCCGATCGAGTCTGGTGGGCTGGAGTCCTTCGTGAGCAATTGCTGGCTGGAATTCGCGATTGAACCAAGACCAGCACGGCCAGCCTGACGTTTCAGGGCTGCTACAATGCCGCTGTGTTCCGGAAAAATCTTACGCTCACAGCCGTGCTGTTTTCCGCGTTTCTCATTACGTGGAAGGGATGGGGACAGGAAAGCAAACCTTCGCAGCAGCCGCAGGTGAAAGTGAACGTGCTGAATGTGTGTTCGCCATCGGCGGAGGAGCAGCAGGAAATCTCGACCGCCCTGGCCCATATCCCTAGGCATCCCTCCTTCAGCCCAGATTTTGAGGTGGACCGTGGCCGCTCGATTCTTGACCAGAACGCAAATCTGCTGGCGGCGGCAGCCAACGCGGCACAGGCGTCCTCCGAGGCGGTGAGCGCTGACTTTGTGCGGGTACGACACGATTTCACGCGCACTTCGGTGTACTCGGGTGTTCAGTACTCATTTAGCCGCGACACCCAGCAGATGGTAGAGACGCTCGTATTCCGGATGCGGGAGCCGAAAGATGTGCTCCAAGTCTCGATTGATGACAGCGCTTCTACGGTAACCACCGCGAGCGCGATGCTCACGGCAGCGACGCCGGCCAGCCGCATCCGGCTGGAGCGTTTTGGGAAGTCATCGGTAGTCCTGGCGCGCTGCGCGGGCCAGAACGGAAGCCCGCCGCCAGACCAGAGCGCTTACGAACCGCTGTTTTCGTCTGCATCCTCTGTCCTGTCTGAGTACCGTGTGCTGCTGGGCGCCAGCAAATTAGTGCCAGAGGAACTGGCGCGCATCGATGGCGCGCCGCGGGCAAGGCCAAAGAAGCCAAGTACTTTGCCCCGAAAGTGATCCCGCGCCGCTGAAACCAATTTACGATTAAGTAATCTAAACGATTCAATGGACATACAAAACGTGGTCATCATGGGATCGGGATGCGCCGGGCACACCGCCGCGCTTTACACGGCGCGCGCCAACCTGCACCCGCTTGTGCTCGAGGGCCATGAACCAGGAGGCCAGCTTTCACTCACGACCCTGGTTGAAAATTTCCCCGGATTTCCAGATGGAATTCAGGGGCCAGAACTGATTGCCAACATGCGGCGACAGGCGGAGAGGTTCGGGGCCGAGTACAAACTGGCGCACGTAACTGCTGCCGACCTTAGCAAGCGTCCCTTTACTATTCAGTTTGGAAAAGAGACGGTGCAAACACACACCTTGATCATCGCGAGCGGCGCGTCCGCGCGCTGGCTGGGACTGCCGAATGAGCAGGCATTGATCGGACACGGAGTCTCCTCCTGTGCAACCTGTGACGGCTTCTTCTTTTCCGGCAAAGAGATTTCCGTCATTGGAGGTGGCGACTCGGCCATGGAGGAGGCACTCTTCCTTACCCGATTTGCGACCAAGGTGGCTCTCATTCACCGGCGCGATGACTTTCGCGCCTCCAAAATTATGCTGGACCGGGCGCGTCAGCATGACAAAATCCAGTTCATTACCAATACCGTCGTGGACGACGTGTACGATGCCTCCAAAAAAGAAGTTACCGGGCTTAAACTTCGAAATCTCAAGAACGGCGTAGTTTCAGATTTCCCCACGAGCGCGATGTTTCTCGGGATAGGGCACATCCCCAACGCCAAAATCTTCGAAGGCCCGCTGGACACGGACCAGGACGGTTATTTAAGAACCACAAACAATGTTTTCACTAAGGTCGCAGGCGTGTATGCCTGTGGCGACGTACAGGACCGGCGCTACCGCCAGGCCATAACCGCGGCCGGATCCGGCTGCATGGCGGCTCTAGAGGTCGAGAAGTTTCTGGAAGATCAGGGCCATTAGGTCGTCCTGGCATTTGATAGTGGTTACTTCAGTGCTCGCCTCAGGTCCACTCCGGTAATCTTTCCCGTTTCAGTGTGTCCCGTTACCTTGGAGACATTATGAAACGGTCCCCTCTAATCTTTGGTCTCGCTCTCATTTGTTTGCTCGCGAGCTCGGTTCCATCAGTTGCGGCACAAAGTGATGCGCCGGAACAGACGCAGACTGCGCGCAAGGTCACGAATCGCGTAGTGCCTGGTTATCCTGCTATGGCTCGGCCCTTGAACTTGAGCGGAACTGTCAAGCTGGAAGCGCTGGTTCTGCCGAATGGCAACGTGAAATCGATTCAGGTGGTCGGTGGAAATCCGCTGCTGATACAGTCGGCTCAGAATGCGATACGCGAGTGGAAATGGGAGAAAGCCGAACACGAAACTACGGAACTGGTCGAATTTCGCTTTCACCCGTAGCTCGCGGGAACTGAATTCGCGACACGCCAATCGAAATCCTTCTTCATTCTGATTTGTGATACAAATTCCTGTGATCTTGAGCATGGTTGAGAGCAGGAAACTTCCCACTCGCGCTGGAGATCGGTGCTGAGAGCGCTCTTTATTTCCCTCTCGGAGAGCCGCTTTCTGCGAAACTTCGCGGAACAATCTTCGCTCGGACAACGCATTTCAGGCCGGTTTGTCGCTGGCACTCAAGTGGAAGACGCTCTCAACGTGACCCGTGCGTTAAATCGGGCCGGACTCGGCGTTTCCGTCGATAATCTAGGCGAGAACGTCAGCAATGCTGATGAGGCGCGGCATAGCGCCCAACTTTATCGCCAGCTGCTTTCCGAAATTTCTGCGCGAGGGTTCAACGCTAATGTCAGCCTCAAACTCACTCACATGGGCCTGGATGTCGCTCCGCAACTTGCCTGCGACAATGTGAGTGCCCTGGTAGCGCAAGCCGCGGCCATGCAGCCGAAGAATTTCGTGCGTGTGGACATGGAAGGTTCAGCCTACACCCAGCGAACTCTCGACCTTGTTCGTGAACTGCATCGGAACCCGGAAAATCGCGGATGTGTTGGCGCGGTAATTCAAAGCTATATGCGAAGGGCCGAGGATGACATTGCCTCACTGCTCAAGGACGGCATTCGAATCCGGCTTTGCAAAGGCGCATACAAAGAGCCTCCCGAGATTGCTTATCAAAGCAAGGCGGAGGTGGATTCGAATTACGTCCGGCTTATGAAGATTCTGCTGAAGAGCGGAATTTATCACGGCCTGGCGACCCATGATGAACGGATCATTCGTCAGGCTAAGGAATTTGCTGCGGGTGAGAACGTTCCGCGCGACACCTTTGAATTTCAGATGTTGCATGGAATTCGCCGCGACTTGCAGCAAAGCCTTGTACGCGAAGGGTGGCGCATGCGAGTGTACGTTCCGTTTGGCAGGGAGTGGTATCCGTACCTGATGCGGCGTTTGGCAGAGCGTCCGGCGAATGCGCTGTTCGTGGCGAGGAATCTGTTTAGAAACTAGGGAAAGGCCTCGCCGGACTTAGGGGCACCCCAGGAAAGAAAGGCTTAAAGCTTCTAACCGCAAAGATCGCAAAAGATGCGCCAAGGCCGCGAAGAGGAGCGCTGTACTTGAGTTCCAGGTTGCAGCGCAATCAACTGCGGTCGGCCGCAAAAGCCTTTTCGACACTCAACGGTATGACGACCTGTACACATGTTCCAGCGTCGCTGGACTGCACTTCAAATTTCCCGCCCAGCTCACGAATTCTCTCCCGCATTCCGGCCAATCCGACACCTGATGTCCCTGAGAGTTTGAAGCGCTCAAGCACCTCTTTCGAGATTCCGGTACCGTGATCTTTAACTGTTAGTGTTGCCTGCTCGGACATCACTTCGAAAAACAATTCCGCCGAACGGCTTTTGGAATGACGATGAATGTTGGTGAGGCTTTCTTGTAGGACTCGAAAAAGCGCGATTTCAATTTCGCGCGGCAGACGATGAGGCGGTTCGGCGATATTGATCTTCAGATCCAGGCCGCTTCGCTTCGCGAAGCCTTCCGCATACCAGGTTGCAGCGGACGAGAACCCAGCCTCATCCAGGCCCGGCGGATGCAGCAGATGCGAGATCGTCCGGGTCTCTTTGATCGACTGGTCCACCAGGTTTACACACTCGGAATACCTGCGGTCAGTCTCACGTCCGGCAGCAAGGGATGAAAGCAGCATTTTGGCCGCCGCCAGATATTGGCCGATACTGTCGTGGAGTTCCCGCGAGAACTTGCGCCGTTCGTCGTCCTGCAACTGCAGCAAACGGGCGCTGAGCCGTCGTGCCGCTTCGTTGCTGGCAAGCGCTGCGTACTCCGATTGGCGCGCTTTATGCTCGGAATCTATGGCCGACGCAGCCGCCTGACTTGCCGCCTGCTCGGCACGTTCGCGCGCATGCAATTCATCACTCAAAAGCCGGTAGTGCCAGAACAGCAGCAGGACCGCGGCACTGAAGCTGATAATGAGGACGACAACTGCGAAAATGAAATGTCCGCGGGCGGCGGCCGTTCTTTCGTCCAGCAAGCGCGATTCCTCCGTCCGCATCGCCTGAGTTACGGCAACGATTTCATCCGCGAACACTACGCTTTGGCGTGTCATCTCCGGCTGTCCTGCAGGCGATGGCGCGCCGCTCTGTTTCAAGGTGACAGATTTTTGCCAGAGCTGAATCCTGTCATTTACCAATTGCTCAAGACGGTCGCAGTTAGTTTGCTGGCGAGGATTGTCGGCAGTATTCTGGCGAAGCGCTTGTAGCACCGGCAAGATCTGGGCGACTGAGCGCTGATACTGCTCCAACGCTTCCTCCGCGCCGTTGAAAACATAAGTCAGCCTGGCGCGCGCGGCCGAGGCAATATCGGATTCCGCTTCGCCCAGCAGCTCGCGAACGTGTTGCGTGTGATAAACGAGTTGCTCGCTCTTGGAGAAATTGACCAGTGTGCTATAGACGAGAATCGCGCATACGACCAGCAGGCCGATAGCTATTGCAAAAGCAATGCGAGCTGTAAGTCGGCTCAACATACGCGTTCCGAGCGAGGACGTGTCGTTGCAGTGAGCTTATTGCGGAGAATTTCTCCGGACTGGGGGAAGTTCCTAGCAGTGTAGCAGGTTACCGGGGCGGCCTCGGAACATAATGTTGCGGTCCCTGTCCCTGCGCCGGCTGATCGCTCGGCTGTGAGCCAGACGGGGCGGGCACCAGCGGCAGTTGCGCGGCATTGTTCAGCACCTGCCGCTCCTGGGGAGAAAACTGGTTGAAACGTCCGGCCTGAATTTCGCGCTGCCGCGCCTCGGGCGGCATGGCGCGCAGCGTCTGGATGGCGTTCCTCACCGCCTGCTGCCGGTCCGGCGGAAGGCCCTTAAATTGAGAATCCAGCGACCGGAATTGCTGCTTCTGTTGCGGAGTCAAGTGCTCCCAGGTCTCCATCCGCCTCAGGACCTGCTGCTGCCGATCTGGCGGCATGCTGTCGAAGTGCTGTAGGCGCTGTTCGAATTTTTGCTGGCGATCGCGGGGCAGGCGCCGGAACTGTGGGTCGCTCTGCAGGGCCCGCTTCTGCTGGTCAAGCGGTTGTTCGCGGTGCTGGTTCAGCCATTGCCCGGAGTGATGGCCTTCGGCGGGCGGCTGATACGGCCTGGGCACCTGATTTTCCCGCGGAGGCGCTGGCTGCGGCTGAAACTGAGGACGGCTCTGCGGTTGCGATCTCTGTGGCTCAGGGCGAGCTTCAGGGCGCGATTGAGGACGGGAGGGCCTCTGCTCTGACCGCCGCTCCTGCCGCTCTGGACGCGGTACGGAGCGCTGCTCGTTTCGGCGATTTTGGGCGAAGGAAGGCGCGCCTAGAGCGAGCACTAGGCCGGCATAGACCAGCCACGGTCCGATTTTTGCTCCAGCCTTCATTCCTTCATCCCCGGACTACCGTTCTCCTCCTACGAGGAGAGTTCTTACGGATTTGCGTTCACGTCCTGCTGCACCTGCAAATCGTCCAGCAGATCAGACGCTGAATCCGAATCTGAGTCTGAAAACATGTCAATGTTCTTATCTAGCGTCTGCAAATCGCTTACTGCCGTGCCCGGCGGCGGGGCTTCTGGCGAGACTCCAGCTTTCCGTTCCATCCACAGTGTGACGCCTGCCACCATTACCACTGCCAGCGATACGGCCATCGCCGGACGCCGTGCCCACACGAACCAGCGCGAAGGCTGTTTCGCAGCTTCCTCCCGCAATCGCGCGCGCAAGCGCGTGTCGAAATACGGCGACGGCTCTGGCGCCTGCCACTCGTCAAGCAGCGCCATGGTCTTGCGAAATTCCGCCAGCGTTCCCGCGCAATCAGCGCAAGAGCGGAGATGGTCGTTGACCTCGGGCGCGGCGGAGGCCAATCCGGCGGCCACGTCCGGAAGCAATTCACGAATGTCGGTGCACTTCATTTTCTTTCCCTTCCTGAATCTTGTTACAGTCCCCGTTGACTTCGAATCTTCGATCTTCGATCAAGCAGGCCTCCAACTTTGTCAGGTCCTGCCGAGTGCCTAAACAAATTCCTTAAGCTGCTCGCGCAATGTTTCATAAGCGCGAAACAACAGCGACTTGGTAGCTGATTCACTCAACTTCAAAACTTCCGCGATCTGGCGATAATCCATCTGCTGATACTTGTGCATCAGGACCGCCATCCTTTGCCTCTCCGGCAGAGCCTCAACTTTTCGCCGAATCGCTGCCAACCGCTCGCGCCGCAAAATTTCTTCTTCCACAGTCGGCGTCTTATCTGCCAGATCGAGCGTCTGCCCCGTCTCTGTATCAGGCTCGTCCAGATTCGTTACGTTTTCCGGACGCTCATGCCGGGTGTCGCGCGCGTAATTTACGCCGAGGTTCGTCGCAATCCGATATAGCCAAGTCGTAAACTTTGCGCTGGGCTCGTAATTCGCTCGCGACCGGTACACTCGCAGAAAAACCTCCTGCGCCAGGTCTTCGGCAGCGGCGGTATTGTGCGCCATGCGGTACATGAAATTAATAATCGGACGCCGGTACTTCTGCACCAGATAATCGAAGGCAGAGTCGTCACCCGCCTTGACCCGCAGCATTACGTCAGCGTCGGTCAGTTCTCCAGCAACGGGATCGGCCAACGCCGTTGAGTGCACGCCCATTGCGAGCAATCCGTGATTTAAGGCCACGCTGCTCACAGTGTTATCAACCCTATCCGGATCAGAAAGTTGCGAGTTTTTCTGCGGTTCGCCAGACGCGGATGTGCCCTGATTAGAAGGACTTACAGGCTGAGTTGCGGGTTTTGATTTCTTCCACATCTGAGCTGAAACCGAGTTGTGCCAACGGAGAGGCTGAACGGAACTCTTTTGATGCCAGAGCGTTAGCCTACCACGCAGCCCGAAGGTTCGGAAGGAGAAGGCTTGCTGACTTTCCAGACCAAGCTCTTGAAATCAAAACTTCTTTGCTGGCTTAAGTTGTGGTGGCTCTTCGAAGATCTGGAGCAACTTCTTTGCGCAGTAAACTCGGTCGCGTTTCGCGCCGCTGACTTCCTCGACGATACCTAGCTTCTCCAATTGACGAATCGCGCGCATGATGGTGTTGTAGGCCAGGCTGAGGCGTTGCTGAGCGCCGCGTGGAGTAACAAACGGATTCGCTCCCAACAGATCTACCATTTGAAAGGCTACCTTTGCATGTGCATCGCTAGAGAGTTTGTGGCGCCATTGCTCCAGTAAGGTGTTGGTCCGTTCCGCGCGACTCAGTGCGTCTTCGGCCTGGCGTGCAACACCGTTCAAAAAATATTGCAGCCAGCTTGCCCAATCGCCACCTTCCGTGATGCCTCGAAGCCCTCCGTAGTAGTTCGGCACGGGTCGCATCAAAAAACGCCGAAAGGTAAAGAAACGGCGCAGGAAGGACGTTCCTTTCACATAGTTCGATGGTGATGAGCAAGCGCCCTACGCGCCCATTCCCGTCCACAAATGGATGGATCGCTTCGAACTGATAGTGCGCAAGCGCGGCGTGGATAAGTGGAGGAAGCATCAGGTCGTGAAGGAACTTATCCCACGCGGAGAGGT
>WNGK01005738.1_pt1 | contig 13113 bp, 7 predicted proteins | sample 5400601 | NCBI WGS metagenome assembly WNGK01 (sample SAMN13153376, study PRJNA577476) | soil metagenome | isolation source: 60 cm soil or saprolite under Garry oak tree replicate 1 | place: USA:California | collected 2016-06-15 | reverse complement strand
AAAACAACAATCCGCCAACAACCGCCAAACCCAGGGTCTGGCGAGCGTCACCGCCGGCGCCATAGCCAAGTGCGATCGGCAGCGACCCAACCAGAGCCGACATGGTTGTCATCATGATGGGACGGAATCGCACCAGACACCCTTGGTAGATGGCTTCCAGCGGCGCCATGTTTTCGCCTCGCTGCGCCGCCAGGGCGAAATCGATCTGCATGATGGCATTCTTCTTCACAATGCCGATCAGCATGATCAATCCGACGAACCCGTAGATGTTGAGATCCATCTTGAACAACCACAGCGTCACCAGAGCGCCGAAAATCGCCGAAGGCAAACCAGAAAGAATCGTCAACGGATGGATGTAACTCTCGTAGAGGATGCCGAGCACGATGTAAATGACAAGAATCGCGATCCCAAGAAGCAGCGTCAGATTGCTCACCGAATTTGAGAACTCTCGGGCTGTACCTTGAAATGCGCCGCTGATCGTAGCCGGCAGGTTGCGCGTCAGCTCTGTAAATTGATCAACGGCCTCTCCGAGCGAAAATCCGGCCCTTAGGTTGAAAGATACCGTAACCGAAGGAAGTTGCCCCAGGTGATGGATCGTCAGAGGTCCCGCGTCCTGCGTTACTTTCGCGAGCGTTTCTAGCGGGACGAGCCGCCCGTCATCGGACTTCATGTAGATCATCGATAGCGCATCGGGACGGGCTTGATACTCCGGCAAGAGGTCGAGCATCACTCGATACTGGTTCGTAGGCGTATAAATCGTGGAGACCCAGCGCGGACCGTACGCGTCGTACAACACAGTCTCGATTTGCTGCGCGCTTACTTTCAACCGCGCCGCTTTGTCGCGGTCGATTTGCACGTTGAGCTGAGGATTTTGGAGCTGAAGGTCGCTGATCACATCCGTCAGGGCTGGAATTGCGGCGGCATCCTGCTGCAGCTTGCGCGCTGCGGCATAGAGTTCTGCAGTATCCGGACCCTGCAGCGTGTATTGGTACTGAGCCGTTGTCGCATATCCGCCGATCCGCATCGTTGGCGGATTCTGCACGTAGACCCGCATGAAAGGTAAGCCGGACAGCTTTTGCCGCATACGGCTGATGACGACATCGATTTTGTCCCGCTCAGTACGGGGCTTGAGACGCAGGAAGAAAAGGCCAAAATTTGAGCCCCCACCGAAGGCATTGTTGCCGCTGACACGGGAAAAGAAGTCGCTCACGGCCGGATCGCGCCGCACAATGTCGGCCAACATTTGTTGATACCGGCTGATCTCCTGATAAGAGATTCCCTGTTCCGCCTCGGTCTGAATCATGATCTGGTCGTTATCGGAATCGGGAAGGAAACCTTTCGGGATTCGAACAAACATGTATCCGGTGGCGATCAATATCAGAATGCTGAGTGCCAGCGTCAGCGGACGGTGCCGCAACACCCATTGCAGGGTGTGATCGTAAATATCCAACATCCCGTCGAAGATCCACTCGGTCGTTCTCAGCAGCCGTCCCGGATTGGCTCGATGCGTGGCGGACTTCAAGAATCGGCTGCAAAGCATTGGAGTCAGCGTCAACGAAACCACTCCGGAAATGAGAATTGCCGCTGTGATCGTGATGGCGAATTCACGGAACAGACGTCCAAGAATCCCCCCCATGAACAGAACCGGTATGAATACCGCGGCCAGCGACAGGGTCATCGATACAATCGTGAACGCGATCTCCCCGGAACCTCTCACGGCCGCCTCGACCGGTGCTTCTCCCATTTCGTGATGCCGGACGATGTTCTCCAGCATGACGATGGCGTCATCGACAACAAAACCAATCGAAAGAACCAACGCCATCAGTGATAGGTTGTCCAGCGTGTAACCCATGATGGCCATCACCGAAAATGTGCCGACCACAGAAAAAGGAAGCGCCAGGCTCGGAATCGCAGTCGCGCGGAGATTCCGCAGGAAAATGAAAATCACCATCACCACGAGGGCAAGGCTCAAGACCATGGTGAATTGAACGTCGTTGAACGAGTTTCGAATCGATAGAGAACGGTCTACCAAGACGGCCATCCGTATAGACGGAGGGATCTGTTGCCTGAAAACAGGAAGCAATTTCTTCACTGCCTCGGCAACTTCAACCGTGTTGGCTCCCGGTTGTCGTTGGACGCCAAGGATAATGGACCTGCGGACGAAATCCGCCGATTCCGACCAGCTTGCGGTCTTATCGTCCTCAACACTGTCCACGACACTGCCCAGATCCTCGAGACGGACAGAGGATCCACCGCGGTCGACGACAACGAGCTTTCGAAAATCGGCGGCGTTTGTTAGTTGGCCGTCAGCGAGTAACGTCAGCGACCGATCGGGCCCATACATTGTGCCCGTCGGCATGTTCACATTCCAATTCCGTAGCGCGGCCTCGACCTCGTTCATGCCGATTTGTTTGGCAGCGAGTTTCTGCGGATCCAGGTGGACGCGCACGGCATACTTTTGGGCGCCCTGCACCTGAACCTGCGCGACCCCGGGAACCGTCGAGACTCTCTGAGCGATGGTTGTCTCGGCGTACTCATCCAAGATCCACAGCGGAACGGTGTCCGATTCCAAAGAGAGAAACAGGATAGGCTGGTCTGCCGGATTCACTTTGCGGAATGTCGGCGGTGTCGGCATGCCTGCGGGCAGGAGGGACGCTGCCTGTGTTATGGCCGTCTGCACGTCAAGGGCAGCGCCGTCCAGATCGCGGCTGAGGTTGAATTGGAGCGTGATCTGTGTCGAGCCGATGGCGTTCGTGGATGTAATCGAATCCAATCCTGCAATCGTCGAGAATTGCCGTTCGAGCGGCGTCGCTACGGCGGACGACATGGTCTCGGGGCTCGCTCCCGGAAGACTCGCCGAAACGAAGATCGTAGGGAAATCCACCGTAGGAAGATCGCTGACGCCAAGCGTTCGATACGCGATTGCACCGAATAGTGCGATGGCCACCATCAAAAGCGTCGTCGCAACCGGGCGGCGGATGAAAACCTCAGATATGTTCACGACGAAGCTCCCGAGGCGGCTGGAGCTAAATCTGATTTGATTTCGACGCGGCTTCCGGGAACCAGCCGAAGCTGGCCGGAGGTTACAACATTTTCCCCATCACGGAGACCCTTCTCGATTACCACATCCCGTTCGATCGTGCATCCGGGCACCACGGTACGAGCCTCGACTGTCATGTCGGGTTTTACGACGTAGACGAATTTTCCATCTTGACTGGTTTGTACCGCAGTCATGGGAACAATGATGGAATTCGCAGACGCGTTCATCCGGATGGTCACCCGCACGAATTGGCCGGGCCAGAGCCGGGTACCGCCATTATCGAAAAGGGCTTTCAGCCGGATCGTACCTGTCGTGCTGTCCACCGAGTTTTCGACAAAACTGAGCTTCCCTCTCTCAACCTTGCTATCACCCTGAAGTTCGGCTTCCACAAAAACATTGCCGGCGGCCATGCGCGTTTTGATCAACTGAAGATTGGTTTCCGGAACCGTGAATGTGACGTAGATCGGGTGTAGCTGGTTGATCGTCACCAGATCCACATCATTCGCTTTGATGACATTGCCCTGCTTGACTATCAAATGTCCCGTTCGTCCATCGATGGGCGAGCGGATGGTGCAGTACTCCAACTGCAGCTTCGCGCGGTCCAGCGCAGCTTGATCGGCGGCAGTGTTGGCCTGCATGCTCTCAATGGCAGCCCGGTCTGCCCGAATGGCTTCTGCTGCGGCTTTCGCCTGGCTATCCGCCTGCTCAGCCGACTCCTTCGCCAGGACGCCTTTCAGGGAGAGTTCGGAGAACCGTTGGGCTTGAGATCGCGCGAATTCTTCCTGAGCCATGTCACGGGCAAGATTCGCCTGCGCTGCCTGAAATTGCGCTTTGTCCTTGGCGATAGTCGCCTCGGCTTGAGCAACCTGCGATTCGTAAGGCCGCGGATCGATGACGAACAAACGGTCGCCTTTGTGTACATCGGCGCCTTCTGTGAAATCGACAATGGTCAGTTCCCCGCCAATCTGGGCTTTGACTAAGACGGTCGAATATGCTTCGACATTTCCGACGGTCTCGATTTCAATCGGAACGGACTTCAAAACCGCTTTCGAAATATATACGGGCGCGGCTTGCGCCTGCCTATTTGCGGGCGCAGCTTTGTTATCGGAACATCCCGTTAGGAGAAGTGCGAAGATGATGAGCACAAGCATGCATTAAATTATACGTACGAGGGATACATAAGGATGCAAAGGTAGAAACAAAAGCATGCTGTTCCACTGTAGCGGCGGTCCGCGAAGCGCAAGCGCGGTAGCGCGCAGCCTCAAGAAATGACCGCTGGCGATCTCCCAAATTGATGGATCGCCGGCGGTCACAGACCGCCGCTACAGCGGCAAACCTACGGTAAGAGCGCCGTGATATTCCGCTTCGGCACTTGTCCCACAGGGATGCGCGTCAGTTCCTTCATCGCCTGGAGATCGATGACCGAAACCGAGTTCGATTGAGCATTGGCCACATAAGCCCTCTTGCTGTCCGGCGTAAGTGTCACCCAATCTGGAGCTTTGCCGACTTCGGCCGATCCCAGCAACTTCAAATCAGGCAGCGAGTAGGCGTAAACGGCGCTGTTCAAGCGGCTATTCACGACGAGCATTTTGCCGTCTTCGGTCACCGCCAATCCGTGCGATACGTTGCCTCCACCCAGAAATGGAGCCTTTCCCGCCGCCAGCTTCGGCAGTTCGACACGAGTGACTTCCTTGTGCGTGGCGAAGTCCACAACCGCAAATCCATTGAAATCGGAAAGCTGGACGAAGATCCGTTTAGTAGACCCGTCGGCGTTCCTGTCGAAGGCCATCGGACGAACGCCGAGGTTGAAGTCCAGGGCCCAAGCGATGTCCTCGGTCTGGGCATCGATCACCGTCAATGTCTTTCCAACAACCGATCCCGCAACCACAAACCTGCCATCGGGAGTGACGTAGGTGTTATGGACATTGCCGCGGATATTGATACTCTTGGCCCTTTGCATTGTGGCCGTATCGACGACATCCACCGCGCCGGGTGCTTGGGCAATCGAGACATAAACACGCCGCCCATCGCGGCTGATGGAGATATTGTTGGGATGGCCGCTTAGTTTGATCTTGTTGGTGACTTTCAGCGTCCTTGCGTCCACGACGTCGAGCGTGCTTTCAGCTTCGTTGCTGATGTATAGCCGGCTGCCGTCGGGCGCGGCCGCGGCTCCGTGGTTGACCTCAATGCCTTTGACTTCGCCGACGACCGTGTTGGTGACAGGGTCAATGATGCTGACGGTGTCGCCCGCGCTGTTGGTCTGAATTATCCTGACTTTGTTGGCGGCCGTGGGTACATTTCGTGCATCCCCGCGTACCCACGCTGCCAGGACCTGGAACTCTGGATCGTCTTGCGACATCCAATGTTTTCCACCGTCGTGGCTGGGATCCCCGCCTGCCTCTTCCGCGAGCGGATGGGTAAGGAGTTTGCTCTTCAACGGATTTCCCGCAACGACTCTGGCCCGGATGACCTCGAAGTTCTTGCGCGACTCCTCCTCATTCCACATTGCGGCGCCGGGCGAAAGCGGTTGGAAGCGCATCGGCGTCCCCGTCGTATGACACGACACGCAGCGCGCATGGCCTTCTCGCTTTGCCAAAAGAACGGGCTGTACTTTTGTCTTGAAGTATTCGAAATCGAGAGACGACGATGAAGAAACTGGCTGCTGTGCCAGCAATGCGACAAACGGAACCAAGGCAATGATGGACATAAAGGCCGTCCTCCTGAATCAACTATTCGAACTTTCGTAATTTACCACGGCCCGAGCCGGAACTGCGCCTGCCAAAATGAAATTTTGCGCCCGTTTTCCCTGAAGGCGATTCAAGAAATCTGTCGTTACGTAGTTGCGGAAACCACTGGAGTTTTCGACGGTGTGACCGGCATCATGGGCAGACGAACGACGAACTCGCTGCCCTGGCCCGGCCCTGCACTTCTCGCCTCGATAGTTCCAGAGTGCAGGAGCACGAGTTTTTGAACGAGTGCCAGGCCAATGCCAAGTCCCCCGTTTGACTGGGCCGGAGGCCGGTCACCCTGTTCGAAAAGCTGAAAGATGCGCGGAAGCACGTCAGGGTGGATGCCATCGCCATTATCGATAACTCGCAACACCGCATAATCTCCATCAGGCTGGACGCCAACGATAATCTGTCCGCCGGCCGGCGTGAACTTGGCCGCATTGAGAACGAGGTTCATGATGATTTGCTCAATCCGAGTCACGTCAGCGGAAATCGGCACAGGGCCTTCCGCAAAATCGGTCGTGAGATTCAGGTTCTTATTTGCCAGAACAATGCGCAAGGCATCAACACTTCCCCGCGCGAGAGCGATCAGGTCCGTGTTTTCCGTGTTCAATTGAATCTGCCTATGAGTGATTCGGCTCACGTCCAGCAGATCTTCGAGCAAGCGAGTCATATGCTGGACCTGGCGCTCCATGATCTGGCAGCTCCACTCGATCACGGCTGGGTCGTTTTGGCAGGTACGGATGATCCCAATTGCGGTCCGAATCGGCGCCAATGGATTCCTGAGTTCATGGGCGAGCATCGCCAGGAATTCCTCAGCGCTTGGGTTTGTTTCGATCATGTCTCCAGTATGAATCCTAATTCACGGAATTCCGGACATCCACGCGTTTACCAAGCTGCCCGGTATAGGCCGGATTCTGGGCGTCAATATTAATTGCGCCGCTCGTTATTGGCTGCGTGACGCTCGTCACACCCTCCGAACGAACGAGTGCCGCCGTTCCGGCAATGATGGGAGCGCTGAACGACGTTCCGCTCATGCATCCGTACAAGTTGCCGGGTGCGGCCGATATGATGTTGACCCCTGGGGCGTCCATCACGATAGTTGGTCCGTAATTCGAAAATGATGCCTTTACATCTTGAAGGTTTGTCGCAGCGGTTGAAATAACCCCTGAGTAGGCCGCGGGGTATTGCGGAACGGAGGTAAGGGAGGTGTTGTTGTTGCCGGCTGAAGCGACGAGCGTGACGCTGTGATCCAGCGCGTAAGTGATGGCCTTTTGCATCACTTTTGACGTGTCCTCTGTGCCAAAACTCATGTTGATGACCTGTGCTCCGTTATCCACCGCCCAGATTATCGCTTTCGCAATCGTGAGGGTATCCGAGGAACCGTTGGGGCCAAAGGCCACCACAGGCATGATCATCGCGTCCGTCGCAATCGCTGCGATAATGCTCCCCACGGATGTGGCGTGGCTCCACGCGCGCGGCTGGCTGTCCAGGTAACCGGCCGAGGAATCGTCCAGGTAACCGGCGCTCGAATCGTTGAGATACGTTATCGTCGCCTGGTCGAGATAGCCGGCCGATGAATCGTCGAGATAGCCCGCTGAAGAATCATTCAGGATGATACCGCCCCCAGGTCCGGTGAAGTCACGGCCGCTCGTCAGATGTCCGGCCAGGGCCGGATGCGAATAATCCATCAGGGAGTCGATAACGGCCACAGCCACGCCGCGACCCGTTGCGTAGCGCAGCGCGTTATCGAGGTTGATCAGTCGGAAACTGGGTTGCGTTTTGTACCAGGAGGCGTCAGCCGTTAGGGGCGCCGTAACCCAACAGCCGGCGTGGGGATTGGAAGGAAGAGTGGTTAAGCGGATCTGCTCCGAAAAGCGAACATTACTGTTGGACGAAAAGTTCGGAAGGACTGAAACCCTTAGCTGCACCCAGAGAACATCGGGATCGGAAGAGCGGAAGACGTCCTGGATCACTCCGTAGCCCGATAAATCAGGGACGTTAGCGTTCGGAGGCAAAGAAACGACTATGTCGAAGTCAGCAAAAGCCGGAAAGCTGAAAACGCTGAATAAGAGCAATACGAAACCGAGAAGGGGCCTCAGCCGTTTCACAACAGTACCTCCTGCACTTTCCTTCAAGGCTTTTGCCTCAAACCATTTTCGAAGTTTGGAGCAAAGCCGTATTTCCACCCATTCGTTTCAATATGCGGTACGCAACGCGCTAATAACGGTTACGTACGGTAAATCAATTTGCAAGCTCAACAGTCCATCCGGGATACGAGTGAACAGGAATTCACCCAGACTGTTCAACTCGGCCGACCCGATCCGTTCCTCCTCATTCTGTAGGTGCACCGAAGCATCTTTGACGAAACCCCCGTCGCGTGGCAATATCTGCCCAAACAACTCGCGGTGGTCTTCCACCTTTGAAATTCGAACGTGAATGTCGAAATCATCGGTCTGCAAAAGGACTCGCCGTGAAACCACCTGCGAATCCATCCAAAGCCCGGCTCGAATGCCGGCCGGCGCCGGCTCGGCAAAACTATCGAATACGATCAAAGCGACAACCTGGCGGAGCAGCGGACGAGGCTCTGGCGTCTTGAACCTTGTCTCACATATCCTTTTTGCGGATGCGACTATGGGGTCGGGCGCGCTCAGGAGATGAGTGCGTTTGACCGAGTTGGCGAATCTGGACCATTCCTGAAACTCGAACGCACAATCCTCACAAGAACCGATGTGGTCGTACCAGGATTGCCGCTCGCAATCAGCCATCTTCAGTTCGATCAGATCCAGCGCTTCTTCTGGGCTAATATGCATTAGGCCCCCTCCTAGGTCCCGAGAGATAAGTGGTGGTGGTTTGGTCTGTCTTCCTGATTTCCTCTATCTTCCTGATTTCCTCTGCCGTTAGAAGAGGAGTGGTAGTCGACTTCCCTAGTCGTTGTAAAGGTGGAAGCGAACGGCTCGAAAAATACATCCTGCAAAAAATATTTTTTGTTGGACGCTTCTTAGTCTTTGCCAATCAATAGGAAGGGGGCCCAATAAAAAGGATTGGGGTATTTCTCTCGGATGCCCTTCATGGCAATTTTTAGAGCTTGCGACTTGCGGGCACCAGCGCGCCACGTATTGTAAAAATAATCCATCAACTCGGCTGTCCGGCGATCGTCGACATTCCAGAGACTTACCATTAAAGAGCGTGCTCCCGCATACAGAAATCCGCGAATCAGACCAAGCACATCGTCGCTACCGGTGACCATGCTTACACCGGATTGGCATCCGCTTAGTGTGACCAGGTTTGTTTCACAGGTCATCGAAAACAGATCGATAGCGGTAACCCAGCCTCCAGCAATTTTGAATCCTGAAAACATGGGATTGTCCTGCCGAAAGACCGCGTGCGTTGCGATGTGCAAAAAAGACGTCCGGCGCGCCGCTTCGGCGTATGCGCTTCGAGTCGCGGCATCGTTGAGCAACAGAACGCTTCCGGGAAACATCGAGGCGAGACTGCGTGCTTCCTGCTCCACAAAGGGCGCCAATTCGTCGGAAACACCGATCACACATGGTTGAGCATCCTCAATATCCTTCTTCTCCAAACAATACTTGAGAACCGACGCGCTCGGCGCATACGAGACTTCAAAGTCATCGGTTATGTAACGCGTGCCGTCAGTGAAAGCGTGGAATGGCAAGACGTGCAAACATCCGTGCGGAACGATGGTGAGGTGGGGAGTGTTTATGCTCGTTCGAATCGGCTCGAACAGATACCGGTACAGTTGCCTCAAATGATAGAGTGTCCCTTCGAAAATCTGATCGGAATGGTCGCGCAGATATTGCTCACCCAAGGCGAATTGTTCGAGCTGGAATGCCAGGTGCTCCTGGATGCTCATGATTTGCCCGACCCTGCAGAGGTATCGCTGAAACCGGGCACCGGTCCGCGAAATGACGAACACCAAGACTTCATCGCGAGCAATGAAATACTCGATCACCGTTGTATCGCCCGGCAGCATCTGTTGAACGGTTTCTACAGTCGCGGCCGACACTTGTTGTAGAGAGGTGTATTCAGGATCTTGGAAGGAAACCTCGCGAAGGATTCGCGTCAGTTCGTCCTCTTTTTGCGCAATGGTCTCAAACTTAGCGGCCGTGGAAGATACGCGGACTTGCGGCTGCGAGGAGGCATACAAAACATTCAGTTCCTCGCGCAATCTCTCGCTCTTCGCCTGCAAGCTTGACTCGGTATGCCCTTGAATTGTTGTTAAAGATTGCGATAAGAGGTCAACGAGCCCACGCGACTTCGCGCGCTCGCACCACATGTATGCAGCGGCCAGCTCCTGCTCCTGCCCCTGCCCCGCTTGCCGGAGAGCCAGGACGACCAGGGCTTCATACGCGGCGTTTCTTCCCTGGAGGAAGGTCACTTTCAGATCGTCATGATGCAGGCGCATGCGATGCAATTCCAGATCGTCGGCTGCCAACTTGTAAAAGCGTTCAGCGCGTTGCCAGTCTTCCTTTCTTTCGGCAATCTCCGCTGAAAGCATATAGAAGGGAAAAAGCAACAGCGGGAGACTGGTCTTCTGCATGATTGCTGCGATTTCAGCTGTCAGCGCCTCCGCGCGGGGGATATCGTCCAATGTGAGAGCAAGTCTGCCTAATTGGACCAGACTCAGAATGGTCTTTGACGGAAGACCCATCCGTTCAAACACAGTTTTGGCTTGTGTTGCCAGTGCGAGCGCTTCCGCCCAGCGGGCAAGGGACAAATGGACCTCGGAGCGATAGAGATCCAGCAAGCCGATCCAATACAGATTGCCCTCGACCTCGAATATCTTCTGCGCGGTTTCAAAGGCATCGAGCGCCTCGGCATACTTGCGCGTCTGAAGAAGAGCAAGACCTAGAAACGCCCGGGCCTCGGCTTCCTCACGATGAAGTCCGAGTTCCAAAAACTGCGTAGCGGCACGCTGCGCCAGAGTCGCTGCGTCCTTCGCCCGATTCAACTGGATATAAATTTCCGCCTCGTCCAAATCGCACAAAGCGGAGTGGCGACGGCTGCCGGTCTGTTGGAAATGCTGGCGAAGCCGGTTGAATGATCGAAACGCGTCAATGTATCTTCCCCTCAGATAGTGCAGATGCGCGCGATTGTAGATGGCTTGGGCCCAGAGCTCCATGATCTCAAGGTGCTGGCTGAGGTTTTCGCAATTCTGAAACATCTGGTCGGCTTTCTCGAATTGGTCCATCGCCGCGAGGCATATGCCGAGATTGTGGTAGGACTTCGCGACGCCTTCCTGATCGCCGATCTTTTCGACGACCTCGGAATGCATCAAATGATATTGGTAGGCCCGTTCGTGCTCGTCTATGCGATCATACAGATTTGCAACGTTGTTGCAAACACGTGCAAATCCAACCTCATCGTTGTTTTCTTTGAACCATGCTTCGGCTTCGGAGGCCACCGCCAAAGCTTCTCGATATTTCCCGGCGTGGGTTAAGGCCACAATGTAACCCAGGCGGGCGCGCGCCGCCTGGGCCCGATCACCAGTGGCCTCGAGCTCCTCGATAGCACGTTTATGGTAAGGAAGCGATTCTTCGTATTGCTCGTTTGCCGTCAGGCTGTATGCCAACATGCGGCAAGCCTGTACGACCAAACGGCCATTGCCCGAGTATGTCGCAGCTTGAAGGCAGGCTCTCGCCAGCCGAGCGCTGTGCTCCGATTCTGCGCTTCGGGGCTGGCCCGCATAGAGACGGAAATCCCGGATTTGTTGCCAGATTTCTTCCAGCGTTTGTTCCAACACCGCTGGATCTTCCGACACCGCCCATGCCCTCAGCTCATCATCCGTCCTGTTAATTAACTCCAGCGGACCCACAAAAATTACTCCAGCGGACCCACGAAATTACTCTAGCTCAATAGCTTCCGAAGTTTCGCCAAACACCTAGCACGCGTCGGTCCAATGCTGGAGACGGGTACCCCGAGACGCTCCGCCACAGCCGAATAACTAAGAGAAAATGGATGGAGGTAAAGCAAATTGATCAATTGCCGGCATCGTTCCGGTAGGTCAAGCATAGCGGTTTCAACAAGATGTTCGTTTTCGATCGATCGGATCTGATCTTCAAGGGCCGGATATTCGTCCCTCAAAGGCAACAACGTTTTATGAGATTTCAAGACTGCAGCGGCTTGCCGCCGCGTTACCGTAATCAGCCAGGCCGGTAAACTTTCCGCGTCCCGTAGTTCTGGGAGGCGCTGATAAAGCTCCAGACAGACCTGCTGAAACACGTCCGCGGCATCCTCAGACGACTGGGACAAGGTGCGTGCCACCGAGTAAATCAGACGTTGGTACCGGTCTATCAATTCGCTCCAGGCGCCTTGATCCCCCGTCAGACATTGCCTGACGAGATCCGTGTCTGACTTCCTAGAGACATCTCCTATAGTCAAAGAGCCCTCCGAATAAAACTGGACGGAGCGGCCGCCGCACGGAAGAGTGCGTTCGAGCCGGGAAGAACGCATGTGAGGTACGATCTTCTCGCGCAATGTAGGACAAGCTAGCATATGCAATTTCATTGCTCCCCAGCAATCACTTAGTTGTTAAATGGCGAACACAGACGGAGCGCTGTGTAACAAAAGAAATGGATATGGAAAATTGTCCGCCTTTCTAATCGCATTTTTTAACGGCGGCTGATAGAGTACGCTCATGAAAAAACAACTTCTGCTAACACTCACTTTCGTCGTGATTGTCGCGACTCCCGCGTTCGCCCAGCTCGCGTCTCCGAACTCGTCAGGCGTTGCGGCAGGACACATTCACTTGAACGCAAACGACGTGGAAGTCCAGAAGAAGTTCTGGACCGATGTCGGTGGAAAAATTGTCAACCGGGAAAAGCTCGTTATGGTTCAATTTCCGGGAATCTACGTTCTCCTGCGCAAACAGGACTATAACGGTGGCTCGGTCGGATCCGTAATCAACCACTTTGGCCTTTACGTCAAAGATTTTGATCAGGCGGTTGCGCGGTGGAAGGCAGCGGGACTGAACTGGGAACCTGGAAATAACCCGGGGCAGGGCTACCTGAACGGGCCCGACAGCGTCCGCGTCGAGATCTACGAAAATAAGTCGCTCTCGACTCCGATGGCGATGCATCACATTCATCTGTGGGTGCCCGATCCAATCGCTGCTCAGAAGTGGTACGTCCAGCACTTCGGCGCGACGGCGGGCAAGCGCGCTCAGTTCGAGACGGCCAACGTTCCGGGTACGGAAATCACGTTTAACAAGGTCGACAAGCCTCAGGCCGCGACGAAAGGCCGGTCGATTGATCATATGGGTTTCGAGGTAAGGAGCATCGACGCGTTCGTGGCGAAACTTCAAGCTGCAGGTATCAAAACGGA
>WNGK01005737.1_pt1 | contig 13114 bp, 8 predicted proteins | sample 5400601 | NCBI WGS metagenome assembly WNGK01 (sample SAMN13153376, study PRJNA577476) | soil metagenome | isolation source: 60 cm soil or saprolite under Garry oak tree replicate 1 | place: USA:California | collected 2016-06-15 | reverse complement strand
TTGCAAATACCTCGAATATTCACGATCGACAATGATCGGCGCATGCCCGGCCGCTTCGTGCACGATGTCCGGCGCAGGCGTGTATTCGATGTGATGGATTTGCCGCATGTCGCACGCGATCACCAGGACCTTGTAAGCTTGAAATTCCATGAACGCCGCCGGCGGAATAAATCCGTCCACCGCTACCGCGCCCCAGTCGATCTTGGCAAGGATGTCGTTCATTTCCTGAATGCGCGGGATGCGCTCAAACGAGATGCCGGTGTCGAGGAGCCCTTGGAAGTAAACTTTGTGCGCATACTCGCGCAGGAAAAAAGTGTTTTGACGCATGATGAATCGCCATACGGCATGATCGACTGGCGTGTAATCGTCGTAACGTTGATCGACGGCGAATTGCAAAAGGTGCTTCGGCGTTGCGGCGACGGCCGCGTTGTCCAGGCTGATCCCGCTGGTGGCTTTCATCGACATCTCCTTGCCAAAAATATGATCGCTTTGCACAGCGAGCAAGTGTGATTCATCGGTAGGGACAGATATCCGAGCTGTCCGTCGAAATTCGTCGGACGTTTCGGAGAAAGGTCTACCTGCGCCGAGCCCGAGCTACGCGTTTCCCAATCCAAACGACCGCGACCAACGCAATCACCCACGGCGCGAGAAAGGCCAGCGCCACTCCTATCATCCGTAAACTCCACATGATCGCGCCCGCGCTCTGCGCCAGAGTCCGGCGCAATGTCGCGAATAACCCACTCTCGTGCGAAACGATGTTGCCCTGGCTGTAAATCTGGATCGACAAGTCGGCCGGCGCGCTTGCTTCATCGATCTGTGCGCCGGTGCGATCTTGCCGCTGCACGCTCACGTTCTCGACCCTCCCGAGCGAGTTTAGCGATTGCATCAGCGCGTTGTAATTTCTCATTGGCACACGCAGCGACATATTGGCGAACTCGCGGCCATCGGGATCGCGGCTGAACGATAAGCTACGAATGCGCCCGTCTTGTTTCCCGGTGAGGTTGCGAAGCTCTTTTGTCTTTTCATCAACTGTCGAGGTGCGAATTCGCAAGCTGGTCTGCTGAAATGCCTCCTCCTGTTCTTCGCGAGAGAGCGTGATGTTTAATTCCACTTTGTCGCGCTTCGTCTTGGCGTTTGCGGACATGCCGGTGCCGCCTTGCGCCACGCGCTCGGTTTGCATCTGGAAATTCTCCACGCGTCCCATTGCCTTGACGCGAGTAATCACGCCCTCGCTTTCTTCCGGCGCGATCAACATGCTTACGCGCGCCGAGATCCGCCCGATGTTGTCGCGGTCAAGCTGCGCATTGGTGATCTGTGTCTTCGGCGAGGCGAGCGCTTTGATATCGTTATAGACTTTCTCAACTTCGGGCGCATAAAGCGCGAGCTGTGCGCGTTCCCTCAGTAAAAACGCCGCCGGCTCTTCCAAATCTTTTTCCGCGAGCAAAATCGTGACGGTGGCGAATTGCACCATTGCGTCCATGTACTTTAGTGCACCTTGCATTTTCTCGATGTCTTCGCGGACACGACCGAGCTCTTTTTCGACTTGAAGAAGATCGGAAACTTTCCCGGTCTTCGTTTTCAATATGTCGATCAAACGCTGCTCCATCACGCGCGCGTTCTTCAACCGCGAATCGGTATCGAAATACGCTTTGGTCACGTCCTCGGTTCCGAGTGACTGGTTTTTCAATTCGCCAAGTCCGCGGACCTTTTGCAGGAAGCGATCGAGATTCTCGGGAATAACTTTGACAACGACTTCGCCTCTCAACTTTCCGTTCCCTTGTTTTCTGGAACTCGTCGTAGCAACATAACCACGTTCTTCGTTAACGAACGCGGTGATCTTTTGAACAGTCGTATCAAAGCTCTCAACCTCGAGTTCAATCTTCGCGTCCCGAACGAGCTTGCGATTTGCCACAGCGGAAGGGAGCGCTGAAGATTCCGCTCCTTCGTTAGGAGTGGCGATTTTGTTTTCCGACGCGCCTGTGGTCTGCGGCGCTTCAATCGGGGCCATCTTTGCAGAGCGCGCCACCGCCTTGTCGCGAAATTCAGGCTGAACTTGTAGCTGATCTGACGCCGCACCAGACTCGGGTCGATTTAAATCTGTACTCTTGGAAGCAAATGAGGCCACGTCCGGTTTGTCCTCCCCTTTTGTCTGCATCGGAGCGGACAATCCGCCGCCCACTGCGGGGCCAACCGCGTCTTTGTCTTTCTTGAAATCTTGTCGTTGATCCATCTCGGCTGCGATTTCGTGACTTCTAGATACGGACGCGCCTTCGCCCGTAATCATTCGTCCGACCTGCACGAGCGCGAGCAGCAGCGCAGCGACGGCGGTGATTTGCGTCACACGCAATCGCATAATGTCGACAATTAACTTGGCGATGCCTCCGGTTTTTTGCGGATTGCGATTGCGGAATCCGGCGAGCATTCGTTGTTCGAAAGCGGGATCCGGTTTTTCAGTAGTAAGGGTTTTTTCCAAAACGCTGTTCATAATTTTGTTTTCCTGATGTGTTTGGCGGCAGGCAGCACATTCAACGAGATGGGCGTGGAGAGCTTCTCGCTCCCTGTGGGAAAGCTCGTTGTGCAGGTCGGCCGCGAGGTAATTGTCGATGTTGTCGTGGATGGTCATGACTGTTCGAGTGAGGCGAGCGCGGGCCGGAGTTGTTTGCGCATGGAAGCGAGGGCGCGTCCGAGAATTCCACGCAGGGCGCCGTTGCTCAGCCCGAGAGTGTTTTCGATCGTGCGATAATCCATTTCTTCGAAATAACGCAGCATCAACGCGCTCCGATAAATTTCGGGAAGCGCGGCCAGCGCTGAATGCACATGTCGATCGAACTCTGAGCCGTTCGGCTCAGGAGCGGAACTTGGCCCAATTGCTTCGTCAATTGTTGTGGACAGGGGCACTGTGCGGCGTTTCCGAAAAATGTCGTGAGCGCGATGACGTGCGATGGTCGCGAGCCAGGCGGGAAATTTTTCCGGATCACGCGCGCGCCAACGCGACTTCCAGGCTTTGACAAGCGCATCTTGCACAACGTCCTCGGCTTCCTCGCGATTTTGCAGAATACCGTAAGCAATGGCGAAAAGTATTCGGCTGTGCGTGCGGATGATCATTTCAAATGCTTCTCGATCGCCGTGAATGGCCGCCTGATACTGTTCGCGTTCACTGGCATCCATTGGTCGATCTAAAGCCTAGACGTTTGAGGGCGCGATTCCGCGCGAAATATTTTTCCACTTTGGCGGGGCACGCGCGGTCGCGTCCCGAAAATAATGGGTCATGACGGAGCATGACCCTCCAGTTCAGAAAATGATTACGGTGTTGCCGACGCTCACCAGATCTTTGACGCGTGCAGCATCCCAGTTCGCCAACCGGATGCAGCCATGGCTTGCAGCGCGGCCAATTGTTTCAGGATTATTCGTTCCGTGAATACCGATGCCGGGTTTGTTCAATCCCATCCAGAGAACGCCCACGAGATTATTCGGACCAGGCGGAAGATTGTAATAATTCTCGGTGCGCACACCATAATTGAGCATGCCTTCATCGTAACGGAACCACGGCCAGACGGTCGCACCGAGGATTTTCCATGTGCCAACCGGCGCGGGTAACGTTTTCGAGCCCGGCGTAATGGGAAAAACGCCGACGAGTTGATCATTGCCGAAGACCTCCAGTAGATGTTCCTTTGTGTCGACGAAAATTTTGCGCGCCACGAATGCCGGATTTTCGGGAATCTTACCCTCAGTGAACTTTTCAACCTCAAAGGGCAGAACATTCGGCACTTTGAGCACTTCGCCGGGCTGAAGATGCTCCCAATTTTTGCCCGGATTAAGTTTCTGAATGTAAGACTCCGCCGAATGATACCGTTCCGCGACGAATTCGAGTAGCGACGTGTAGGGGAGCCATTTCAATTTTGCCTGCTCGGCATGGCCGCTGGGAACATTGCCTATCGATTTCAGGTCTTCTTCTCTCACTGTATAGGTCGTGTAAGTCACCGGCACTTGATCGAGCAGCCAGGAATCGACCGCGCCAGTCTTTGGCATGGCGTGTGCGTGCTTGTAGGAAATGAGCGCCTTGCGAAAAAATTCGCCCATTCTTCCATCGATTTTGCCCGGGGTGAAATCGCTATTGTCCAGGAAAATCTGGAGCCGCGTCGCCGTCTCTTCGTCGTAGTTCGGCAGCGCCACTGGATAAACTCTTGGCGGCGGTGTTGTGCTCTCCTGCGCGAACGCGATGATCGAAATCGTGATGAACGGCAGCATGACAACAAAAGGCTTCATCGAATCAAAATGAACGGTGAGAGATTCCTCGACTTCGCTTTGGATAACAAACCACTTATCGCGCGTCGCCTTTGGGGAACATGACCTTTTCTGGGGCGGCATTAAGGGCCGCGAGTAATTTCGGGATCAGACGGCTTTTGGTCGAGCCGGCTTCGCGCGGGGCGACCAGATAACGAACGATTGCGTCGATCCAGGTCACCTCATCGACGCGAAAAATGACGCGCGGATGCTCGCGCACTTCCAGTTCGTCCACCGGTGTGCGGGCCAGGAGGTCGCGGTAAACGGCGATGCGTTCCATCATCTCTTCGCCGATTTCTTCCTGGACGATTTTTTGCATTGTTTTTGCAACGAACTCCAAATCGCTCTGATAAGCGATTTGAAATTTGATTTCGTTCCAGATGTAGGGAAACAGCGGCCAAGAATAATTGTAGACGATAGAGTCGAGCACTTTCTCGTTCGGAAACCGGATGACGCGCCCGCTCGGATGATCGCCGGAGATATATTGACCTCCAAATTCCCACAGCGTCGTGTCGAGATAGCCGACATCGATCACATCGCCGGTAGCATCGTCGATCTTGATGCGGTCGCCAACTTGATAAGGACGTCGGACGAGAATGAAAATCCAGGCGATAAAGCTTTTCATCGGCGTTTGCACGGCTAAGCCGACAATGATCGAGCCTATGCCGAGTGCGGTGAGCGCCGCGTACCAATTCACAAAGATCACCGAGATGGCGATGACGGCGATCAGCACACCGACGACCAAATACTGAATGCGCTGGAGAGTAAACCGAGTGACTGCATCCTCGATTCGCCCAATCGCATAAACTCGCACGGCTTTCGCGGTCGCGAGAATGACGACGATTAAAGCGAAGCCGCGGAGAATACGTTGGCTGAAATCGACTTCCGTTTGCACGAGCGGAATAAACTTCGAGCCGATGAGATAATAAAGAATCGCACAGCCGATAAGCACAAGTCCGTGAGTAACGAACCAGAACTTATCCGTGGCGCGCGCCTTGATCTTCTCGCTGGGCTTTTTTTCGCCTGCGGTTCGAGCCAGCTCTTTGCGGACTTCCGGTTTTTCGGAAATTTGCTGTGCGGTCTCAGGCATCAATTATGAATCGCATTAGTGCGTAATGGTGAGCGCCACTTGCTGTATTGTAGAGCTCGCGGGCGAAACCCCCGCCGCTACACATTGCGCGCTAGGCTGTCTTTACCCAGCACCGCAGCACTTCAGCGACGCTCCACGCTTGCGCGATGCAACCGCCGGCCAAGTACGGTTCGTTCGCATCAAAAACTTCGCTGATTGTGCCAAGTCCATTATCGCTCAGGTGGATCGGGAAAGTTTCGAGAAATTTACGGGCGCCTCGCTTGTCGTTCGGGTGAACTTTCAGCCAGGCGTCGACGAAGGGTCCGATCAGCCAGGCCCACACTGTTCCTTGATGATAAGCACCATCACGCGAGCGCAGATCGCCGGAGTAAATTGGTTTATATTCTGGATCATCGGGTGAAAGCGAACGCAATCCAAGCGGGGTGAGTAATTTATTTTGCACAACATCGACAACGGACTTCCAGCGTTCCTGATCCAGCACAGGGTGGTCGAGTGAGATGGCGAAAAGCTGGTTTGGACGGCAGGAAACATCGTGCGTTTCCTTGTCGCCCTTGCAATCGACAATGTCGTAAAGATATCCGCCGTCGGCGAACCAGAAACGTTGATTGAATGAAATGCGCGCGCGTTGCGCATGTTCTTCATAATGCTGCGCAACCGCCGCGCTGCCGGTTCGCTGCAACCACTCCGCCAATAATTCCAATGCGTTATACCAAAGCGCGTTAATCTCGACCGCTTTTCCCCGCCGGGGCGTTACGACCCAGTCGCCAATCTTCGCGTCCATCCAGGTTAGCTGATAACCTTCCTCGCCTTGGGCAAGGAGACCGTCGCTTGGATCGACATGAATATTAAACTTGGTCCCACGCAAATGTTCCTCGACGATTTCGATCAAAGCGGGCAGGAGAAGCTTGAGCGTCGCGCGATCACTCGTTATCTCGGTATAACGCGCGAGCGCATGAAAGAACCAGAGAGTCGCGTCGGCGGTGTGATAGAGACCTTGCTTCGCGCCATCGGGGAACATGTTCGGGATCAAACCGTCACGAATGTAATAAGCGAACGTTCGCAGAATGTAACCAGCCTCGAGCCAGCGACCGGTCGTTAAGGTTAAACCTTCGAGGCTAATCATGGTGTCGCGTCCCCAATCGGTGAACCAATGATAACCGGCGATGACGGTTCGCACTTCATCGCCAGCGGCGTGCGCGCGCGCCGCTTCCTCAAAGCGGCCGGCTGGCGTAATGATGAATTGGTCGGCTGCGAAACTCAATTCGGCCGCGAAACCTTCGCGCGCATCGGGCATCGCAGAGTTGAGCAAACGAGCGCGCCGTTCACGTTCGGAAGCGAGGGCCTGCCCCGGGCCAAGCACCTCGACGATTTCCCATTTTTCCGTCGAAGCAATCAGGGTGGGGGTCATCTCTGCAGCAAGGTCGACATGGAAAAATCCGGGACTCCACAATTCGCCTTCGTGGGCATAACCGCGGCTTTGTTCGATGCGATAAAGAACCTGCGGAATCTTCATACTCGAAATCGTGAATGCGGATTCGCAGCCACAAAGTTTCATGCGCAACGCGGGAAATCCGGGCCGGGCTGGCGCGATCTCGTAGCGTCCGTTTACCGCGCTGAGTTTGTATGGCCCAGCGGTGCCTTTGTTTACCGGAATCTCGTGATGTCGAAAGTGAAACGCTGGCCGCAACTCCAGTCGCGGACGGCTCATGCCTTCCAAAATGCGGTAGCTCACGTGCACCGTGTTCTGCAGGTGCGGAAGAATTACCCGCTTTTCCAAAACCAGATCGCGCGCGTGATACGTCCAAATCGGCAACCCATCTTCGAGTCGAAATTCGCGCAGATAACCCGCGCCTCGAAGATCGAGCTGACCGCCAGCACGTTCCTCCCCGCCTAACGAAATGACATCCTTGTCTTCGAAGCGGAGAGATTCGGAAACGTGGTTCCACATTACTACGCGCCCCAGTGGTGCTGCTAAGGCGGCAATGAGCAATCCATGGTATCGCCGCGTAATCGCACCTGAAACCGTGCCGGAGGCGTAACCGCCAAGCCCGTTAGTCACGATCCATTCGCGATTGAGCAAAACTTCGTGCGAAGTTTGCGCCGGATCCCAATTCATCGTGCGCACGACGGCTGGGCTATGCGTCATGTTGCTTAGTTGAATTGAAGTTAAGGACGGCGTCGTTTTGGTTTGCGACGCGGGGCCTTTTCAGCAACCAGACGCAACGCAACGGCTGCTTCGGCGGGCAACAGCCATTGCTCTTGCGTCACGAGCGGGACGGCGCCTGGGCCACCATAGCGTAGCGACTCACTCGTCCACAAGGTTTCCCATTCGAAACCGAGCGGCGGCGCCAGAAGCGGTTCGGGCGCAGGCGCGAGGACTTGACGTCTTCCGAAATTCACGATGAGCAAGCGCTCGTCGTTCTCACCTGCAAAAAACCGGAGCACAAAACTCGCCGGCCCGAGAACGGCGCCATCGACTTGGCCGGGCACTTGGTCGCGAAATCGCGAATCTTCACGACGCAATTTGATAAGATCGATATACAGATCATAAAGCTCGCTGTTGGTCGTGCGCTCAGAAAAATTGAGCTTGCAACTGGTAAACACGCGGGGATCAGATGGTGAGGGCAAATCCCTCTGTATCTCTTCATTGGCCAGCGATGGGAACTGTGCCAGAAACTGAAAACGACCTTTGCGGATAGCCTCGCGCATATCGCTGTCTCCCACATCTGTGAAAAATACGAAGGGACTGCTTGCGCCAAACTCCTGGCCTTGAAAAAGCATTGGCGTCCAAGGCCCGAGAAGGAGAAGTGCAGTCATGGCCCGATAGCGTCCGGGCGAAGTTTGAAAGCGCAATCGCTCGCCTCGCGGATTATTCGAAATCTGATCGTGGTTTTCGATGAAGGCGACAAACGCCTCTGGAGGTATGCCAAAAGTCGGTGTGCCACGCTGCGATTCCTGCCAGGAATACGGTTGGCCTTGGTAAAGATAACCGTACTTTGCTGCAGAAACGAACTCCTGCGGCAAACCGAGATAACCGGTGTAGTACGCTTCGTTCCTTCCGGTCAGAGCAACAAAGGCGCTGTGATGGAAGTCATCATTCAACAAACCGTCGAGATCGTCGCCGCCTTCGCTGCGCGGTCGCACCAGCTTGGCTTCCTGCGGCTCATTCTCGGCGATCAAAATCAGCATGCGCTTTCCAGCCGCAGCGCGAGCCGCTCGGCCGACTGCGCCGATGATATATTCTTCGGACTTATCATTCACTTCCTGCGTCGCGTCGAATCGGAAACCGTCAAAGTGAAACTCCTCGATCCAATAACGCCCGTTCGTAATGAAAAACTCCCGGACCGGATCTGAATTCAACCCGTCAAAGTTAATCGATTCACCCCAATCGTTTTCATATTGGGCGGTGAAATAATGATCGGAGAAAACGCGGACGTAATTTCCGTCGGGACCAAAGTGGTTGTAAACAACATCAAGAATGACACCAATTCCTAACGAATGGGCGTGATTGACGAAACTGCGCAAGTCCTCTGGAGTGCCATATAAACGGGTGGGCGCGAAAAGATCGACACCATCGTAACCCCAGCCGAAATTTCCGGGAAAATCTGCAATCGGCATCATTTCAATAACGGTGATGCCAATGCGGGCCAACTCCGGCAGTTGTTCCGCGGCAGCGCGCCAGGTCCCTTCCTCGGTGAATGTGCCCACGTGCATCTCATAAATGATCTGGCCCTTTAACTGCTTGCCGGGCCATTCCGCGTCCGACCAGCGAAACGTTGTGGGATCAACTACGCGCGAAGAACCGTGCGGACCGTCGGGCTGGAAGCGCGACGCTGGATCGGGATGAAAGTGTTCGGCGTTATCAACCCGAAACCGATAACAGTCACCGGCGCCGGCTTCGGCCGATCCGGAAAAATATCCGTCGTCTTCACGTTGGAGCGGATGAAAAGTGCGGCGCGCACTTTTTGCTGCGCTTTTTTCAAGGACAACATCGACATGAGTTGCTTTCGGCGCCCAAACGCAAAAATGCGTTTCGTTTGCGCCAATTAGTTCCGCGCCGATGGGATAGCGGCGAAGTTCTCGCGGATCGGTCACGCAAGTTTTTCGTCCATCGGCCGTGTTACGACTGTGGGTTTCGATGATTTCTTTTCTCCTCTGCAACATCAATAATCAAAAGGGCCGTAGGGGAGGCCCGCTAGACGTCGGTGGTTGCCCAAAACTTGCGGAACGCGCTTGGCCAGCTGCGGTCCACCACACTTTTTCGGGCGCTGTCGCCCATTTTCTTCCGTAATCCGGGATCAACAACCAATGTTCGCACCGCGCGCGTGAAATCATCGACATCGTGCGATTTTGTTATGAGACCGTTCGCTTTGTCTTCGACTAACTCCTTTGGGCCGCCGGAATCTGAGACGACGACTGGAACGCCGGATGCTTGCGCTTCGATGATGACATTGCCGAAAGTGTCGGTCGTGCTCGGAAAAGCGAAGACATCAGCTGAAGCATAAGCGGTGGCTAGCTCGATACCGGTAAGGTATCCGGTGAACACTGCGTCCGGCAAAAGTTCGGAAAGCCCCTGAGAATAAGGCCCATGGCCAACCACAAAAAGCTGGACCGACAAACCTTCATCGCGCAATCGCCGATAAGAGTTTGCCAGGACATCCAGATCTTTCTCTCGCGATATCCGTCCGACGTAAAGCAGGCGCACCTGGCCGTTGCTCGGTCCAAATTTCTCCCAAAACGCGGGCTCGCGTCGCGCGGGTGTGAACAGTTCGGTATCGAGACCACGCGGGAGAATTTTCAATTTTCCCGGCTCGAAGCCGCGAGCGATCCAGTTCTGGCGATATTCTTCGGAATTGACGAAAACGGTATCGAGTTGGCCGTAGAACCAATGCATGTAGTGCCAGGTCGCGCTCTCGAGAAAACTGTCCTCAGTGAGAATGCGAATGTATTGAGGAAAATCGGTGTGATAGATGCCGCTGGTTTGCAGATTAAGCATCTTGCCCGCAAGCAACCCAGACAGGCCGATCGGTCCGGGCGTGCTGATAATAATCTCGGTAAATTTTTCCTGCTGGATATAATCGAGGATCTGAAGAATCGGCGGGAAGCTTAATTTCTGAAGCTCGTACTCGGGCAGCTCAAACTCGCCAATTGGCTGAAAGTTTTTGATCGGGATATCGTCTATCTGTAGTTCGCTCCGGGACGTTACGACGATCAATTCCTTTTCAGCTGCTGCCCCGGCCGCCGTCATCTTGCGAATCGTAGTAGCGACGCCGTTGACGTCTTCGAGCGTATCGGTAAACCAAGCGCGTTTACGATTCTGCAGCGCAACGGGAATTTGCCCGGTTAATTCGCTAAAAATTTGCCGCAACCACGAACGAGACGGTGCCTGGCTGTGAAAGCCGTACAGGTATGGCGTTAAGATCACTAGGATCGGCACGATCGCACTGAGCGCTTGCATGCTCTCGACGACGTTTCCCGCGCTGATTTGCTGGACGAATTTTTCGAAAAGGCGAAAGGTGAGTTGCTCTGTGACAAGGTTCGCCAGCAGAAAGGCCCGGCGCTCGGGCTCGGGAATGGCGCTGATCTCGTCATTGAGTTTCGCTTTTACTTCTGGCTGCGCGAAATAACCCGAAAGCTCCTTCCAAAGCGATCTGTTGGCCGGCTTGGCAAGGTCGAAGATTTTTCCCGATAAAACGCCCTGTGCGATAAAGCCGACTTTTTCCTTGAGTGTGAACTCAGTCGGATCGCGCCCTTCCATGAACCGCGAAAACATTTGTTCGAGGAGTGTGGCGCTCGGTCCGAGTTTTTCGTGGAAACGGTCCTGGATATAACACGCGACCGTGTTGTAGAAACTGTGCGAGATGGCGAGTGGAGTTCCGCCCCCTCCGTGTGCCGTGCATGCTCCCGAACGTATATTAGCCAGAAATTTCTCCGCTGAATGCGCTGGCGGCGTTTCGGTGTATGCGGAAGCGATAAATTGTCCGCCGTGATCATCCGAGCCACCCGTGAAAATCTTTATCCAGGGATCGGCGTGCGTTGGCGCAAGGTTATGCCGGTTAGCAAACATGTCGATCTTCTCCGGCCTCAAAGAGCCCAAAAGATTCTGAGCAAGTTCGCTCAGAAGAGTATCCCGTAAGCCGTTGATGGCTTCGAAGTGCTTAAAGAGCAAAATGAGGCGTTCGAGGTGGACTGCAGTGAGCTTGCCGTTGATACTGTAAAGCGGGTGGGCCACAGCGTGAGCGATCTGAGCCGTTTGGAGATAGCGCTGCAGCTCAAAAATATTGTCGCGGACGCCCTCAATATCGCGGTGTTGCTCTTCTGAAATTCCCCAGACCAGGATGTCGATCTTGCACGGATCCTGTGGAAAATAAGTCGTTACCTGCTCACTGATAAATGAGTGAGGCGAATCCATGATTTGCAGGCAGCCCTCGATCGTATCGTGGTCGGTAATGGTGACGTAATCCATCCCGCGCTCCAGCAACTGCCGGTACACCTCCCTGGGATCGGAGTAGCTGTCTGGAAAATCAAAACGGCGGAACAACCATTCCTCAGAGCGCGCGCTATAGCGCGAGTGAATATGTAAATCGCACTTGCTCATTCTTCACCCTTTTCGGTTCGCCATTAACCTTTGTTCGGCGATCCAGTCGCGATACGTCGTTGGCCTTCTCGTTTCGTCCATCATATCTATAAATCGCAGGATCTGTCTCCAAACGGCGGGGTGAGAATAATCGGGCGGATGAATGCTCAGGCGCAAGAGAGGATTGTTCTTCAAAAATTGGAGCAGAGCGGCATTCCAGACGCGGCTCACAGTCAGCCGCCAATTACTCCGGACGCTGTAAACAATCGATCTTGCGGCAAACTCTTGGTTCGAGCGAAGATCGCGCACGGTACGCAATCGGGTCGTGTATTCCAATTCGGCGTCGCGCGCGGCACGCTCGGCTTCCACGCTGAGTAGCCAAGCCGGCGCAACAAAACCTCGGGGAGTCAGGCCGCCGGCGTGGAATTCATCGCGCGCATTCGTGATCCGCCGCAGGGCTTCCTCGTAATCAAGGTCGTAGAATTCGCCTTCGTAATGGGTATAAAACCTGGTCAGAAATTTGTCCCGTAAGCTTTCATTCGGACGGCGAGGACGCTCATGAAAATAGCCGTGGATGACGATTTCATGTCCGTCCGATTCCAAATCGCGCAACCAGGCAACGAATTGCGGATCTTTTGTGACCAAACCTTGATGGTGATAGTCCGGGACAACGAGCAGAGAACAGACGCGCACACTGTGCCGGGATAATTCTGAAATAATCTCATTGGCGACATCTCGGTTGGAAGGAGCGATGTCGTGCAGAGAGACGACCATAAAGTCTTTCGTAGCGGCTGCCGTCGCGACGAGGGGTACGAATTGAGTGGCGACCACCGAAGTCATTTTTAAATTTTCAACAGCGCCCGTCCCAGCGACAAGCGCAAAAGAACGGCGCGAGAGCACGCTAGCTTCCCATCGCAACAATCGCACGAAACTCTCCAGCCGTCACCGGCATGACGGAGAGGCGCGATTGACGCACAAGCTGAATTTTCTTCAGCTGCGGAGCTGCCTTAATTTGCTGAAGCGTGACCGGTTCCCGCAGAGATTTGATCGGTGCAAGGTCCACGGCGCTCCAATCGCCTTCTTTGGCGGTTGGATCGGGATAAGCTCCTCGGGTAACTTTAGCGGTGCCGATGACGGCTTTGTCCTCTCCGCTGTGATAGAAC
>WNGK01015920.1_pt1 | contig 13115 bp, 12 predicted proteins | sample 5400601 | NCBI WGS metagenome assembly WNGK01 (sample SAMN13153376, study PRJNA577476) | soil metagenome | isolation source: 60 cm soil or saprolite under Garry oak tree replicate 1 | place: USA:California | collected 2016-06-15 | reverse complement strand
GTACCGGGACAATAATCACGGCGACTGTCAGTACTGTCGTGATGATCAGAAGTGCCCACTGCATGGCTTGCGGCGGCGATGGTGGCAGCGGCTCTTGCTGCATATGGCCTCCTTACTACGGCAGAATAACGCCCTATCCTACTATTGACCCCACGAAGGGAAAAGCGGACCTGGCAAGGAGATATTTTCCTCACGCTTCCCTTTGCGGTAACCTTGTTCTAGTGCCTGAACTTCAGCATCACTCAATGGGAGACCAATCAGATAAGCAACGAGACGAGAGGTAAGCGTAATAGCCTGTCCTGTCCCATTTACCCGTCCTTCAACCAAGACGATATTTCGCCAGAGGGGATCATCAATCCGCCAGGGAATCTTGTTTAATCGCTCCACGACCTCCTCTAACGATAGTTCTTTTCGTAGCCGCAGAGCTAACGCTATTACAGCTACAACGATGAGCTGTCCAGTAGGCTTTAAACAGAGAAACCGTTCGCGAAGCGATGGTAAACGTTCGGGAGTACCATATACCGCTTCGTGAAAATGCGTAAATCCTTTTAAAAGTAGATTCCACAAGTCAGCAATCTCATTGTATCGCTGAGCTTTTTCCGGTGAGCTGGCAACGGGATTGTGTCCAAGCGCCTGATCAAGCATCCGCACGGAGTCATAGAGAACACTGAGGGTGGTGAACTTACATAACCTATTGGTGAGTGTGTTGGACTTCCAATTAACCAGGTCCTTGGGAACGACTCCCCGACGCTCTTTATCTTCTCCCATCAACCAACGTGCATACATCGCGTAGTCATCATTAACGGTCGTTCGAATTGCTTCTCCTCGGTCTATGGTACGAGCAGACTTATGCATCCGCAGAAGCATCTCTTGGCAATCTGCATATGTAGGGGAAGGAAGCAGAATCACAGGAAGCATATCCTCCGCGAGTGCCAGGCGCTTCTTGCCTGACAGCATCGAGAGTGCTTTAAGCATACCTAACATGCGTTGATAGCCATCAAGCGGCACCCATATTTCTGATCCAGTGTCTGAAAGGTACAACATTCCCCACTTACCAGAGTTCTCACTCTCATACTGTCCTAATGAAAGCGGTTGAAAAGATGGAGATGGATAGATTGCAAAAGATAATCCTCCCATCCACCATGTTTGGTCACTAGTCAAGCGATCTACAATCAATTGGGCAATCTCATCGATCGCTTTTTCCTCTTTTTCCAATGGGGGCATTACATGCTCTTTGAACGGGAAAGAGTGTTCCATTACCCGTTTAAGAAAGGACAGTGTTACAGTTCCCACGAAACAGTCGCGGTCGCCGGATGTCACTTGCTGTACTAACATTGCTACTTGCCTCCAGCATTCTTCTTTTTGTTTGGGCAAAATAGATGTTTGTCCAAACAAAACCCTTTATTAATAGGATACCACATTGCTCTTCTTTTGTCAATACTGGATAGAGAATGACCTTGTGAAGCCGATGGAGAAGGTACTGAACGACACAAGCGAGGAAGAAGCATTTTTTTATGTACATAGAAATGTGTCATGACACTTACTAAAAAGTGCATGAGGTTTTTAATTCATACATCTGGTCACCGAGAGAGATGCTTCAGCATCTCTCAAACGAGGACATCGAACTGAGTGAGCTAATTCCATCTATTCTTATGCTTCGTCACCTGGCCCTTGGTCTACACTCCTTCCCAGCCTTTCAAGAAAAGGTTAGAGTTATTCAAGAGATTTTCTCCCAATACCTTTGCCGGAAGTTCAACGCGCATCTCTTCCCTTTCCGTTTTTAAGAGATCTAATGAGAAAGAGTATGTAGACCTTATGCATCTGATACTGCCTAGTATCCTTTTATATATGGAGGATCACGATGTTGACTTCAGAGGGCATTGCCCTTTTCTGTCAGCGCTTGGGCCTCTCCAGCCAGGCTCAGGCGGTATTGGCAACTATTCGGTCATCCCCACCCTCGCGCCGTGTAGGGGGTGGAGGGAAAAGCGTTCCCGTTCGCTACCCTAACCGGAAAATGAGCGTCATCATTCAAGCCACGAGTCTTATCGTTGAGTTCGCTGGAGTCTACCTGATGGAGCATGTAAAGCTGTGGAGCAATGGTGACCGGTCACCAGCGGTTGGGGTCAGGTCACCAGTAAGTATGTAATGCAGTTCCGATAAGCACTTGGAATACCTTCTTCTGCTATCAGGAGCAACTCCTCTATCGTTTCTCCTCCACTCATCCGCTCATTAAGGATGAGTATGCCTGGAACATGATGTCCTTGCGCCAAGTGTGCGGCTAAATGAGGAGGCATAGATGCCTGGTTGTTTGTGATCAGGATACAGGCATTTTCTTCGCACCAAAACAAAATGTCTGGATCAAGTGTCTCTCTAGGTGGACACCCTGGTTCCCCACAGCATACACACAGGTCTCCGAACTTTTGTTTAGTAGTTGCCGTTTATAAAGAGGGCCAACATTTTCATCCATCAAATAATGAATACTCATGTTGCCCCTGAGGCCAATCTTTCTGCTTTTATCCTACGAAGTCGTTGTATTTCAGGCGAAGGATTGGCCGCCTGCTGCCTTCGCATCTCTCTGCTCCACTCCAACCAGTTGGCCAGATATGTTGAGACAGCTTCTTTCTTATGAAGATAATAGAGGATGGTTGCATAGACCTGTTCCAAACTCAGTGAAGGGTAGGTATTAGCAATCTCTTCAGGAGAACGTAACCGGTGAATAAAATCGTAGAGGACTGTCTCAATGCCGATTCTCGTCCCCTTGATTCTGATATCGTTCTTCTCGAAGAAGTCAAAGTATTCTTCTAGCTGCATAGTCTGCCGCCATTATGCTCTTGAGGGCTTCCCTTCTCAAGAATGTAGCATATCATAGAGCTAGCTCTGTTGCAAACAATCATATTCACCCTGGATATATACAGGTGTTGTAGGTAAGTGAGCGAGGAAGAAAAACAAAAAGGGTGACCGATGGGGCTTGAACCCACAACCGCTGGAGCCACAATCCAGAGCTCTGCCGATTGAGCTACGGTCACCACGTCGTTGCGTACCGTCAGTATAGCGGACGCTTTACGACTTGTCAATAGCTGTTTTTGCTTTTTTACGGCTTCCTGTGAAGCATCTCCTAGTACGTCAAAATAGTACCAATCAACATCTCCCAGAAACGCTCTACCTCTAGCGCGTAGCCTACGCGTACATTGGGTTCTTTGCCCAGCGTGCCATAGGGATCACACACCGTTCTTCCCGCTGTCCATTCGCCTTTGGTTTCGATCTCGACGCGGATAGTATGGGCATGCAGTATGTCAGGGTCGATTACGGCTGCTACCGCACATGGATCGTGTACCGGCGGGGCCGGAAAACCGAAGATGTCACGGTACGTACTTCCGTAGAAGACGAGTAGATCGGCTACGAAGTTCGCGACCGGGCGATTGGCGGCACGCAAACGCCCTAATACCTCTTCAGTGGCTAGGGCTTGATGCGTCACCTCCAAAGGAGACATAGTGATTGGTCGGCCACAGTTAAATACAATCGCGGCAGCTTCAGGATCAGCCCATATATTAAACTCAGCGGCAGGGCTGCGGTTCCCCAGCCCTATCGCTCCGCCCATCAGAGAAATAGCCGCAATCTTGGGCAAAATAGTCGGCTCGCGGCCTATAGCCGAGGCGATATTAGTGAGTGGCCCGGTGGGAACAAGCGTGATATCGCCGTCCGAGTTCAGCAGTTGTTCGATCAGTAAATCAACAGCGTGCTGCGCGACAGGCTCAATGTCTGGTTCGGGAATGTTGGGGCCATCCATGCCCGACTCACCGTGAATGTTAGCGGCGTGCTGCGCCGGACGCACCAGTGGACGATCCGCGCCCTTCGCTACCGGTACATCGCGAATACCCGCCAGCGAACAGACTTTCAGCGCATTGGCCGTTGTCTTATCCACCGATTGATTGCCTGCAACGGTAGTAATAGCAAGCAGTTCAATGTCGGGATGATGGGCAGCCAACAAAATAGCGATGGCATCGTCATGGCCGGGATCACAATCGAGGATAATTTTGTGTTTCATCTGCTTAACCTTCGGGCACCCATACAGAATACCCTTCTACAAATTTTATTGACACAAAGAACGTGAAAAAACGCTGCTTTATAGTAACATGCACAGCCGTGCATTTCAACCAACACTACCCAGGCACCTTCCATTGATATGCTTTATAATAGAACGTAGACTCATAGCAATAAGTACATAGTCTTACGAAGGGATCACTCATGTCACTGCACATTTCTGCATCAACCTCTACTTCAGTGTCTAAACATTTGCGTACTGTTTATGGATCGTGTCCGCATGATTGCCCTGATTGCTGCGCTCTGGAGACGCAGGTGGATGAGCAGGGGCGAGCGGTCAGTGTGCGGGGACGTGCAGATCATCCGGTGACACGCGGCTGGCTGTGCGCTAAGGTGAACCGCTACCTGGAACGCGTATATCATCCTGAGCGGTTGCTTTATCCACTGCGACGTACTGGCCCGAAAGGCTCCGGCCAGTTTGAGCGTATTTCGTGGGATGAGGCGATTGCCGAGATTACAAGCCAGTGGCAGCGTATCATTGCAGAAGATGGCGCACAATGTATTTTGCCCTATAGCTATGCGGGCACGCTGGGCCTTGTCAATGGCTCTGTGACCGATAATCGTTTCTGGCATCGGCTGGGAGCTTGTCGGCTGGAGCGTGCGATTTGTGGTCATGCCGCTGAAGAGGCCGTACAACTGACTATTGGCGGTCGCCTTGCCCCTTCGCCGGAAATGCTGCTGCAAAGCAAGCTTGTGCTCATCTGGGGGAGTAATCCGGCTAGCACCGCTCCGCATATCATGCCCTTTCTGCGGCAGGCGCAGCGCAATGGTACTCGTGTTATTGTCATTGATCCTATTCGTACCCTGACGGCCCGTTCTGCTGATCAGCATATTCAACCTCTTCCTGGTACAGATGCTGCTCTGGCTCTGAGTATGATGTATGTCATAGTGCAGGAGGATTTGCATCGACCGGACTGGATTGCGGCACATACGGCTGGCTGGGAGCAGCTTTTTGATCGTATTATGCAGTTTCCTCCTGAACGGGCTGCTGTGATTACGGGTTTGTCTGAAGAGACGGTCATTACCTTGGCACGCACCTATGCCACGTTGACTCCGGCCCTCTTGCGGGTTACCGATGGTATCAATCGTCATACCAACGGCGGGCAAACTGTGCGTACTCTGGCCTGTTTGCCTGCCCTGACCGGTCAGTATGGTCTTCCCGGTGGTGGCCTGATGTACAGCACCAGCGATTGGCTGAAATGGGATACTGACGCCGTAAAGCATGAGCTTGAAGCGAGCTGTCCACCTGCACCTCGCACCCTAAATATGAATCGCTTAGGGGCCATTCTTACCGGTGAAGCTGATCCGCCGATCTATTCGCTCTACGTCTACAATGCCAATCCAGTTGCCTCTACACCCAATGCGGGCAAGATTGTCCAAGGATTGCAGCGCGACGATCTGTTTACGGTTGTGCATGACCTGTTCGAGACTGATACGGCTCGTTACGCTGATATTCTCTTGCCCGCTACCAGTCAGCTTGAACATGTAGACCTGCATAAACCCTATGGCCATCTTTCGTTACATTATAATATGCCTGCTATCGCGCCACAAGGAGAGGCACGCAGCAACTGGGATGTTATGCGCACTCTTGCCGCCAGTATGGGCTTTGACGAGCCCTGGCTACAAGAGGATGCTAATGAGGTTATTCGTGGGGTCCTTACCGCGACTGCACGCACGAATCCTCTGCTGGGCGAGATTACTCTCGAACGTTTGCAAGCGGAAGGTTCGATTCCTTTGTCTATTCCCGACAAGCAACGGATACCTTTTGCTGATGGTATCTTTCCCACGCCTTCTGGCAAGGTTGAATTTTATTCGGCTCAGGCAGCAGCGAAGGGCTATGATCCTGTTCCCAACTGGCAGCCCGAAGTAGAGTCGAAAGTGGTCGGGGCTACCCAAGCTGCCACTGATATGCGCTTGCCTTTGCTCTGTCCAGCTGCTCATCACTTTGTCAGTTCCACATTTGGCAATCAGAAATACCTGCGTGCTAAAGAGGGTGCGCCTATTCTGCGTATTCACCCACAAGATGCCGCTCCGCGTGGCATTGCCCATGGTCAACTGGTGCGTGTGAGCAACGAGCGAGGTGAGTGCCTGCTGGTAGCCGATGTTACTGAAGATGTACGTCCCAGTGTGCTGGCCACCACTACCGTCTGGTGGCCTCGCTTCAGTTCCGATCAACGAAATATCAACTGGACAACCTCCGACGAGTTGGCAGATTTTAATGGCGGCAGTACTTTTTACACTAATCTGGTTTTAGCTGAACCAATTGAGTAAGTAATACGTAGAGTTTCTTAAGAAAAGTTTTCTTTGAAGAAAAGGCTGTGTTATAATAGCAAGCGAAGAAAAATACTGTGAGGATGAACGATTGAAAGATGCTACTCCTGATCGTCCTGAAAATACCCACAATACACCAGTTAAAGATCAGGCACTACATCAGCAGGAAATACTGCACTATATTGAGGAAGTGCGCCGGAGCAGTGAAGAACGTGCGGCCCTTATTGAAATTGGGCGTGTCCTCTCCTTACCCGAATCGCAGCACGACCTGCAGGCCGTCTATCAAACCATCTATGAGCAGGTGTGCCGTGTCATGCCTGTAGATGCCTTCTTCGTTACTCGTTATTTTCGCGCCACGCGTAAAATGGTGATGGACTATCTCATCGATGAGGGCGTACTTTACCCAGCCATCGAATACTCCAGTATATCTTCTCGGATGCATAAATTTCTTTTTGAAAAGGGTATAGGGTACTTGTTTTCTACTACTGAAGAATACGAAAACTATGTGCGTGACGGTGTAGCAGATGCAGATTTAATTGGCGAACAGAAGCCTTCACAATCGTATCTTTTCGCTCCCATTCATTATGGTGATGAACTGGTAGGCTTTCTTTCGGCACAGAGCTATAAGCCGCATGCTTATAGCCAACGACACCTGGAAATGCTCAAAGAGATTGGCGTACACGCTGGCATTGCTATCACTAATGCACGCTTGAATACTGAATTGCGTGATGCTCTCAGGCGAGCGCAAGAATCTGAGCGCATGAAGAATCACTTTCTCATGGTAGCTTCGCACGAACTACGTACTCCTCTGACTGCCGTACAGGGATATCTGGAATTGCTTGAGAGTTTTGGCCCGACTCTTGATGATGAGTCCAAAAGACGTTTTCTGATCAATGCACGCCGTGCCTGTGAAGAACTGGTACTCTTACTCGGTAATGTTATGGATACCAGTCGTATCGATCAAGATCGTGTTTCACTCAATTTCAATAGTGTTCAGGTGAACAAAGCTGTCCAGCTCATCCTGGAAATTCTGGGGCCGATTCTGGTCCGTGAAAAGCGAACGGTCGAGGTAAATGTTTCCGGCGATCTTGTTGTCTGGGCTGATGAGCTACGCTTGCGTCAAGTTTTGCTCAATCTCGTCAGTAATTATGCCGTTATTGCCGTTCGGGATTGGGGACTAGGTATCATCCAGGAAGATCAGCAACGCCTTTTCACTAAATTTGTGCGCCTGGATAGTGCCATAAATAACCTTCAACGTGGTGCGGGATTAGGGTTGTATCTCTGTCGTCAACTTGTTGAGGCAATGGGAGGTTGCATATGGATAGAAAGTACAGGTATTGCTGGCGAGGGTGCTACGTTTGCTCTGGCTCTGCCGGAAAAGTAAATATGATCTGATATTGGTCATAGTCAATTTGACGGGTTACGATAGCTATGTTACCATACCCTTTGGGGGTGGAGTCACCTTAGCTCACACTCAGAAGGAGAGACACATGAACCTGTATCAGCAATTGTTAGTTGTACATGAACGCCTCGAAGGCATTGGCGCACATGACGATACGATGGAACTCGTAGAGAAGCTGCTTCATAAAGCCGAGGCAGCGAAGGATGACAAAACGAATATTACCCAGATTAGTGTGTTACGCCATATGCTCAAAATGTCGGAGACCATCGACAACTACAATATCTATAACGACTTGCAAGAGTTGCTCAGTGAACGTGACGAATCTGAAGTTATGGCCCGCGAAGATTCCACTCTTGCTGCCTATGTTGATACTGATCGTCGTCCCAAGCCAAAGTCATTCTATAAGGCTCAGAAAGAAAGAGCCAAAAAGAAGAGTTAGTTTCATCCTGAGAACGCCAACTCTTCTTTTGATCTGTGGATGATGTTGACTTTGCGAAGTATGATGACCGCAAGGGTCATCACTACTATAGACGAGGGCTCCGCAGGCCGGGGTATGCGTGTATAGTAGTGATGACCCTTGCGGTCATCATGAGGAGGGGCGGTCATCATGGAGGGGCTGTTTGCAAGCGGGTTACGAGGCTATCTTTTGCTTCTGGATCTGCTGCTGCATGCGCTGCATATCGCGTGCCACTGTTTTCAAGCCAAGTAGACAAGCGAGACCTGCCAGGAAGAGAAAGAGCGGTGCCGTTAACTGTAAGGCGGTACCCAGCGAAGTGTTGTCGGAGATCAGACCGACAATGGTGGGTGCGGCCGCATCACCAAGCAGATGGGCCAGCAAGAGAGCTAGTCCAATGGCTGTAGCTCGCATATTGGGAGCAACCACATCTTGAATAACTGCATTGAGTGGCCCCGTGCAGAAATTCAAGGAAATGCACGCGACGATAAAGACCGCAATGAACAGAGGTAGTGTGTGGATGGAGAGGGCCAGTAGTACCATCGGCGCGCCCAGCAGAAAGCCGAGCATACAGGTTAGCAGGCGTCCCTCTGGCCGTCGTCGCTGCATAAGGACTAAGTAGGTAGGAATACCTAAGAGCTTCTGGGCCGTTCCCCAGAAATCTTTACCGATTTTGCCATGTTCCTGGTTGCTATCTATTTCATCGATGTCTTCCGTCTCGTTCTCAAAAGCACCACGACGCGGTTCGTGGATACGCCATGCGAGAAAAGCGGCAATTAAGCCAGGAATACCGACGATGTAGAAGGCCCAACGCCAGCCTAGCGTATCAGCTACACGTCCACCCAGCGCAACGCCGATCGCCGCACCTATCAATGTGCCAATCGACCAGTATGAGAGGACACGCCCGCGTTTGGCCTTAGAAAAGAAGTCACCTAGCAATGAAAGCGAGGCTGGAGCATAGCCGGCCTCACCAATGCCCAGGATGGAGCGCATAAAAAACAACTGAAGCAGGTTCTGAGTGAAACCAGCTAATGCTGTCGCTACACTCCAGATGCCTACACATAAGGCTATGATGTTTTTGCGGATACCCCTATCTGCCCATACACCTAACGGTAGCGTTGCTATCGCATATACTACCAGAAATGACGAAATCAGCAAACCTCCTTGGAAGTTGGTCATGTTGAAGTCATGTTTAATGCCTGGTAGGACTGCTGATAAGACATAACGGTCGGCATAGTTTAATATATTCACGATCAATAGCACGAGAAAGGCAAATCCAGCCTGACTTCTTTTTGGCTTGAGGGAGGTCGGCCTTTTCTTTTTCATCGGTTTTGGAGCAACCATTGTCATTGATGCTTATTCTTCTTTCTCTCATATTTTTGCATAAGGCTATCTGACCTGCTTGCAGATGCAGATAGCTAAGAAATTGTGTATCGTCTATCCTAATAGAAATTATAATCTTTTAGCTATTATAACTCATAGGTCTACAGTAATTATAGGTAATATTGGGCAAAATGCTGCCAGATGGGCTTATCTGCGCTACCTCCCAGCCTCCCAATCGTCTAATATTATAGCTTAAGGGATATAAAACCGTAGGCGCAGCCAATACTGGATAATAGAAACCATCTGAGAGTAGACCAGTGCAATTTATTATAGACTTTATTCTGCACGCAAGCCCGCTTATAATCTATCTCATAGTAGCGCTAGATCTGCTATTAGAGAGTTCCGGTGTGCCAATTACCAATAATCTACTCCTGTTGTTTACAGGTGCCTTGGCCTCACTTGGTCATCTCAATATCTGGCTACTTATCCTGGCTGCTATTCTCGGCAGCATTGCTGGTGCGTGTTCAGCCTATGTCATTGGCGCACATGGTGGCAGGCGGATGTTTCTCCGGTTGGTAGCTTTCTTTCGTATTGATGAAAGGAAGATACATACGACGGAACGCTGGTTTCATAAATCCGGTGTGTGGATGATCTTTCTATCACGCATGACTCCCTATGTACGTCCTTTTGCCTGTTTTCTTGGCGGGATCGCGCATATGCCCTTTGGCCGTTTCTTTACCGCCGCCCTCATTGGCTCAATGCTCTGGTGCATCGTTATGATTCAGGTTGGTGCTATGCTCGGTCCACACTGGCCCATTGCTCTCCACTTGATGAAACAGGATACTGTCCCCACGTTCCTCGTCGTGGCTCTGTTACTTGTTCTGTACTGCTCTATCAGGTACGTGATTGGCCGCCGTAAGCATCGTTGGCGCGAGGCAGCTATTGATGTAGCCCATGAAGGTGGTGAGCAAAGCGATTCTGACTTGCTGCAGGTGTAGCTGTCGATCGATCAAGCGTTCTGTAGGGAGCGCAATTCATTGCGCCTCCTACATTTTTTACGATGTGTTACAATTTTACCAGGGTCAGACCAAAGATATCGCCTGCCGCCCCGATCTCCTCAAGTGCCCATTCAGGAATTGGCTCATCCACTGAAACAATCATCAAGGCTGTATCGGGTACTTGGTATGGGTCGCGTGCGCGTGGTGCGCGTACAATTGGCCCTACATCCATATGACGGATGTTGACATGAGCCTTGCCTAGCACTGTGCCGACTCGGCCTATCATCCCTGGCTTATCAGGATTGCGGCAGAACAGAATATACCCTTCCGGCACAAATTCTGTCCAGTAACGACCAACCTGTACGATGCGTGGCTCTCCATGCATCACCGTACCACTGAGAGCCGAGACCCGCTCGTCACCCGACCCTGGCTTACCTGCAAAGGACGATGCATGCCCATTAGCACCTAACATGCGTACTGTGACCATATTGGCAAATTCCGGCGAAGATGTGCTTTTCTGCTCAGCAATCTCCAAGCCCCACTGCTTTGCCAGTAATGGTGCATTGATCATGTTCACATGGACATCAGAAACCGACTCCAACAGGCCCTTGACTAAGGCTGCCTGCAAAGGACGCAGATCATAGTTGGCAATATCACCGCTACAGGACAACTCAACTTTACTGAGCGGCCCCGGCTGCAACTGGGTATACAATCGTCCGATCTGTTCTACCAGTCGCATATAGGGCTGCAAAGTCTTCAATGTCTCCGGTAAAATCAATGGCGCGTTGACAGCTGCTCGCGGGAAACCGCCACGTAGCACGGCTACAATCTGCTCTGCTACATCCGTTGCCACGCCCACCTGTGCTTCTTCGGTCGAAGCTCCTAGATGTGGTGTGGCAATAATGTGTTCGTGGGCCAGCAGTTGTTTCAATACCGCGTTATCCCCTATTGGCTCTTGGCTGAACACATCGAGGGCTGCCCCGGCTAGACGGCGTTCGTTGAGGGCATTCAGCAATGCTTTTTCATCGATCAAACTGCCACGCGCACAGTTGATCAAGCGTGCTCCTGGCTTGAGCAAGGAAAGCTCGTGTGCGCCAATCAGGCCGCGTGTGCCATGGGGGCCACTGGTCAGCGAGGTGTGTAGCGTCACAAAATCGGCTCGTTGCAGCACTTCTTCCATACTCAGCATGGCCACATCGAGCTTACGTGCTGCTTCTGGGCTAACATAGGGATCAAAGGCAATGACTTGCATCTCTAACCCCCGCGCCCGTCGAGCAACCTCAGTTCCCACCTTTCCCAGACCAATAATACCCAGAACTTTGTTGCGTACCTCAACGCCCACAAAGCGGCTTTTTTCCCATTTCCCAGCCTTCATGCTGCTATTCTGGCGGGTAGCAGCCTCTATATCAATGTTGTCTACGCCAACACCGGCTCGCCCTACAATTTTGAGTTGGGAAGCTGCCGCTAGTATGTCACTTGTAACCTGGGTCTCGCTACGCACAATCAGTGCCATATACTCGCCGATAATGGCTCGTAGTTGTTCCGGCTTCATGCCTGGACGCTCGTCGATCTGCGCATCAGGTAATTGTGTGCGTAAAAGCTCAATACCTTCGCGTGCAATGCGATCGGTAATCAGTATCTTGATGGTTGCTCTCCCCTCACGTAATGCCTCTGCCATAATTCCTCTTCCTCTCTAACCGGAAAACCCGAATTCGTGCAGGCGCATCTCCACTTTATCCATCGCCTCAACCAGTTCGACCCCCTGGAAGAAACCCAGGTGGCCCACGCGGAAAATTTTGCCCTCCAGATGCTCCTGCCCTCCGCCAAGAACCACATGATCTTCTTCGCGCAACTTCTTCAGTAGAGCCCTGGTGTTGATCCCTTCGGGTGACAATATGGCTGTCACCGTATTTGAGGCATATTCATGATCGGCCAGCAAACCTAAGCCCATCTCTTTGGCACGCCAGCGCACGTATTCTCCTATGCGCTGGTGGCGTGCAAAAATGGCCTCACGTCCCTCAGCCAGCATCATTTCCAGAGCCAGATCTAGTGCGTAGAAGATGGAGACAGGGGGTGTAGTGGGATGCTGACCAAGTTCCAGTTTTTTACGTGAATTGGCCCAATCGAAGTAAAAACGTGGCAGCTTAGCTGTCTTATTGGCCTCCCATGCACGCGGGCTGGCAGCAATCATCATGAGTCCTGGTGGTACCATCCAGCCCTTTTGCGAACCGGTAATGACCACATCAATATCCCACGGATCCATCTCTAATGGCACACAACCGAGCGAACTGACAGCATCTATCACAACCAGTGCCTCTGGATTGAGGCGGCGCACCAATCTGGTCAGCGTCTGTATATCATTCATGACGCCTGTAGAGGTCTCATTATGGGTCGTGAGTACGCCCTTATAGGGTGCCAATGTCTTGAGACGCTCCTCAACAACGTCAGGAAGTGCAGCCTCTCCCCATGGGAATTCAATGCGTGTCACCTGTAATCCATAGATATCAGCGATCTTTGCTAAGCGATTGCCGAAGGAGCCAATGGTGATCACAACTACATGGTCGCC
>WNGK01005733.1_pt1 | contig 13116 bp, 14 predicted proteins | sample 5400601 | NCBI WGS metagenome assembly WNGK01 (sample SAMN13153376, study PRJNA577476) | soil metagenome | isolation source: 60 cm soil or saprolite under Garry oak tree replicate 1 | place: USA:California | collected 2016-06-15 | reverse complement strand
CCAGGCGACAGAGCTGCGCTCTGATGCGTCAACCGCAGGTGTCATGACCAATCGAACGGAGTTCCCATTTCTGGGGCTGAGTCTGGTGAACTTGGGCTTCCGAAGAAGCCACTGGGTCTTTAGCCCAGTGGTAGTTCACTCCGCGCAGCGCATTACCACCTTCGTTGACATCCTCCCGTCCCATAAATGGAGACGGGATTCCCACCCTCACGAGTGGGCTTTACTACTTCGCTGGAAGCGAGCCTTCCACGGTTTCCATTCGTGTTTGGTCTTACAGCTTCCTCCATAGTCGTTTGCTTTCCGCGAGCCCCGCGGTAGCTTCTCAGTCTGGTGAGCCATCAGGAACGTGGTTCTTGTTCCTGGCAAAAGAAAGAGAGGGTACATTGAACAATTGGTACGTTAGTGTTTTTACCCGTCGAAACGATTTACAACGGAACGCCCAAGCACTATTCTGTTTTCAAGGTACTACCTCTCTATTCTTGCACAGGCGTGCAAAAACGGAAATGGTTTCTCTCGTTGCCAAGAGCAGTGCTTTCATCCCCTTCCCTGAAGGGCTGACTTGTACCCACATTTTACAAACGGAGGTGAAAAGCAAGATGAACGCCCTCAACAAGGGTTTGCAAGGAGAGCCAGCCCTTCCACAGGGTTTTCCAGCCAGGCGGGCCATCCGACTTGCGGGCTTGGTAGCCACCCATGCGTGCCACCTCCGTCCAGAAGCCCTCACTGCTCAGGGTCTGGGAAGACTGGCCAGCGCATGCAGCGACGATCGCCAGCGCTTCGGGTTCAATCACCTGTGCTGCTGGGTGATCTGGGGTCTGACGCGACAGATCGCGCAATTGGGAGCCTGCGCACTGCCACCGGAGACAACCGTCCCAACAGGCGGATCAGACGATCAGCACTCTGCAGCTGTCGCTCTTGGATCCGGCAGCCGGTTTTGAGACAGTGACCCCCACCGAGGTGAGCAAGATCCATTCCAAGGGCTCTTCCCCTTCTGGGGCCTCTTCTTAAGAGACCCGCACCACCCAAACAGGGATGGGCGCCAGTTTGTGCAGACGTGGATCATGACGCGGCGGCAAGAGCGACAGGTGGGTCCAGGCCAGATGCAACGTGGTGGAACGCGCTTGGCGCCCATGACTGGCCGGGACGTCGAAGGGACGCGCGTCCACAGCCGGCAAGACGGACAGTTCGGCCAACAGGTGGGAGAGCGTTTCCTCTTCCATCTGCACCCGTCGATCCTGAGTGGCACACACCACAAAGTGGGTCTGGGTCCTGCGGCAGCTGTCCAAAAACGCAAAGATATCCGCTCCACGATCGGCCACATGCACGAAGAGCGTCGAGGAGCAGGATGGGCCGATCGCCTGGACGCACCGACCCCAGACGTCGGTTTCTTTGCTGCGCTTGCGTCTTTGCGCACGCGTTTGGCCTTTGGGCGCCGACTGCCGCATAAAGGGCTCCTGATGAGCACATCGAAGGCGATGATGCGTTGCCGGATCAATCGCCAGGACGGTTTGCAAGAGCAGGCCACGACCGCGATCATCGCCCATCGGTCCCAAACCGGTGGTCTTGGGATGATGAGTGTAATCGAGGTCCGTGGTCTCTTGCACCAGCAAGACCACAGACAAGGTCTCCATCTGGCTGCGCGTCTGCTGATAGTGGGGCTGCATCAGTCCCTCAAAGGTGACATCAGGCTCATCGAGCAAACGATACACGGCCTTGACCTTTTTCCTCCTCTGCATTTGGGAGGGCCTCGAGGTCGACGCGTCTTTTGCTATGTGGGTAGCCGCTGTCACTGCCCGTCTCGTCCGACGCAGATCGTGCAGCAGAACACCGCCAAAGGTCGTTTCTGCCCAGCGCTGCGGGTCCAACACATCTTGTGTGTTCATTTTCTCATTGTACCAAATTATCTTTGTAAAATGTGGGTACAAGTCAGCCCTGAAGGGCAAGGGGTCTTCCCGCACCGATTGATAAATGGCTGTGGGAGATCTACTTCCCACAGCACTTTCCCGACTACGAGCGCCACCGGGTCAGGTGCATCGGGTTGACTGCCCCGAACGCCAGAAAGCGTCTCCCAAGTCGCCCACAGGCAGTACGAGCACCATTGGGGTGGGAGTGATTGTACCTGGCAGAAAGAAAGCTTTAGTTTTATAGACACGAAACGGCATTCACAGATGGTGATGCCGTTCATTTTTTGCCTACCGACAGAAAGTGAAGGCACGAGCATGACAGACGAACAGCAGCCAGCAGAGAATCGTGAGCGTAGGCAGAGGCGCAAAGAACGAAAGCGCAGTGTTCACGGCGGAGGCTCTGTCTACCTGCGCCGAGGTGAAGGCAAGGAGCGCTGGGTTGCGGCGATGAAGGACCCGGAAACGGGAAAACGCCTGGAGCGCTACGCAAAATCGCAAAAAGAAGCTTATGAGCTGCTGGAGCAGATGAAGAGTGAAATAAGGCAAGGGACTCTGGTTACAGGATCGCGTCAAACAGTGGAGAAGTATCTGCAAGACTGGTTTGAGAACGTACAGAAGCAGGCAGTTCGTACAACAACCTACCTGAGACAAGAACCTATCCTTCGCAACGTGATCTTGCCTGTTCTAGGACATATCCAACTCCAGAAACTGACTCCCCAGCAGGTACAGAAGTTGTATTCGGCTAAAATCAACGAAGGATGGAAGCCGGGCAGCATTCGCAACATCCACAAGATACTGCATAAAGCGTTAGACAATGCTGTACGCTGGAAGTTGGTCCCCCGGAATGTGTGCGATCTGGTTTCTTTACCGCGTCGAGTAAAGCATAAACCGCGAACTTTAACCAAAGAGCAAGCTGTACAATTATTAAAAGCCTCACAAGGCCACCCATTGGAGCCATTGGTTGTGCTTGCTTTGACTACGGGTACGCGGCACGGTGAAATTGCTGCTCTGAGGTGGCGTGATATCAACTTTGCAGCGAGGACCCTGGAAGTCAGGCACACTGTTACCTTTATTAGCGGGCACGGATATGTCGAAGGAGAGCCAAAGACTGAGAAGAGTAATCGCACCATTGTACTTCCACGTTTTGCTGTGCGAGCTTTGGAGAGGCATCGGCTCCATCAGTTGGAGATGCGATTACAAGCTGGCAGGCTGTGGCTGGATCGAGATTTAGTTTTTTGTAACGCATTTGGGAGCTATCGCAATCCTGCTACAACCAGCCAGGCTTTTCATAGACTGCTGGCGAGAGCCGGGCTCCCGCCAATGCGTATCCATGATTTAAGGCATAGCGTGGCGACGCTGTTGATTACGGTGATGAGAATGCCTGCCAACCTTGTCCAGGAGCTTTTAGGGCATGATGACATCGAGACCACCCTGGGTCTGTATACACATCCCGCTGCAGAGATGCAACGCCACATGATGGATGGTTTAGATGACCTTTTTGGGACGGATTTCTAGCGAGTTGGCCTCTGATGGCTCCCCGGACTAAAGTCGCGGGGGTTCCGAGCGGTGCTTCCACGCTTCCAACTGGCCTCCCTTGAGGAGGAAAGCTGGCCCTTGTGTGGCTTTGTTCGGACTTTCGGGCCGACGCGCTCCGGCACGGGCAAGGCCCATGCTTCGGGGCAAGGACTGCCCCTCATTCGCACGTTGGATGACTCGCTCATGTGCGGCCCGCAGGCGCGCCTCCGCACCTTCCCAGTACGCTGCGTACCGGGCCCATGAGGGAATGGGATCTGCTGGATCGAGATAGGCGGCCAGAAAGGCGGAGTAGAGATCCCGTTGGATGGGTCCCACTCCACAAGCGCATTCATGCCATCGCTGCGCTAACGGCTTTTTCACCTGCCGTCCGCACCCATGACAGAATTGGCTCAGTTTGCTCGACCGCGTGGGAACTTCCACCAGGGTGCCGCCCGTGCTTGCAACGGTGCGTCGTAATTGTTCTACAAACATCCCTGGTGCTCTGATCCCTACGCTTTTACCATACCGCTTCTGCCACCCTTTGTACGAAATCTTTTCAAGGATGATGGTGTTGCCCACCGCCACGATCTCATGCACTTTGCGACCATGCAAGCTCTTGCGGTATGCGGCCAGGGCGCGTTCTTTGGCCGCCTTTCTGCGCCGGGTTTTCTCATAGCTGCGGCTGCTTTTCCAGTGCAGCTTTTTCTTGCCCGTTGAGCGGATACGGCCTTTGGCATCGTAGTTCTCGGGATTCGCTGCGCGCCTCTGACGATCCATTTTTCTTTGAAGCCTTCGGGTAGCCTGTTCGTTGGGAGCGAGTTCCTCGCAGAATACCGAGAGGCTGGCTTCCCCCTCTCGGGGAAAAAGCGCGATCGTAGATGGGCCCAAGTCTGCGCCGATGATGTCGCTTCCTACAGGATGTTTCGGCTTGTGGTGCGGCACCCCTTCCAAGACCAGTTGGACAGCATAGCGAAACCCCAGTGCGTCGGCACCTTTGGCTTGGAGGCTGCTGGCTTTGCGCTGCACCAGGCGGGCATATTTGATGCGCTGGGCTAAGCCGTGCTTGACCACCGGATCCTCCCAGTCGATGAGCGCCGCGAGTTGGTCGTCTTTCCAAATGAGAAAACCCTGATTCCCTTCCTCCGGCTTTTGCAACACAAAACGGAGCCCGGTATCATTGCGCTTGTTTTCGAGGCTGGAGAGGCCTCGCACCCGATTTTTGAAGCGGACGCGGCGGGCTTGTCCCAGATAGACACGAACGAGTGCGCGGTAGGCTCGACTTGCCAGGGTTTGGGCGAGGACAGCGTCGAGGTGCTCAGCGATCCAGCAGACACGCAACTGTTTGGCTGCTTCATGCAAGCCATACTCGGAAAATCCGTACTGCTCGCGCAGCGTCGAAAATGCTCTGGCGCGCTCCTGTTTCTGTGCTCGGGGATGGCGCGAGCCTGTTGCCAGGTCGGATCAGCCCGCATCCGGCGCAGCCGCTTCTGGCCTTCGGAGAGCACGGCGTTATAGAACTGCCTGCCTGCTTCCAAATGCGCGCGCAGGCGGGCCGCCTGACCCTCGTTGACCTGGAGGGGCAGTTCCAGCAGAAAGGTCGGCGTGCGTTTCTTTGTCTCTTTGCCCTGCTCTGTCGGGGCTTGGCTCTTTTTGCTCATACACCGCTCCTGTGCTGCTTGCTTCTGCTAGAACTTCTATTCTAGATCATAGCAGGCCTACTGCTCGCAGTCAAGCCCTCCAAAGAGCAGCTTCTCTTGGTTTCCAGCTGTCCTCTCTGCCTTCAAAGGAACGGCGGTTCATCCCCTGGATGAATCACAGGGGCTTTCCCGCTCGGTTTTCTGTAAGTGCCTTTTTGCCCAAAAGAGACGATGTGCCATCTAACTACGTAAGAGCTTGTGTACGAAGCCGCTCGAGAAGCTCTTGTACACAGCTTGAGGCTTCGTTCTGCATCGCACCCAAAGCCCCACAGCGCTGAAAATGGCCTGTGAGAGCCAGGAAAAACCTGCTGGAAGTGCATAAAAGAAGATGAAAAGCAAACTCAGCCTCAGTTAGATGGCACGTCGTCTCTTTTGGATAAAAATACACTGATGGGCCATATGGAAAACGCTTTATTAAGCAAATTCCCATTCGCACAATTAATTTTACCGATCCTACTGATAAGACTCACCATGATCGTATGGTGGAGCTTGTTGAACGGATGTTCTCTCTGGAAGAGCGACTAGCAGATGCAAGAATGCCTCGCGACAAAGAAATCATTCAGCAACAGATTGACGCAACAGATCGGCAGATTGATAAGCTGGTATATGAACTGTACGGATTGACGGAGGAGGAGATCAAAATAGTGGAAGGAAAGCTTTAAGGTGGCTCATGGTGTGTATAACTCTGAATTATAGACACCAGGCAAGCAGACTGTTATAATCCCTCAGCTAGTGGCGGAAAAGGTAGACGCGAAGAATGTTAGGTTATGACCTCTTGATCGTGAAGAGTGCTAGCGTACTTTGCCGTGAAGGTTGGCTCAAATGCACTTTTGCTGATTCGGCACCCCCGATCTATGAAGAACACGAAGACGAAGGAGATTAAAATCAGCCCGACCATAGGCTTGCCGCTTGATGAGCTTGAGCCGATGAACTTGAGCAATTTACAAGAGCCCAAGCTGAATTCCATCATACAGATCATTAAAGCCGATAAGGATCATGGGCGACTGGCTGAAGCAGAGTCGCCCATGAATCGTTTTACTCGTGTGGAGGTACACCTCCTCGCAAGTGCATGATGATAGCCCAGAAGGCCTTGTGCAACCGTTCGATGAGGATAATATGTAGAATCAATCGGTGCCCGCCGCATTTCTGGAGGAGTATTTTCAGTGACCAGAACAGCGCACGAACTTGTAGTTCCCATCCATTCCGTACAGGTTGTAAGTTGACATAGTAGGGGACAAGTCCTACTACAAGCCAGAACAAGAAATCGTTACCTTTCATATTCATCACTCCTTTTTTGGCAGCGATGACGCCGGCATCATCTCGTTACTTGAATGATCATCTAGCACAAGCATACAAATACGGTGCATAATAAGGTTGTGGATATGCACTATCTTTGCATCATTTTCCGGGAGAAGGCGCGATGGCTGATTTCGGCTATACATTGAAACAGTTGCGTATGGATCAAGGATTGACCCAGGAGGATTTAGGAAACCTTATTGGGCGACATCGGAACACCATCGCTCGTTGGGAAGGTGGAACGCCTCCTAAACGGAAGATGTTGTTACAGCTTGCTGATGCGCTCTTTCTCTATGAAGATGAAATAGACCAACTACTTCTAGCCGCTGGGTATGCTGAAGCGACTCCTGATGAGAAACTTCCGATGAAGACGAGAGGGCACAAGCATCCTCTGCAGAAGAGCCGCTCAACTCCACAACGATCACCGGCACGTTGCGATTACTACGAGCATATCTCTCGACCTCGTAATTATATCGAACGAATAGATGTGATCACTATGGTGCGTACTTCTCTTCTTAGGAAGGATTTGCCTATCACGTTGACCTCTGCAGTGCAGTCCCCAAAGCTCAACGCGCTTTATGGCATGGGAGGAATTGGCAAGAGCGTTATTGCTCGGACGCTCTGTGATGATTCAGCTATTCAAGATGCTTTTCCAGATGGCATTCTTTGGCTAACCCTTGGGAAAAAGCCTGAGCTTGTTCCTGCAATGCGCTCATGGATCAACGTGTTGGGAGGCACTATCAGCGAGAATGCTCCGACAGTGGAGAGCCTGAAGAATATTCTGGCCATACTTCTTAAAGATCGTGGATGTTTGCTCATTCTCGACGATGTATGGCACTTTACTGAAGCGGAACCATTTTTTGTAGGAGGTCCCCACTGTCGCATGCTGCTTACCACACGCAAAGCTGAAATTGCCGTCAAATTTGGCGCAACTGTACAGCCTATTCCCCTCATGACCGAGATAGAAGCCATCACCTTGTTAGACGTATGGTCAAAGGGTCATCTAGCCCAAGCCGATCAGGTTTTGAAAAGGCAAATCGTCAAACAACTGGGATATCTGCCCTTAGCTGTCAAACTAGCTGGAGCACAACTACAACACATCCCGCCTGACGAGTGGCTTCAGACGTTCGATGTGCGCAAGCTCAAATACCAAGAAGTCGATCATCCTCACGACAGTGTGGTACTGACCTTTGAACTCAGTCTTGAGGATCTTGACAAACTGACCCGTCAACTCTATGTCGCACTTGCGATTTTCAAAGAAGATGAGGTGACGCCTCAAGTAGGGATAGAGCGACTCTGGAAGAGCCTAAGTAATCTCGATGCCCACGCCATTCGAGACCTGCTCGACAACTTGGCCTCACGCGCCTTGCTCGACCTGATTCCCGATCCTTCTTCACGTCCTCGTGCAGTACACCTGCACGATCTGCTGCACAATCTGATCAGTGTAGAGTTAGGTGATGCACGTCTTGCTGCGCATCAAGCTTTGCTCGATGCATACCGAACCACATGCCAGGGAACAGGCTGGAATACTGCCGAAGACGACGGGTACCTCTACGATCACCTGACCTATCATCTGGAAGCTGTTTATGCAAAAGACGAACTCAAAGCACTCTTTGCAGATCAACATTGGCTCTCTGTTCGGTTACCACACCGCAACTACACATATGATGGCTATCTTGAAGACCTCTCCCTAGCTTGGAATAGTGCTGATATCGAAACAAGGCAACAGATCGAGGCGAACCGGGAACCTACTGCTTTCGCCGAATGCATACGCTATATTCTAATTCATACTAGTATCAATAGCATTGCGAAAAACTATGTTCCTGAGCTCATCGAGCGAGCTATTGAAGCCGAGTTATTGGAGCCAAGCCAAGTACTAAGCCTTGCAGTAAAAGTACGAGAGATGAAGAAACAAGTGAAAATATACTTGGCAGTTCTATCTAAGGGCAAACTGAATCAAGATCAGCAGAAAAAGCTTCAAAATTTGGTCCTCCAGCACGCCCTGGCTCTTGAAGACAAGAGTTTACGATTACGAATCGAGATACTTATCGCTTTGGTTCCACGCTTGGAGGGAGACCAACGGACCCACGTACTGGAGCAGGTTCTCCAGGATATTTTTGACCCCGATAACGAATGGGAGGACACCGAGCTTTTTTACAACGATTATTTCCGAGCTAAATTACTCGTTACCTTGGCACCTCACTTGAGCATAGAACAACATTCACAGGCACTAAAGCAAATTTTCGAGGACACCTCAACTCTTGACAAGAGATTACGAGCTAAGATGTTTATCGCATTGGTGCCTTACTTGAGTAGTGAGCAACGAATCCATACGCTGGAACAGGCTTTCCAAGACACTTTAGCTCTTGATGACAATGGGTTACGAGTCGAGGTGTTTTCTATTCTAACTCCTTACTTGAGTGACGAACAACGAGCACATGCCCTAGAACAAGCTTTTCAGGATGCTCTGCTTCTTGAAGCTGGTGAATTACGAGCTCACGCGCTCATCGCTCTGATTCCTCACTTATCAGAAACTCAGCAAAAACAAGCATTAGAGCAGGCTTTCCAGCATATCGCGGTAGCTGACGATAGGCAACAAGCGCAGATGCTTATTGCCATAGCACCCTATTTAACTGGAACTTTGCTAGAGAAAGCCTTGCAGACCGCCTTAGCTATTGATTACGGAGGACTACGAGTCGAGGTACTAAGTATCTTAAGTTCCTTCTTGTCAGGAGATTTGCGGACCCGCGCTCTCGAACAAGCTCTCCAGGACGCTCTAAGGGATGATGCACCAGAGTTGCTGCGAGCTGTTTGGCTGACAGACCTGGTTCCCTACTTGATTGGAGAACAGCGAACTCGCGCTCTCGAGCAAGCTTTGCAAGCTATACAAAAAATTTATATCGACATCGATACGTTTAGAGTCAACCCTCTCGCCGCTTTGGCTCCGCATCTGGGTGGGACTTTATTAGAGCGAGCCTTGCAGATGACTGTAGTAATTCATGATGAGCAGGAACGAGCTGCGTCGCTAACCGCTTTGGCTCCTCACTTGAGTGGAGACCAACGGACCTATGTGCTAGAACAAGCTTACCAGCTTGCCTTAACAGTTCCTGATCCGTGGGCACGCGCTGAGTCGCTTGCTGCTCTGGCTCCTCACTTGAGTGGAGACCAACAGACCCATGTACTAGAGCAGGCTTTCCAGGGCGACCTAGCTATTCGTGAACCGGCGTTTGGAGGACCGGTAGCGCCTACAGTTCTGGCTCCTCACTTGACGGGCCTCCAGCTCGAACAGGTTTTTCAGATCACTCTAGAATATCCCAATGAGGCATGGCGAGCCGAAATGCTCACCGCCCTGATCCCTTATCTGACCAAAACCATGATAGAGCAGACCTTGCAGAATGCTATGACTTTTCATGATGCGTTTTGTCGAGCCGACGTGCTTACTGCTCTGGCTCCTCACTTATCAGGAGAGCAGCAAGCCCATGCACTAGAGCAAGCCTATCAGGATGTCTTAGCAGTCCCTTATGAGGTACTACGAGCCAAGGCACTCGCCGCTCTGGTTCCTCACTTAAGTGAAGAACAACGACACCAGGTATTAGAGCAGGCTTTCGTGGACACCTTGGCAGATGATAATGATTTGCTACGAGCAGAGGCACTCACCGCTCTGGCTCCTCACTTTACTAGTCGCTTACAAGAGCACGCTTTCCAGGTTTCTTTAACACTTCAAAACAAGTTTCTTCGAGTCCAGGTGCTCTCTTCTTTGGCTCCCCACTTGACAGGAAGCCTACTGGAGCAAGCTTTGCAGACCTCCCTAGAAATTCATGATGAGAAGTTTCGAACCGTGGCACTCATGACTCTAGTACCTCGCTTTACTGGAGATCAACGGACACATCTGATGATGCAAATCTTAGATACCCTAGCTTATTACGAGAAGGACCTATCAGTAGCGGTTATTACAAAGCTTTCACCGCTTATCCTTGCCCAACCTTCAGAACTAAAATCTATTCGAATAGCAATACTGGAAACACTCCCATATCTCAAACACTGGTCTCGCCAAGAAGTACTCAAAAAGTTTTGTGCTCAAAAAATCCTTACCTCACCTCTATTCTCGCCTGAAGTGCTGGGGACTATCGCATCTCATATCATCGAGATTTGCGAGCAGTGGCACTGGTTATGAATAAGAGGTTAAGGTAAGGTTCAATTTGGACGAATTGTACTTGACTGTTTGAACAGTAACATTTAAATCTGCATCGGCTCAGCAAGCCACTTTGGATTATTCGGCCTGTTAGGAACTGTCAATTTCATTGGAACCTTGCCTAAGAAATTATATGCACTCACCTACCAAGTCACAATCACCATTTGTGTGACTCTAAGCCTACTGATTGTCCTGTTTAATGTGGTATCCTGAAGAAAATGAGCGCTCTCTTTCCGGGATGTTCGATCAAGGAAGCTTTTCCACTTGCCCGTAGTCAGAATAAGGGAGGCCCTCAGTCCCTGGACGCGACAGGTATCCAACTCGACAGTGCCTACATGAGGGAGGTTGATCTGAAGCAGGTATGGATGCCACAGGCATCTTTGCGAAAAGTCGATCTCCTCAAAGCCAACCTTGAAGATGTACTATTCCTGAAGGGTACCGTCTTACGTGGAGTCAAAGGACTGACGAAAGAGCAATTAGATACCTGTAAAGCAAGAGGTGCTATCATTGATGAAGACTCCACGACCAGTCCATCGCAGTCAACTGTTTCTCTTTCCCCGTCTTCGCCAAGCAATGATATACAAGCCTGATCGGCTCCATCTGCTCAAGAGAGCATACCGACTTCTGATCTAGGACCAAAAAACACGTTAGGCGATGGAAGCACTGCTGGAAGTGACCAATGACAACGAAGATCCTGTGTGGCACTACTCGAATCGGAAACGATAATCAAATTACACCGTATCGTGGGCTTAGGTGCGTATAATGAGAGATTATACCTACCAGCCGCTTGACAACTCCCCATAAATCCAACAAAATTGGTTGAATATAACGCGCTTTTTTCCTAGTTATAGAAATCAAGTTTTACAAAATTCCGGGCTTGCGCCAAAAAGAGAAATCCGGCAAACTGTGACCAGATGACACAACGGCAGCGGAAGTTATGCAGTTCCCAGGAGAATACGCTAACCTGTGACAGGAAGGAAATGTATGCAGAACACAACACCATTTGACACTACACTCACCAGATTTATGAACAGCTTGCATGCGCGAAATGTGAGCGAGCATACCATCATTGCTTATCGCACAGACCTGAGACAATTTTTTCACTATATTTCTGAGACGGATATTTCTGTCACAACACCAACGGCGATCAGCCGGACTCACATCATAGACTATCTTGCCAGTCTTGCACAGCAAGGACGCTCAGGAGTGACCAGGGCTCGAAAACTCGCTGCGATCCGTGAATACTGCAAATTTCTTGTTGCGGAAAAGCTGCTTGACTCCTCCCCTACGACCAACATTGGCATGCCGAAAAAGGAGCGCAAAAGCAGAGTCTTTTTACGAGTTGATGAATATATGCGACTCCTCAATGCCGCCGCAGGCAATAGCCGCGATTATGCGATCCTCCAATTGTTTCTGCAAACTGGCATTCGAGTAGCCGAGCTGGTAGGACTTACCTTACCAGCTCTTGACCTGGTTGAAGGTATCATGCTGATTAACGGCAAAGGAATGAAGCAACGCACGCTGTATCTTGAGAAGAAAGCTACCCAGGCGTTACGAGCGTATCTTGCAACACGACCGCGCAGCAGCGATGAGCATGTGTTTCTGAACTATGAGGGCAAGGGCTTATCAGTGCAGGGTGTCAGGGATATTATAGACAAATATGGCAAAGCAGCAGGCATCACGAAAAAGTTTTCCTGTCACTCCTTGCGCCACACATGTGCCACATATAAAGCAGCAAAAGGCTATACCGCAGCAGAGCTACAAGATTTACTCGGTCATGAGAAACCGGACACCTCCTTGATCTACGTCCACATGGCACGAGACGCAAAGCAATTGATGATGCAAACAAGCTTATGAGAATACGCATATTTCCCTACCAACTGAGAAGACCACCCAAAGCACTACGCACAGCGCAGCTTGATAACATTGCGTTAGTGCCTGCTTCCCTGCTCTTTCATAAACCGAAGTACAAAGCCATCGCTCGAACGCTTCCAACAGGCAGTGTGTTAATCTGCACGCCACCTTCTCCCAAGCAATGCCAGGCACTTGAAAAAGTCGCCTCGTATTTCCGCTCACACGGCCACGCCGTTAGGCCTGTAAGTGCCTTTTTGACCAAAAGAGACGATGTGCCATCTAACTACGTAAGAGCTTGTGAAAGAAGATGAAAAGCAAGCTCAGCCTCAGTTAGATGGCACGTCGTCTCTTTTGGATTAAAATACACTCATGGGCCAGGTAGACCTCATCTTTAGCCACGATGTGCGCGACCCTGTTCGCTTCGCAAGGAGGATGACGTCGTCACCTTTGGCACGGAGGCAATCTTGGCTGTCACTTCGGACCAGGATAAGCTCACTCGGAGGAGCGCAATGTTCTCACCCACATGATGCACGCGCCACCGTTCTCTGATCACGAGCCCCACAAAGAAGAGCATGGCCGCCCACATCACCTGCATTCCCAGCCCCAACGAAGGATCGTGAGCAAACTGTGCGGGGATAAGCGCTGACCAGAGAAACAC
>WNGK01005729.1_pt1 | contig 13120 bp, 11 predicted proteins | sample 5400601 | NCBI WGS metagenome assembly WNGK01 (sample SAMN13153376, study PRJNA577476) | soil metagenome | isolation source: 60 cm soil or saprolite under Garry oak tree replicate 1 | place: USA:California | collected 2016-06-15 | reverse complement strand
CTGGAGCGTCCCGACTGCGTGATCGTCGCCACGGTATCGGCGATCTACGGCATCGGCGACCCGTCGGAATACCACAGCATGATCCTGCACCTGCGGCAGGGCGATCGTCTGGCGCAACGCGACGCGATCAAGCGCCTGAGCGAGCTGCAGTATCAGCGTAACGACCTGGAATTCCGGCGTGGCACGTTTCGCGTGCACGGCGACGTGATCGACATCTTCCCGGCCGAGCACGCGGAGAACGCGATCCGGCTTTCGCTTTTCGACGACGAGGTCGAGTCACTGCAGCTCTTCGACCCGCTGACCGGGCACATCAAGCAGAAGCTCGTGCGCTTCACTGTCTTCCCGTCGAGCCACTACGTGACCGGCCGGCACAAGGTCCTCGACGCGGTCGAGGCGATCAAGGTCGAGTTGGTGCAGCAGAAGGACTTCTTCGTTTCGCAAGTGAAGCTGATCGAGGCGCAGCGCATCGAGCAGCGCACGCGCTTCGACATCGAGATGATGCTCGAGATCGGCTTTTGCAAGGGCATCGAGAACTACTCGCGCCACCTGTCGGGACGCAAGACCGGCGAGCCGCCGCCCACGCTCATCGACTACCTGCCCGCGAAGGCGATCGCCTTCATCGACGAATCGCACGTGACCATTCCGCAAATCGGCGGAATGTACCGCGGCGATCGCGCGCGCAAGGAGAACCTTGTCAACTACGGTTTTCGGCTGCCCTCGGCGCTCGACAACCGGCCGCTGCGCTTCGACGAGTTCGAGAAACTCTTGCCGCAGACGATCTTCGTGTCCGCGACCCCCGCCGACTACGAGCGCAAGTACTCGGGGCAGGTGGTCGAGCAGGTGGTCCGGCCGACCGGGCTCGTCGATCCCATGATCGACGTGCGGCCGGCGCAAACGCAGGTCGACGATCTGCTCTCGGAGATCAACCTCCGCGTCGAGCGCGGCGAGCGTGTGCTGGTGACCACCCTCACCAAGCGCATGGCCGAGGATCTCACCGATTACCTGAACGAGCATGGCGTCAAGGTGCGCTATCTGCACTCCGACATCGAAACGGTCGAGCGCGTCGAGATCATTCGCGACCTGCGGCTGGGGGAGTTCGACGTACTGGTCGGCATCAATCTTCTGCGCGAAGGGCTCGACATTCCCGAGGTCTCGCTGGTCGCGATACTCGATGCCGACAAGGAAGGATTCCTGCGCTCCGAACGTTCGCTGATCCAGACCATCGGCCGCGCGGCGCGGCACATCAACGGTACCGCGATCCTTTACGCCGACAGGATGACGGACTCGATGAAGGGCGCGATCGGCGAGACGGAACGGCGCCGGAACAAGCAGCTCGCCTACAACGAGCGCCTGGGCATCACGCCCAAGGGCGTGCAGAAGCGCATCAAAGACATCATCGAGGGCGTGTACGACATCGACGAGGAGCGCAGGGAGCTCAAAGCCGCGCAAGCGCACGCTCGGTACGAAGCGATGCCGGAGAGGGATCTGGAGCGCGAGCTCAAGCGCATCGAGCGTGAAATGCTCGACGCGGCGAAAAATCTCGAGTTCGAGAAGGCCGCCGAGCTACGCGATCGGTTGTACCAGTTGAAGGAAAAACTCTTCGGCGTCGCGCTGCAGGAGTAGCCTGAGCGCGACACCCGACCATGGCGGCACGGCGTACCAAAGTGCGAGGCATTCCCGAGGGCGTCAAGCACGACCATAGCGTCCTCGTGCTGCAGGGCGGAGGCGCGCTCGGCGCGTACCAGGCAGGTGTCTACGAGGGCATGGCGGAGCATGGCTTCGCCCCGGACTGGGTGGCCGGCGTGTCGATCGGCGCGATCAACGCCGCACTGATCGCCGGCAACCCCCCGCAAAAACGGCTCGAGCGTCTGCGTGAGTTCTGGGACCGCGTCTCCTCGGGCGTGTCGCTGGTGGCGCCGGCCCAGCTCGATCCCGTGCGTGTCGCGCTCAACCGGCTCAGCGCTGCAACCGCAGCGACCTTCGGCGTTCCCGGTTTCTTCGTTCCGCGCGTGCCTCCGGCGTTCCTCGCCCCGGATGGGACGCCCGAAGCGCTGAGTGTCTACGATACTTCGCCGCTCGAGCAAACGCTCGAGGAGCTGGTCGACTTCAAGCTGCTCAACAGCGAGACCCGCGTTCGCTTGAGCGTTGGCGCGGTGGATCTTCACACCGGCAACTCGGTCTATTTCGATAATCAGGCGCAGAAGGTCAAACCCGAGCACGTCATGGCGAGCGGCTCGTTGCCGCCGGGGTTTCCGCCGGTCGTCATCGACGGTGCGCATTATTGGGATGGCGGTATCGTGTCCAATTCGCCGCTGTGGTACGTCCTCGACGATTCGCCGCAGATCAGCGCCCTGATCGTGCAGGTCGACCTCTTCAGCGCGCGCGGCGAGCTTCCCGTCAACCTCGATCAGGTCCTCGAGCGCGCCAAGGACATTCAGTACTCGAGCAAGACGCGGTTCAACACCACGCGCGTCAAGGAGCTGGAGGAGTTCCGCCACGACCTCGGCCGCCTGATGAGAAAGCTGCCGGCAAAGTTTCGCGACGATCCCGACTACAAGCGGTTGCAGCCCCTGTGCCAGCACAGACGTCAGATCACGATCGCGCATCTGATCAACCGGCGTTTCGCGCATTCGACGAGCTCCAAGGACTACGAGTTCTCTCGGACGACGGTGCGCCAGCTCTGGGATGCCGGGCTGGAGGACGTGCGCCGGACCTGTTCGCATCAAGCGTGGCAGAACGCGCGCGAGGTCGAAACCGGTATCCGCGTCTTCGATCTCGCGAGTTAGCGAAACGCCGGATTCGCATTCCATTTCGAGAAGGCAATTCATGAGACAGGAGAGCGGCATGAAGCTCAAGGACAAATCGGCGATCGTCACCGGCGCCGCGAGCGGCATCGGCAAGGACATTGCGCTCGTTTACGCGCGCGAAGGCGCCAAGGTCGCGATTGCCGACCTCAATATGGATGCCGCCGAGGCGACCGCCAAGGAAATTCGCGGGAATGGTGGCAAGGCGATGGGCGTGGCGATGGACGTGACCGACGAGAAAGCGGTCAACGACGGCGTCGCGGCGGTCGTGAAGGCCTTCGGCGGCGTCGACATCCTGGTGAGCAATGCTGGCATCCAGATCGTGCACCCGCTCGAGGAGTTCAGCTACGCCGAGTGGAAGAAGATGATCGCGATTCACGTCGATGGCGCGTTTCTCACGACGCGGGCCTGCCTGCCGCACATGTACAAGTCCGGACGCGGCGGCAGCATCATTTACATGGGCTCGGTGCACTCGAAGGAAGCTTCGGTGCTGAAGGCGCCGTACGTGACCGCCAAGCACGGCCTGATCGGGCTTGCCAAGGTCATCGCCAAGGAAGGCGCGGCGCATGGCGTGCGCGCCAACGTGATCTGCCCGGGCTTCGTGCGCACGCCGCTGGTCGAGAAGCAGATTCCCGAGCAGGCGAAGACGCTCGGCATCTCGGAGGACGATGTGATCAAGAAAGTGATGCTCAAGGAGACGGTCGACGGCGAATTCACGACGGTCGAAGACGTGGCCGAGGTCGCCCTGTTCTTCGCGGCGTTTCCGTCGAACGCACTGACCGGACAATCGCTGGTGGTAAGCCACGGCTGGTTCATGCAGTAGCGATTCATGTCATGCCGGTAGATCGCAGCCAGGCGGCAAGGATGAAACCGCAGCGCCGGTCGCCTGCAGCGACCTCGGTGCTGTTTGTTTGCACCGGCAACATCTGTCGTTCGCCGACCGCGGAAGCCGTGTTCCGAACACTGGCCGCGCGGGCGGGCCTCGCGCAGTCGATTGCGATCGATTCAGCCGGCACCCACGACTACCAGGTCGGCGAGCCTCCGGATCCGCGCGCGATCGCTCACGCGCGGCGCCGCGGCTACGAGCTTCCCTCACGATGCGCCCGCCAGATCGAGCCCCACGATTTTGCACGCTTCGACTGGATTCTGGCGATGGATCGGCTCAATCTCGAAGAGCTCGAAGTGCTATGCCCGCGCGACTATCGCGGTCACCTCGGGCTGTTTCTCGACTTCGCGCCCGCGGCGGGGCCGCTCGAAGTGCCCGATCCGTATAACGGCAAACCGGAGGATTTCGAGCGCGTGCTCGACCTCACCGAGCGCGGCGCGGCGGGGTTGCTGGACGCGGTACGCACGGGGCTGGCAACGAAAACGCGGTAGCGCCGTCGCGCGGATAAGCGCCTGCGCGAATCCCGGGACAAACGCACCCCTTCGACAGACGATCCCGGTATCGGCGCGCGGTCCCGAGCAGCGTCGAAGTAGCCTCAACCCCGGGCTGCAGCAGCTACGCGGCAGGAGGCTCCTTGTGCTGGGTCTCCACCAACTGCAGCGGCTCTTCCGCGATCTTCACCCGTGGCGGACGCACGCGGTGCGGACGTGGCCCTTCGCTGTCGTCGGTGGGCGACGGGGCCGCGTGACTCGTCTCGACCAGGACCAACCCGGACTCAGGCGGCAACTCCAGCGACACCTTCGGAAGCTCGGGAGCATTGCGTGGCAGCGATTCGACGCGCTCGGCGGAAGCGGCCGACTCCGCGAGCCTCGGCTCGGGTTTCGGTGCCGGTTCAGCATGCAGCGCCGCCGGCGCGGGCTCGGCGTAAATCGACGTGGACTCGGGCTGAGCGTGAATGAAAACCGGCGCGATCGGGGCCTCGGGGACACCCATCGGCGCTCCCGCCTCCGGCCCGGCAGCCTGTCCCATCGCTTCGGCCCCGCTGGACGGCTGAGCGGGCCGGCGTGTCTCGGGACCCCGGCTTGCTTGCGCATCGGGTCGCTCCGACCGCGGTGTGGCTTGATCGTCTCGTTCGCCGCGGCCGCGTCCGCCGCGACGCCTGTCGCGTCGGCGGTGCCCCCCTTCACCGCGCTCGGCACCGTGTGTTGCGCCGGGCTCTCCCTGCGCAATGGCGGCGACGGAGGAATCGACGTGGCGGGGCGGCTGCGGCGGCTTGGCTTCGCGGGGCGCCCGCGGCGGGCGTTGCCCTTCGCGTGGAACGTCCCGGGTCGCATCGCGGTCGCGGCGCGGCTGCTGCGGCGCGCCTTGCGGCGGACGTTGTTTCTGCGCGTCGCGTTGCTCGCGCGGCTCACCCCGCTGACCGTCGCGGCGCCCGTGGCGGCGTTCGTCCCCGCGTCCGTCGCGCTGGTCGCGGCGCTCGGGACGTTCCTTGGGGCCGCGACTGCGCTCGTCGCGCGGCGTGTCCCGGCGCTGCGGTGCCGGGGCGGGCGCGACCTCCTGCTCGCTCGGCTTGCGCGTGAACCAGCTCATCACCGTCGTCAGCCAGTTTTCCCGGCGCGGCGCTTCGGCGACGACCGGTGCGCGCTCGACCGGCATCGGCGCGGGAAGCCCTGGCGGGATACCCTTGACGGCGGCTTCCTGCCGCGGTTCGCGGGCTTCTTCCTTCTTCTGCTTGACGACGTCTTCCTCTTCCGGTCGCTCCATCATGTCGAACGACGCCGGTAACGGTTCGCTCTGGTTCAGGTCGTCGTGACGCAAACGCTGCACTTTGTAGTTGGGGGTCTCGAGATACGTATTGGGAACCAGCAGCACGTTGACCTTGAATCGAGTCTCGATCCCATGAATCTCCGGCCGCTTCTCGTTGAGCAGGAACGTGCCCACGTCGACTGGCACCTGCGCAACCACCTGCGCCGTGTTCTCCTTCATGGCTTCCTCCTGCAGGATGCGCAGGATATGCAGCGCCGTGGACTCGGTGCCGCGGATGTGGCCGATGCCATGGCAGCGCGGGCAGGGGATGTACGCCGATTCGGCCAACGCGGGCCGCAGGCGCTGCCGCGAGAGCTCCATCAACCCGAAGCGCGAGATTTTGCCGAGCTGAACGCGGGCGCGATCGTACTTCAGCGCGTCCTTGAGGCGGTTTTCGACTTCGCGCTGATTCTTCGCGCTCTCCATGTCGATAAAGTCGATGACGATGAGGCCCCCGAGGTCGCGCAGGCGGAGTTGGCGGGCGATCTCCTCGGCGGCCTCCAGGTTCGTGTTGTACGCGGTCGTCTCGATGTCGCCCGCCTTGGTGGCGCGCGCCGAATTGACGTCGATCGACACCAGCGCCTCGGTGTGATCGATGACGATCGCGCCGCCGGCGGGCAACGGCACCTGCCTGGCGTACGCCGTCTCGATCTGGTGCTCGATCTGGAAGCGCGAGAACAGCGGAACGTCATCCTTGTAGAGCTTCACCCGGTTGACGGTGGCGGGCATCACGTGGCTCATGAACTGCTGCGCCTGCTCGAAGATCGACTCGGTGTCGATCAGAAGCTCGCCGATGTCCGGGTGGAAATAATCGCGGATGGCGCGGATGACCAGGCTCGATTCCTGGTAGATCAGGAATGCGCCGGATTGCAGCTTGGCCGCGCCGTCGACCGCCTGCCACAGCTGCATCAGGTAGTTCAAGTCCCATTGCAGCTCTTCGAGGGAGCGGCCGATGCCGGCGGTGCGCGCGATCACGCTCATGCCGTCGGGCACCTCGAGCTGGCCGATCACTTCGCGGAGCTCGTTGCGGTCCTCACCCTCGATGCGGCGTGATACCCCGCCGCCGCGGGGGTTGTTGGGCATCAGCACCAGGTAGCGGCCGGCGAGCGAGATGTAGGTTGTCAGCGCGGCGCCCTTGTTGCCGCGCTCGTCCTTGTCGACCTGGACGATCAGCTCCTGGCCCTCCTTGAGCGCGTCCTGCGGACGCCCACGGGACTCGCCGTTGCCGCCGCGAAGATATTCGCGGGCGATTTCCTTGAAGGGCAGGAAGCCGTGGCGGTCGGTGCCGTAATCCACGAAGCAGGCCTCGAGGCTGGGCTCGACGCGGGTAATGACCGCCTTGTAGATGTTGCTCTTGCGTTGTTCCTTGCTCGCGGATTCGATGTCGAGGTCGACGAGCTTCTGGCCGTCGACGATCGCCACCCGAAGCTCCTCCGCCTGGGTGGCGTTGAACAGCATGCGTTTCATGTGATGCTTCTCCGGCGCGGAATCGCGTCGGCGAGGCGGAAGTGCAGCGGAGCGCCCAATCGCGGGCGCCGGGTCTAGCGGGCGGCGGGCGAGGGCGAGGACAACCACGCGGGCAGTTTTGGCTGCCGGGCTACGAGGTTTCGGATGCGGATATTGGGCATCATAGGCGACCGCGGCGAGGCGCTATTGCGTATCGCGCGGATCGATTCTCGGGAGCGTGGGTGTGTGTTCGCGTTGTCGCTCAAACGGTCTGGAGACTGCCTGCCGGCGAAGCCCACTCGGGGCGGCCGGCGGCTGCAGCCGGGTACAGAATTCGTTGCGCTAACCTTATGTTGCGCGCCGCGCGTCATAGCCGCTTCACTCCGGCGTCTGGCCGGTGCGGAGACTGCGCTCTTCGATTAACATCGCTACTTTTCCGGGTCGCAAAACCCGGACGGTGAGCCGATTTAACCTTTCCCCTCACGGGGCAACTCGCGGGGCGCCGCGGTCGTTAATGCCAGGCCGCCACAGTCAGCGATCGGAGCGGGTTTCCCGCTCTCTTCAACCCCGCCGACTTTTCCTACCGCGCGTTGTTGGCAGATATTATAAGGAAATGAAGGATTTAAGCAAGGATGCCGTGAATCACCTTGCCATCGACGAAGCCGGTGCCGGGCAGCGCGTGGACAATTTCCTGCTGCGCGTCCTGAAAGGTGTGCCCAAGAGCCACATCTATCGGATCCTGCGCAGCGGGGAAGTGCGGCTCAATCGCAAGCGGGTCCGGCCCGACGCGCGCTTGACCGCGGGCGACGACTTGCGCATTCCACCGGTACGCACCGCGGAGCCGCGGACTGCGCCGCTGCGCGCTCCAATCCGGTCGATTGTGCTGCCGATCCTGCACGAGGACGACGCGCTGATTGCAATCGACAAGCCGGCCGGGCTTGCGGTCCACGGCGGCAGCGGGATCGCGTTCGGTCTCATCGAGCAGCTCCGCGCGACCCGGCCCGACGCACGCTTCCTCGAGCTCGTTCATCGCCTGGACCGCGACACCTCCGGCGTGCTGCTCGTGGCGAAGAAGCGCGCCGCGCTGCTTGGGTTGCACGCGAGCTTCCGCAGCGGCGAAGCCGACAAGCGCTATCTGGTGATGGTCAAGGGCCGGTGGCGCGACGCGACGCGCAGGGTGGAGTTGCCGCTCACCAAGTTCCTGACCGGCGCCGGCGAACGAAGAGTCCGCATCGAGCACGACGGGGGGAAGATGGCGCGGACGGTGTTCCATCGACGCCAGGTCTGGACCGCGTCGGCGCCGCCCATGAGCCTGCTCGAAGCCGAATTGCACACCGGCCGCACCCATCAGATCCGAGTCCATCTCACGCATCTGGATTTCCCGTTGGCGGGTGATGACAAGTACGGCGACTTCACCTGGAACAAGGCGCTCGCCAAGCAGGGTCTGAAACGGATGTTCCTGCACGCGTGGCGCCTTACGCTGCCGCACCCGACCGAGTCGCGGCAGCTCAGGCTCGAGTCCCCGCTGCCTCCCGACCTCGCGGCGTTCATCGAGAGGCTGGACGCAGCCGATAGCACCGATGCCGCGCGATAAGCCGCCCGCCCCGCGGCGCTTCCGGCTGCTGGTGTTCGACTGGGACGGCACGCTGGCCGACTCGACGACGATCATCGCCGAAGCGATCCAGCGAGCGTGTCGCGACCTGGATCTGCCGCCGCCCGACGATGTCGCGGCCCGCTTTGTCATCGGCCTGGGTCTCGCCGATGCGCTGCGCCACGTGGCGCCGACGCTGCCGGCGGCGGACTATCCGCGCCTGTCCGAGCGTTATCGCCACCACTACATTTCGCGCGAACCGGAGATACCGTTGTTCGCCGGCGCGCGCGAGATGCTCGACGAATTGGACGCGCGCGGCTTCCTGCTTGCAATCGCGACCGGCAAAGCTCGCGCCGGGCTCACGCGCGCGCTCGTCCAGCAGCGCCTGGAGCACCGCTTCATCGCCTCGCGCTGCGCCGACGAAGGCTTCCCCAAGCCGCACCCCGACATGCTGCTCGCGTTGATGGATCGCTGCGGCGTCGAAGCCGCAGAGACGTTGATGATCGGGGATACGACGCACGACCTGGAGCTCGCGCGGAACGCGGGGGCCTCTGCGCTCGCCGTGACCTACGGCGCGCACGCCGCCGAGGGGCTGGCCGGTTGCTCAGCGCTGGCCAGTGTGGCGTCGATCACGGAGCTCGCCGCATGGCTCGCCGCGAACGCCTGATCTGCACCAGCGCGGTGCTGGTCGACGGCGGCGCCGGTGTCCGGTTCGAAGTCGAACGCGCCGGCGTGCCGCTCCCGGCCTTCGCGGTCCGCTTCCACGGCGTGGTGCGCGCGTACGTCAACGAATGCCGGCATCAGGCCACCGAGCTCGACTGGAACCCAGGCGAGTTCTTCGACGCCGAGCGGCTATACTTGATTTGCGCCACGCACGGCGCGCTGTACCAGCCCGACACGGGCATGTGCATCGAGGGACCGTGCCGCGGCGCCCGTCTGGCCACCGTCGCAGTCTGCGAACGCGAGGGTGGCGTCTATTGCAGCGAGGATTGAACATGGCCGAGGAAAGCTGGGAACGGCGGGTCATCGAGCAGCTCGCCACCGAAGGGCTGCGCGAGCAGACGCGCGCCCGCCGCTGGGGCATCTTCTTCAAGTTGCTGATCTTCGGGTTTCTATTCGTTGGGCTGTTCGCCGCCATCGGCGCGCTCAGCGAGAGCCAGCGCTCGTGCAGCGACAAGTGCACCGCGCAGGTCGAGTTGCGCGGAGAGCTCGACTCCGACGGGCCGGCAAGCGCCGAGAACGTCATGGCCGGTCTGCAGGCGGCGTTCAAGAACAAGGGCACGCAGGGCGTGGTGCTGCGCATCAACAGCCCCGGTGGCAGCCCGGTCCAGGCCGGAGAGATCAACGACGAGATCCGGCGGCTGCGCGCGAAGTACCCCGCGATTCCGATCTACGCGGTCGTCGAGGAAGTTTGCGCCTCGGGCGCGTACTACGCTGCCGTTGCTGCCGACAAGATCTATGTCGACAAGGCCAGTCTCGTCGGCTCGATCGGCGTGATCATCGACGGCTTCGGCTTCGTCGGCGTGATGGACAAGCTCGGGATCGAGCGCCGGGCGCTGGCCGCGGGCGAGAACAAGACCTTTCTCGATCCGTTCTCGCCCATGACGCCGCAACAGAGGGACTACGCCCAGAAGATGATCAACGAAATCCACCAGCAGTTCATCGGCGTGGTCAAGGCCGGGCGCGGCGCGCGTCTCAAGGAAACGCCCGAGCTGTTTTCGGGCCTGGTATGGAACGGCGCGCGCAGCGTCGATCTCGGTCTTGCCGATGGCCTGGGCAGCGTCGAGTATGTCGCGCGGGAGGTGATCAAGGCGGAGGACGTTGTCGACTTCACGGTCAAGGAAAATATCAGCGAACGCCTGGCGCGCAAGTTCGGCGCCACGCTGGGAAGAAGCCTCGGCGCGGTCATCAGCCGCAGCATGCGCTGGCGCTGATCGCCCGGGCCGCGCTACGGTCCTTCGTACCCAACGGTTATTCTCGGGCTCGCGGTGCCTTCTCCAAGCCTGACACGCTGTCGCCGGATCTGATTCCGCGCTGGTCGAACCATCCCTTTTTCATTTCCAGCGCATAGAGGGCCGGGCCGCGCGACGGGTGCGTGGTCTCGGTCAGCGGCGCCATATCTTCGATGTTGAGGATCGTGCCATCGCTGCCGATGAACGCGATCGACAGCGGTACGTAGGTGTTCTTCATCCAGAACGCTTGCGGCTGCGCGGCACCGAACACGAACAGCATGCCGCGATCGGGCTGCAGGCTGAACCGGTTCATCAGTCCTGTCATCCGCGTGGAGTCGTTCGCGGCGACTTCGGCGACGAGGCGATGCCCCTTGATGGCCAACTCGACCGTGGGCAACTCGGCCGCGAACAGCGTCGTCGCTTCGATCAAGGCGAGGGCGAGGAAGGCGGCAAGCCAGGCGCGCGGTCGACGCGGCCCGCGACGCGCGCGGGTCGTGCCAGGGTCACAGTTCATACTGTTCGCCATCGCCCTTGAGCGCAGCTTCGATTGCCGCGCGGTCGTACTGCGGCGCGAACATGGTGATGAATTCGTAGACGAAGCCGCGGGAGTAGACGCCGCGACGCAGGGCGAGGCGGGTAGTGCTGGGCGCGAACAGATGGCTCGCCTCGAGCTTCTCGAACTGGCGATCGCGCGTCGCGTCGTACGCCATCTGGGCCACGATGCCCACACCCAGGCCGAGCTCGACATAGGTCTTGATCACGTCGGCGTCGAGCGCGGTCAGCACGACGTTGGGGCTCAGGCCCTTGGCGGTGAACGCGGCGTTAATCTGCGAGCGACCGGTGAAGCTGAAGTCGTAGGTGACGATCGGGAAGCGCGCCAGCGCTTCGAGGGTCAGCGGCTTTTCCCTGGCCAGCGGATGCCCCTTGGGGACGAGCACGCAGCGGTTCCAGGTGTAGCAGGGGAGCGTCACGAGATCGGGAAAGTCGGCGAGTGCCTCGGTGGCGATGCCGACATCGACTTCGGCCCGCGCGGTCTGTTCCGCGACCTGGATGGGATTGCCCTGGTGCAGCAACAGGCGCACTCGCGGATACTTTTCCGAGAATCGCTTGAGCACCGGCGGCAGGATGTAACGCGCCTGGGTGTGCGTGGTCGCGACGGCGAGCGTGCCGACGTCTTCGGCCTTGAACTCGGCGCCGACGCGCTTCAGATTATTGAGCTCCTGCAGCGCGCGCCGCGCGGTGGCGACGATCACTTCTCCGCCTGCAGTCAACGCGGTGAGCCGCTTGCCCTGGCGGATGAAAATCGGCACGCCGAGCTCGTCCTCGAGCTGCCGGATCTGCTTGCTGATGCCCGGCTGCGAGGTGAATAGCGCATCGGCGGCGACCGAGACGTTCAGGCCGTGGTCGACGACGGCGCAGAGATAGCGTATCTGTTGGAGATTCACTGGTACGACGCGGAATGGCTCCGCGTTAGAATAAGGGCGGATTATATAGCGAAGGGCGGCGCGAGCGCGTGGAGCTGCCCTGAACCTCGTGGCTCAATATTTTTCGATTCACCCCATCGATCCGCAACAGCGCCTGATTCGCCAGGCCGCGGCGATCGTCCGCAATGGCGGGGTGATCGCTTATCCGACGGACTCCAGTTATGCGCTGGGTTGCCGCATCGGCGATGCGCCGGCCGCGGAGCGCATTCGCGCGTTGCGACAAGTCGATGACACCCACCATCTCACACTGGTGTGCCGCGATCTGGCCGAGGTCGGGCGCTATGCCCAGCTCGACAATTGGCAGTTTCGCATCGTGAAGGAAGGCGTTCCGGGCAGCTTCACGTTTCTGTTGCCTGCGTCGCGCGAGGTGCCGCGGCGGCTGAAGCATCCGGGCCGCCGAACCGTCGGCATTCGAGTGCCGGATCACGCGGTGGTGCGCGCGTTGCTCGCCGAGCTGGGTGAGCCTCTGCTTTCCTCGACGCTGATCCCGGCGGGCGCGGCACATCCGCTGAACGATCCAGCGGCCATTCGCGCGCAGTACGAGCGCGAGCTCGATCTCATCATCGACAGCGGCGCGTGTCATCTCGAGCCGACGACCGTCGTCGATCTCGCGGTATCGCCGCCGGTGGTCATTCGCGCAGGGCGGGGCGATCCTGCGCAGCTGGGACTTGTGCCTCCACAGCCTCAACCTTGAATGCGTTGGGTTTTGTGGTTGTAGCTGGTAGAATGGCGGGTGATGGAGTTGTCGCTCGCGACCATCGTGCTCTGGGCGGTGCCGGTGGTCTTGGCGATCACTTTGCACGAGGCGGCTCATGGTTTTGTCGCCCGGCAGTTCGGCGACCAGACCGCCTACATGCTCGGCCGGGTCACGCTGAACCCGCTGAAGCACATTGATCCGATCGGAACGATTGCAGTACCGGGTTTCCTGATCGCGGTCTCGGTCCTGACCCGAGCGCCGTTGTTCATTTTCGGCTGGGCGAAGCCGGTGCCCGTGAACTTCGGCAACTTGCGCCATCCGAAGCGGGACATGTTGTGGGTGGCGGGCGCGGGCCCGTTCGCGAACTTCGCGATGGCCGTGGCTTGGGCCTTATTGCTGAAGTTCGCGATGCCGGGCGGTGCGTTCGAAGACGCGGCCACGACGGAGATGGCGA
>WNGK01005726.1_pt1 | contig 13122 bp, 14 predicted proteins | sample 5400601 | NCBI WGS metagenome assembly WNGK01 (sample SAMN13153376, study PRJNA577476) | soil metagenome | isolation source: 60 cm soil or saprolite under Garry oak tree replicate 1 | place: USA:California | collected 2016-06-15 | reverse complement strand
AGAGAGAGTCCATCATCCAGCAACGCCAAAGCGCGTCGGCGCCGATCCTCAAGAAGATCGGCGCTCCCCTTCAGTCTGGGCATAAGGATTAAAATCCTCAGCCTCTATTATTGCATTATTTATGCAGGACGCAATAGTGCGGCGCGGATGATACCGAAGCACTTCTAGAATCCCTAAGATACAAGACCGTCTTGCGAACTGCGCTCCAGCTTGCGCCCCTGTTTTCTGATCCGTTTTTAATCCTGCTGAATTTACTTTGGCATTGGGCAGCTTTTTGGCGAGCCGAGTGGCGAGAGGTCCTGATGGATCGTTCCCGAGGTGATTCGGGAGGGGTGAAGGAAAACGCCGTCTAATCTTTCCACGTATCTTCAGCGTAGGGCGTTTGCCGGGACCTATCTTTGAAGCGCAGCCTAACTCATGGTCGACGAGTGAGTTGGCCCGTAACTCCGTGACATTCCATTGCTACTGACAGCCAACTCGTTACAAATCCAGGTTCGACGAGTGAACCGGCGATTGCGCATCTTCTCATTGACGACAAATGACATGCCTTCAGCCGGGGATCGCTCATCGCCATTTTATTGTGGCAGTTCTTCGCCGGCCTGCTCCCGCACCATGTACTCGGCGTACCAATCTGGCCAATTGGGGTCGGCTTTTCCAATCCGCGCTTCATGTTTCCCGTGCGCCGTCGCGGCGCGAATCATCGCCTCGGAGAGGTCGTGTACCGATGCATATTTCTTGTCGCCGGCAATACGTCTCGGAAGCCGCGTTGTGACTTCCTGCAGCACCCAGCCATTGCCGTCCGGGTCGCTGAACGAAGCAAAGGATCCGTAACTGAGATGGTCTGGGTGTGGACCGCTGACGCGGGCTCCGATGCCTGGAAACCTGCAGCCAGTCCCAGTTGCACAGTGAAAGACCTCGCTCGCCTCGATGCCGCGCGCGGCTAGTTGCTGGCGTGCACCCTCAATGTCAGAGACAGCCAACAGCAAACCCTGGGACGAACCGGGTACGGCGGTCGTGAGGTTACGCCAAATTGGATCGAGCTTCCGGAGCCTGGAGGCGTGAACTGGATCAGGCGGAATCCGTTACCGCCGGCATGGTCGGCGTCAAGCCGCCAACCGAGCCTGGTGTAGAACTCTTTTGCGCGGTCGACATCCGAGACAGAGATCGCGATCGCCTCGAGCTTCATATCGATATTTGCGTTCGAATGCCGGCGGCCTTCTTCGGCATTCACCGTTGTCTGTAATAAGTCATCCATCGTTTCTCTCCTTGTTTGGTTCGAAGAAAGGGGGCTCGACTGAAACTGTCGAGCCCGTTGCATGGCGTTGGCATGCTCAAGCCGCGATTCGCTCTCCAGCCGCACCGTTCCGCGCTTCGATGGCCTTGACGCTGTTCACAAACGCCTTTTCCAGAACGCCCTTGCCGACGGTCCCAAGCACTAAGCCGAGCAGCTGTCCTTTGAGGTTCTTGCCTTCGCGTACGACGTCAACATCAATGTCGGTCGTTCCGTTGGCCTGACGCCTGAAGTTGTAGGTATGGCCGGACGCGCCTCCCCAGAGGTTGGAGTCGGTCGTTGTGAGGACGACATGGTTCGAGTCGGACCAATCGTAGTGCAGCCGCTCCCAGATGCCACCCGAGCCCTCCGTGACGTCGGCCTCCGCGCGGCCCAGCTGATGCACCTTGAGGTACTCATCGGCGCTGTTGCCAAAGAGCTTCGAACGGCCAGGCCCGAAGTCGGTGAGCCCTGCGATGTATTGCTCGGGTGTCAAAGTAGTTGTCAGATGAAGATTGATCGTGGACATGTGTTTCTCCTTTCGGTTCAAAATGCTAATTGAGTGACAGCGCATGCTGCCTTCAGGCTTTGTTACGCAACGATTTGGAGCTCGCGCGGAGCTCATCCGAGTAGAACTTCGGCTGTTCCCAGGCCGCGAAGTGCCCTCCCTATGGTGCGAGGTCAAGCATTTGCGTGTTTCTTCAGCAATTGATCGAATGCGATCTGCATGAAGACTTCGAGCGGAGCGTCGCTTTTTTCAGCCTGCGAACGCAACAGCGCCCCCTCCCAGCTATTGAGCAGGAACCCTGCCAGCGATTCGGGATCCGTATTTCCAGGCAGTTCTTCCTGCGCGACCGCATCTTGTATGACCGTCGCGATGGTGTGTTGCCAGTGCGCGAAGGTGGTGGAAATTTGCTTTCTCAACTGCGGATTCGCTGCCGCGACCTCCAAACTGAAACGACCCATCATGCATCCTGGAATCTCTCCCTTCTGGCCGTAGAACTTAACAAGGTCCGTGAAGTACCTTTTCAGACGCTTGAGCGGGGGCGCCTTCGATCCAGTCAGGACAGCGGCGGAATGTTCCGCCTCGCGCGTTGTGTACCGCTCCAGTGCAGCCGCGGCAAAATCTTCCTTGCTTCCAAAATGGTGGTAGAAGGAGCCTTTAGCCACATCCGCCGCTTTCAGAATCTCGGTAAGCCCGGTCGCGTTGTAACCGCGCTGATGCATGAGCTTCAAACCCGTATCGAGCAGATGATCACGAGTAGACTTTGCGGTCATAAGAATTCCTCTCCACCTTGTACCTATGATCGAAAGCTGGACTTATTCCGAAACCGCCCAGCCTTCGACCACATCTACGCAACTTTTCCCAACTGGATCAGCTCTGAATCCCATAACGAGCCGCCGGTTTCCGATGGGAAAGGTTCGGCCCCAGAGCTTTGCGCGCCGCATCGTACTTCTCCCAGTCGGCGCTATCCGGTAGAGCCGGAATGGTAACCAGCTCATGCTGGTCGAGACCGGCGAGGGATGCATCGACCATATCCTCAGCGGCCATCACGATCTCGCTCGGCAGGTCCTCCACCGGACGACCGGCCTTTGCCCAGAACGGCGTTGCAGTTGCGCCGGGCAACACAACCTGGACAGTGACGCCTGTGCCTTCCAATTCGTTCTTCAGCGCTTGCGTAAAGTTCACGACATACGCCTTGGTGCCGCTGTATGTGCCGTTCAGAAGGTCGGGCGCAAGAGCAACGACGGAGGCAATGTTGATCAGCAGACCGTTCTTGCGTGCCACAAAACCAGGCAGGGCGGCAAGGGCCAGCCGCGTCAGAGCGGTGACATTCAAATAGATCATCGATTCGAGATCGTCGATGTTCGAATCGAGAAGTTTCCCTGCGCTGCCCAGGCCGGCGTTGTTTACAAGCGCGGTGATTGCGGGGTCGGTGCGCAAACGCTCGGCGATGCTCCAAACATCTTCCGCCTTCGTCAGGTCGGCAGCGATCGTTTCGACTCTGCGACCGGTGGACTTCAATCGTGCGGCAACTTCAGAGAGATTCTCCTGGCTGCGAGCCACGAGGATGAGATTGTAACCGCGCTTGGCAAGGCGATCGGCGTAGACTGCGCCGATGCCGGTGGAAGCACCAGTGATAAGAGCGGTGCCTTTGGATGTGGGTGCTGACATGGTGTGAATCCTCCTAAATTCCCGAGGCAGTTCGCCTCGCACTTGAATAGAGTAGACCAGTCGGTCTACAGATTCAAAAGAGATTTGTCTCGGGCCTATTATTCTGTAGCCCACTCACTCCATACAGGTTATGGGGCATCCTCCCCAAAAACAGGTACCTCCGCTATTGCCGCGAGAGACCGCCAAACTGACAGCCTCCGCTTGGGCATGGCCAAGCGGAGGCACCTTGAGGTCCTCAACTTGAGGATGAGATTCTAGAAAGCGTTCGGCAGAAGCTCAATTGGCGATAGTGTTCCCGTTGAACCGCGAAACGAGAAAGCGTTCTTCTGTTTATTAAAATTGTTCGGAACAAATTAGGTGGGTTTCAACATGTCAATCCAGCATTCTGAGAGGTCTTTCAGTGGCCCCTGCAAAGGATAATGCTTCAGGGCTATTCGGTTCGCCTTGTTCCCGTCGACTACTCACATCTCGATCAGCTTTATCGTTGGTCGGTGGAGGAGGATATCTGCGGTATATGACATTTGCATACCTCGCATCGAGGGACGAATTACAGACTTGGATTGGCAGTGCCATGAACGCCAATGAACTCGGCACGGAGCTGAAGTTTGCCATCATCGACGAAGTTAGTCAATTAGCAGTGGGTACAACAAGTTTTTACCGGGTCGTGCCTGAACACAAGAGGCTCGAACTGGGAATGACCTGGCTCGGAGCACCCTATCGGAGGACACGGATCAATACTGCAGCGAAGTATTTGATGCTCAACCGTGCTTTCGAAATGATCTTAGCTAACAGAGTTGAGTTGAATACTGATGCAAGAAATGTCCGTTCGCAACGCGCCATAGAGCGACTCGGCGCTGTGCGCGACGGAGTCTTACGCTGTCACACAATCATGCGGGATGGTTTTGTTCGCGACACTGTGAATTACTCCTTCACGATGAAGGAGTGGCCAGCCACAAAAATCTTGCTCGAAAGGCTACTAGAAGAGCGTACTTCGGGAGTTTCCTGAAAAGCTGCAGATTCCGGCCTGCTCAGCCCGGACCCTCGCAACAGATTAATTGGAGAAATCCAGCAAGACCTTTTCTTGTCCTGCCTCACCATCGGCGAGGCTTACTGCCTCCTGGAAGTCCTTCATTGAATACCGCACACTCGTTGGCGGCGAAAGCGCTCCCTTCGAAAACATGGTGAGAACATCGCTCGTCGCTGCCCGCACTTCGGCGAGCGGCTGGGAAGGCACCCAACGCGGAAGCCACCAGCCGCGAACGGTTGCTGTGGAATAAATCAACCGCGGAGCAAACAGCGGCATGAGGAATTTCGCGGGATCCATCTGCCGATGACTGGAAAGGGCTCCGTACACCAGCATGGTTCCCGCGGGAGCGAGGTTGCGGGCAATCTCGGCGCCGAGGTCTCCGGCAACACAGTCAATCGCTCGTTCAACGCCCTTGCCCGCGGTCAATTCCTGCAGGCGTGACCTGAGATCCTCGTCGGCTGTGCAGATGACCTCATCGCCTCCGAGGTTGCGTATGATTGACTCCTGCTCGCGCCGTCGGATGACGTTGATTGTCTTGAATCGATACTGCTGCGCCAGTTGAAGCACAAACTTCCCCACGCTGGACGCAGCCGCCGTCTGCAGAAGCCAGTCGCCCTCTTTGAGGTTGTGACTTGATCGGGTCAATGCCCACGCGGTCAAAGGATTGATGTAGGAAGCGGCTGCGGCCGAATCGTCCAGGCCGTCTGGAACGGGCACAAGTCTGTCCGCTGGGCACACGATCTGCTCGCGCCAGGTGTTCCATGTGTTAACAAAAACTACGCGCGTTCCAACAGTCGGACCTTGCACGCCCGGACCTACGGCCTCCACAATCCCCACGCCTTCAATGCCGGGGCTGGCCGGCAACTCCGGTTGATAGCCATAGCGCCCGCGCACCATGTGCAGATCGGATGCGTTGATCGGGCTGAGAAGCACTCGGACGAGCGCTTCGCCCGGGCCCAAAGGCGAAACGGGGATCTCTGCCAGTTCCAATGCGCTCTTCGGTTCACCGGTCTTGCGAAAGATCAAAGCCTTCATCTGGTACCTCCTGGCTCTTCGGGCGATGGCCGACTACGGCCGAATGTTCTGGTTCTTCGGGAATAAGAATCGGAGTTGGCGATGGAGGAGAACATCTCCGTCGAAGCTGAAGAAAGTGCTGCACCCAATTCGCTGAACGACACATTCCGCCAGCGTCATTTGCCATGTACTCCTTCATCTCCCGGGGAGGATTTTTGTGTACGGAGGGGTCTCATGTCAAGGGCGGATAAAGGGGAACCCGTGTGGCATCTCGGTGCTACCACCGGCGAGGATGAGCAGGTCTTGTGGTGAACCCACATTTTCCTCGGAGCAGTGGGCATCAGAGAATGCTCACCACTCTCTGTTCTAAAAGACCTAAATTCTCCTGCTCTTCCCAGGATTGTCACGTGACGCAAAATCGCCAATGCCCTTGTCGTTCCGTAGATGAGTGCTTTGGCCTGAAGACAACACTTGACGCTCCAAGCTGCGACAGGCTTCGGGGATCAGCGAGGTTCTAAAAGCAAATCACTGAGATTCCGCGATTTCGGTAATGCCTTCCTACGGTGAGTTGGAGCTACTCTGTCCGCAGCGCAGTCATCGGGTCGATTCGCATCGCCCGGCCTGCGGGAAGCAGACACGCGGATAACGCGACAAAAAGCAGCAGCGCCAGAACCGAGAAAAATGTAAGCGGATCGGTGGGTTTCACGCCAAAGAGCAAGCTGTTCATCAGGCGCGAGAGCCCAAGAGCTCCAATAAGTCCAGCGACTATCCCCAGTAACGCCAATCCCATTCCCTGCCGGAAGACGAGAGACAGGATGCTTACCCGGCGCGCACCAAGCGCCACGCGGATGGCGATATCGGCTGTGCCCTGTGTGACCAGGAACGACATTACACCATAGATACCAATAGCAGCGAGAATCACTGCAAAGCCAGCGAAACCACCCAGCATGGTCATGGCGAAGCGCTGGCGCGCCATGGAATCCTCGACACGCTGCTCCATCGTAGCTATGTCGTACACTGGCACATCGGGATTGAGCGCGCTCACCTGGCGAACCATCGCGTCGATAGTCGCAGCGGAATCGGTTGTCGTACGCGCGACAACATACATGGTTCCAACCGGCGCTTGCGCGTGAGGATAATAGACAACCATTCGCGTCTCGGTGTCGAGGCCATACTCCTTTACGACGCCAACCACGCCTACGATCGTGATCCAGGGAGAGTCGTCGCTTCGACGGATGCGCTTACCGACCGCATCGCCGTGCGGCCAGAAACGATCAGCCATCTTTTGATCGATGATCGCAACACGTGGCATCTTGTCTGTGTCGGTTTCAGCAATCATGCGGCCGCGGATCAGCGGAATCTCCATCGCGCTGAAATAGGGCGGTGTAACCGATCGCTGATCGGCCTGTAATTCAGGCTCGTTGGGAGGTGGCACATAGCCTTCGATGTGTATGCCCCCCCAACCAATGGAAGATGTCAGCGGGAGTGCTGAAATTGCACCTGTAGCTGTAACCCCGGGAAGATGACGGGTGCGCTCAGCCAATTCCTGATAGAACTGGACACGCGCTGTGGAGTCTTTGAATCGTGCTCCGTAAGCACCGACGTTCATCGAGACTACGTGTTCCGGATTGAATCCAGGCGGCACATTCCCAAGACGAATGAAACTGCGCACCAGCAAGCCTGCCGCCACCAGAAGCGGCAGTGAGATGGCAAGCTCGGCGATGACCAACGCTCCGCGCAGTTTGTCGTGCCGGACACCTAATCCACCGCTCGCCAAACCCTTGCCGCCCGCCTTTAGGCTCGCCGTGAGATCGACTCGCGAGGCGCGCAGAGCAGGCGCCAAGCCAAACAAGATTCCGGTAAGAACCGCGATAGCAAATGTAAAGCCGAGTACCCTGAAATCGATCCCGAGTTCGTCGAGCCGCGGAATGTTGCCCGGATGCATCTTGCGCGCGATCGAAATGCTCATTCCCGTTATGCCGAGTCCAGCTACGCCACCCATCAGGCTCAGTAAAATGCTCTCCGTCAAAAGCTGACGTACCACCCGTGTGCGCCCTGCTCCCAATGCCGAGCGGATGGCGATCTCGCGCTGACGTGAGGCGGCCCGCGACAGCAGCAGATTCGCCACATTCGTACAGGCGATCAGCAGCACGAGGGCGACTGCCCCGAAAAGGATCAACACCGCAGTGCGTACGTTGCCGACAACCTGTTCTATGAGGGGAACTACGCTGATCGTGAAAGAACGATCGCGATGCTTCTCTTCGCGAAGACGAGCCGCAATTACATCGATATCTGATTGCGCCTGCTGCATCGTGACACCGGGCTTGAGCCGCGCCAGGATGTTGTAGACCTCCCGGCCGTAGTTGGTGATATTTTTCCCTTCCTCAGACGGCGGCAGAAAAATCTCGGGCTTATCGATTCCGGTAATGGTGGGAATTACCTCGTGATTCAGATGAAAGGCTGGCGAGAGAACGCCCACAATCGTATGCGGATGCCCATCGAGTGTTATGGAACGACCGACCACGTTGGGGTAGCCTGCGAACTCCCGTTGCCAAAAGCCATAGGTCAGCACCACAGCTTGAGGCTTACCCGGTTCATCCTCCTCGGGCAGAAACATGCGACCGAGCATCGCTTTTGCACCCAGCATCGGAAGCAGGCTCGAAGTTGCCTCAATGCCATCGACCTTGACGGCCTTGGAACGCTCGGTGAGTATGAAATTTTCGCCTATTGCAAGGGCCGTATCGTCGAATACATGGTTTTGCGTAACAATATCGTGATATTGCCCAGGCGAAGGCCAATCCTGCGGAATGCCTAGACCCGGTGAGCGCAGCCAAACGATTGCGATCCGGTCCGGGTGCGGATAGGGCAGAGGCTTGAGTAGCAGAGTACTGGTGAGGCTAAAGATGGCCGTGTTGGCTCCAATGCCGATGGCCAGCGAAAGCACAATCATTACGGAAAGGCCAGGCGTCTTTGCGAACGATCGGGTCGCGTAGCGGAGATCCTGCACGAGATCCTGAAGGAATTTTGTGCCACGCGATTCCCGGCATTGCTGCTGCACCTGTGCCCTGCCACCTAACGCCACTTGTGCACAGCACATCGACTCATCCGGAGTGATGCCGCTGCGGCGATACTTCTCAGCTTCACGTTCGAGGTGGTCGCGCAGTTCCTCGTCGACTTCGGCGTCCATTTGCTTACCGCGAAGCAGCGCGCGCAGGCGGTAAAGTAGGTCATTCAGCATGGCTTCTCCTTATGCCAGGTCGAGTACTTGGGCCACCACGGTAGACAATTTGCGCCATGCCGCCGTCTCAGTTTCCAGTTGCTTCTGCCCGCGCGGCGTCAGTCTGTAGTATTTTGCGCGGCGGTTATTTTCGCTCGTGGCCCATTGCGCCTTGATCCAGCCGCGACGCTCCAGGCGGTGCAGAGCAGGATAGAGCGATCCCTGCTGCACCTGCAGTGCTTCCCGGGAAATCTGTTGCAATCGCTCGGAGACGGCCCATCCGTGCATCGGCTCCAATGCCAGCGCCTTCAGAATGAGCAAATCCAATGTGCCCTGAGGGAGTTCCAGTCGTTCTTCGGTCATCGGTTCTGTTCCCCTGCTACTTCGACACAAACAATACAGCATTGTAGTGTCGAAGCACAAGGGGAGTATCAAATTGTTCTTGCATGATTGATCGTGGCCGATGTGCGCGAACTCTACCGGATTGCGACCCCGAATTCAACTTTACTCATCCGAGACGCGGTGAAGGCGAACCGGGTTCGCTTTAGCGGGGCTGTCTAGCGACCGAGTCGCAGCATGAATATGGACGGTGCAATGGGCGTTTCCCAATACCTATCCTCTCGCAGGAGCCCAAGTCTGCTTTACTGAGCGATTTGCGTTGATTGGCACATCTGAGCCCAGTTTCCGAATCCGTCTTACAGAGAGCTGGCCGCTGCCATTGACACGGCCGATATACCTTGACCTTCTACATCTAGCGATGTATATGTAGAAGCCATAGGCATGAAGAAGACGGACGACAGGTTCGACCTTCCGCAAGGCACGCTCGATCTCCTCATCATGAGGGTGGTTGCGCTTGGCCCCATTCACGGCTATGCCATCGCGCAAAGAATCCAGCAGATCTCGCGCGACGCACTCCAGGTCCAGCAGGGATCCCTCTATCCCGCGCTCCATCGCCTTGAATACAAAAAGTTCCTCAGCTCTCGCTGGAAGCCCTCCGAGACTGGCCGGGAAGCCAAGTTCTACGAGCTCACTTCCAAGGGACGAACTCATCTCAAGGTTGAAACCGAAAACTGGACGCGCCTGACCGACATGGTGAGCCTCATTCTCGAGGGGACCCTGGAGGGAATCTGATGGGCTGGTTACGGAGACTTTTCTTTCGCGAACGATTGGAGGCCGATCTGGACAAAGAGCTGCGCTTCCACTTCGAATCTCAAGTCGCCGACAAGGTTCGTTCCTGTATTCCGGAGAGTGAAGCCCGTCGGCTCACACGAATCGAGTTCGGCGGGATCGAGCAGATTAAGGAAGACTGCCGCGAGCGACGCGGAACCATGTGGCTTCAGTCGCTTCTGCAGGATGTTCGCTACGCTCTTCGCCAGCTGGGAAAATCACCTGGCTTTACGCTGACGGCGGTGCTGACTCTGGCCCTCGGCATCGGCGCAACCACGGCGATCTTCACGCTCGTGCAGCAGGTGATGTTGCAATCGCTGCCTGTCGCCAGGCCGGATCAGTTGTGGCGTATCGGAGATCAGCCCCACTGCTGCGACTGGGGAGGATACAGCCAGGACAGCGACGGCGAGGCGGGCAACTGGAGTCTCTTCTCGTGGGAAGCATACAAGCTATTCAGCGCAAACACGCTGGGATTCCAGGATCTGGCAGCGCTCCAGGCGGGTAACATGCCGCTGGGAGTGCAGCGCTCCGGCTCATCGGGACCGCCGGATACAGCGAATGGCCAGTACGTCTCCGGGAACTTTTTTCAGACTCTGGGCGTTTCCGCCTGGCGTGGAAGGCTGTTCGTCGACGCCGACGACCTGGAGGGCGCGCCCCCGGTCGCGGTGTTGAGCTTCCATGCCTGGCAGGAGAAGTATGGCTCCGATCCTTCGGTCGTCGGATCCACATACCAGATCAACCGCCGGGCCTTCACGATCATAGGAGTGGCCCCGGCAGGTTTCATTGGGGCGAAGATGACGAGTTGGGGCATGCCGGATATCTGGATGCCGCTGACGGCCGAGCCGTTGATGTTGGGGACAACGGCGCGAATTAAGAACACGCGGATCGATTCGCTGGACTTGATCGGGCGAGTGCGCCCCGGAACGAATCCGAAAGCGCTCCAGGCGCAGCTTCAGGGTGAATTGCAGGGCTGGCTGGCCAGCCACCTGGCGGATATGAGTCTGCGGGAAAAAGCTGTGTGGCAGAAGCAGACGCTCCGCTTGTCGCCTGGCGGCGTAGGTTTCTCGTTTTTACGCAGGGATTACAGCGAGGGTCTGCTGCTGCTCATGGTCACGGCCTGTTGTGTGCTGCTGGTGGCCTGCGCCAACATCGCCAACCTGCTGCTGGCCCGCGGGCTGAAGAACCGACAGCAGACGGCGGTCCGGGTGGCACTGGGAGCATCGCGCGGGCGCCTGGTGAGGAATGCGCTTCTCGAAAGCGTTACGCTCTCTCTGATCGGTGGCGCGGCCGGTGTGGCTGTGGCCTGGGCGGGGGCCCGGTTGATCCTTTATCTCGCCTTCCACATGATGGAGCGAACCAGCTGGATTCCGGTGCAGGCTACGCCCTCAACACTGGTTCTGCTTTTCGCGCTTGGAGTCTCGGTGCTCACGGGCGCGATCTTCGGAATGATGCCTGCGTGGATGACCTCGCAGGCCGAGCCAGTGGAGGCGCTGCGTGGCGCCAACCGTGAGGTTGCAGGCGGCAGTCACTGGGCGCAGAAGGCGCTGGTGATTGCGCAGGCGGCAGTATCGCTGGTGCTGCTAAGTGCGGCTGCGATGCTGGGCGATAGCCTGCGCAATCTGGAGCACCAGAACTTCGGGTTCGATCCGGATGGCCGCTACCTTGTTTCCATTGGTTCGCCTATGCTGGCGAACTATAAGCAGGAGCAACTGGTCCCGCTTTATCGTCAGATTCAAGACCGGTTCAATGCCATTCCCGGAGTGCGCAGCGTCAGTGCCGCAACGTATGCGCCGATGAGCGGCAACCAATCGGGCCACGACATTCGCATTCAGGGCAAACCAGAGCCCGGCCCGAAGGACGATGTATCCGCCGACTGACCCGCATAACGTCCGGGTTCTTCGAGACCATCGGCGCCTCAATGGTGGAGGGCCACACCATCAACGAAGACGACAACGAGAATACGCAGCACGTGGCTGTCATCAACGAAGCCTTTGCCAAGGAGTTTTTTGGGAACCAGAATCCCATCGGCCGGCACTTCGGTCCCGGCTCCATGAGGAATGCGGGAACCTATGAGATTGTCGGTATCGTCCAAAACATCCATTACGTGACTTGGGGCTTCCGCGATCCAGCACGGGCCATGTACTACATCCCCGAGGCACAGACCGCACCCTTCGATCAGCGGGATCTCCAGAGTGACGAGCTTGTGTCGCAGAACCTCTGGAACATCGTGATCTGGGCGCCGGAGCATCCGGCGAACATGTTCATGCAGGTAAAGAAGGCGCTGGCCGAAGTCAATCCGAACCTGGTGATGCATGACGCTCAACCATATTCACGAGTGATTCAGGAAACCTTCGATCAGCAGAATATGATCGCCAGCCTGGCTCGGCTGTTTGGCGCGGTTGGCCTTGTGCTGGCGGCAGATGGCCTCTATGGCGTAACCGCCTATGGAGTGGAGCAACGTACAAGCGAGATTGGCGTGCGCATGGCGCTAGGCGCCGATCGCGGTTCGGTCACTGCTATGGTGTTGCGCGGTGCGTTCTGGCAGGTGGGCATCGGACTGGGGATCGGGATTCCGGCAGCAATTGGAGCGGGATATCTCATGTCGAGCCAACTCTTCGGAGTCGCGCCGTGGAATCCATTGCTGTTGGCGGGGGCGACTATGCTCCTCGGATTGGCGGCGCTATGCGCGGCAGTGATTCCCGCGCGTAGGGCAGCAACCATCGACCCCATGCAGGCGCTGCGCAGCGAATGATCCACGGGAGTCGTCCGGATCAACTGCAGGCAGAAAATGGCAATGAAGAGGTGTTCGAGGACGACCGACCGTGCGCAGTTTTAGGTATGCGAAAGCTCTCTGAACGCCGCCGATTCACCCGTGATGCACGGTAAGTACCGAAATGTCGGCATCGCGACTGGAATTCGGCGACCTGCGCTCGGAACAGCTTGCAGTCGCAATGCGCGTTTATCGTTTGTTACCCTTTGTCACTTCTGGATCGTTTGGCTAGCGCCGAGTACATCGTGCCACCAAACAGCGAGGGCCGTGTCGCCAGTCTCTCCATGCGCTCCACTCCTGCCTCGGTGAAGAGTTGGCGGAGTCGTTCGAAGCCAACCGGAAATGGGCCCCATCTATTCGGCTTGGATCGTTCATACTCCACGATCAAGAAGCGATCTGTTACAGACAGAAGACTTCTCAGGAATATCTGCTGCTCTTGAATGAAGTGCAGCGTGTTTGCCATGAGAATTCCATCGACCGC
>WNGK01019122.1_pt1 | contig 13126 bp, 11 predicted proteins | sample 5400601 | NCBI WGS metagenome assembly WNGK01 (sample SAMN13153376, study PRJNA577476) | soil metagenome | isolation source: 60 cm soil or saprolite under Garry oak tree replicate 1 | place: USA:California | collected 2016-06-15 | reverse complement strand
AATGCAGCGCCTTAATTCCTTGCCCGCGGAGCGACTCTTCGATGTGCGCTGGGCGGCGACGGTCGTGGAACGCGCGCTTCGACGGCTCCGCGAGGAGTGTGAGCGCAAGGGGCGAAGGCGAGTTTTCGATGTCTTAAGCGCCTACCTCACGATGGAGCGGGACGATGTCTCGCGCGCGAGTTTGGCCACGAAGTTGGGGGTTCCCCAGGGTACGGTGAAAAAGTTACTTTATCACATGCGGCAGCGCTATCGCTGGTTGTTGCGCGATGAAGTGGCCCAGACAGTGGAGAATCCCGCTGACATTGAGGATGAACTCCGCCACCTCTGCGGTGCGCTCGCGGCCAGTTCGGAGCAAGCCGGATAAATGATTTACCCTGCGCTCCTACGATTTGCCTTCCCCAATGACACTCTATGCCTTCACTGATCTGCTCCCAGCGATCACGCATGAGCCGGACGAGTGCCCGCGGTGTGACACGGCGTTGCGTGTAAATAACGGACTTTGTCTTATGTGTTTGCTCCAGGCCGGGCTGACCGAAGATGAAGAGTCCAGAAGCGAGAGTCTCGACACACTCCTCTCCGAAATCGAATAAACGCGCGAGCCTCCGCCGAGGCTTCGGTAGGCAGGCCAACTTGGCGCCTCAAGCGCCGCGGGAAGTAGCCACGCCAGCCTCGTGGCAGAAGTATCCGAACCTTTTGCGCACGTTGATTGGAACTTCGCTGCCTTTTCCCGTAAGAGGCCGTGGCCCACGACGCCCAGCCAGACCCGCAGGATCGCCTCTCGACTGCCGGTAAATTCTTTCATCCTGTAAAATATTTGGGACCTTCGCCCTTCAGTTTCCGTAGAAGTAAGCATGCGGGAGATTAAACGAACTCAACAGCAGCCTATCCCGACGTATCGTGGCCCTTACTCTCCGGCGGCTACAGCACAAACCTGGCCCCAACTTGGTTTCGGTTCCCGGTTTTGGCAGCCGGTTTTCGCACTTTTGAGAGGGAGTTTTCCCAGAATTTACTTCGTTGTCACATTTCCTTGATAGCCGAAAAAACCAAATGTGGTTCCCCCCTCCTTCTAGTAGTCCTCGCCAGTTAGCGGGATAGCAGCAGTTAAAGGAACTCGCCAGATGAGGGCAGAAGGTCACCTCCCGGACGCGGGGCGCGCGACCAAGGGCGGCAGCCTGTCCTACAACAGCTCGAACGGAAACGCTCCTCATGTCGCGAGTGAAGTCTCGGCAACGTCTCAGTGCAGGGTGCCTGGCTGGAAAGCCGGTCTCGATATTACGTGCATTCTGCTTTTGCTGCCGCTCTGGCTGCCGCTAATGATTTTGCTCATGCTGGTGACGCGAATCGCCTCGCCTGGTCCGATCTTCTACCGTCAGAAACGCGTTGGCTTGTGCGGCAGACATTTTTTCATCTGGAAGTTCCGCACCATGAGGTTGAGCGCGGAGACACAAACTCACGAGCGCTATTTCGAAAATTTGATGCGGTGGATGAGTTGCCTCAAATTTTCAACGTGCTCCACGGAGAGATGAGCCTGGTGGGTCCGCGGCCGTGCACCCCAAATGAATTTGCCCACTATGAACCGTGGCAGCGGCAACGCGTGAACTGTCTGCCGGGCCTGACCGGCTACTGGCAGGTAAACGGGAAAAACAAAACGACGTTCCGCGAGATGATTGCGATGGATCTATTCTATCTCAAGAACATGTCGATCGTGCTCGATCTGAAAATCATGCTCAAAACCGGGACCGTTATGGCCGGGCAACTTTTCGAATCCCGTCAAGGGCCGCATCGCAGCCGGCAGGAGGTTGGAAGCCGTGGCTCACGGACGATGATTTTACAAATCCCAGCGGAATCAGCTCCAGAAATATGAAAAGAAAAATCGCCGTCGGAGTGGTCGGATGCGGCTATTGGGGACCTCTTTTGGTTCGCAACTTCAAAAGTCTTCCGGATTGCCAGCTCAAAGCGGTCTGCGACGTCAACGCAGCACGCTTAAAACATCTTGGCGCGTTATATGCGGATGTTGAGGGCATGAGCGACCCGCAGCAATTGCTCAATGGCTCAAACTTGGACGCCGTCGTCATTGCCACCCCAGTGAAGCTGCATTATTCATTGGCCAAGGCAAGCCTGCTCGCGGGCAAGCATACGTTCATTGAGAAGCCGATGGCCTCGTCTTCCGCCGAGTGCGAGGAACTAATCGACATCGCCGAGCGCAATGGTCTGGTCTTGATGCTCGATCACACGTTTCTCTACTCGTCGCCGGTGCAAAAGATTGCCCAAATTGTTCAAGCCGGAGATCTGGGCGAGATCCGCTATATTAATTGTCGGCGTCTCAACCTGGGACTATTCCAAAAGGACATTAATGTCGCCTGGGACCTGGCACCGCACGACATCTCGATCATTCTCCATATTCTTGACGAATTTCCCACGACGATTAACTGCCAGGGAAACGCTCATATTACGCCGGGGATAGAGGACGTGACAAACATGTCGCTCTCCTTCTCGCGCAAGCGCTTTGCGACCATTCAGAGCAGCTGGCTCGAGCCGCGGAAGATTCGCGAAATGACTATCGTCGGCACGCGACGCATGATCGTATATGACGATTTGCGGACACGCGAAAAGATCCGCATCTACGATGCACGGGTAGAACGTCCGCCGCACTACGACACGTTCGCTGAATTTCAGTACTCGTATCATTACGGCGACAGCTACATCCCATACCTCCACCAGGAGGAACCTCTAAAGCTGGCCTGCCAGCATTTTCTTGATTGCATCAAAACGAATTCTGAACCGCTAACGAATGGCCGTCGGGGACTGGAGATGGTCAGGATCCTCGAAGCGGCTAGTGCTTCCCTCAAGATCAACGGTGCGCCCGTGACACTTTCTGCTTCGACTAGCGTCGCGCCGGCTCTCGCCTCGGCCAAAGCAGAAGAGCTTCTCCCGATTGAAGCATTCGCTGGATGAGAGTCGCGCGAGCTTTGCACACCGTGCAGCGTGTGAAGCTTGACCATAACTCCCCAGATTCATCGCATTAAGCTAAACGATGAAATGAAAGTTCCCTTCCTCGATTTGAAGGCGCACCATGCCCCTTTAATTGAAAAGTTCGATCGCGCTATTCGCGAAGTGATCGAGAGCAGCGCGTTTGCCGGTGGACCGTTCGTCGAAAAGTTCGAAGAAGAGTTCGCTGCATTCTGCGGCTCTTCCTATGCCATAGGCGTTGGCAATGGGACAGATGCACTTTGGCTTACTCTCCTGGCGCTTGGAATTGGTGAAGGCGATGAAGTAATCACGGTCCCGAATACATTTATTGCGACGGCCGAGGCCATTGCTTATTGCAAAGCTCGACCAGTGTTTGTGGATGTAGACCAAGACACATTCACGATGAACCCGGCGGAACTTGAGAAGAGTCTGACCGAGAGAACCAAAGCGATTATTCCGGTTCACCTTTTCGGGCAACCGGCGGACATGGATCCGATTTTGGAATTCGCGCTGGCATACGGACTCTTTGTCATTGAAGATGCCGCTCAGGCGCATGGCGCCGAGTACAAAGGCCGAAAAGCAGGTACGATGGGCGATGCGGGTTGCTTCAGTTTTTATCCCGGAAAAAATCTTGGCGCCTTCGGCGAGGCTGGCGCAGTCGTTACGAACGACCCTGAGTTACGGAAGCAAATCCAGATGCTGCGAGACCACGGCCAGTCACGAAAATATTACCACGCCATGATGGGATGGAACTGCCGGATGGACGGCATTCAGGCGGCGGTTTTATCCATCAAACTGCGTCATCTTGACGAAGCAAATTCCCTGCGGCGCGAACATGCCTTCGAATACAACCGGGCTTTCGCCGGAATCGACGAGGTTCTTACACCGTTCGAGGCCAAGTACGCGCGCCACGTTTATCACGTCTATGCCATTCGGGTACAGGAACGCGACGCAGTCTTGCGACATCTCCAAGAAAAAGGAGTTGGGTGCGCAGTTCATTATCCGGTTCCGATTCATCTCCAGGAGGCCAGCCGAAATCTCGGCTATACAAAGGGCGCATTCCCAATAGCGGAGAATCTCGCCGAAGAATTTCTTTCTTTGCCGATGTTTCCGGAGTTGACAGAAGAACAGATCGAATATGTCGCTCGCTGCGTCAGCGACGTGGTCGGTGTGGGAGCGCTCGCCTAGAGAAAAGTTTTGAAAACTCTCCAACCAGCCAAATCACAAACCATGGAAGCAGCGGCTTTCTCTGGCGACGATTCCTTTGTCGAGCGGCAGCCAAGCGACGAATCGCTTGAAATGCGGATTTACGATCCTGTCCACAACCCAGGCTGGGACCATCTGGTTGCCTTGCATCGCGATACCGGCTGCTTCCACACGAGTGCCTGGGCAAAGGTGCTTCATCAAACTTATAACCATCAGCCTTTTTACCTTCGGTTTTCCCGGGGACACAGGTTGGCGGCGCTGATACCGTTGATGGAAGTGCGGAGTCCGTTCACTGGCTGCCGCGGGGTCTGCCTCCCGTTCAGCGATGCGTGCGAACCACTCATCTTCGATCCAGCCGCCGCGGATTTAGTAAGAGATCGGGTCGTGCGTTTCGCGCAGGAACGCCGATGGAAACACCTTGAAATTCGCGGCGGCAAATTGTTTCAAGTCGTCTCGAGTTCAGCCGCAACATTCTACGGGCATACACTGGATTTGAGCCGCCACGTTGATGCACTGCCCGATCGCTTCGACAGCCCAGTTCGCCGCGCGATTCGCAAAGCGGAACGCAGCAATGTGAGCGCGCTCGTTGTCCGCAATCGCCAGGCTATCAACGATTTCTACCGGCTCCACGTCCAAACGCGCCGGCGTCACGGTCTTCCGCCACAGCCGGCCTCCTTTTTCCTGAACATCTACGAGCACATCATCAAACCCGGACTGGGCTTCGCCGTTCTAGCACAACGCGACTCACGCCCAATTGCGGCGGCAATCTTCTTCCGTTTCGGAAAGAATGCTCTTTACAAATATGGTGCTTCCGACAAGCGATTTCAGGAATTCCGCGCGAATAATCTTGTCATGTGGCACGGCATCCAGTTTCTGGTACGCACCGGTATAGAAAAATTACATTTTGGGCGCACCGAGCGCGAAAACGACGGTCTGCGGCGATTCAAGCTTTCCTGGGGCACGCAAGAAGAAGTAATTAATTATTACCGAGTTGATTCATCGGGTCGGCAATGTGTAACGCCAGTCCGCCGAGACTCGGGTTTCCACAAGAAGGTCTTCGGCAGGTTACCGCTGGTGTTCAACCGGCTGGCAGGCTCAATCATTTATCCACATCTCGACTAAAGGTTAAAATTATGGCTGAAATACGACGCGAAACACAACATCACTCCGGAATGAAACTTAGCGACATTCTCTTCGCTCTGTTTAAACGCAAGCTAACAATTATCGTGTGCGCTGCGCTGGGCATTGTTGCCGCTGCGGCGCTTTATCGTTTCTACACACCTTCCTACGAATCACAAGCCAAGTTGCTGGTTCGGTATGTCTTGGAAAGAAGCGGTGTCGATCCGGTCGAGGCGGAGAAAGCCGCGACTGCGTCGAATACCACAGGAGACAGGGTGATCGGCGCCGAAATGGAGATTCTGACTAGTTGGGATCTGGCCCTGCAGGTCGCCCAAGCAATCGGCCCCCGGCGATTGCTGCCGACGACTAAACAGCCAACAGAGAGTGACGCGGCTAGCAGCATCGTTTCTGGCTTGAAGGTGATTTCAAACAAGGGAAGCAACATCATCCTCATTTCCTACAGCAACCCTAATCCCGAGCTAGCGACGCTCGTATTGCAGGAACTGTTGAGTCGTTATTTTGTGAAGCATCTTGAAGTGCACCGCTCGGCCGGGGCATTCGATTTTGTATCTCAACAAACGGATCAAGTCCGCGCGCGCTTAAATCAAACAGAGGACGCTCTGAAGTCGCTGAGGGAGAAGACAGGAATTGCGTCGCTCAAAGAGGGCTCAGCGGCGCTTACTACTGAGGCCGCGACAACCCAGGAACAACTTAATGCCGCCGAGGCAAACTTGGCCGAACAACAAGCCCTTGTTAATCAGATCGCAGAAAAAAAGGAAAAAAAAGGGTGGAGAACAAAAACCGAGTCATCTGAAAAGAGCCCGCAATCTGTAAAGGCCCAGCTCGCTGGCACGCAGGCAAGGGTCGCGGCGTTTAAGTCCCGGCTTCGAGATGTTCAGCAGAGGACGAAGCAGCTCGCGGACTTGGCTCCGCAAATTGAAGAGTTGGAGCGGAAGCGAGAGATGGACGAAGCCAATTACAAGTACTTTGCAGCATCGCTCGAAAAGGCACGGATCGACGAGGCCTTAGACCCATCCAAAATGCCCAACATTAGCGCGGTCCAGCGCCCCTCTCCGCCGACCTTGGAGACCAAAAGACGCAATAAGATTGCCCTGGCACTGGCGGGCGGCGGGATAGCCTTGGGCATCGCATTAGCTCTGTTAAGGGGTTTGGTTTTGAACAAGACCGTTGGACGGCCACTCCAGCTGGAGACGCAGTTACACATTCCTTTGATGCTCTCGATCCCGTATGCGAACGGGCGCTTCGCGTTGCCTCGTAATGGTTCACAGAATTCGGGAGCGCTTACCGCGGAACGGCGTAATCCCGCGTTGGCGCCTTGGGAGGCCGACCATTTCATCCGGCCATACTGCGACGCGATCCGGGATCGCCTCGGTCTTTATTTCGAGCTCAATCACTTGACGCATAAACCGAAGCTGGTCGGCGTTACCAGCGTTTCGGAGGAAGGGGGAACTTCCACTCTTGCCGCTGGGCTCGCTGCGTCACTTTCAGAAACAAACGACGGCAAGGTACTCCTCGTCGATGTGAACCTGGGACCGGAGGAGGTGCACTCGTTTTTCAAAGGTAAACCTGCTTATCCTTTGAACAAAGCTCTTAAGCCATCTGGCTCCATCGCCTCGGCTGCAGACAATCTCTATCTCGCTACAGTGGGATCGCCCACTACTGGCGGCCCGGCGCAGCTCGGCTTGAAAAAATTCTTCGACATGATGCCGAATATGAAGGCGAGCGACTTTGACTACATTATTTTTGACATGCCCCCGCTGGATCAAACGAGTCCCACGTGGGGAATGGCTGCTTTCATGGACAAGCTTCTGGTCGTGGTCGAGGCGGAGAAGAACAACCGTGAGGTCATTAAGCGCAGTTACGGGAAACTGATCGCTGAGCGAAACAACGTTGCAGTCGTGGTGAACAAGTCGCGTTCTTACGTGCCGAAGTGGCTTGATTCTGAGTCTTAATTGGCTGCACGGGTAACAGCCGAAGCGCGGTTGCAATTTTTGCAATTGCTCGTTTCCCGTACGCTCGGGATTGCTGATATCCTGCGAATGCTCTGTCTTTTGCCGCTCTTGCTGATACATCTGCTTGTCCTCCCATGTCCGCCTCGATGCTGATAGAGGCGTTCGCTGAACACCGGCGCCGCGGTTTTGAAGAGTCGAGACAGGAGAGGCACACAAGTTTTAACGCTCCGTTTCGTGCTCACACCGACTCTTCTAGCGGCCACGGAGGCCGCTATTCTCTCATGTTACGCAATAGAATTTATTACGGGCTAAAGCCTTTCGTTCCTCAATTCCTTCGAACGGCGATCCGACGAAAGCTGGCTATGCGATTACGCAAGCAAATCGGAGACGTATGGCCTATTATGCCGGGCTCGGAGAGGGCACCGGAAAACTGGCCAGGCTGGCCAGAGAACAAACAATTTGCGTTTGTTTTGACGCACGACGTCGAGAGCAAAGCCGGGCTCGCCAGGTGCCGCTCGTTGATGGAATTGGAGCATGATCTTGGATTCCGCTCTTCCTTTAACTTTATCCCAGAAGGGAGCTACCGCGTCCCAGCTGAATTGAGGCAGGAGCTCACTGCCAACGGATTCGAGGTTGGCATACACGATCTTAAACACGATGGCCATCTCTTTTCCTCGCGTCGCAAGTTCTCGCGGCGCGCCGCGAGAATCAACGCCTACGCCCGCGAGTGGGGAGCGTCGGGATTCAGATCGGGATTTATGTTACGTAATCTCGATTCCAAGGGTTACGTTGAGCTCCCTTATACCCTTCCTCAAGACTTCACGCTTTTTGTCCTCTTGCAAGAGAAGACGCCGGAAATCTGGATGCGAAAACTCGACTGGATCGCCCAACACGGCGGGATGGCGCTAGTTGACGTTCATCCTGACTATTTGTGCTTTGATAGCGCGACCGCAACATCAAGGGAATATCCAGCTGCTCACTACAAATCGTTTCTGGATTATGTCAGTCAGCGCTACAGCGGCGCTTTTTGGAATACGACTCCGAGAAAGGTGGCCCAGTTCTGTACTCGAGTAACGCAGGCCACAAGGAGCTAGCAAAGGGCTAAAACTATAAAATAACTTCTATGGATATTACAGTTTTCGGAATGGGCTACGTAGGCTGCGTAACGGCAGCATGCTTCGCCGAGATGGGTCATTCGGTAACCGGCGTGGACTTGCAAGAGATCAAGGTCTCTCTCGTTAACTCGGGAAAAAGTCCCATCATCGAGCCGGACTTGGAACAGTTGATTCGCCACGGGGTTGACGCCGGACGATTGAAAGCCACTCAGCGCGTTGAAAGACTTGGTGACATTTCCCTGGTCTGTGTTGGTACACCTAGTAATGACAACGGCAGCCTGGGTCTTGACCAGCTAAAAAGAGTTGCGAGCGAGATCGGCGAATTACTACGAACCACAGATAGCTTCCACGTCGTAGTCGTCCGAAGCACGGTGTTACCGGGAGCGGTGAACGATGTGGTGCGGCCTTTGCTCGAGCAAGAATCTGGTAAAAAGGATGGAAAGGACTTCGGCATCTGCATGAATCCCGAGTTCATGCGCGAAACCACGGCGATTCATGATTTTTATCATCCTCCGTTTACGATCATCGGGGCCTGTGACGATCGTACCGCGGAACGAGTTGCCGCTTTGTATTCTAGCGTAAAAACACCCATGGAATGGACCTCCATTCCAGTAGCTGAGTTGATTAAGTATGCCTCGAACGCATTTCATGCACTCAAGGTATGTTTCGCAAACGAGATCGGAAATCTAAGTAAGGCTATGGGTATTGATAGCCACAGAGTGATGGAGATTTTTTGCAAAGATACGAAGCTGAACATCTCGCCGTATTATCTCAGACCCGGGTTTGCTTTCGGTGGCTCTTGTCTGCCAAAGGATCTTCGTGCTATTCTTTACAAGGCAAAGCAACTGGATTTGGAACTGCCGGTGCTAGGGGCTGTGCTGGAAGCAAATCGTAAGCAGATCGAGCTAGCCTTCAATCTAATCCGACACACAGGAAAAAGTCGTGTTGGGGTTTTGGGCCTCAGTTTCAAAGGCGGGTCCGACGATCTTCGTGAGAGCCCCATCGTCGGCTTGATCGAAACCTTGATCGGCAAAGGATACAAATTGGCTATTTACGATGAAGAAGTTGCTTTGGCGAGACTCGTGGGCGCAAACAAGTACTACATCGAACAAGCAATACCTCACATCTCGTCCCTGATGGTTTCCTCTCCAAAGGAAGCCATCGAAGCCAGTGATGTAGTTGTAGTCGGCAAAAATAATTCCAAGATTCAGGAAGCCGTAGCCAATAATAGCGATTCAAAGCTGATTATTGATCTGATTCGGTTACCCCGCGAAGCCGTGAAGGCCTCTCCGAATTATCAAGGCATCTGCTGGTAGCGCGGCACAAAGCAGTCCAATCATGATGCGATCTCCAACCAAAGTCCTGATGTGGGTCGAAAACAATTTTCCACAGGACACTCGCGTCGCGAATGAGGCACGTTTACTCGCTGACGCGGGTTACAAAGTCGCGGTGATCGCACTTCGGAAGCAGGGCCAGGCGGCGCGCGAAACCTGGAATGGTATAGAAGTTTACCGCGTACCGACGTTGGAACTGTTTAAAAAGACAGTGGCTGGAAATCGTAGCCGATTGAATTTGCTTTTCGTTAGGCTGAAATCTTTTCTTGGTTATGTGGTAGAATACCTTTACTTCACTTCAGTTTGCCTTCTTATTAGCACATGTATTTTTGTGAGGCGTGGTTTCGACGTAATGCACGCCCACAATCCTCCCGATACTCTCTTTCTGGTGGCCGTGCCTTTCAAACTACTCGGAAAGAAATTTGTCTTTGATCAGCATGATCTCTGCCCGGAACTTTACCGATCCCGTTATAGCGCCGCGGAAGGAGTTTACACCCGGTTCCTAAGGATGTTTGAGTGGTGCAGTCTGAAGCTTGCTGATGTCACGATCGCTACAAACGAATCGTATAAACAAATACAAATTGAGCGGGCGAATAAGAACCCGGCAGATGTCTTCGTTGTCAGAAATGGGCCGAACCAGATGCGAATGACTCCGGCCGCGCCCAGCGCCCGCTTGAAAGGAATGAACAAGTGCATCCTATGCTACGTTGGCAGCCTAAATCCACAAGATGGTGTCGATTACCTGCTTCGTTCGTTGCGCTATTTACTACATGGTTTGAAGCGTTCGGATTTTCATTGCGTAATAATGGGCACCGGTGACTCACTGCAAGATTTGCGTGATTTGGCTGGGAACCTGCAACTTAACGGCTGCGTTGAACTAACGGGTTTCGTCTCCGATGAAGATTTGCAGGCTAATCTTGCCGCTGCGGATATTTGCGTGGACCCCGATCCTTCCAGCCCGTTGAACGACGTGTCAACCTGGATCAAGGTGATGGAATACATGGCGTCGGCAAAGCCGATCGTCTCTTTCGATCTGAGGGAAACGCGGTTTTCTGCTGGAGACGCTGCCGTCTATGTTGAACCGAACAACGAAACCAAGTTCGCGGACGCTATCTCCCAACTGATGGACCGACCCGAGCTCCAGAAAACAATGGGGAGTTACGGTCGCCGCCGGGTTGAGGACGAGTTGCAGTGGGCCAGGGTGGGCAAGAATCTTCTGACTGCATATGAGACGCTTCTTGGTCGAAAAATGAAATCCTCCTGTGAAGCTCATCGCGGTAAGAAATTCACAGAGATCAGTTCCTGACTGACTCTGCCCGCTCGTGAATAAACCGCCGTCTCCGTTGTTGACTACTCAGGTTTCTTTAACTCAGCCACCAAGCGAGACCTTTGTGGCAAAGCCAGAAATCCGGCATGCAGGGATTGTTGATGTAACCTTCGGTGAAAACGTCACAGTGGTGCAGCCGGTCAATCTCTATGGGTGCACGATCGAAGATGCCAGCTTTGTCGGCCCGTTCGTAGAGATCCAAAAGGGAGTAACTATCGGAAAGCGATGCAGGATCCAATCGCACTCATTCATCTGTGAGCTCGTAACGCTCGGAGACGACTGCTTCATTTCTCATGGCGCAATGTTCATCAATGATCCGTTCGTTACCGGGGGCCCCGCTGAAAAGCCGGAGATTTGGCGAGCAACAAGACTTGGGAATCGTGTAAGCGTCGGAACAAATGCCACCATCCTTCCAGTCACGATCTGCGATCAAGTTGTTATTGGCGCGGGCGCGGTCGTGACCAAAGACATTACTGAGTCGGGGATTTACGTTGGCAACCCGGCGCGACTGCTGCGACGCCTCGACCTCTGACTACTGACTACCGACCTCCGCCCTCTGTCATCTGATCTCTCTCATCCGATCTCCACGTCGTTTCAACGCTTCAACGCTTTAACGCTTTAACGACGCCTTTAGCGCAACCTAATCATGGGCCTCCATCTGCCTCCCAGCATAGCGTCCTGCCTTACGGTCGGCTTTATTATCTTTCTTTTCCGGCGAGACATTCGGCAAAAGCCCGACGTCAGCGGCGCTCTGTGGCTCCCATTAATTTGGCTGATAATCCCTTTCTCAAGATCCCTTTCCGCGTGGCTCAATATCTTCGGCTTACCCGTAAGCGGCGCTGCTTCAGTGGAAGAGGGAAGTCCGCTGGACGCCTGGTTTTTCTTTGCGCTGATTGCAGCGGGCTCTTGTGTTCTTGTTAAGAGGCAAGTCAGCGTTTCAGAGGTTATTCAGAATAATGGCTGGGTCATCGTTTTCTTGTTCTACTGTTTCATCGCCATTGCATGGTCTGATTTTCCTTCCGTGGCTTTCAAGCGGTGGATCAAAATTCTTGGTCATCCAATCATGGCGCTGATCATCCTTACGGAGCCGAATCCTGACCAAGCCGTTAAAACATTGCTGAAAAGGTGTGCTTATGTGGTCGTCCCGGTTTCCATTCTCTTCATTAAATACTATCCTAGGTTGGGTCGACTCTACGACCCGTGGGGAGGAGGGGCAATGTACACAGGTATCAGCTCAAATAAGAACGGGCTTGGTTCAGATTGTTTGATCCTGGGTTTCTTCTTCTTTTGGTATTGGCTCCAAACCTGGAAAACTGAGCGGAGCACTCAGAGACGAAACGAGCTTCGGTTGATCGCCGGATTCTTGATCGGTACCTTGTACCTTTTGAGACTGGCGCACAGTGCCACAGCTTCTACGTCACTGTGTGTAGGGGTACTGGTGGTCTTGTTTGTCGGCAGCCGTTTCACAAACAAGAATTTTATTGGGACATACCTGTTAACAGCACTAGTTCTCTTAGTGGTAGCAGAGACGACATTTGGGATTTCAAGCAGCTATTCGGAGGCTCTGGGTAGAGGCTCCGGCTTTTCCGGGAGAACAAGGGTCTGGTCGGCTCTGCTGGAAGTGCATATCAATCCGGTCCTTGGAACGGGATTTGAAAGCTTCTGGTTGTCGAAAAGTCGGCTACAGGAGCTGGAAGGAATTTTTTATTACCCCATCAATGAGGCCCATAACGGCTACTTGGAAACTTATTTGAACCTGGGATTAATCGGCGTGTTCCTCCTGATTGTTTTGTTCGTTGTTACATTCTGGAAAATACGCCTCGAGCTTTTTCGAAATTTTGAATGGGCACGGTTTCGACTGGGCTTTCTTGCCTCAGTCATCCTTTACAATTGGACTGAGGCGGCTTTTAGAACGGTGAGCGCGCCTTGGTTCATTTTTTTCATCATCGCCATGGACTATCCACGATCTTACCTGGCGTCGGCGCAATCATCGGTCGGGCTTGCGCGATCAGAGGAGGACCGGGAATTCGCTTATGTCGAAGGAAGATCCTAGCATGGGCGTCTTTTGCACCGATCCTTCAG
>WNGK01007236.1_pt1 | contig 13132 bp, 10 predicted proteins | sample 5400601 | NCBI WGS metagenome assembly WNGK01 (sample SAMN13153376, study PRJNA577476) | soil metagenome | isolation source: 60 cm soil or saprolite under Garry oak tree replicate 1 | place: USA:California | collected 2016-06-15 | reverse complement strand
CGTGCCGCCGGGGTGCCGATTACGGCGACCTCCGCCAATATCAGCGGCGCCAGTGAATGCACCACGGCGGACGGAGTGCGCAAACAACTGGGCAACCAGATCAGCCTGATTGTGGATGGCGGCACCAGCCCGCGTGACGTGGCCTCAACCATCGTCGACATGAGCGATCCCGCCAAGATCAGCATCCTGCGCCAGGGCGCTATTCCTGAGAGCGAGCTGGCTGAATTTCTGAAGTGATGGCAGCCAAGCTTCGGACAAAACGGCCTTGGAAGAAATGGCTACTGTGGCTGCTGCTGGCGGTGGTCTGTTATGTTGCCGCTGTTTACGGGTGCATTGTGTGGCAGTCCAACCGGGACGAATCGCGTCAAGCGGATGCCATGGTCGTTTTTGGTGCGGCACAGTATGATGGCAGGCCGTCACCAGTGTATAAGGCCCGGCTTGACCATGCGGCCCAGCTTTACCGTCAGGGGCTTGCTCCCATGGTGATCATTACCGGCGGCTCTGGTGGCGATCCTAAGTTTACCGAAGGCGTGGTGGGTCGAGAATACCTGAAGACCCTGGGGATTCCCGACACCCAGCTCATCGCGGAGACCCAAAGTTCTGATACCGCCGAGTCAGCGCGACGCGTCGCCACCATCATGTACGTCAACAGTATGCATTCCTGCCTGGCTGTGAGCGATGGCTACCATATCTTCCGCATCAAGCGCATGCTTGGCCGCGAAGGCGTAACGGTCTTTGGCGCTCCACGGCCTAACTCCAAGCCGCAGACCTTCTGGAAACGGCAGGAAGCGGTCTTCCATGAGATTGCCAGCTATACGTTGTGGACGATGCACCTGACGTAAGGTACAGGGAGTCTGTAAGGCCGAGAGTGAAAAAGGCCCACCCGTTAATTTGTAAGAACGGAAGCAATCGAGGAGTTTTGCAGCTTTTCCGGTTGAACAGGACATTGCGGCTGCATCGAATCACTAAGAACTACCCGGTCGCGGCCTTCTTTTTTGGCTTTATAAAGGGCCTCATCGGCGAGCCGCACGAGTGTTTCGGGCGGCACTGATCCGTCCTGGCAGAAGGAAGCGCCAAAAGACGCGGTCACCTTACCTAGGGAACGGCCAGCGTGCTCCAGTTGCAACTTGGAGATGGAACTTCTCATGACTTCAGCCCGCTCGCAGATAGTAGCGGCTGTGCAATCGGTCAAAACTACGATGAATTCCTCGCCTCCGTACCGGCAAACCACATCTTCAGAGCGAACCGAGCGGCGCAGCACACCAGCGATTTCTTTCAGCACCACATCGCCGGCCTCATGGCCAAAGGTGTCATTGAACATCTTAAATTTGTCTCCGTCCGCCATAATGATCCCTACTCCGCCATGTTTACGGGCAGAGCGGCGGACGTCGCGTTCCAGCGTGATTTCCAGATAACGCCGGTTGAATAGTCCGGTGAGTGGATCGCGAATCGATTGTTCTTTTAACTTGGCGCGTAGATTCAGGTTAGTGAGCGTCATGGCTGCCTGCTCCACAACTTGCTGGAGCGGGCGCAGCCGCGCCGGAGAGATTACGCCGGCATCGGGCGAGTTGAGATGCAGTATTCCTAACGTGTCCCCCAACGCTACCAGAGGGAGGCAGACATAAGCATCCGGTACTTCTCCATTAAAATGATGGCATGCCAGTCCTTGCACGTCCCGGGTATAGGAATATATGCGGCCGCCCCGAAGCGCGCAACAATCCTCCGGCGCAAAGGCTTGTCCTTTGAGGTTGGCGTCCTCTCCCCAGGAAACTACGGTTTCCATGATATTACGGGAGTTGTTGATTGTGGCCAGAGAGCCGTTTGCTTCGGGAAAAAGGCGGGTCAGGGACGTGGTAATGATTTCATGAGCTTCCGCCGCCGTATAGCAAATCTGAAAATTCTGCTGGAGTTCATTGAACAGCGTGATGCTTTCTGTCTCTTTTTCCAGCCGCACAAGAGACGATTCCAGCTCCGCGCGCGCCCCCGAGGCGATTAGCTGCGACCGGCGCTGTTCCGCGATGCCTTCCATGATGAGAAAGAACAGTATGGAGATGACAAAGGCGAAAGCGGCAATGCACACATAAATGCTGAGCTTTGTTTCCGAGCTGTACTGCGCGACGCTCTGGTTCTGTGCTTTTAGCAAGATCTGTTGTTGTTCTTTCATCTCTTGCAGTAAGTGCTGTACTTCTGCGGCATGTGTCGGTTCCGCGGACGCGCTGGATCCTGGGGTGCGATTTGCCATCTGGGCCACGTGTATGGTGTCCAGGTCTTCCTGAAGAAGCCGGCGAAAACGAGAAATACGCTGCTGTTGGTCCGGGTTGTCGTGCGTAAGAAAGGTGACACGGTCGGTTCGGGCGGCGATCTGGTCTACCGTTGCTCGAAACAGTTGCAGATGTTGTTGCCGAGCATCGGGTCCTGCGTCTGCTATGGACTGCAACTGGAGTGAACGCGCCTCTTGAACAGACAAATTGAGGGACTCAAGTTCCAGCATCACGCGATTGTTCTGCCCCGCCAATGATTCCGTTTGCAGGAAGCGGTTCGTATTGAGAACCACCTTGAATGCAATTGGACCGGTCAAGAGTAAAATGGCGACAAAGGCGAGCGGTAGGGCTCTCCTGTTATCCACAAACCTCTTCAAGATCTTCCGCATAAAGGTTCTATCGGCAAGGGCCGGTGGATTATTAGTGTCCTGTTTCTAAGGAAACACTTATTGTTTTGAGGGTGCGCCAGCAAGTTGCGCCGGCGCTGCCGCAGCCAACTAATCGGCCATTTGCGCCATTTTGTTGATGTCTTCGCCTGGCACCAGTACGAACTCACCTTTCGATCCCTGTTTGCGGCTTTGCAGGTAGGGTTTGTACTCGTCACTGTCATAAAAAGCTTTGGCGGCCTCTTTCGAGGGCCATTCAACGATGAGGAAAACTTGGGGCTTGGGCCGTTCCCCTTCAAGCTTTTCAATTGTGGATGTGCGCGTTAAGTAACGGCCTCCGTATTGTTCAACCAGATTGGTTACATTCTTGACGTAGGCTGAGATCCAACTGCGGTCGGTTACATCGAGTTCTGCGACTGCATAATATTTCATGTGCGCTCCTGGGGACTGAATGGGTGTTGCCGCGCTTATGACTGCCACTTCCACTCCGCATACCGGTTGCGCAAGTCGCTCTTGAGCAGCTTGCCCGTGGACGTATGTGGCAGCTCGTTTACGAATACAAAATCATCCGGCAATTGCCATTTAGCAAACTTGGCGCCCAGAAATGATCGAAGATCTTCCGCTGTGGCGGAAGCCCCATCTTTCAGGGCAACAACCGCCAGCGGGCGTTCCTGCCACTTGGGATGACGAACCGCGATCACTCCAGCTTCACGTACCGCGGGATGGCTCATCAGCGCATTTTCCAGGTCAACGGAGCTGATCCACTCTCCGCCGGATTTCACCAGGTCCTTGCTGCGGTCCACCAGCTTGATGCAGCCATCGGGGTCAATTGTGGCGATGTCGCCGGTGCGGAACCATCCGTCGCCGGTCCAGCGATCATGCGTGTCAGGAGCATTGTAATAACTGCCGGCCACCCAGGGGCCGCGGACTTCAATCTCGCCCATGGTCTGTCCGTCCCATGGCGCCTCACCGCTTTCGTCGCGGATGCGGACATCCACAAAAGGCACCGGCCAGCCCTGCTTGCAGCGCAACGTGTACCGCCGATCTTCTGGCCACTCCAACGCGGCGGGGCCCAGGCGTGAAACGGTGGCCTGGGGAGACGTCTCTGTCATACCCCAAGAATGAATAATGTGAAACCCGTGGCGGTCCAGATTGCGAATCAGGCTCTCTGGTGGCGCAGTGCCGCCGCAGAGAATGCGAACGTCGCGCGCCGGCTTCCAATCGGGGCCGCGCTTCTCTAATTCAGCCAGTACTCCCAGCCATACCGTGGGCACGGCGCAGGTCATGGATATATTTTCGCGGTCAATCAAGTCGAGCAGACTGTCAGGATCAAGGTGCGGGCCGGGCAGCACAAACTTGGCGCCGACCATAGCAGCGGTATAAGCAAGCCCCCATCCGTTGGCGTGGAACATGGGAGAGGCCAGCAGCGCAGCGTCATGCTGAGAGACGGCGCAAGAGTCGGCCATGGCCTGGGACATGCTGTGCAGCACCAGTGCGCGATGCGAATACAGCACTGCTTTGGGATTACCGGTGGTGCCGGAGGTGTAACACATGGTGACGCCGTCTTCTTCACTGATTTCGGGGGCCTTGAAGTTTCCAGTCGCTTGCGCCAGCCAGCCTTCGTAGTCTTCATAATGATGTTGTGACGCCGCGCCGGGGTGACGCACGACTGGGTGATGCACGACAAAGACGCGCTCAAACTTTACCTTCGCGGCAAACTTCTCCAGCACCGGCAGCAGCACCTCATCCACGATCAGGAAGCGGTCCTGCGCATGGTTTGCGATGTAGCCGATCTCGTCTGGGTGCAGCCTCAGATTGAGCGGATGAAGCACGCCGCCTGCCACGGGAACGCCGAAGTAACACTCAAGGTGAACGTAATGGTTCCACATGAGAGTGGCCACACGATCGCCTTTCTTCAGGCCGGCGGATTGCAGGCATTCTGCCAGGCGCAGTGCGCGGTCATGGACTTGGCCCCAGTTGGACCGATGAAGAGACCGGTCGGGCAGACGCGAGATGATCTCAACGCCGCCGAAGTACCGGCCCACGCGGTCCAGCACCGCGGCCAGCGTGAGCGGGTAATCCATCATGGTGTGCATTGGCATATTCGTCCTTGACGAACTCTAACGGTGAATTCTAAATCTTCCGCCTGATCGACACATGGTAAAGTCAGCCTATGGCGCTAACAATATCCGCCTCAGCACGTCTTTAAGATCACACGGGTGAGGAGAATTGTGACCAACATCGGCCAGGACATACGCTATGCGTTGCGCGGCCTACGCAAGTCACCTGGGTTTGCCATTGTTGCGGTGATTACTCTGGCGCTGGGCATCGGCGCTAATACGGCCATCTTCACTGTAGTCAACGCGGTTTTCTTCCACCCTATTCCAGTCGAAAATCCGGACAAGCTGGTTGCGGTGTTTACCGCCGACCAGCGCAAGGATATAGGACCCAACAACAGTTTTCTCCCCTTATCTTTCCCGAACTCGGAAGACATTCAGAAGCGGGCCCAGTCCTTCTCCGGAGTTTCAATCTACGCGTTCTTTTTTACGCGGGTCAGCATGACCATTAACGGGCAGCCTGATCAATATTTCGTCCAACTGGCTTCCGGAAATTTCTTTGATTTGCTGGGCGTGCGCGCTGCCAAGGGGCGCACGTTTCGTGCGGATGAGGACGCCAAACCCGGCGCCGGCCCCGTCATTGTTCTGTCGCATGGCTTCTGGGAACGAAAATTTGCCGGCAATCCGAACGTGATCGGCCAGAACGTGCTGCTCGACGGCCAGGGCTTTACCATTATCGGTGTTGCGCCGCCAGGGTTTCAGGGAACGCAGAACGTGGGTGGTCCGGACATGTGGGTCCCCATGTCCATGCATGACCAGATCGTTTCCGGTCTGATCAAGACGTTCTTCAACGAGCGCCGCTTTCTAGGATTCAACGTCGTGGCCAAACTGAAGGACGGAGTGCGCCAGGAGCAAGCGCAGGCGGAGCTAAAAACGATTGCCTCTGATTTGGAGCGAGCTTTCCCTCAAGCCAACCAAGGACGCAGCTTTACTACCTTGCCGATCCTCGAATCCACTATCAATCCTGCGCAGAGAGACCTTTTTAAGCACGCGGGCGTGTTCATGATGTCCGTGGTAGGCATTGTTCTGTTGATTGCATGTTTTAACATTGCCAATCTGCTGCTGGCCAGAGCGTCCGGGAGAAAGCGTGAGATTTCCATCCGTGTGGCCATTGGGGCTTCGCGCAGCCGGATCATGGTGCAATTGCTCACGGAAGCCATGGTGCTGGCCACAGCCGGAGGCGTGCTTGGTCTGGGGCTGGCCGTGTTAGGACGCAATCTGATGTGGCAATTCCGTCCGCCGCAGTTGCTGGTGGGCGCCCTGGATTTGACTCTTGACGCGCATGTGCTCGTGTTCACCACGCTTATGGTTCTGGGCACGGGATTGATCTTTGGCCTGGCTCCGGCATTGCAGGCTTCGCGTACGGATCTGGTATCAGACCTGAAAGAGCGCTCTGGAGGCGACCTGTACACCGGACGCCGCCTCAAGCTGCGCGATATTCTCATCACGCTGCAAGTGGCAGTTTGCCTGATCGCCCTGGTCGGCGCAGGCATTTTTCTGCTGAGCCTCCGCAACGCGCAAGGAATGGACGCCGGATTCGACACCCACAATCTGGCCATGTTGAGTTTTGATCTGGGCTCGTTGAACTACGACACAGCGCGGATCAAAGAGTTCCAGCGGCGCACCCTGGAAACTGTCCAGACGATCCCCGGCGTAAAGTCGGCCACGCTGGCTAATGTTGTCCCGTTGTTCAATGGCGGCTTCGGCAGGACGGTCTTTCGGGAAGGTGAAGATGCGTCCAATGGCCAGAATGGCCAGTTGACCCAGATGGGCGCGGTAGCATCCGACTATCTTCAGACCATGGGGATACCGTTGTTGCGCGGCCGCGGTTTTGACAGCTCCGTGCGTGAAGACAGCCCCAGGGTGGCGATCATCAATGAAACCGGCGCGCGGCGCTTCTGGCCGAACCAGGACGCGGTAGGAAAGCGCTACAAGTTTTTCCGCGACACCGAGTGGACAGAGATCATCGGCGTGGCGCGTGATTCCAAGTACAACTCACTGGGTGAGGCCCCCGCACCTTACGTCTATGTGTCGTTGATCCAGAACCCAAGCCCGTCAGCGACGCTGTTTTTCCGCACCAACACCGACCCCAATGCAGTGATCAACCCGGTGCGCGGACAGGTACAGGCCCTGGATCGCAACCTGCCGCTCACCAACGTCTGGCCGATCGGCGAAGTGATCTCGCAAGCCCTGTGGGCCGCGCGCTTTGGGGCCAGCTTGTTGACCATGTTTGCGATCATTGCCATGACTCTGTGTGCGGTAGGGATCTACGGCGTGGTTGGTTACTCCGTAGGCCAGCGTGTGCGTGAGATCGGCATTCGTCTGGCACTGGGGGCGCAGCCGCGAAGTGTTTTGTTGATGGTGGTCCGGCAAAGCTGCGTCACGCTCGGGATAGGGCTGCTAATCGGGGTTGGACTCTCTTTCTTGCTGGCTTATTTTTGGGGTGCGTTCATTGGAGGTTTGCTTTACAGCGTAAGTGCGACATCCCCAGTAGCCTTCATTGCCATGTCCTTCGTGCTGGCGATGGCGGGCATCGTCGCAAGCTACATTCCAGCGCGTCGCGCAGCCAAGGTTGATCCGATGGTGGCGTTGCACTGCGAGTAGGGGGCCGGGTGCGCACCTGAATGCCTGTCATTCCGAGCGACCCCGAGGAAGCGCAGCGACTGAGGGGGAGTCGAGGAATCCCGACAGTGTGTCCGTTGCAATGTTGACTCAGGGAGTTCTCCCAGAATCAGTTTACTTTGGGGCGGGTGGTTCAATGAGCCTTTGTCGGCCGCTTACTCGGAAGTCGTATAGCCGCGAAGTAACTTTACCGGCATTATCACGTTAGTGATTGAAACAGAGCCGTTATTCTGGTCAATTTTTCTGATCCAGTGCATAGCAGCTTCCGCATCGACCCGAGCTCAATTAGATAAGCTTCAAGGGAGCAGAGCCCGTTATTGCAACGGGATGCTGTGCCCCGCCCACGAACTTAGAATCATACCTGAGAAACGATAGGCGATACGTGGGCTCCGTCGATAGACCAGTAGAGGTTTCCCGCCTTATATCGAAAAAATATGGCATGAGTGTCCCGGTTCTGCATTCAGAACCCACACGAGATCCCTTGTATTAGAGAAAGGCTTTGGGTCTCGCAGATCTTCATATATGACCGGCCGACTGTGGGTGGTTTTCCATGGGCGGCGTTGCTCAAAATACATAAGCCAATGCCGCCCTTTCAGGGCTGCGACGGTTTTGCTCGCTCCCCACCGCTCACGCGGTGGGCTCAATAATTGCGCCCTCTCGGGCTTCCTGAGCAAACGAAAGGGTCAGGGCATCACCAGTTCACGGCGTCTTCGTTTTCGCCCGCAATCCCGCACGCTCTTCCAGAAGCATGATGGTCGAGGCGTAATCCAGATCGTCGTGACCGGCCTTGCTGGCCTCTTCGTAAATCTCGTCGATCTTGGTCAAGCCGGGAAGATCCACGCCGTTTTCCTTGGCGGCATCCAGCATCAGGTGGATGTCTTTGTGCATGAGCCGTAGCGGAAAATTCGGCGTGTAATCCTGATTGAGGATGAACGGCTGTTTATATTCGGCCACGCCGGAGCGGATCATGGATGCCTGAATCAGCTCAAACATTTTTTCCGGCTTCACGCCCATCTTCTTGGCGAGCGTGAGCCCTTCACACAGACCTTCATAGATGAAAGCGATGTTCATGTTCTGCGCCAGTTTAGCGGCCAGGCCCAGGCCGTTTTCGCCCATGTGGATGACTTGCTTGCCCATGGCGCGGAATAGCGGCTCAACACGCTCAATGGTGCTGGCGTTTCCGCCGACAATAAAGATCAGCGTACCGCCTTCCGCTGCGACTTTTGATCCAGTCACGGGCGCATCCAGAAATTCGCAGCCGCATTCCTGCAAGCCTTGCATGATGACCAGACTGGCGGAAGGCGAGATGGTGCTGGAATCAACGACCACGGTCCCGCTCTCCAGTTTCTGGCTGGCCCCATCAGGGCCAAACAAAACTTGCTGGACAGCCGTGGTATCGGAGACGCAAATCCACACGGCTTCTTTCCCTTTGACGGCCTCCGCCGGGGTGGCTGCGGCTATGGCGCCGGGAACGTCTTTCGGACTGCGGTTCCAGACGGTGACCTCGTGTCCGGCTTTGACCAGGTTCGCGGCCATGGGCCGTCCCATAATTCCTAATCCTAAAAAGGCAACTCGCATACTAGGCATTAAAAATTTTATTGGTGATCGCGTCAAGTGCGCGGAGCTGGTTTTCAATGGTAGACGAAGAAAGCGCAGCCGAGGGCGGCAGCGGTCCACGTTGGTTTTATTCTTTGGCGACTTGTAGCATTTTGGTATATATGGACTTTCCCAAGTAAAACTGCGTTACTATCCGTTTTCACCGCGTCGTCAGCGCAAATGCAAGTGATACAATTCTTAGTTTGCCATAATGCTTACAAAGGATTCCTGACATGGCCCAAGTTTCCGCTCCGGTCGCACCGCTCCCACAACCACTGGTATCGCTTACCGACGACGAAGTTTTGTTTCGCGATAACATTCGCCAGTTCGCCGACCAAAGCCTCCGCCCAAAAGTCAGGGAGATGGACGAGAAGGGAATCTTTGAACATGAACTGCTTGAGCAGTTTTTCCATCTAGGTCTGATGGGGATTGAGATCCCGGAGCAGTACGGCGGCGCTGGCGGCAGATTCTTTGAAGCTATTTTGGCGGTGGAAGAGATTTCCCGCGTCGATCCGTCCGCGGGTGTGATTGTGGACGTGCAGAATACACTGGTCAACAACGCATTGCTGCGTTGGACCAATGAAGAACAGCGCCGGCGCTATCTTCCTCGCATGGTCCGCGATACGGTTGGCGCATACGCTTTGAGCGAAGCCAGCTCCGGTTCGGACGCCTTTGCCATGCAAACCCGCGCTGAACTCAAAGGCAATGAATATGTTCTGAACGGACGCAAGCTCTGGATCACCAACAGCAAAGAGGCTGGCGTGTTCATCCTGTTTGCCACCGTTGACCCTGCGGCGGGATACAAGGGCATTACGGCGTTCATCATCGAAAAGACTTTTGCCGGATTCAGTGTGGGCAAGAAAGAAGACAAGCTGGGAATCCGTGCGTCCAGCACTTGCGAACTGATTCTGGAAGACTGCCGTGTTCCGAAAGAAAACGTGCTGGGCGAAGTGGGCAAAGGCTACAAGATTGCGATTGAGACGCTGAATGAAGGGCGCATCGGGATTGGCGCGCAGATGCTGGGACTAGCGCGCGGAGCATGGGAACACGCCCTGAAGTATTCGCAAGAGCGCAAACAATTCGGCAAAACCATTTCTGATTTCCAGGGCATTCAGTTTCAGCTCGCCCAGATGGCCACTGAAATTGAAGCCGCGCGCATGATGGTCTACAACGCGGCCCGGATGAAAGATGCCGGCATGAATTTTGTGAAAGAAGCGGCCATGACCAAGCTGTTTGCGTCGCAAGTGGCGGAGCGCGTGGCCTCACTGGCGGTGGAGATATTTGGCGGCTACGGCTTCAGCAAAGACTATCCTGTGGAAAAGTATTTTCGCGACGCCAAGATCGGCAAGATCTATGAAGGCACTTCCAATATGCAATTGCAGACGATCGCCAAGATGCTTCTAGGCGGGAAGTAACGCCTCGTCAAGCTTGGCTCCCTGTGCGTAACTACGAATGAAATCAATAGTTTGTGTGGGGTTACCTCTTCTGTCAGGGACTTCCCGATTGTTTCTTCAGATTAAGGTGGTTTAAACTAAATAAAATTCCGGCTTCTCACCCCCAGGCAGGATCAAGAGAAAAGAAAGCAGGAGTTTATCGTGGGACAAGACTCCCGTAAGGAGTTGAAGGATCTTACTACCGTCCACACTTTTTATCTCAGGCTCCTCGAAAAAAGCCTGGGACATCGTGTGCCCGTTCCTTCTGAAGTTACGAAAGTCGACGCAGCCCCAGAGAATATTGCTGCGGTGATCCATGGCTTCAAACTCTGGCTGGACCTGCTGGACCAGGCCCTACAGCCCCCTCTTGTGCGCGATTCCCTGAAGACTGTTCCCGATTATGAAATTGCGCATGCTCTTTTGCGCTACTTTACCAGCAAAGCATCTGTCCGAGCCGGCGACCGCGACAAGACCGATTGCATCATTACTTATCTATTTCGTAATCCGTTGCAAACGCCACCCGATGCCTGGCGCCGGCCCGAGGTCGATAGCTCTTACGCGTTTATCTCGCAGGCGTCACTGGCCTTTGAAGGCGAGTTGTATCGCGCGCTTGAGGACGTGCCTTGTGAGTCCATGACTCCGGAGCATGTCCACTTCTTGCAGGAGTTTGAGTACCTTTATCAGGAGCTGGAAGAGTTCAGGCATTTTGATCAGATTATCGATTCCGGCATCGTGCAGCGGGTGCGTGAGCTGAAGCAGTCTTTGGGAAAATCTTTTTACCATCCGGACGCTCTGGCCTGTGTGGCCGTGTGGAATGATCTTTTTGGACGAAAGTTTGATGAGCTTTTCCACGATGCGGCCGTCCAGATCAAGACGTTTGCGGAAAAAGTGCAGCGCGATGGCGGTAGCATCATGTCGCGCGTAGAAGGCGACATCACCATCAAGAACCTCAGTGAGGTGGAAACCAAGCAGATTCTGGCGGAAGACTATCAGTACGCGCAGGATGAGTTCCGCAAAGTTTCAAAATACAAGAAGGCCGTGGACAGCAAACGCCCCGTGCGGTTGTCGCCGCCAGGCGGGCCAAGGTTAGCAGCGCCACCGCCTGCTCCGGAGCCACCGCCGCAGCAGGCGCGCCCATCGATTCCGTCGCCGAACACGCCTCCATCCTTGCGCGTGAACAAAGTGGCGCCACCACCGCCGTCGCAGACATTGCGTCCGGAGGTGCTGGCGGTTGCGCCGTCCCAGGCAGTGCAAAACGCCGTCCAAGAAGGGAAGATCCAAAGCGCGCGCCAACAGATCAAAGAACACATTCGTAGCGCCGATCCAAAATTGGCCCACGTAGTTCCCGTCAAGAACTCCAAGATCATCGTGTCGCCGGCGGAGATCGAGGCCTTCCGGGCTGACTATCAGGGAGAGAAGAGTTTCCGCGCGGATTATGCCGCCATCATGATGACGATTGTGGCTTACCTCTCTCGCATGGTGATTGAGGTGGACGAATACAATCAGAAGACCGCTTCCGCTTACCTATGGAAGCCTCACGCCGACGCTCTGGGATACCTGGTCAGCACCCTGGAACGGCTCACCATGGAGGCCAACCAGGTAATGGCCGTTGCCCGCGCCCGCGGTCTGTCCGATAAAGCCGCCGCACTCAGTGTTTCTCTGGAAAAACTCAGGGACTACGCAAAAACTGTGTCCCAAACTCTGGAATCCGCTAACCAGAATTTCAAGGGTTAAGCTGCGCGGAGGTTCGCCGGGGATAGCTCACATCGTTCACCTTCTCGAACCCGGCGAAACATGTACTATCATGCACGTCTCCGATCAAAAAACGGTGGGGGGAAGAATGGAGATTTCCCTGTAGAAGAAGCAGAATAAGCAGAAGGGCACTCGGCCACATCGCCTCAAACTCCTTAAAGACTGTCATCTTGAGCGGAGCGCCGCAAGTGTTTGTTTGACAACGTAGCTGAACGGCGCGCAGTCGAAAGATCACGAGAATGCGTCCTCTGCCATGCCGATACAAGGTGTTCTCCCCAAAAAGACTGTCATCTTGAGCGGAGCGCCGCGAGTGTTTGTTTACGACGTAACTGAACGGCGCGCAGTCGAAATATCCCGAGAATGCTGAAAGCGTAGATATAGATTCAGGGAGTTCTACCCAAAGGATTGTCCCCGGAACCGCATCTCCCGGCCCCACCCCCTGTCATTTCGAGCGCAGCGCAGACAAAATGTTCCACGCAAGAGTGCTTAGGTGACGGCATAGCTGCCAATCACCAGGAGACGGAATACCTGTCAATCACCCAGAGCCACGTTCCATCCTTCTGGCGCCGCGCAACTTCTGAGGTCACGATACCATTACGGCTGCGCGTCGAGGTGAGGGCCAGATCACCGCAAATGAGCGCTGGTCGCTGTTCTCCGAACTCGAACTTTCGTTTTTCCGGTCCAAACCCCGTAACCTGGAGTTTAGTAAAAAACTCGTGAATGGCCTCTTTGCCACGCAGGAACGTTCCACCGCCAATGTCGACAACCGCGTCTGGCTCGAACAACGCCGTCATGCCGGTAACATCTCCCGCATTCTCTCTCGCTACCAACAATCGCTCCAAATCCTGGGGATCGTTGGCCGGCTCTCTTGTCGTTAAATCATTCATCGTGACACTCCGCCAACTGTTGTGGGTTGCTCGAACTTCGCCGCTCGACCTTCACTGAACTCTATCGTCGTCACGCGC
>WNGK01005719.1_pt1 | contig 13133 bp, 14 predicted proteins | sample 5400601 | NCBI WGS metagenome assembly WNGK01 (sample SAMN13153376, study PRJNA577476) | soil metagenome | isolation source: 60 cm soil or saprolite under Garry oak tree replicate 1 | place: USA:California | collected 2016-06-15 | reverse complement strand
TGGGTGGTGGCGGCGCGCGAGTAGTAGGCGAACGGCACGGCCGGCCCTCAGCGCCTCGCCACGCTGCGCACGAGCTCGATCTCGCGCTGCACGAGCGTGCCCAGGTCGTAGCGCTCGGCCACGAGGGCCCGGCCGGCCTTCCCGAGCCTCGCTGCGAGAGCGGGATCTTCCAAGACCCGCCGCAAGCACTCCGTGAGCGCCTTGGGGTCATGGGGATTGAAGAGGAGTCCAGTCTTCTCGTGAGTTACGAGCGATCGGTTGCCGGGACAGTCGGAAGCAACGCACGGTAGGCCACAAGCCATTGCTTCGAGAAGCACCTTCGGATGTCCTTCGGTAAAGGACGCCAGGACGAACACGTCTGACGACGCGTACACCGACGGCAGTTTAGCCTGCTCGTAGACACCGAGTAACTCGATATCAACCTTGCGTGCCTTGGCCAGCGCCTCGAGATCGCCGCGTAACGGTCCGCTTCCAACCATGACGTCCACGACGCCTATTTCGAGGTAAGACGTGGCATGAACTATGGTCTCGAGATTCTTTTCAGGTGACAAACGACCGACATAGAGGATTCTTCGAGGGCCTGCACGCGGTGGCGTCGGCATCGGAAAGAAGACGTTAATATCTACGCCGTTCGGAATTAGCTCTACGCGAGTGGCAACCCGCTTCGCCACTTCGCGAAGTTCTTCAGTCGTTGCGATGACCGCGGCCGCGTCGCGGAGACCCTGCTTTTCTATCCGCGCCTTCAAGGGGCGCTTCAGTCGGCTCATTAGCCCGGGCGCGGTGAGCCGCGCGTACCAGAAGCCGTAGGTTGTGACATACGGAATTTCGAAGCGTCTCTTAGCGCTGCGAGCTGGAATTACGCCCGTAATTTGGAAGACGCGAAGCACCTTACACTGCTTGAACTCCGCAGCATGGGCGCTCACCATGGTCAGGGCGCGTCGCCCCCGGTTCATGGACTCCCGAGGCGCAATCACGCGCACGCGCCTGAGGAGCGCAGGATCGCTCGTGAACTCCTCGAGGGACTCCGGCAGGTAGCTGAAGTAGAGCACCTCGCCGAAGGCATCGGCGTACGGCCTCATGTAGCCGTCGAGGAGGCGCGAGAGCTGGCCGGCCTCGGCGAGGGACCGGATCCCGCTCCCGAGGGCGGGAAGAAACCCGATGGTCATGCGCGCCGCTTCCTCGCCACCACCCGGAAGCCCGTGCTCTCTTCGGGACGGCGCACCGCCGCCTCCCTTTTCCAGCGGCTGAGCCTGTCGTAGAGGCCGAGGGAGAGCCCACCCACGGCGTCGATGGCTCCTGCCCACGGCGTGTCGAGGACCACGGGCATGACCGGCCCGTCCGGCTCGAACCCGGCCGCGGCCAGCTCGGCCAGGAACTCCTCCCGCGTGTACTCGACCTTGTGGTCTGGATCGGAGTACGCGAAGAGCCCGGCCTCCCGCAGGGTCCGGCGCCAGCGCGTCTCTCGATTGGGACCGGAGACGAGGAGCCGCCCGTCCTCGGTGAGGACCCGATGAATCTCCCTCAGGACGTCCAGGCGCGGAACGAGGTGCTCGATCACGTCCAGGAAGAGCGCAGCGTCGAACGAGGCCGAGGGAAACGGAAAAGCGCCCGTGATGTCCCAGGCGAAGATGCGCGCGTTGCCGAGCCCCTGCTCGCGGATGGTGCGCGCGGCGATGGGGAGCTGGGCGAGGTCGTAGTCGAAGCCGACGATGGCCCGGCATCGGGTGGCCGCCCGCGACAAGTGGGCGCCGTTGGCGCAGCCGACGTCGAGGACACGGTCGCTCGCCGAGAGATACGGCAGGTACCAGTCGTGCCACGGATGATCGACGAGATGCTTGGGATGGATGGCATAGGGCCGCTTCCCGGTCCAGCGCACGAGGCGGACGCCGAGGGCCTTGCCGCGCCGATTCACCACGTCCACCGCGCGCACGGTCAGCCGGCCGAGGGAATTCATGTCGACCGCCGCGCGCCGCGACGCCGCCAGGCTTCGATCGTCTCTTCGTACACGCGTCGCGTGCCCTCGACGCAGGCCTCCCAGCGAAAGAGGCGATCGGCGCGCTCGCGCGCGGCGGCGCCGAACTTCTCCCGGAGGGCGGCGTCGCCCAGCAAGAGGAGCAGGCGCTCCACGAAGCGGTCGGGCACCGAAGGATCGCAGACGAAGCCGCTCTGGCCCTCGGCCACCAGCTCGGGAATGGATCCCCGGTCGGAGGCGACCACGGACACGCCCGCGGACATCGCCTCGGCCACGCTGAAGCCGAAGCCCTCCATGGCCGAGGGAAACAGGAACACGTCCGCGAGGCGGAAATGCGCGGCTTTCTCGGCCTCGGGGACATAGCCCGTGAAGACCACCCGGCCCTCGAGACCGAGCTGCCGGACGTGGCGCTCCAGATCGGCGCGCAGGGGGCCGCCGCCCGCGATGACGAGCCGCGCCTCGGGCACCCGGGCGGCGACCGGCGCCCAGATATCCAGGAGCAGCCGGAGATTCTTGCGAGGCTTGAGCCCGCCCAGGAAGAGCGCGACGGGGTGCCCACGCAGGTGATAGCGGTCGAGCAGCTCAGACGGGGGCGGCCCGGGGACAAAAGCGGGATCGACGCCGTAGTAAACGACGGAGACGTGATCCGTGCGGACGCCGAGCTCGGACGCGAGCTGGCGGCGGCCGAACTCGCTTCCCACCACCACGCGATCGGAGGCCTCCACCACCCGCTTCTCGATGAGCCGGTTCAGCGGGCTCGGGTCGAGGTGGTGGTGGTGCGAGACCACCGGGACGTTGAAGTTGAAGCGCCTCCGCGCGATGAGGGCGCTCGGCCCGATGTAGCGGAGCGAGTGCGCGCGCAGGAGGTCGAAGGGGCGCTCGTCCCAGACGCGCTTGATGGCCGAGGGCACGACGAATGGCGCGACCCACCACCGCAGTCCCCGGCGAATGGGAAAGCGGTGGACCGTCCAGTGGGGCACGCCCTCGGGATGCGGCTTGCCGCGGGCCAGGATGAGCTCGACGTCCACCCCTGCCCGGCCGAGCCTGGCCAGGAGCTCCCGCTCATAGGTCTCGCCTCCCGAAGTCGTCTCCGGCGCGACGCCGCAATGGGGCGAGCAGATGCGCATGTCGCCCACGCTCATGGCTTGCGCGCCGTCACGAGATAGCCGGTGGCATAGCTCGACAGGAAGGGCGAGCGGGCGACCCCGGGCAGCCGGTCCATGGCGAGCAGGATCGCCCCCAGGGGCAGCACGGGAAGCGCGGCGAGGGCGCGCAGCGGACGCGAGGCGACCTGGGCCGTGGCCTGGCGAAGCATGTGAGCGAGACTGGTGAAGAAGCGGCCCTGCTGGCTGACCGCCTCGACGCAGAGCCCGGCCCGGTCGAGAAGCTCGCCCAGCCGCGCCGCGGAGAAGCGGTGACGGTCCAGCGGATGATCCGGCCGATGGAGGAGCGGGGCGGAGAGCACGACGCGTCCGCCAGGCACGAGGACGCGGGCGAACTCATCGAGCATGACCTCGTACCGGTCCACGTACTGGATGACCTCGGTGCACACGATGCGGTCGACGGACCCGCACCGGAGCGGCAGGGCCTCGGCGTTGGCGATCACGTCGGGGCGCTCGGCGGCATCCATGTTGAGGAGGACCCAGCGCCGGGCGCGCTCCTCTTGGCGCCGGAAGCTCCCGCGGGGCACCCGCTTGCCGCCGACATCCAGCACGAGGCCCGTGAGGTCGGGGGCCAGCCTCGCCAGCTCGGCGTCGAGAAGCGCGCGCCGATAGGATGTCCCGAGGCGGGGTCCCCTCACCGGACCCGCACCTCGTCGTAGAGGGCGAGGAGCCGGTCGAGGCTCGTCTCCGGGTCGAAGTGCGATTCCACGCGCTTGCGCGCCGCGGCGCCCAGCGCATGGCGCAGCGGCTCGTCGAGCAGCAGCGTCTCCGCCGCCCGGGCGAGCTCGGTCGGACGGTGCGGACCGACGAGGAGCCCGGTGACGCCGTCGACCACGAGCTCCGGAGTTCCGCCGACGCGCGTGCCCACCACCGCCCGCCCCGCGCTCATGGCCTCGAGGATGACCCGGCTCAGCGAATCCGGGATGACGGAGGGGACGACGACCACGTCGGCGGCGGCGTAGAGGGCGAGCACCTCGGCGTTGGGGAGAGGCCCGAGCCGCCGCAGCCAGGGCTCGTCGGGCAGCGGAGTCACGCCGTCGCCCACGAAGACGAAGACGGCGTCGGGGACCGATTTCAGGATGCGCGGCGCCGCCTCCGCCAGGTCGCCCGTCCCCTTGCCGGGAGAGAACTTGCCCACGTAGAGCACCACGCGCCGGCCTTCGAGGCCATAGGCGCGCCGGACGTCCGCGGCCTGTTCCGGGGTGGCGGGCACCGTGGGAGGCGGAATTGTGTACACGGTGCGCAGGCGCCGGACGCCGTCGAGAAGGCCCGATCGGCCGTAGATTCCGAGAATGCCGTCGCTGACCCCGACCACGGCGTCGACGCGACGGAGGAAGCGCTGCTTGACGCAGGCATCGAGCCAGCCCGCGAGGAAGGCGAGCTTGGTCATGAGCCGCGAGCGCCGGCCCCGCATGTAGAGATCGAAGTACTCGACCGAGCATTCGCCCCACAGCTTTCGAACCCCGCAGTCGTCCGGTCGGCGATCGCCGTGATGCAGGCACATGGGCGACGGGTCGATGAGGCTGCCGTCCCGTATGGTCAGCAGGACGGGCACCCGGGTCAGCCAGCGCGCGATGAGGGACGGGACGAGCATGTGCTTGTTCTGAGCGTGGAGGACATCGGCACCCTCGCGGCGCACGAGGCGCGCGAGCTGGAGCCCGGCCCAGAGCGCGAAGAGGGGGCTCTGCAGCATGCGCTGGGGGAGCACGGTGCGGCCCGGCGGGCGCTTGAACGGGAAGGAGAAGCGCCGGATGACGAAGCCCGCGCTCTCCTCGACGGGGGCCGCTCCGTAATTGGGCGTGGCGACCACTACCTGCGCCCCGCGCCCCGCGAGGGCGGCGGCGAGCGCCTGCGTGCTCCATTCCGTGCCGCCCGGGGCATGCGGCGGGAAATACTCGTTGGCGAGACAGACCTTCACGCTGCGGCCACCTCACGCACCGTCACGTAGCCGCCCGAAGGCGCGCCGACCCGCAGGCCCTCCAGCCAGCGGATCCCTCCCCGCACGACGTCGCGGTCGTGGAACGCGCGCACCCGGCGGTCGTCGACGAGCACGAGCCCGTCGGCGGGGGCCCACGCCTGGGCCCCCAGGCAGGAGACATAGCGCAGGCCCGCCTCCGCCGCGGCCTTCAAGGTCTTGCGCGAGAGCACGTTGCCGGGAGGGACGAGCGTCTCGACCTTGCGGCCGAGAAAATCCTGAAGGATCTCCTGGGAGATCCTGACGTGCTCGCGATGAACGGACTCCGGCAGCCAGTCGTAGAACTCGCGATGCTCGGCCCGATTGCCGGAGAAGACGCGCGGCCGAAACCGTCCGCGCTCGAGCACGCAGTGCGTGTAGCCATGGTTGGCGACCTCGAGAAGCCCACGGTCCACGCCCGAGCGCACCGCGCGACTCGCCTCGGGAAACTTGCGCGGATACGGGGTGATCGAGCCGTCGTCCTCGACCCAGCCCGCGGTCACGCCGACGGTCAGGCGCGAGCCGTGACGCTCGAGCCAATCGAGCACGGCCCCCCAGTCGCGCCCGCCGAGCTCGCGATAGGGCCCCCACCGCTTGATGGGCGGCAAGTACTTGAAGAAGAGCAGATTGCCGGGAAAGGGCACCCGCAGCCCACCCAGCTCGAGGCGGGTGATCCCGTACACCTCGTTCCGCTTGGAGGCGGCACCGACGTCGTCCATGCGCAGCGCCACCGCCGGCCCGGTCACTTGCGGGCCAGGAGCTCGATGTGGGGCCCGATGCCGAAGAGCCGATAGTAGGCCCGCACGAGCGGCCAGAGTGGGCTGCCCGTCTCGGGCAGTCGCGCGTCGGCGGGCTCGAGCCTCGTCACCTCCCGGGCGCCCGCATCCCGCACGAGCGACTCGAGCCGCCGCGGCAGGAGCGGGGTCAGCGTGTCCACGAAGCCCGTGGGACGCCCGCGCGCCCGGAGATACCAGCGCGCGAGCGCCTTCGGCATGCGCGGCACCCAGAAGAGCTTGTAGTGCCCCTCGTAGCACGCGAGCGCGCTCGGAGCGTGGATGTACACGGCCCCGCCCGGGCGCGCGACCCGGAGCATCTCGCGCACGGTGGCGGGCACGCTCTCGACGTGCTCGAGCGTCGAGAAGCAATACACGACGTCGAAGCTCGCGTCGGGGAACGGCAAGGCCTCGGCGGCGGCGAGGAGGCAGGTCGGTCCGCCCTTCTCGGCGTCGGCCTTGAGTCGGCATATCTCGACCGCGGCCGGCTCGGCATCGACGCCCACCGCGCTCGCGCCGGCGCGCTGGGCGACCACGGTGAAGCCTCCGGTGCCGCAGCCCACGTTGAGGAGCCGGAGACCCGCCACCCTCCGTCCCATCGCCGATTCCAGCCGGGAGAGATGGCGGGTCTCCAGCGCTTCCTCTCCGAGCCGGACGGCCACGAGATCCTGCCAGCCGGGCACGCCGAGGGTGTCCCGATAGTAGCGGGTGTAGTACTCGGCGAGCCGCCCCCGCACCGCCTCCGGCCAGGCCCCGACGTCTCCCGCTCCTCGCGCCACCGTCACGGCGGGGGCTTCCGCCTTCACGGCTCGAGCGCGGAGACGAGCGCCTCGGCGACGAGCCGGCGCTCTTCCGGCGTGATGCCAACCGAGCACGGCAGGGACAGTCCCCGGTCGTACAACCGCGGGGCGACCTCGATCCGGTAGGTCAGGGCGGATTTGAACGCCGGCTGCAGGTTGAGGGGGCGCCAGAGCGGGCGCGCCCCGATGCCCGCGGCATTGAGCCGGCGCAGGAGCGCCCGCACGTCGGGGCTGCGTCGCTCGTCGAGAAGGAGCGAGGGCATCCAGTAGGTCGAGCGCGCCCAGGGCGCTTCCGTGAAGACCGTGAGCCCTGGCACGCCGTCCAGGAGCTCGCGATAGTGGGCGGCGGTGGCGCGCTTGGCCTCGATGAACGCGTCGAGCTGCTCGAGCTGGGCGACGCCCAGCGCCGCCTGGATGTTGGTCAGGCGATAGTTGAAACCGACCTCGTCGTGGACGAACTCGAGGGCGTCGCCCCGCGCCTGGGTGGTCAGGGACCGGACACGGGCCGCCACCTCGGGATCCCGCGTCAGCACCATGCCGCCCCCACCCGTCGTGATGATCTTGTTGCCGTTGAAGGACAGGCAGCTCACGAGGCCGTCCCCGCCCACGGCGCGTCCCCGGTAGCGGGCGCCGAGCGCCTCCGCGGCATCCTCGACCACGGCGAGAGGGTGGCGCCCCGCGATCTCGAGAATCGCGTCGAGGTCGCACGGATGCCCGTACAGGTCCACGGGCAGGAGCGCGCGCACGACGCGGCCTGTGGCGCGATGCACGACGTGGCGCGCCTTGACCAGGCACTCGCGCGAGAGGAAGTCGGCCGTCTTCTCCGGGTCGAGCCCCCACGAGACCTCTTCCGAGTCGAGGAAGACGGGCTCGGCGCCGCAATAGGCGATGGCGTTGCCCGTCGCCATGAAGGTGAGGGCGGGCACGAGCACGAGATCGCCCGGCTTGACCCCCGCGGCGAGGAGCGCCACGTGAAGCGCGGCCGTGCCGTTGACGGTGGCCACGGCGTGGGGCACGCCCACGTGCGCCGCCACCTCGCGCTCGAAGCGACCCACGAAGGGCCCGGCCGAGGACACCCAGTTGGTGTCGAGGCATTCCTTGACGTACTTCCACTCGTTGCCGGCAAGGTGGGGAACGGCATTGGGAACGGCGCGCCCGGGCCCGGTCACCGCGACCTCGCTTCCGCTTCGTGACGCAGGCGATACCAGGCGAAGGTCTCGCGCACGCCCGCCTCGAGGGAGACCTTGGGCACGAATCCCGTCAGCTCGCGAAGCCGCCCGATGTCGGGGCAGCGTCGCGCCACCGACCCCGCGGGCGCGGCCACCCGCTCGAGCCTCGGCGCGAATCCCGCCTCTCTCAGCACGAGGCCCGCCAGATCCTCTATCAGTGTCTCCTCGGTGTCGTTGCCGATGTTCACGACCCGGCCCGAGGCCGCCGGCGTGGCCATGAGCCTGACCATGGCCTCCACGGCATCCGAGACGTGGCAGAAGGCGCGGCGCTGATCCGTGCCATACACGCGGAAGGGATCCTCGCGACGCAGCGCGCGGAGCGACAGCTCCGGGATGACATGATCGGCGCCCATGCGCGGCCCGTACACGTTGTGGAAGCGCCCGATGACGGACGGACGCGCGCGGGCGCGGGCGGTGTGGATCACCGCCGCCTCCCCCAGGATCTTGCTCGCCGCGTAGGCGAAGCGGGGCGCGGCCACGTCGGGCACGGACAGCGGCACGTCCTCGGGGGTGGGCACCGCCACCGTGCCCGCCGACACGCCGCCCGCGTACGTCTCGCTGGTCGAGGCGAAGAAGAGCATGCCCGCCTCGGGCGTGAGCCAGTCGAGGAGGCGCATGAGGGCGAGCGTGTTGGTGCGGATCACCCGCGCGGGGTCGGTCTCGACGTTGCGCACGCCGACCACGGCCGCCAGCATGTAGACGGAGTCCCACCGCGCGGGCAGGTCCCGGAGCGCGTCTTCGCGGGTGAGGTCGGCCTGGACCAGGGTCACGCCCGGCCGCGCGCAGAGCGCCTCGATCTCTCCGTCCCGGCGGCCGCGCGAGAAGTCGTCGACGAGGGTGAGGGCGTGGCCCTCGGCGGCGAGACGCGCGGCGAGGTGATAGCCGATGAACCCCGCTCCCCCCAGGATCAGCGTCCTAGCCATAGCCGATCCCCGCATAGCGCACGCCCGCCCCGCGGACGGTCTCCTCGTCGAGGATGCGCCAGGCGTCGTAGAGGACGGCGGGCCGGCGCAGGCGCGGCAGGAGCCGGCCCAGGTCGAGCTTGGCGTACTCGGGATGGTTGGTGACCACGAGCACCGCGTCCGCACCGTCGAAGGCCGCCTCCGCCGTGACCGGCTCGGCGCCGAGGCCGCGGATGACATCAGCTCCCACGAGGTGGTCATGGCCGCGAAGGGAGAGCCCGGCCGCGCGGAAGAGGGGGAGCATGGGCACGATGGGCGCGCCCCGCATGTCGTCCGTGGGCGGCCAGCCCTTGTAGGCCCAGCCGAGCACGGAGAGCCGCGCGCCCTCCGCGCTGCCGCGAGCGGACCGGATCATCGCCACGAGCCGCTCGGCGACGTGGCCGGGGAGGTGCTCGTTGAGCCCGCGCGCCTGCCCGACCAGCCATGGCGTGTAGCCCGTCGCCCGCGACGCGCTGATCAGGATATACGGATCCTTGGACAGGCACGCCCCGCCCACGAAGCCGGGCCTGGCGAGGTCCGGGCGCGGATAGTCGACATTCGCAGCCCGGATGACTTCGAGAGGATCGAGCCCCCACCGCTCGGCCACGAGGGCAATCTCGTTGCCGTAGGAGTAGATCAGGTCCGTGTGGCAATTGTTCGCGAGCTTGACCAGCTCCGCCGCCTCGAGCGAGGAGACGGAGACCACGCGGCGAGTCACTCGCTCGAAGAGCTTGGCGGCCGCGCGACCGCTCTCGAGATCGAGGCCGCCCACCACCTGCGGCAGCTCCTCGAGCTCGCGCAGCGCCTGCCCCTGGATGGTCCGCTCCGGCGCGAAGGCCAGGCGCGCGCGTCCCCAGGCCGAGAGCAGCTCGGGCAGGACCACGGCGCGGCTCCCCCCCACGGGCACCGTGCTTCGCACGATCACGAGCGTGTCGGGGGCGGAGCGCGCCGCTACGTGGCGCGCGGCCGCCCGCAGATTGCCGAGCTCGGGCCCGCGCGTCTCCGGACTGACCGGCGTGGAGACGCAGATGATGGCGGCCTCGACGCCGCCGGGCAGGGCCGAGGCAACGTGGAGACGATCGCCCAGAAACGTCCCGAGCGCCTCGTCGAGCCCGGGCTCGTAGAGGTGCGGCCGGCCGCGGGCGAGCGCGTCGAGCACGGCGGGCGAGGTGTCCACGCCGTGCACGGTGAAGCCCTTGCGGGCGAGCGTCACCGCCATCGTGAGCCCCACGTAGCCCAGCCCCACCACCCCGACCGTGTTCATAGAGTTAGTCGAGCAATCCGTCGGCCACGTCACGGTTGGCCTTCTCCAGATCGGCGAGACGCCCGATGTCCAGCCAGTACTCGCGGATCAGGTACGCCGCCACCACACGCTCCCGGTCGAGGAGCGTCCGGATCAGGTCCGTGGCGTCGAAGTACTCACCCGCCGGGATCAGCTCGACGGCCGACGGATCGAGGAGATAGATGCCGGCATTGACGGGGAACTCCTTGCGCGGCTTCTCCTCGACGCGGGTCACGCGCTCGCCGTGGAGCGTGAACTCGCCGTACGGGATGTCGACCTGGTGGGTGGAGACACCGACGGTCATGGCCGCTCGTCCCTGCCGCCGGTGAAACTCCCACATCGCGCGAAAGTCGCACCTGGTCAGGACATCGGCATTGACCACGAAGAAGGGCTGGCGCAGCCGCTCCCGGAGGAGGAGGAGGGCGCCCATCGTGCCCAACGGCGTGGGCTCGAGGGCGTAGCCGATGCGAACGCCGAGGCGGGCGCCGTCGCCGAGCCGCTCCCGGATCATCTCCGACTTGTGGTGGAGGGCGATGGTGATGTCGGTGATCCCCGACTGGCGCAGGCGCTCGATCATGATCTCGACGAGCGGTCGGCCGCCCACGAGGACGAGGGGCTTGGGCGTGGACTCCGTGAGCGGCCGGAGCCGCCGCCCTTCCCCGCCCGCCATGATCACGGCGGGAGTGGGCAGGGGCGGCGCGGCGATCTGCTCCTCGAGGAAGAGCACGTCCACGAGCCGCCGGCCCGTGTCCACGAGGGGCAGGTGGCGGATGGCGCGCGCGAGCATCAGCTCGACGGCGGCCGCGCGCCCGAGGCCGGGCGAGGCGGTCACGGGCGTCGGGTTCATGATGTCGGCGACGACGCCGTCGAGCGGCACGCCTCGCAGGATGGCGCGGCGCAGATCGCCGTCGGTGACCATGCCGGCGAGGACGCCTTCGGCGTCGGCCACGAGAACAGCCTGCCGGCCGTTCTTGGTGATCGCCTCGAGTGCCTCGCGGAGCGAAGCCCGGGGGCTCATGATCATATTGGGGTTCACCGAGGCAGCTCCGCCATGTGGAGGTCCTTAATCATACGGACTTTCAGGGACTTGGGCAAATTCGGCCCAATTTCCCTAACCCCCTGCACCGAGCCGCCAGAGCTTCTTGATCGCCCTGAAGGGTAGGCAGACGAGCCGGCCCTTGAAGGTCAGCGCGAAACGGCCGTCCACTCCGACGATATACCCCGCCCAGGTCAGGGTCTCGAGGCGCCCGGCCAGTGTCTCTTGCACCGGGTAGCGACGCCGGATCTGCTCCCGGGATAGGCCGTGGGGCGCCGCGCGGACCTCGATCACGAGCTGGACGGACTGAGAGGCCGCCACGGTGTAGTAGAAGGGCATGTAGAGCAGGAAGCTGCATCCGACCACGACCACAGCGTAAACCGCCCGCCACCGGTCGACGTCGAGGAGCAGGCACGTCCACAGGGCGGCGAGGGCGGCCAGCGTGAACAGCAGCGTCACGGTACGGGCTCGGTGCTCGACACGCACGAAATGAAAGATCACGAAGTGCCCGATCACGGCCGCCGCGGTCCACGCCGCGCCCGTGCGGAGCGCCGTGCCGAGCGCGTCGGGATTCACTGCGGCGTGTCGATCTGCAGGAATGCGCGGAGCCCGCCGAACAGGCGCGCGGCGCGCGCGCCCTTGTGGGTGGCCAGGAGGGAGCCGTCGCGCTCCACCATCAGGCGGGTGGACAGGAGCCCCTCGATCCGCTTATCGAGCATCCATCCCATGCCGAGCCCGCCGCCGTAGGCGGCCTCTTCCTCCGCAGGCGAGAGCGCGCGGCCGGGAGATTCGTCGATGTCGATCAGGATGCGCAGCGAGAACCCTCGCTCGGCCAGGTTGTAGACCTGCAGCCATCCCCCGAAGAAGAGCGCGGCGTGGACGAAGAGGCCGAAGACGCCGCACAGGAAGCTGCGCGGCTCGACGAGTCGCTCGGGCAGGAGCCAGAGATCGGCCGGCGTCAGGGCGTAGGCCGAGACATAGAGCGGGATCGTGGCCAGGAAGATCCCCAGCATCGCGGCGGCCCGGCGGCGGACATCGACGATGCGGAAGACGACGGTGACGGCGGCCACGCAGAGCAGCGAGCTGGCAGCGGCGAGGAGGAGACCCTTCACCCCCGGCGCGTCCTACGCCTGCTCGCTCCACTTGCGGAAGTCGCCGAGGAACTGGTCCACGGCCTCCGTGGTCTTCGGATGCTGGGTGAGCGCGGGAAAGAACTTGGGGGGCACCGTGACGATATGGGCGCCGGCGCCGAGCGCCTCGTTGACGTCGGCGATGTGACGGATGCTGCCCACGATGATCTCCGACCGGATGCCGCCCTCGCGGAAGGCCCGCGCCGTCTGCTCCACCACGGACCGGGCGTCGTACCCGATGTCCTTGATGCGACCGTAGAAGAGGCTCACGAAGTTGGCCCCCGCCAGCGCAGCCATGTACGCCTGGTTGAAGGACATGCAGCAGGTGCAGTTGACCATGATGTCGCGCTTGCGGAGCTCGGCCACCACCTTGAGCTCCCCCCAGCCAATGGGCACCTTGACGCTGAGCATGGGGTAGCGGAAGGCCGAGACGAACTTGAGGGCCTGATCGAGCATCTCCGCGGGATCGTCCACGAACACCTCGACGGACAGCGGCACCTCGCGCCCGAAGCGGCGGATCAGGCCGATGATCTTGTGGATGTGCTCCGTGAAGTCGGTCCGCTCCTCCTTCGCCAGGATCGAAGGGTTGGTGGTGATGCCCGCCACGAAGCCGCGCGCGAGCGACTCCTCGATCTCCGCCAGGTTTGCCGAGTCCACGAAGAGCTTCATGACTCTCCTCTCGAGAGCGTCAGGATGGTCGCGACGGCCTCGCGCAGGTCGGCCGCGCGGTGGTCCGGCCGCGCCGGACCTTCCTCGTGCCCGGCCACCAGGATGGTCACGCACCCAGCCGCTCGTCCAGCGTTCACGTCCCGGTACCGGTCCCCTACCATGAAGGAGCGCGCGACGTCCACTC
>WNGK01005718.1_pt1 | contig 13133 bp, 11 predicted proteins | sample 5400601 | NCBI WGS metagenome assembly WNGK01 (sample SAMN13153376, study PRJNA577476) | soil metagenome | isolation source: 60 cm soil or saprolite under Garry oak tree replicate 1 | place: USA:California | collected 2016-06-15 | reverse complement strand
TCAACGTGGAGCAGGGTCGCTTCGCCGCGGAAGGAATCGATCTCCTGCACGAGCCACTGAAAGAGCTCGGTGGTCTCCGGCGTCTCCGGGAGGATCCAGGCGGACCCGCGCAGGCGCACGGCACCCATGCGCTGCAGCTTCCGCCAGACACCGACGCGATGCCGGGTCGGGGTGGGGGGCAACGTGGTCAGGAGGGTCAGCCAGCGCATGACGATCAAAGTAACGCTTGATACATGCCAAGTCAAGCGTTACACTCTGAGAAATCCTGACGGAGGTCGACAATGGAAGCGGAAAAGTCAGCCCAGCGCGTGCCTATCCGAGAGCTCGTCCGATACTATCTGCGCCTTGGGCTGATCGGGTTCGGCGGTCCCGTCGCCCTCGTGGGGCAAATGGAGCGGGAGCTGGTCGGGGAACGGAAGTGGTTGACCAAGGAGGAGATGCGCGAGGGCATCGCGGTCTGCCAGTCGCTGCCGGGCCCGCTGGCCATCCAGGTCGGTATCTGGATCTCGTACATTCGGGGGGGCTTCTGGGGCGCGTGGGCGGGCGGCTGGGCCTTCATCCTGCCGAACTTCGTCATCGTCACCGTGCTCGGCGCCCTCTATATCCACTTTGGCGGCCTCTCCGCGGTGAAGGCGGTCTTCTACGGGGTGAGCCCGGCGGTGATCGCCCTCATCCTGCACTCCTGCTATCGACTCACGAAGCTCGGAATGAAGGACTGGCTGGAGTGGCTCCTCGCTGCGGCGGCCTTCGTCATCACGGTCGCCGTGCAGGCCGAGGTCGCCCTCCTCTTCATCGGCTGCGGCATCCTGGGCGTCCTCTACTATGGCTCGCTCTTCCGCAAAGGGACCACGTCGACGACGTCCTCGCTGCTCGCCGGCGTCCCGCTTGTCGCCGCCAGCGTCGGGCCCGGCTCTGGCGCGATGCTCGGGAAACTCTTCGCGTTCTTCCTGAAGGCTGGGTCGCTGACCTTCGGTAGCGGTCTCGTCATTGTGCCGTTTCTCGAGAAGGGCCTCGTGCAGCAGACGGGCTGGCTCAACGAGCGGGAGTTCCTGGTCGCCGTCGCCATGGGCATGATCAGTCCGGGTCCGGTGGTCATCACCGCGACCTTCGTGGGCTATCTCGTCGCCGGCTTCGGGGGCGCCGTCGTTGCGACCATCGGCATCTTCCTGCCGTCGTTCCTGCTTATTCTGATCGTGGCGCCGATCCTCATGCGATACCGGGCGAACCCGAACGTGCAGGGGTTCATCAAGGGCGCCTACGCGGCCGCCATCGGTACCATCCTCGGGGCGTGCGTCCTGTTGGGGCGGATTGCCATCGGTGACTGGCTCACCGCACTCATCGCACTGGTCAGCCTCGTCGTTTTATTCCGCTGGAAGGTCAGCAACCCCCTGCTGGTCGCCGCCGCGGCCGTCGTCGGGCTGATCGCGTTCCCTCTGCTCAAGCCCGAATGGATCTTCGTGAAGTAAACTGTCATTCGGGTGCTTTCCCGAATTCGGGGCGGGTCCTCTTCCTGAAGGAGGCAACATGCCGAAGACATCGCTTCTGTCCTTGATAGCAGCGGCTGTGCTGTGCTTTGCGCTTCCTGCCCAGGGCCAGGAGTTGCCCGAGGGCGACGGCAAGGACCTGGTCACGGCTCATTGCAACACCTGCCACCCTTTCTCCGCGCGGGTTGGCGCCGGCTACACGGCCAAGGGCTGGCGCACCGTCATGCGGATGATGGCCAATCATGGAGTGGCCCTGCCTGCCGAACAGGCCGCCACCATCACGGAGTACTTGACCAAGAACTTCCCGGAAAAGGCCAAGCCCGTGGGCGTGGTGATCCCCGGACCCACCAAGGTCTCGATCAAGGAATGGCAAGTGCCCACGCCCGGGTCGCGGCCGCACGATCCCCTGGCCACGAGGGACGGATCACTCTGGTACACGGGCCAGATGACCAATGTGCTGGGCCGGCTCGATCCGAAGACTGGCCGCTTCAAGGAATATCCCCTCAAGACGCCGCATTCCGGACCGCATGGTCTGGTCGAGGACAGGGACGGCAACATCTGGTACACGGGCAACACCGGAGCGTCAGTCGGCAAGCTTGACCCGAAGACGGGTGCGGTCACCGAGTACAAGATGCCGGATCCCGACGCCACCGATCCGCACACGCTGATCTTCGATCAGAGCGGGATCTTGTGGTTCACGGTACAGAATGCCAACCGGGTGGGGCGGCTCGATCCGAAGACGGGTGAAATCAAGCTGCTCACACCGCCGACGCCGAAATCTCGCCCGTATGGCATGGCCGTGAGCTCGAAGGGCACGGTGTTCTACGTGGCGTTCGGTATCAACAAAGTCGGCAGCGTCGATCCGAAGACGCTGGAGATTCGTGAGTATTCGTTGCCGGATCCGGGCTCGCGGCCACGGCGGATCACGATCACGAGCGATGACATCGTCTGGTACGCGGACTTCTCGCGTGGGTATCTGGGTCGTCTCGATCCCGCCACCGGCAAGGTCACCGAGTGGGTGTCGCCAAGCGGGCCGAAGTCAGAACCCTACGGTATCTCGGCGATCAACGACATCATCTGGTACAGCGAATCCGGCACGACACCGAATACCGTCGTGCGCTTCGATCCGCAAACCGAGAAATTCCAGAGCTGGGCCATTCCGGGTGGCGGCAACATCGTCCGCAACACCTCGGTCACGCGGGAGGGCGACTTCGTCCTCGCCAACAGCTTGGTCAATGCCGTGACTTTGGTTAAAATCTCGAAGTGACGTCGCGCGCATTTATGCTTCCGGCCGAAGTACTTGCACATCCGTTACCCCGATCCAAGGTGCTGGCGGGCATGGAGCCGGACGGGCCCTGAGCAATCGGAGGAATCTGAAATCCCGGCCGATCCCACTGAGCGGGCTGCGAGTGCAGGATCCAAAGGAGCACGATGGACCTCAAGCGTGTGTGGACGACTACTGCCGCCGGAGTGATGCACGCGCGAGCCGGGGGGGAGGGTCTCTCCGGGCGCCCGATCGTCCTCGTGCACGGGATGATTATCTCGAGCCGCTACATGGTGCCGACGGCTATTGAGCTCGCCCCGCTGTGCCCGGTCTATGCGGTTGATCTCCCCGGCTACGGCGACAGCGTTAAGCCCCGAGCCATCCTGCGCTTGACGGAGCTTGCGGACGCCTTGGCCGGCTGGATGGATGCCATGCGGTTCCCTTCCGCGCATCTCGTCGCCAACTCGTTTGGCTGCCAAGTCCTGGCGGAGTTCGCCCTGCGTCACGTCGAGCGCGTAGACCGATTGGTGTTTCAAGGGCCAACGGTAGACCCGAACGCCCGCTCCGTGCGGCAACAGCTCGTGCGGCTGCTCAAGAACTCCCCGTCGGAGGCGCCGGGCCTGGGCTGGATCACCATCGTCGACTATGTCAAGGCGGGCATGCGAAGAATACGCGCGACCATCCGAATGGCGATAGAGGACCGCATTGAAGACAAGCTCCCCGGAATTGCCGTCCCGACCCTCGTGGTGAGGGGCGGGAAAGATCCGCTCGTTCCGCAGAGCTGGGCGGAAGAGGTAGTCCGCCGATTGCCGAGGGGCGAGCTGCGCGTTCTTCCCGGCCTGGGACACACGATCAATTACACTGCTCCCAAAGAGTTCGTGGCCACTTTGCGCCCGTTCCTCCACGTGTGAGGGGCTGATGGCTAAGGAAGTCGCCTACGTCGCCGATTTCGATTCTGCCACAGGCATGCTCCGCGCCCTCGCCGCATCTCTGCGGGGGGAAAGCCTCCCCCTCCTCGGCGCCATGCGTCGGTCGAGGGTGCCGCTCATGAAGCTCGTCGCGTCGGCGGTCAATCGCTTGCCCACCGCCCTTCAGGAGCAGGTCTACATCTGGAGCGGATGGATGGAAGCGACGTCGTCGCGAAAGCTCGCAGCCGTGAGCGGCGAAGAGGTTGCCGCGTGGATGGCTGACCTCTATCCGCGGCGACAGTATCCGGCCGTCGTGGTCGGATCGTCCAATGGTGCCGCCGTCCATCTGTGGGCCGCCCTCGGTATCCCCTGGCTGCCCCAGACGTTTCTGGTACCCGTAGGGCGCTCGGGCATTGACCCGGACGAGCCTCGTGAGGAAATGCGCTGGGCGGAGCGCCATGCCGAACTGGTTCTGGGAAACAACCCGGACCTCGAGCTGCACCACATGCAGGATCCCGTGCAAGATCGGTTGATGGTCCAGCGTATGAGCTACTTCCGGCTCAAGCGCCGGACCCTCGGCCAGGCGTACGAGCGTTTCCTCCGCGAGTGTCTCGCCCCGGGCGGGACCATCGTGGTGGTGGAATGCGGACTCACGTGGCCGACCACGCGACGCGGCGACCGGCACGTCTTCCAGTTCGGGGCGCTGGGCGGCGCCACGGCAGAGGAGATGATGCACGGCGGAGACCGCGTCGAAGCCTACCTTCGGCGCCATGGATCCCGCAAGGCGCGATGGGAACCGCCGGAGGCCGACGGAGTCAGTCCCGAGGCCGAGTGGGGATTTGCGCCATCGCTTCGAGACGATGTGGAGGGCTTCGCGCACCGCCACGGGTACCGTATCCGACGCGTCGTGTTCGAGCAGCCGGAAGACATGAGTCCGATGGTGGCCGACCTGTATCGCTGGTGGTATCAGCGGCTCGGCGTCGCGGACAATCGCCTCGTCGTCGACTCCTTCATTCTCATGGAGCCGTATTTGACCCTTCGGACCCGCTCGGTCCCTTCTGGATGGTCTTCAACACCGAGGGTTCGTTCCAGGCGCTCGACAGCTATCTTGGACGCACCCCCCAGTTTGACGAGCTCCTCGTCACCCTCTTCTCGCACGGCGTCGATTCGATCGGACTGGTGCCGATCGGGAAATGGCGCAGTCTCTTCCCTCGAGCCCTCAAGCGCGGGGACTTCATCGGCGTAGACGAAGCGTCCTTTCCTCGAGACTTCGCGGTCTTCGTCCGATACCACTTCGATTTCCTGCGCAAGATACCGGCGCGCCATCCGAGCCCGCCAGTCTTGACGCTCGACGAGCTGAATGAGTTCCTGGCTCAGACTCGGGACCGGTACCGCATCGCCTGGCTCGATCTCAAAACGAGATGAGACCGTCCAGATCTATCTGGAGGTCAGCCGCAGCGCGCGGATCAGCACGTAATCTCGCCCGTGGTTCCGCCAGGTCAGGAGGAGATGCGGGTGGGCGAGCAGAGGCTGTTCGAAAAGGACGCGGGGAGCCGCGGATCGGTGACCTTGCCGCGGCCCCCCGCGCCTTGGATGAGACTGGTGCTCGCGTCGCGGGGCTGGGCGCGATGTGGACGCTACTTGAAGGGTTCCTTCAGGACCACCTTGACACCCGCGATGACGCCGGTCACTGCATTGCGGACCTGCTGGACGGCTTGCTGGCTGATCTCCCCCGCCCCTTTGATGGCCCCGGTGGCAGCCGCCGAGGCCGCGTCCTCGACATTGAGGCCAACCTGCTTGGCGCCAGAGACGGCGCCCTCGACGGCGTTCCTCGCAACAGTGCCGAGATCGCCGCCGACCTCGGCCGCACTCTTGACGAGGGTGCGCGCGCTGACGCTGACGGTGTCGATCGTCTCGGCGCCGACCTCCTTCGTGCCCTTGAGCACGCCGACCACGCCTCCCTTGGCGGCGGCACCGACGTCGCCGCCGACCTGGGCCGTGCCCATGATGGCGCCGCGTAGGACGTCGGATACCGTCGTCGTCACCGCGGTACCGACCGCGCCAGTACCCTTGATGGTGGTCACCAGTGTGCCGCTGACGGTGTCGACGACGGCATTCAGGACCTCACCGGTGCCCTTGATCGAACCGACCACCTGGTCTTTCACCGAATTCATGATTCCCTTGCCGCCCGGATCCATCTTGCTCATCTGGAACCTCCTTTTCCGGGGACGAACTCTTGGTCACTCCCGGGGGACAGGCCCACGCCCGCCCCTCGTGGATGCCGCATAAAGAAAACGCTACACCCCGGTCTCGAGAAGGAAAACCCCACGTATCGCACTGCGCCATATCGCCTGCTGAGTGCCACCGCCAACGCTTCTGTGGGTGGATTCTGCGGTGTAGCGGCATGCGTCGAGAGTCCGTGGCCACTTTGCAGGTTCGCCACCTCGACGAGCAGTGGGGATTGTGCGCAGCATGCCCTGCAGTCCGGGGCCGCGTGTGCTGCTCGATGGGAATGCCGAAGGCCAGGCCGCCGTAACGCCCTTACACGCTCGGCTTGGTCACAAAGGGCGTCAATTGGAGCTCGTGCGTCCAGCAGGACTTGTCTTGGGTGTGCAGGTAATAGAACGCCTCCGCAATCTTCACGGGATTCATTACCACTTCAGGCCGTTGTTGGGCCCTCGGGAGGGCTCGCGTGCCTGGCGAGTCGATGAGACCGTCGATCACGACATTGGCCACGTGCACGCCATGCTCGGAATATTCCTCCGTCAGCACCTGGGCCAGCGTGCGCATCATCACGCGCGGATAGTACAGCGACTGACCAGTCAGACGCTTGCGTCCCCGCAAGGACGCCGCGTTATTCGAGAAGAAGAACGAGCCTGCGCCGCGCTTGCGCATGGCGGGCAACACCTCCTTGGCGACCAGGAACGGGCCACGGCTGGCGATGTGCTGCGTGGTGTCGAACATGTCGACGGGGATGTATTCCAGCAATTCCTTCTCGGGCGGCAGGTCGCGCCCCTCCAAGTAGCCCGCGTTGTAGACCAAGACCTCCGGGTCACCCACGGTCTCGCGAATCGTGGCGAACGCCTTCGCAATGGAGGTGTGCGACACCAGGTCCAGCTCGACAATCATGCATGCCCCGCCTTGCGCACGGATGGCCTGCTCCAGCGCCGAGGCATTGGCGGTCTGACGGGTCGTCAGCACGACAACGAAGCCCTCCTGGGCAAACTTTTGGGCGATGGCGCCACCGACGCCCCAGCGCACACCGACGGGCAGGGCGCTGTCGTCGAGCACCTTCCCGTGCGCCAGTCGGGTATTACGGCCATCAGCCTGCCACTTGGAGGTTGCCCCCACCACGACGGCAACCGGTTTACGGATAGAGTTCATTGTGGATTCCTTGCCTCCCTGAGGTCGAGTGCGTACACGGGCCGACCGGCATGCGCACGGGCCTAGCTGGCGGGCGTGAGGAGGTCGGCCTTCGTCGCCGGCACTGAATACGTCGCGTCCGGGTGCTTCGGCAGCGCCTCTTCCCAAGTGAGGTAGCGCGCGCGCATCGCGGCGAGGCGCTTCGGATCGCGCTTGGCGAAGTTCGCGCGCTCGCGCTGATCCTTCGCCAGGTTGAACAAGAGGTCGTTGCCCTCGACGGACACGTATTTCCAGTCGCCGGCGCGCAACGCCTTCTGGTTGCGGAAGAGCATTTTCCAATAGAGCTCGCGCTCGAAGGTCTTCGACGGGTTGTTCAGCACCGAGAGCAGGCTTACGCCGTCCAAGGGGTACTCGGGGCGCGGCTTCACGCCGGCGGCATCGAGGAACGTTGCCACCCAGTCCATGGTGATCGCTACCTGGTCGGTGGAGCCGCCCGACTTCATCCTCGCGGGCCAGCGGACGATGTAGGGCACGCGGATGCCCCCTTCGAGCAGATCCATCTTCTTGCCGACCAGCGGCCAGGTATCGGAGAAGCGCTCGCCCCCGTTGTCGCTGGTGAACACGACCAGCGTGTCGCCATCCGCCTTCGCTGCCTTCAGCGCCTTGAGAATGCGCCCGATGCCCTCGTCCATCTGGCGGATCATGGTGAGATAGGTCACAACCGAGCCGCCGTCGAAGTGATAGATCTTCTCGATGCGCTTCGACTCCACCTCGTCCTCGCGCGTGAGCCAGGGCCAGTGCGGCGCGTTGTAATGCACCGACAGGAGGAACGGGTCCTTGCGCTGGCGCCCGATGAACTCAACCGCCCGGTCAGAAATCAGGTCCGTGAGGTAGCCCTTCCGGTGCACCTCGGAGTCGTTTTCGTACAGGTCGTGGTTGCCCGCAGTGTCGCGGTGAGTGAAGTAATCCATGCCGCCCGAGAGGGCGCCGAAGAACTCCTGGTAGCCGCTCTTCAGCGGCCCGAAGTGCGGCGGATAGCCGAGATGCCATTTACCGACGAGAGCGGTGGCGTAACCTGCGTCGCGCAGGAGCGACGGCAGCGTCGGGTGCGACGGCGGCAGGCCCAGACTCGGATTGCCGCGCGCGTCGCTGCGGATGGGCTCGTCGGCACCGCCTCGCAGGCGATGCTGCCAGCCGCCGGTCATCAGCGCGAAGCGTGTCGGCGAGCAGACTGACGAGTTAGCGTAGCCCTGCGTAAACCGCAGCCCCTCACGCGCCATGCGGTCGAGCGACGGCGAGCAGGTGGCGAACGGCGCGCCGCTCGCGGCCGGCCGACCCCCATAGCACCCCAGGTCGGCGTAGCCGAGGTCGTCCGCGAGAATGAAGACGAAGTTGGGGCGCCGGGCCATGTCCAGCGAAGATAACCTACTTATTCACGTGATGCTGCTCGAACGGCGCGAGGATCTTCTTCAGGAAAATCCCTCACGGGGCGCCCCTCGGCGGCTACCTGGCGGCGGTGATCTCGTCGATGAGGCCGTAGTCGAGCGCCTCTCGTGCGTCGAGATAACGTCCGCGCCGCATGTCCTCGGCGATCTCCTCGGCGGGCCGGCCGGTGCGCCGGGCTAGCCGCCCGTAGAGCTTCCAGAGGAGCTCCTGCTGCTGACGATTCTGCGCGGCGATCTCCTCCGGGGTGCCGGCGAACCGCGCCGTCGGCTGGGAAAGGTGGAACCGCGCATGCGGCGCGGCGGCGCTGTGATCGGCGGCCGCGACCACGCCGATGGCCGGGCCGCCGACCTGACCCCGGCAAAGGACGCGCAGCGCCGAGCGCAGCATGTCGACCGTGTCGATCAGGACGAAGGCCGCCCCTAGTACGCCGTCGGGGCTGTCCAGGTGGAGATCGATGGGCCGCTCCCCGCGTGTGTCCAGCGCCAGGAGCGCGGCCGCCGCTTTCGCCGCCGCCCCATCGTCGAGCCGACCCGTGAGGAGCACAATGCGGCGCTCGAAGAGCTGCTCCTGCAGCCAGTCCTCGAGGCTCATGCACCGAGCCTACAGCAATCCATTAACCAAGCGGTCGGACGTCCAGCCACCCCAAAACCCGCCACGCTCGCCCGTGTCTGGGCCTCGCCGCCATGTCATTTACGCTCCGAGTGATCACATAGCGGGCCGTGGTCATGGGAGCGAGACGGCGGCCTTGACGGCCTCGTGGCCCGGGTGCAGGATCGTGCACACTGACCCGTTCGGCCCGCCTCCCGAGAGACGGACCTCCTTGCGCGTGAACCATGGTGAAAGGAGCGATCCCCCCATGAAAGACGCACCCGCCAAAGCGGCAGGCAAAAAGGTCACCGAGCTCGAGCCCTTCGACAAGCGCAGCGTCGACTTCACCAAGTTCAAGCCGGACCTCACGGCCAAAGACCTCCAGAAACTCTTCGGGCCCAAGGGCGGAATAGTGGTTTTCCCCTTCGGTCCCATCGAGACGCTGAGCGCCACCAAGACCATCGGCCGCGGCCGGACGAACCTGACCATCATCATGTCGACCATCGTGCAGATCGACAGCAACGTGCCCAATGCGAGCTTCGACCGCCGGGCTACGCCCTCGCGCAATCCCGTCATCCAGATGCACTTCGAGCCGATCGCGTACGGCATCACCTCCGTCGCCACCTACATCATGGAGTTCACGATTCAGACGTTCGGTCAGTCGACATTCACCTTGAGCGGAGGCCCCGTCCCCGTCACCAATGCGGGCACGAAAGTGCTGAACGGCCTGGCGAAGGTGTCGTTGATCTTTCCGAACCTGTCGCCTGTGCAACAGGTCTTCGGATTCATGGAACAGACGGCAGGCAATGCGTGGAGTTGGTTCTCCACCAGCGTTCAGTTCCCGCCGATCGTGATCTCGCAATAGGGTTCCGCGGCCGCCGAGCGAGAGCAGAGGTCGCTCGGCGGCCGCGGGAGCTTCTATCCTCCGAAGCGGAATGAGGCCGTGTGGCCGTCCTTTTCCTGCGCGAACTCTCGATTCCACCCAAATGACTGACCCGGTTCGTAAAACGGTGAGAAGAGGCTTTTCGGAGGTTGGCGCAACAGACGCTCTGGTCCGCCTGCCTTCGAGGCATCCGCCAGAGTTGCCCGGAACCAGAGGGCCGTAAGCCGAGGGCCGTAAGCCGAGGGGAGTCGGCGGGTCGGCCAGGAGTGGGCCCTGCCCGCGCCAACATGGCGAGAGTACCGAAATGGATGCCTATAGAGGCAGATAGCGGCCTTCGGAGCGCCGAGTACACAATGAAGACCAAGTTGTATACGCTGCTTGGGGCTGACCGGCGGCCGTATCAGGGCCCCACACGCGGCGCGCTTGGGGGCCATATGCGCTGCCGCGTGTATGGCAGGCTAGATTGCAAGGCGGCCCTACGAGCCATCGCACGTGGCGGTTACGTCAAAAACAGGGTGTTCTTTGCCGACGAGAAGATCGCCGTCTCCGCCGGCTTTCGACCATGCGCTGTTTGTCTTCCGGAGAGCTACGCGCAATGGAAGGCGGCGAAAGGATGCGTTATGGACAAACGACAGCAACTATTGAAACGACTTGATAAAGCTTGGTGTGTATTCAAAGACTCGTACGCCGGATTGCCGGAATCGGAATTGCTCGAGCCCGGCGTTACCGGCGCTTGGTCAGTGAGAGACATCATTGCTCACGTAACCACCTGGGAAGAGGAGGCGTTGAAACATCTGCCGCTCGTTCTCACGGGCAAAAGGCCACCACGATATTCGGTGACGTACGGCGGCATCGACGCCTTCAACGCCCAGACGACCGAACAGAAGAAGAATCTATCGCTGCTTGAGGTGTTCCGGCGCGAGGAGGACGTTCATCACCGGCTGATCGAGCTCATCGAAGGCGTTCCCGAAGATCAGCTCGGTGGCGATACCCGCTTCCGCCATCGCCTTCGCCTCGACACGTACGGGCACTATCCAAAGCACGCAAATGCGATCGAGAAGTGGAGGGAGCGGCGTCTCTCTGCCCGATTCCAACCAGCCTGATGATCCCGCAACCACTTGCGGGCAAACAGCGCCCTGCAGTTCTGCTTTGAGATTACGAGCTACGTTCGTATTTTAGCTCGAGCCGGAAGTGGATCTCTTAGCAGAGTATGGTGGCCGAGACCTTCAGGTCGCGCGGGAAGGCGGGAGAGCCTCGGGAGCGTCAGCTCAGGCGAAGGCGCGGTCGAGGGCTTGGGCGAGATCGGCGATGAGATCGTCGGCGTCCTCGATGCCGACGGCGAAACGGATCAGGTTGTCCTTGATCCCGATCTCGAGGCGCTCATCGCTCGTGAGCTCGTAGAAGCTCATGATGGCGGGCTGCTCGATCAAGCTCTCCACGCCGCCCAGCGAGGCCGCGATGTACGGGATGGTGCACGCGTCGACCACCCGGGTCGCCGCGTCAAGGTCCCCCGCCACCTCGAACGAGACCACCCCGCCGAAGCCCCGCATCTGCTTCCGGGCGATGGCGTGATCGGGATGGCCCGGGAGGCCCGCGTAGTGCACGGCGGCGATCCGCGGGTGCGCGGCCAGGAACTCGGCCACCGCCTGCGCGTTGGCGTTCTGGCGCTCCATGCGGAGCGCGAAGGTCTTGAGCCCGCGGACCAGCAGGTACGCCGCGAACGGGTCGACCACCGCGCCGGTGATGCCCTGCAGCCCCCGGATGGCGCCCACCAGCTCGGTCGAGCCCAGCACCGCACCGGCGAGGAGGTCGTTGTGGCCTCCCAGGTACTTGGTGGCGGAGTGGACGACCACGTCCACACCCCACTCGAGCGGACGCTGGTTGTAAGGGGTTGCGAACGTGGCGTCGATCACCGTCTTCACACGGTGCCGCCGGCCGATGGCCGCGAACCGCTCGAGATCGAGGATGCGATTGTAGGGATTGGTGGGCGACTCGCTCACGAGCACCCGGGTGGTGGGCTTGATCGCGTCCTCGAGAGCCTCGTAGTCGCCCGCCGGCACCGTCGACACCTCGATCCCGTAGCGCGAGAGGGTCTGGTTCAGGAACTGCCGGGTGCGCCGGTAGCTGTCGTCGGTGACCACGACGTGGGTGCCTCGCGCGAGCAGGGCGAAGAGCGCGGTGGTCATGGCGCCCATGCCGCTCGCGAAGAGGAGACACTCCCCCGCGCCCTCGAGGGCGGCCAACTTAGCCTCCGCGACGCTCTGGGTGGGGTTGCCGTAGCGCCCGTACTCGACGCGCTCGATCTTGCCGTCGAAGTGATCCTTCAGCTCCTGGGTGTTCGCGAAGGTGTAGGTGGCGGTCTGCACGATCGGGGTAGCGAGGGCATGCGCCAGCTTGGGGCGCGGCTCGCCCCCGTGCACCGCGAGGGTGCTGGGGCCGACCGGCTTGCGCAGCGGGTCGACTCGCCCGGGCTCGACGCGCTCCTCCATCAGGGCACCAGCGCCCGCGCCTTCTCGACGTGGCGCGCGATGGCCCGGGCGACGCGCTTGGCGTCAGCGGGCAGCTCGACGGGCTTGTTCCAGTGCGCCGGCTTGATGCCGTCCAGCGCGCCCATGTGATAGGCCGCCTTCTGGTCGGCGAACTTGAGCCCGTTCGCGGTCGAGAGCACCACTACGCGCTCACCGGAGCGGACGACCTTGCGGTCGACCAACTTGCGTAGCGCAGCGAGGGCGACGCCGGTGTGCGGGCAATTGAACATGCCGGTCCGGTCCGCGCGCGCCGCCTCGTCCGCGAGCTCCTGCTCGCTGGCCTGCTCCACGACGCCATTGAACCGCTGGAGCGTGCGGATCGCGCGCTTGACGCTCACCGGGTTGCCGATCTGGATGGCGGTGGCCAGGGTCCGCTGGGCGGTGATGGGCTCGAAGTGCTTGAAGTCCTCGAGGAACGAGCGGTAGAGCGGGTTGGCCCGCTCCGCCTGGGCGAGGCAGATCCGCGGGAGCCGGTTCACGAGCCCCAGCTCCTGCATCATGCTGAAGCCCTGCCCGAGCGCGTGCACGTTGCCGAGATTGCCGCCCGGGATGACAATCCAGTCCGGCACCTCCCAGTCGAACTGCTGGACGATCTCGATGGCCACCGTCTTCTGGCCCTCGATGCGCAGGCTGTTCATGGAGTTGGCGAGGTAGATGCGCCGCTCCTTC
>WNGK01019565.1_pt1 | contig 13134 bp, 9 predicted proteins | sample 5400601 | NCBI WGS metagenome assembly WNGK01 (sample SAMN13153376, study PRJNA577476) | soil metagenome | isolation source: 60 cm soil or saprolite under Garry oak tree replicate 1 | place: USA:California | collected 2016-06-15 | reverse complement strand
GCGCCATGTCAACTGCATCGCTCTTGCCCGCGGCTTCGCGTGCACGCCGCAGGCCGTCGATCCGGCGACTGGCGGCGTGGCTTGCGGCGTCCGCCAGCGATCCGAAAGCGAGCCTGTGGCTGGTGATCGGCTTTGCCGTGGCACATGCGGTCCTGTGGACTTTCATCTTGGTCAATCTGAAGGCGGCGCAGGACGTCCACATGGATGTCGCGGAAGCTTTCGCCTGGGGTCAGAAGTTCCAGCTCGGCTATGGCAAGCATCCGCCGCTGGCGGGCTGGGTCGCCGGCCTCTGGTTCAGGATTTTTCCGGTCGCCGATTGGGCAACTTACGCGCTGGCGATGGCGACGCTCGGCTGTGGCATCGTGATCTCTTGGCTGATCAGCTTACGCGTCGTCGATCGCCGCCGCGCGTTCTTTGTCGTGGTGATGCTCGCGCTCTATCCGATCTTCAATTTCAAGGGATTCAAGTACAATCCGGACCTGCTGCAGCTCGTGACGCTGCCGCTTGTGGTGCTGGCCTATTTGAACGCGTTCGAGAAGCGCAGCGTGAAATCGGGCCTGTGGCTCGGCCTCGCCGGCGCGCTGGCGCTGATGACAAAATACTGGGTGCTGACCATGATCGGCGCCATCGGACTCGCCGCGTTGATTCATCCCGACCGGCTGAAATTCCTGCGCTCGCCGGCGCCGTGGGTCGCGATCGCCACGCTCGTCATTGCCATGATTCCACATCTGCTCTGGCTGAGAGAAGTGGACTTCGTGCCGCTCACTTACGCCGGCGATGTCTACGGACTGTCGAGTCGCGCGCAAAGCGTTCAGCTTGTGCTCGGCTATGTCGGCCACAATCTCGTGCTGCTCGCAGCACCGGTGGCGCTGGCGGTGATTGCGCTGGCATGGCCTTCACGATGGGCGGCCTTGGCGCGGCAACCGTCGGCTTTGTTTGCGCACGTATGGTCGCGCGGCGAAAATCCGGGCGTGAATGCATCGCAGGTACTCAATATCTGGATCATCCAGATCGTGGTCGCGATCGGTCCGCCGCTCGGCGGTTTGACTTTCACGGTCTACATGAAGACCGATTGGGGAATTTCGCTGTTCTTTCTGACCCCGCTGGCGCTCGTTGCGATTCCGTCACTGCGTATTCGGAGGATCGCGCTGTTTCGTATTGTCGCGATTTGGCTCGCCCTTACGCTCGCGGCGCTGGCCGCCTCGCCTTACATCGCCGCGGAAGAAATGGCGGTTAATCCAAACGGAGCGGCGACCTATGGCGGGCGCTCCCAACTCGCCCGCGAGCTGACCCAAGCCTGGCAGACGCGTTTCAACACGCGATGGACCGTCGTCGCAGGCACCACGGAGGTCGGCGAGCCGATGACGTTCTACAGTCCGGATCATCCGGCGCCGTTCACGCCAGGCGAGCTCTGGTCATCGGGGCTGACCTCGCTCGAGGAGGCCAGGCGGCTCGGGTTCATCGGCATCTGCGACACCACGGACGGGCGGCTGCCGGTCTGCGAGGCCTGGATGAGGGAGAATGGCAAGGACGCCGAGCAGCTTGCGATCACCACGCAGCGCTTCTTCCACGGGTACCCCGGTCCGGCGATCAGCTGGAAGATTTATATCGTGCCGCCGGCGAAATAGGTCTGCGCCCGTCATTCCGAGGCGCGCGAAGTGCGAACCCGGAATCTCGAGATTCCGGGTCTGGTCCTTCGGACCATCCCGGATTGACGCCCGCAAGAACGGGGCGAGGGAGCGCGCTGGCGCGGCGGCGACAGCACCGCGAGCCACTCACGTCGATTCTTCGTTGAACTTGCTGGCGACGAGGTCAGTGATTGCGTCGATGGCGGCTTGGGCCTCCAAGCCAATCGCGGAGACGACGATGGATGTGCCGGGCCCCGCCGAGAGCATCATCAATCCCATGATCGAGGTGCCGCCGACGGTCTCGCCGCCGCGGGTCACCCAGACCTCGGCGTCGAAGCGCTCGACCATCTGGACGAATTTTGCGGAAGCGCGCGCGTGCAAACCGCGTTTGTTGATGATGGGAAGTTCGCGAGACAGCGCACCCGGCGGGATACTAGGGCCGGCATCGGGTTCGGGCGACGTAGCGTCGTCGCTCATTTGCCGGCGAGAACCCGGCTGGCAATGGTGACGTATTTGCGGCCGGCCTCTTGAGCCATCGCGATGGCGTCGGGAAGCGACCGCTCTTCGCGAACCTTGGCGAGCTTGACCAGCATGGGAAGGTTGATTCCGGCGAGCACCTCCACTTTCGGGCGACTCATGCAGGAGATCGCGAGATTGGAAGGTGTGCCGCCGAACATGTCGGTGAGGATGGCGACGCCGTCGCCAGAGTCGACGCGGTTGACCGCCTCGATGATGTCGCTTCGACACAAATCAGAGTCGTCCTCGGCACCAATCGTGACGGCTTCGATTTGTTTTTGCGGACCCATGACATGTTCGAGCGCCGCCTTGAACTCGTCGGCAAGGCGCCCATGGGTCACAAGTACTAGGCCAATCATCGGAAACTCCTCGCGGGTGCTTTTTGGTGCACCGCACGAACGCGCCACTTTGACCATCCAGAGCCCCCGCGCAAGAGGGGATCTTTGCGATTCTCCCGGAAATTAGTGGTACGGAGGGGAGCCTGCGCCGGTCTATTCGGTCGCGATAGTGGGACTTATATGGTTACCAATTCCCTTCGAGCAATCGGCCTGAGATTGAGCAAAAGCTGAACTTTCGGCCATGATCAGTGCGGCTAGCACCAACGGAAGCGCCGCATAGCCGGCTCCGACAGGAATTCGCGGTATTTCCACACCGCAGATAAGCGTCCGGAGCGCTTCAGGCTGAGGCAGGCGCGCCGCATCGGGGGCGGACAGATCGACGACGAGGCCGACGATAGCCTCCTCGACGAAATCGCAGCTTCGGATGCCGAGGCCGCGAATTTCGATCAGCCCGGCCAACTCGCGCGCCGGCCGGACCACGAGTTGCCCATTGCTGGCTTCAAGATGGAGCCGATCATCGCCGACCAGCACGGCCGATGGTAGTTGGCCGGAGCGCCCGGCCAGGATGAGATCGAACGCGAGATGCGATTTGCCGGCACCTGAGGGGCCGCGGATCAGCACGGCGCGATTTTCAACCAGCACTGCGGAAGCGTGGACGCTGGCGCTAGCGGTAGTCATGGCGCGGGCAGCCTGACCACAAAGCGCGCCCCCGCAATCGTCGCTTCGCCATCGACATTGAGCGGACCCGGGCGATTCTCCGCCCAGATGCGCCCGCCATGGGCCTCGATGATCTGTTTCGAGATCGACAGCCCCAGTCCGGAATTCTGCCCGAACCCCTGATGCGGGCGGTCGGTGTAGAAGCGCTCGAAGATTCGCTCCAGCGCGTCCTCGCGAATGCCCGGCCCATTGTCGTCGATGACGATTTCGATTTCCGATTTAAGGCGGCGGCACACGATCCGCACCTTGCCGCCGGGTTGGGAGAACGACTGGGCGTTGACCAGGAGGTTGGAAATCACCTGTCCAAGCCGCGAATCGTGGCCTGGCACCGAGAAAGTGTCGCCGGAGCCTCGGCCTTCGAACCGGACTTCGACGGCCACGTCGTGGCCCAGCCGGGTTTCATTGGCCACCGACGTCAGGGTAGTGAGCAGGCGGCGGAAGTCGACCGGCGCCAGATCCTGCCGCTGCAGTTCGGCATCGAGCCGGCTGGCATCGGAAATGTCGGAGATCAGCCGGTCGAGCCGTTTGACGTCATGCTCAATCACCGCCAACAGCCGCGAGCGGCTGTTCTCGCTCCGCGCCAGGGGAAGCGTTTCGACCGCGGACCGCAGCGACGTCAGCGGGTTCTTCAACTCATGGGCGACGTCGGCGGCGAACATCTCGATCGCCTCGATCCGGTTATAGAGCGCATCCGTCATGTCGCGCAGCGCGCCGGAGAGATGCCCGATCTCGTCGCGGCGGCGGGTGAAATCGGGAATCTCGACGCGGGTCCGGATGCGGCGACGGACGCGCTCGGCACTGTCGGCAAGCCGGCGCACCGGGCCGGCGATGGTGCTCGCCAGCAGTAGCGACAGCACAATCATCACAGCGGAAGCGACGCCGCCGACCTTCAGGATCGCGAGGCGTTCGGCGGTCACCATCTGGTCGATGTCGTCGCCCTGGGTCGACAGCATCAGCGCGCCATGCACCGCGCGGAAGCGCTGCACCGGCACCGCGACCGAGACGATCACCTCGCCGCGGTCGTTGACGCGCACCATGCTGCGCTTCTGGCCCTTCAACGAGTCCGCGACCTCCTTATAGCCACTACCGTTCTCGGGTCCGAGCTCGCGATAGAGCGGAAGGTCGCCGCGGTTGAGCCAGGTGCGGATTCCGATCATCGCGCGCTCCGCAATGCCCGGTTTCTCGACCGACGGCGGCGGCAGTTCGAAGCGCAGCACGTCGCCACGGCCGTAGAGATTGCGGCTGTCGAGAATCAGCGCCCCGTCACGGTCGAAAATGCGGGCGCGGGTCTTGGTTGGCGAAATCAGCCGCCGCAACACCGGCGCTACCCGTTCCGGATTGATCGGAAAATCCAGCCCGGAATATTCGTCCGGAGCCCCGTAGGTTTCACCGGGCTTCAGATCGAGCAGCCGGTCGGGATCGATGGTGATGGTATTGGTCTCGACGGTGGCGGAAGCTGCGATCGCACCGGCGATGATCTCGCCCTGCACCAACAGGCTTTGCGCCCGCGCGTCGATCAGGCCGGCGCGGAATTGCGACAGATAGAGGATGCTTGCGACCAGCGCGACCAGTCCGGCGAGATTGAGCGAAACGATGCGGCGGGTGAGGCTGGAGAAGCTGAGCGCGAAAAAGAACTGACCGGCCCGGCGCAGCCAGCCGAGCGGCCGCTGCCAGCCCTGTGCGGGCGGGGCTTCGACGGCAGCATTGTCCAGTACCAGGGCCGGCGAGGCGCCCTCGGGGTTCAGGCTTGGATCAGGCTGCGTTCGATCAAGCAATGGCCAAAACTGCCGGTTGTTTCGATTGCATCTTTAAGATCCGCATAGCCTTCGTATCTTACCCGACATGCGCCGCCGCGTCAGTTAACAAGCCACGCGCGGCTCGCAAATCAGGTTTCCTTGAAGCGGTAGCCCACACCATACAGGGTTTCGATCATCTCGAAGTCGTCGTCCACGACCTTGAACTTCTTGCGCAGCCGCTTGATGTGGCTGTCGATGGTGCGATCGTCGACATAGACCTGATCGTCATAGGCGGCGTCCATCAATGCATTGCGGCTTTTCACGACGCCGGGACGCGTCGCGAGCGCCTGCAGGATCAGAAACTCCGTCACCGTCAATGTCACGGGCTCGTTCTTCCAGGTGCAGGTGTGACGCTCAGGATCCATGCGCAACAGCCCGCGGTCCAGCGCCTTGGCATCAGTTTCCTTCGGCACGGCGGTCGGATCCTTCGGCGCGGCGCGGCGCAGCACGGCTTTCACGCGCTCGACCAGGAGGCGCTGCGAGAACGGCTTGCGGATGAAATCGTCGGCGCCCATTTTGAGGCCGAACAATTCGTCGATTTCCTCGTCCTTGGAGGTGAGAAAGATCACCGGCAGATCGGACTTCTGCCGCAGCCGCCGCAGCGTCTCCATGCCGTCCATGCGCGGCATCTTGATGTCGAGGATCGCAAGATCCGGCGGACTGGTGCGGAAGCCGTCGAGCGCGGAAGCGCCATCCGTGTAGGTCATGATGCGATAGCCTTCGGCTTCGAGCGCGATCGAGACGGATGTCAGAATGTTGCGGTCGTCGTCGACCAAGGCGATTGTGGGCATGAGCCTGCTTTCAGATAGTAGGTGGCTGAAACGGCGGGCAATCCGGCGATGCGCCGCATAAGTGGGCTTTGAGCCCGGTCAACGAGCAATGCAAGCTGGGCTGAAGTGTGACCGAGTTCCCCAAGCCCTTGGACGAACCATGGGTTCTGGCCCTATATAAAGTATCGGCCGGGCCGGGAAAAGCCCTATTTTTGCAATGAGATGTACGGAGATGGCCGATGCAGCCCACCCCTGATTTCGACGCCGCCAAGCTGGCCCGGTCGCTGCTGCGGCGCAGCCGGCAGGGGGCCTTGGCGACCCTTATGGCAGGCAGCGGTGATCCCTATTGCTCACTGGCGAATGTCGCAAGTCACGCCGATGGTTCACCTATTCTGCTGATTTCACGCCTGGCGCTGCACACAAGGAACATCCTCGCGGATTCCAGGGTCTCGCTGATGCTGGACGAGCGAGCGGAAGGCGACCCGCTGGAGGGATCGCGGATCATGCTGGCGGGCCGGGCGGAGGAAGCCGGCGCCGACGATCTGCCGGTTTTACGCCGGCGCTACCTCAACGCCCATCCCTCCTCGGAAGCCTTTGTAAATTTTAACGACTTTTCCTTTTTCAGGATTCGGCCGTCCGGTGCACATCTGGTGGCAGGTTTCGGGCGGATTGTGGACCTGAGTCCTGCACAATTGCTGACCGATATTTCCGATGCCGGAGCACTGCTGGAGGCCCTAACCTGTACGCGACCAGGCTGCTGGGCGCTGAGGTCGCAGATTGGCGCTGCACGGGCTGCGACCCTGATGGGCTCGACCTGCAGGCCGGCGCCAAAATCTTGCGGCTGGATTTTCCGGAGCGGGTGACCGGGCCGGGAGAGTTGCGGAAGATCTTGGTCAGACTGGCGGATGAGGCGCGGGCGAAGGCATAGCCGGTACTCGTCGCATCCAAAGGAAAGTGTGTGGCGAGCGCATCATGAAATCTCACAATCGATTGGTTCTGATGCTGTGGCTCACGCTGGCGATAAGCCCTTGCCTCAGCGCGCCATCGGCAGCGCAAAAAAATGAGACGGCGGCGCTCAGCGCCCGGATCGCCGAGCTCAGCCGCGGCGGAAAATATTCCGAAGCGATCCCGCTGGCGCAGCGCCAGCTGGCAAATGTCGAGAAGGCCTACGGTCCCGTTCACCGCGATGTCGCGGCATCGCTGAACAATCTGGCGCTGCTCTACGGAGACCAGGGCAACGACGTCGAGGCCGAGCCGCTGTACAAGCGATCCATCGCGATCCTGGAGAAGGTGGTCGGGCTCGATTCTTCCGAGGTCGCACCTGAATTGAACAATCTGGCTACCCTTTACCAGAGGCAGAACCGCTATGCCGATGCGGAGCCGCTGTTCAAGCGGGCCCTGGCGATCCGCGAGAAGGCGCTTGGCCGCGACCATCCCGACCTCGGGCAATCCCTGAACAATCTGGCGACGCTTTACGAGAAACAGGATCGCCATGGCGATTCCGAACCGCTGTTCAAGCGGTCGCTCGCGATCTACCAGAAGGCGCTCGGTCCGGATCATCCCGCAGTTGCGACCTTGCTGAATAATCTCGGCCAGGTCGACAAGACCCAGGGCCGCTACGCCGAAGCCGAGCCGCTGATCAAGCGGTCACTCGAGATCCGCGAAAAAGTGCTCGGGCGCGATCATCCCGATGTCGCGCGATCGCTGAACAATCTGGCGGACCTCTATGAGAGGCAGGGCCGCTTTGCCGACGCCCAGCCACTCTACCAGCGGGCGCTCTCGATCCGCGAACAGGCCGTTGGTCCTGATCACCCTGACACCGCAACGTCGCTGAACAATCTAGCTTCCTTCTATCAGGCGCTGGGCCGCATTGCCGATGCCTTGCCGATCGTCGAAAGGACGATCGCAAGCGGACGTGCGCAGCTGCGCGTGGCGCTTCCGGTATTGTTCGCGGCCCAGCGGCAACAATTGATGCCAACCGGGAAGGCATTGGACGATGCTCTCAATGCGGTTCAGCACGGGATTCAATCGTCCGCCGCTTCAGCTGTGAACAAGCTTGCGGTTCGACTGGCCGCGGGGACCGATCGTCTCGCTGAACTGGTTCGCAGGGATCAGGACCTCGCCGCCGAGGCTGAGGCTTTGGATAAGGCGATCGTTGCCGCCGTCTCCAAGGAGCGGTCGAAGCGCGACGCCGCGAACGAGCAGCGTAGCAGGGACCGGCTTGGCGTTATTTCGACCGAGCGCGCGAGCTTGCAAAAAACCTTTGCCACCGAATTTCCCGATTACACCGCGTTGTCGAATCCGCTGCCGATGAAGGCTGCGGAGATTCAGGCGCTGTTGTCCGGCGATGAAGCGATAGTGCTGTTCGCGGTCGCCGAGCAGGAGAGCTACGTCTTCGCGCTAACGCGTGAGCGTTTCGACTGGAAGCCGCTTCCGCTTGGCGCGGAATCGATCTCGCAGAAGGTCGCCGCGTTCCGCCGTGGCCTGGACGTTGGCCGCGCGAGCGACGCGTCCGGTAAGTCCGGTCTGTTCGACCTTGCCGTGGCCCATGAGCTGTATGCGACGCTGCTTGGACCCGTAGAGCTACTCGTGAAGGACAAGCGCAGCGTTCTGGTGGTGCCTTCGGGCGCGCTGACGGCGCTGCCGTTTCATTTGCTGGTGACGGAGAAGCCGGCCGCCGCGATCCCGGAAAAAATCGACGGTTATCGCGGCGCCGCCTGGCTGCTCAAGCGTCAGGCGGTGTCGGTGTTGCCGTCGGTCGCGAGCCTGAAAGCGTTACGGGCTTTTGCGCGCAAGGACCAGGTCATCAAACCGATGACCTGTTTCGGTGATCCGATATTCAACCCGATGCAAGATAATAGCGGCGACAAACGCCGGCTTGGCACGACCGAATCTGCCGCGCGGGGAGTGATGACTGCCGCGTACACCGATTTCTGGCTGGGTGCCGGTGTCGATCGTGCCAGGCTGGCGCAAGCATTGCCGCAGCTGCCGGATACGGCCGACGAGCTAAGCGCGGTCGCGAGAGACCTCGGTGTTGCCGCGGCCGACATTCATCTCGGCAGGGATGCCAGCGAAACCGCCGTTAAGCGCGCGGTGCTCGCCGATTACGGCATCATCTATTTCGCCACCCATGGATTGGTTGCCGGCGACGTGAAAGGCCTCGCCGAACCCTCGCTCGCGCTCAGCATTCCAAAACAACCTTCTGATTTCGATGATGGCCTGCTCACGGCCAGCGAAGTCGCACAGTTAAAGCTCAATGCCGACTGGGTGGTGTTGTCCGCCTGCAACACGATCGCCGGTGACAAGCCCGGCGCGGAAGCATTGTCGGGCTTGGCGCGATCGTTCTTCTACGCCGGCGCCCGCGCGTTGCTGGTCTCGCACTGGGCGGTCGATTCGGAAGCCGCCACGCGTCTCACCATCGCGACCTTCGATCGTCTCAAATCCGACCCGAAACTCGGGCGCGCCGAGGCTCTGCGTCAGGCGATGCTTGGCTATCTCAACGACGCCTCGTCTTCAAAGAACGCCTATCCCGCGATCTGGGGTCCATTTGCCTTGATCGGCGAGGGAGCAGCTCGCTAACGATTAATTGTGCATTGCAACAAACTCACGAGCGATAACTTTGCCGACCGCGGCCCATCGTCGCGCGGTGATCAAAAGGAGAAACGTCGCGCTGCAGCAAGCGTTTGAGCTGCATCGATGACCGCCTTGGAATAAACCCATTATTGCGGGATCGGCTTGGCAAGGTCGGCGTTCATCAGTAATAGGTCGCCGGGCCGAGGCCGGAAGGCTATACTGAGGTTACCGCGACAGAGGCGTGTTGGGCGGCGTTCGCGCTGGAGATACGCGGGTTCAAGGAGGAGTCTTCCGTGCAAGAGACGGGCGTGCATAACGGAGCCTTCGGCGCCGACAAATTCGGCTTCAAAAAACTCAAGGGCGTGAACTGGAATTTTGGCGCGCCGCAACTCTATGAGCACTCCTTGCGCGCCGGCGAAGCCGTGCTTTCCGCTGATGGCGCGTTATGCGCCGACACCGGCGTGTTCACAGGCCGCAGCCCCAAAGACAAATTCACCGTTCGCGACGCCTTGACCGACAACAACATGTGGTGGGCCGGCAACCAGTCGATCACCTCAGAACAGTTCGAAGCTCTCTACACCGACTTTCTCAAACATGCCGAAGGCATGACGCTGTTCGCGCAGGATCTCTATGGCGGCGCCGATCCCAGTTTTCGGATCAAGACCCGCGTCTATACCGAGCTCGCCTGGCATTCGCTGTTCATCCGCACGCTCTTGATCCGCCCGGAGGCTTCCGAGCTCGCAAGCTTCGTGCCCGAATTGACCATGGTCGATCTGCCGAGCTTCAAGGCCGATCCCAAACGTCACGGCGTGCGTTCGGAGAACGTGGTCGCGATCGATTTCGCGCGCAAGATCATCCTGATCGGCGGCTCGCAATATGCCGGCGAGATGAAAAAGTCGGTTTTCACCACGCTGAATTACTTTCTGCCGGAAAAGGGCGTGATGGCGATGCACTGCTCGGCCAATGTCGGGCCCGACGGCGACACCGCGGTGTTCTTCGGCCTGTCCGGCACCGGCAAAACCACGCTGTCGGCCGACCCGGCCCGCACGCTGATCGGCGATGACGAGCACGGCTGGGGCCCGGATGGCGTCTTCAATTTCGAAGGCGGCTGCTACGCCAAATGCATCAAGCTGTCGAAAGAAGCCGAGCCCGAGATTTATGCCGCCAGCAAGCGCTTCGGCGCGGTGTTGGAAAACGTGGTGCTCGACGAAAATACCCGTGAACCGGATTTCGACGACGGCTCGAAAACCGAAAACACCCGATCCGCCTATCCGCTTGACTTCATCCCCAACGCCTCGTGCAGCGGCCGCGCGCCTCATCCGAAGAACCTGGTGATGCTGGCGGCGGATGCATTCGGCGTGATGCCGCCGATCGCGAAATTGACGCCGGCGCAGGCGATGTACCACTTCCTGTCCGGCTATACCGCGAAGGTGGCGGGCACCGAGCGCGGGCTGGGCAAGGAGCCGCAGCCGGAATTCTCGACCTGCTTCGGCTCGCCATTCCTGCCGCGCGACCCGTCGGTCTACGGCAATCTGCTGCGTGATCTGATCGCCAAGCACGGTGTCGATTGCTGGCTGGTCAACACCGGCTGGACCGGCGGCAAATACGGCACCGGCCGCCGCATGCCGATCAAGGTGACGCGGGCGCTGTTGACGGCGGCGCTGAACGGCTCGCTGCGCAACGCCGATTTCCGCACCGACAAATATTTCGGCTTCGCGGTACCGACCTCGCTGCCCGGCGTCGAGCCGCATATCCTCGATCCGATCAAGACCTGGGCCGACAAGGCCGAGTTCGACAAGACCGCGCGCGCGCTGGTCGGCATGTTCCAGAAGAATTTTGCAAAATTCGAAGCGCAGGTCGACGCCGACGTCCGCGCCGCCGCGCCGGAAGTGAAGCTCGCGGCGGAATAGATTCGACCGTCATGGCATGAACGAAAAGGGCGGCCGCGAGGCCGCCCTTTTCGTAGGGCAGTGCCCGTCGTTTTAGATCGTCATTGCGAGCGAAGCGAAGCAAGCCATAGACCGCCCCGAAAACTGGATTGCTTCGTCGCTTCGCTCCTCGCAATGACGTGCTGCGTGGATTCGGCGATCAAGACCTCTCACCTCACGCCTTGAAATACGCGATCTGATGCGTAGTCGCGAGCAGGCGCCCCTTCGGCGACCAGAGTTCGCCGGTCTGGTCGCCGTAGCTCTTGTGAAAGATCTTGGCATCGGCCACGGCCAGAACGCGGCTGATATCCTCGGCCGCAAGGTCTTCGGTATCGGCATGGAAATAGGTCGTCAGCGACACCGTGCCGAATGGCACCAGTTCGCGCTTGGCATGAAAGACGCGGCCGAAGAAGGCATCCGACATCGCCATCAATGACAGCATGTCGATCTTTCGCGGAATTCGGTCGCCGATCCATAGTTTGGAGAAAGCGTTTGGCGGCGCACCTTGAGCCGCGCCGCTGAAATCCGGATCGCCCTCGATAAAGCGAAGATCATATTGCTTGACCCAAGACGCCGCGACCTTCGGATAGGGCAGGATCTGTTCAAGCGGCTTGGCCTTCGGAAATTGGGCCTGCTGGTGCGACCACGACGCACGACGCTCGGCAAAGACGGCGGTGGCAAACGTCGCAACCTCAGCGCCATCCTGTGACAGCTCGACCGACCAGTGCTGCGTCGACCTGTTGGCCTTGACTAGGCGAACATCGAGATCGAAGGCGCCTGGCGCGATCGGCGCGCAAAAATTGACGGTCAGCGCCAGCGGATCGCCATTACGCTGCGGGTGATCGATCAGCGCCCGCAGGATGGTGGCGGCGGTCGCTCCGCCGAACGGCCCGACGAAGGCCCAGTAATCGTCGCTGGTCTGCCCTCGCCAGCGGCTGTCACCGGCGGTAACCCGCGTGGCGTCATCGAAAAGGTGAGGGGCCTTGGTCAGCATTTCCACAGTTTCCGTTATGGCAATGACGCTCTGGCTCGGTTGCTCGCAGTATCGCGGCAATTCTAGTGAATTCAGTGACGCCGGAGGTAATGGAGTTCCGCTCGCCGGAATTCAGCGGGTCGCGCCGCGCTGCGCGCCCGCCTCTTGCAAGGCGGGCGGCAAAGTCCCGCGCACCGGCACGTTCCAGATATCCTGGGCATATTCGCGGATGGTGCGGTCCGAAGAGAACCACGGCATCCGCGCGACGTTGAGGATAGAGGCCCGCGTCCACGCCGGCACCACCTGCCAGCGCGCGTCGATGCCGCGCTGGGCCTCGAAATAGGCGTCGAAATCCGCGCTGACCATGTAATGGTCGATATAGCGCAGCGCGTGCGCGATCGACGCGAACCGGCCGGTATCGCCGGGCGAGAATTCGCCGCCACCGATCGCGTTGATCGCCCGCGCAAGCCTCGGCGACCGCCGGATCACGTCGGTCGCATCCAGTCCCTGCTTGCGCCGCACCACTACATCCATCGCCTCCATGCCGAAGATCGCGATGTTTTCGACGCCGACATGATCGCGGATTTCGATATTGGCGCCGTCGAGCGTGCCGATGGTCAGCGCGCCGTTCAGCGCGAGCTTCATGTTGCCGGTGCCGGAGGCTTCCATGCCCGCGGTTGAAATCTGTTCGGACAGATCGGCGGCGGGAATGATCACCTCGGCGAGGCTGACATTGTAGTCGGCGAGGAAGGCGATCTTCAGGCGTTCGCCGATGGCCGGATCATTGTTGACGATTTCGGCGACGTCGTTGATGAGCTTGATGATCAGCTTGGCATAGCGATAGCTCGCCGCCGCCTTGCCGGCGAATATTTTCACGCGCGGCACCCAGTCGCGT